>Ga0209796_10000779_pt1 | contig 16643 bp, 16 predicted proteins | sample AgamicOrSfrz_FD_187167 | JGI IMG/M metagenome (GOLD analysis project Ga0209796, IMG submission 187167) | Agave microbial communities from Guanajuato, Mexico - Or.Sf.rz (SPAdes) (version 2) | ecosystem: Host-associated > Plants > Phyllosphere > Phylloplane/Leaf | place: Guanajuato, Mexico...
GGCATCGTTGGACCAGATATTGATACAGTAAGCGCAAAGAGACTCACCAGCCATCCGGCCTTTGATACACTGATATGAAAGTGATCCGCAATGTAGGGCAGTATCCCTATAACCCCCATTTCGGTATTTATAATCCCGAAAGCTCCTAAGGTTAAGACAAATATAAGTAGCTTATTTTGTTTAGACATAAAATCAATTTCCTTCTTTCTAAAAAGCGTTATGTTCTAGCTGCTTCAAAGCGGGCTGTTTAAAGAGCAATTGTCATGTTTTTACTTAGTCACTTTTTCAATGGTAACTGCAAAATCACCATTAATATTTTCAACGTTTTCTTTTCCAGACTCAATCTGACCTAGTATGATAAGGTCATTTGTGGCATCCTCAAAACCTTTATAAAAAATAGCTACATTGCCCCAAGGAGCGTAATAAGCAAAGTTGCCTTTTTTTGATAGATCTCCAGCTTGTACATCATCTGCTGATAATCTCTTTTGTAAAATACTAATTTTTTCTTTACCTATATAATCTTCAAAAGTTACTGTTAAAGGTAATCGAGCTAGAAAATCCTTACTTGTTGGGTTATCATACATTCTTACTACTACTTCTTTGTCGTTAAACGTTAATTTTATTTTTGCATCTGAAATAGAATCTTCTTTTAGTTGTTCTGTTGCACGATTTAAATGCTTACTTGCATTATGATCTCCGTCCGCTGCAGATGAATTATTGTTGCTACAAGCAGCGAGGGCAAGGCTTGTTACTAAGATAGAAGACAGACACAACAGCTTTTGCATTTTAAGCTCCTTTCCACTTTTAATAATTAAAGGTTGAACTTCTTTGTTATTTATTCTACCGGCTTCTTTTGAATATAAAAAATACTTATATCTTATATCATGATATGTTTGATAAGCATTTCTAGAGTGTATATACTAAAGCTTATGAAAGGAGGAGGGGGATATGGAAATTCGAGTTTTGCGGTATTTTCTTGCGGTTGCAAGAGAAGGAAACATCACGAAGGCCGCTGATGTTTTGCATGTGACACAGCCAACTCTGTCTAGACAATTAAAAGACCTTGAACAAGAGTTAGGTAAAAAACTATTTATTCGCAGCAGTCACAGTGTCATTCTGACAGATGAAGGAATGCTTCTGCGAAACAGGGCAGAAGAAATTGTTAATATGGTGGATAAATTAGAGGCGGAATTTAGTTCGATGGAAGAAACAATAGGTGGTGATGTCTATATAGGCGGCGGGGAAACTGAAGCAATGAAACACATTGCACGAGTAGCAAAAGATGTACAGGTACGTTATCCCAATATAAGATATCACCTCTACAGCGGAAACGAAGAAGATATAACGGAACGGCTTGACAAGGGATTGCTTGATTTCGGTATTTTAATTCAGCCAGCCGATATTTCAAAATACAATTATCTTAATATGCCTGCCAAAGATGTTTGGGGCGTTGTGATGAGAAAAGACATCTCTCTTGCCCTCAAAGAAAGCATTCAAGCTGCAGATTTATTAAACGTTCCACTGATTTGTTCACGACAGGCCATGAAACAGACGTTTTCAAAAAATGAATTTGCGGATTGGTTTGGCGAAGACTTTCATAAATTAAACATCGTCACTACATACAATCTTGCATATAATGCGGCCATTATGATTGAAGAAGGCGTTGGATATGCAATAACACTTGATAAAATAGTCAATACGTCTACTGCTAGTAATCTTTGTTTCAGACCCTTACAGCCAAGACTTGAATCAGGTTTAAATATTGTGTGGAAAAAGCATCATGTTCTTTCAGCTGCGGCAAATGCGTTTTTAAAAGAACTGCAGGAAGAATTTGCACACACTCTAAACTGACAGGGCATCGGTCTAGCTCAAACAAATGGAGTAAAACGGCTGTAATCGCCCAGGCTATTTTAAAGAGAGTTAAAGTTGAAAACCGAAGGCAGTACAAAGACTTATCTATACTGTATGATAGATAAGTCTTTGTACTGGTGATATAGAGTTGATGTTAAGATCCTTTGGATGTTTTATTAGCACGTATTAATTCCCATTCGCCAGGGTTAGTGTCATCTGGCAATAAACCGTTAATAATATCAAGATAATGATTTGCTTTTTCGTCCATATATTTTACAGTTCTTTTAGCTTCCTCTAATTGAGCTTTAGCGATCTCTTTTTGTTTTAAAATGATTTGATAGCGCTCATGAATGGTAGTTCCACCTTCTAAACACAAATCTACGTAGGTTTAATGTCTTCCACTGTCATCCCACATTGTTTTAAATATTTAACACCTGTCAGCCAATTAATGGACTCTTGATCAAAAAGACGAATATTGTTTTTATCACGCTGTACGCTTGGAACTAATCCTTTATCCGTGTAGAAACGAACGGTATGTTCCGTTATGTCAAGCAGCTTAGCCACATCTTTCACCGTATACATTTTGGCCACTCCCATAAACATTTTTTCTTCATTACTGTTTAAAATCCTATCACATTCGTGTAACACGAAGGCAGTAGGGTTTTTATCATTCACGTTTTTAAATTTGAAAATATAGTTTAACCATTTTCTTCACCTTATACGCTTTAATTCCAGATTGAATAGTTCAACTTAATTTATTTAAAAGCCTTGACCTCGTGTAACACGAAGGCATTAGGATAATACTTGTGCAAGGTTAACGAAACTTTAAAACAGGAGGAATTTTATATGCAAAAAATTACTTTAAACAATGGTGTTGAAATGCCTATCTTAGGCTTCGGTGTATTTCAAGTTCCTGACTCAGCTCAATGTGAACAAGCAGTATCCGACGCACTTGAAGCAGGATATCGTCTAATTGATACAGCGGCGGCTTATATGAATGAGGAGGCAGTTGGTGCAGCCATCAAAAAAAGTGGCATTCCAAGAGAAGAGCTTTTTATCACAACAAAGCTTTGGGTTCAGGATCAAGGTTATGAAAGTGCCAAAAAAGCCTTTAACGTTTCTTTGGAAAAGCTGGGGCTTGATTATCTTGATTTGTATTTAATCCACCAGCCGTTTAATGATTATTATGGTTCTTGGCGCGCAATGGAGGAGATTTATGAGGAAGGGAAAATTCGTGCTATCGGTGTATCCAACTTCTATCCGGATCGTCTAGTTGATTTAATTCTAAATAATGAAGTTGTGCCGGCTGTAAACCAAGTGGAAAACCATCCGTTCTTTCAACAGAAAGCCGCAAAGAAAGTGATGAAAGAATACGGTGTGCAAATACAAGCATGGGGACCATTTGCAGAAGGTCAAAATAATATCTTCCAAAATGAATTACTTTCCGGTATTGGAGCGAAATATGGAAAAACAGTGGCACAAGTTATTTTGCGCTGGCATATTCAACGTGGTGTCGTTACCATTCCAAAATCTGTTCATAAAGAACGCATCGCTGAAAACTTTAACGTCTGGGATTTCACTTTAAGTGATAAAGACATGGCAGAAATTGCCGTTATGGACAGTGGGAAAAGTGAAATTATTGATCATTTTATCGCTGATACGGCTAAAGCCTTAAATGGATGGAAGATTCATGAATAACTAATAATAAAAAATTTGCATAGCTGCATATTTAATGTGGGTAGCGATTGAAGAAAAAAAGAAGTACCGAAAAAGAGCCGGCTTGAACGAACAGAAGATGATTAGAAACCGGTTAACTTTCATAGATCTTAATGGAATAAAGGTGTATAAAAGCGTGGACTATAACGAGTTCACACTTTTATAGTGAGAGCTTAAAACATAGACTTCATTTTTCAAAGAAGAAATTTTTAAAAAGATAAGTATGACGTATATTTCACCAGTTTTTCACTATTAGATGCTAGTATAAATTTCAGTAATGCAATACAACATTTTCTATAGAACTCCCCTATTTAGGCTGACCTTTTAAGGTGAGCTTTTTTTGTGTCTGCAATTAATATGCTCCATAGAATATTGTACATACAGGAAATAAAACACACGACTAACAGTCATATTAGTCGTGTGTTTTAGGAGAGTAACCTACTTGTTTATAGTATATCTTTCTGCTATTCATTTAATCATATCCAGTAACAGTCATTAAGGAATATGCTACTTGTGTTGATTAGAGTAGATAAAATCACTAATAACTTTGAAGAACAATCCAATTGGGTAGACGGTTATAAATGCCTTCCATGTATTCCAATGATTCAAATCATACAAGAGGATTCATGCAATCAGTCACTTCATTAGATTTTTTCTTTTTATGAATTTTATAATGTATTAAATAAAAAAGAAAGCCTACAGCGCTTGTTCTGAGCTTACGTTATTTTGTCTAAATGTCGTATAAATCATAAAGGCAATAAGAATGGAGGCTAGGACTAGAGAAGAGCCTGTCGTACCTAAGTCTAAACCACCTTTTTCATGTGGCTTTGTCAAAAGGTCTCCAAATGTTGCTCCGAAAGGTCGAGTCAAAACGAATGCTACCCAAAATAAAAATACACGAGAAATCTTTGTATAGAAGGTACATATAGCGATGAATGCTAGTAAGCTGCCGATTAGAATAGCTCCACCTATATATCCAAGGCCAGACGTATCTGACAAAAAATCTCCTAAAGCTGTACCTAATGTGTTTGAGAAAAGGATGGCAATCCAATAAAGTACTTCAGCCTTGCGGTTTCTAATATAATTGATATTTAATGAACGCTCGCTAAAATACCAATATGCAAATATCGACAACAATATAGTAATTAATATCATAGAGCCTTTTGCGTAACCTAATGCCAGTGTACGATCCATAAAATCAGACATAGTTGTGCCAGCTACGCTAGTTGACAGAATAACGGTCCAATAGAGGGCCGGAATATACCTTTTAGAGCTTAGTTGAGCTACAAGTGTAATTAAAAATATGCTAAAAAAGATCAGCGTACTAACTGCATATCCAACTCCTAATGTTTGTGCTAATAAGTCCCCTGCGGTTTCACCCAGTGTCGTAGCAGAAATCTTCATAATCCAAAAAACAAGTGTAATTTGTGCAATTTTATTCATTGGCGAAGATACTTGCATTTTTAATTTTTCTCTCCTTCTTGTGCTAACTGTTTATTCTCTTAAATAAACGGCACACTTGCCTAACATTTTTCTTTAAAAATTTCTTTAAAAGCTTCATCACTGCAATTCAAACTGTACAGTCTTTTTCTAAAATCAAAATGAAAAGTAAATAAAAATTTAATGAGATTTCTATAAAAAACTTTTTATTAATGTTTTTGATTAAATGTTTTATCAACTCTGTTGCACCATGATGTTTTTATAAAAATAAAATATTTATTTTTTATTAAATTCTCATTTTAATTTCATTTAAATTTCATTACACAGCATTAAATTTAAATTATGTGAGCCAAATTTTAAAACATAACGTTATGACTTTAGCTTCTCAAACTAGAAAATAAGTATAATTCATTAAAAGAAGGAGAACGTTGAACAGTTGTTAAGAGGTCAAAGATGATGATACTTAAGAAGTTTTTAAGAAACAGCTGATATTATAAATAGCATGGCTATTGGTAGGAAGGTGCCAGTTTGATACGTTTTCAAAGAAAGAAGAAAAGACATAGATATAGGTTAATAGGAGGAATTCTTACTGTAGGAGGAATTATTTTTATTGGAACCTTGTACAAAGAAAGCTTACCTTCTTTAGACAAGCTTTCTTGGAGTGAACCTCAACAAGTGAGTCAATTATTTTCCACTTACAGAGAAAACTCTACCTTAAAGAATAAGCTAGCCACTGAAAATCAGGAGGAGGCAAATGTTTATAAGTTGGAATATGAAAATAAAGTATTAAAAGAAGTTTTAAAAGCAGAAGATGAGGTGAAAGCCTATAACCCTGTAACAGCTACCGTAATTGGTCGATCAACGAATAATTGGAACAATGAAATAACAATTGACAAGGGAAAGAAGCAGGGGATGAAAATAGACATGAATGTGCTGGGCACAAATGGAGTTATTGGGAAGGTATCCAAAGTTTTTTCGTCAACATCTATAGTAGAATTAATTAGCTCAAACTTTAGGACAAATCGCATGGCGGCAATGTTAAAGGATAGGAAAAGCGTGAATGGAACATTAGAAGGCTATGATGATAAAAAAGGTAATTTAATTATTAGAAATATCCCTAGTGGGGCTGAGGTTAATGTAGGAGATAAAGTTCAAACCTCTCCCATCAGTTCAATCTTTCAAGGGAAATTAGCCTTAGGAAAAGTAATTAAAGTAAAACCTGATGAATATGGACTAACGCAATTGGCCGTTGTAAAACCCTCATCCAACTTTAATGATATTAGTGAAGTAATTGTTATTAAAGCAAAGAACAATGGGTAGGGAATTTGATATCATATCAGACGTCTTTTATCGTATATTTTTATGTTGAGTACTTAAAATTTCCTATTTTCCAATGAGATGTTGGTTTGTGATAGCTATACACTTCTCTTTATTATGGAAAGAACGATATGCAAAACAAAAATATAGAGATTGCAAAGAGGGGTTATATGAAAGAAAGTATTTTAATTGTGGAAGATGAAGTAGAAATAGGCAACATATTAAAAATGGAACTTGAACATGAAGGTTACCAAGTCAAAATTAAAAACAATGGAAAAGATGGTCTCGAAGTGGCCTTATCACATATGTTTGATTTAATTTTACTTGACATTATGCTACCGGAAATGAGCGGTATAGAGGTCTTGCGTAAGTTAAGAAAGAGAGAAAGTTACGTGCCTATTATCCTTTTAACAGCCCGTAATTCAACTCTAGACAAAATAATGGGGTTAGATCATGGCGCAAACGATTATATAACTAAGCCATTTAAAACTGAAGAATTGCTGGCTCGGATACGTTCTTTACTACGTTATAAACATCTTATTATTAGGGATAAGGTAGAAAAAGACTCTTTATTATTAATTAAAGATATGGTTATCAATACTGAATCAAGAGAGGTAACTAGAGCTGGGCAAAAAATTTGCTTAACCCCTAAAGAGTACAATTTATTAATTTACTTAGTCCTCCATAAAAATAAGACAGTTACACGTGAAGGTATCTTACTAAATGTATGGGGATATGAATACAAAGGAGATACAAATATACTTGATGTTTATATAAGTTATTTGAGAAAGAAAGTTGAAGAAGGATTTAGTACCTCACTCATTGAGACTGTTCGAGGTATAGGATACACCATTAAAGAAATTTAAAGGAACAAGTACTAGATTTCATTTCTGAATGTTGAATTTTATTGGTGAAAATATACACACGCAGTTCAGACGTTTTATGCTAATGATCTTAAGGAGAGCCCGTGAGCAACTTTATATGATTCATTAAAGATGATTAAGAAATAAATTCATTTATTCTTAATCTCTTTTTTATTCAAATCTAATTTTTATTTGATAAATTGAAGAAAAGCTTATAAGTAAGAAAATCATAGAAAACTTATTTCATATTTCTTTTTATTGTCTTTCAGAGTTGAGGGGGATAGCTATAGTATTAGTATTCATTTGTAGAAGAAGTTTTTACGTTTTTTATTTTTAGACAAAGGAGAGTACTTTATATGCAAAAGGTACTGATTATAGAGGATGAAGAAGGATTAGTAGAATTTTTAGAATTAGAACTAAAATATGAAGGATATTTAGTTGACGTAGCTTACGATGGTCGTACTGGTTTAGATAAAGCAACCAAGCAGAAGTACGATATTATATTACTGGATTTAATGATGCCTGGATTAAATGGAATTGAAGTATGCAGAAGACTAAGAACAACTAAGGATACTCCTGTTATTATGCTCACGGCTAAGGATAGCGTCATGGATAGGGTAATGGGGCTTGATAATGGAGCTGACGATTATTTGTCGAAACCATTTGCAATTGAAGAATTATTTGCAAGAATGAGAGTCATTTTTAGACGTCAAGAAAACAACAAGATCTTAGATCAAAAGCTATTATTAACATTTAAAGATATTGAACTTGATTTGGAATCAAGAACGGTGATAAAAGAGAAAATGCTGATTGAACTCACGAACAAAGAATTTGAGCTTCTAGCTATTTTCATGCGTAACGTTAATAAAGTATTAACGAGAGATATGCTTTTAGAACAAGTGTGGGGGTACGATTCAGTTGTTGAAACGAACGTTGTAGATGTATATGTTAGATATTTAAGAAATAAATTAAGTGCAGAGGACAAAGAGTTATATATTCAAACCGTTAGAGGGGTCGGATACGTGATGCGTGAATGAGAAAATGGATAAAATATATAAAAGATTTACCTATAAGATGGAAGATAACTTTATGGTCTTCCATGTTTTTATTTTTTCTTTTTCTTTCTTATAATGTCTTTCAATATATTGTGATTAATAATGGCATTTTAAATTATGAAAAGCAAAATGGTATTCATCAATTAAAAGAGGTTCTCGCTTTTATTCAATCTGATGATGAACCTTTATCTTTAAAACAAATCAAAAACAGTAAAGGGTACTTAACGAAAATTAATGAAAAGAATCAATTGATTCGTGTTCTTGATATGAAAGGGAACGTCATAACCAGCACATCAAATAATGTTTCACCAAACTGGCAGCAACCGAAAACGGTGAAGCACCAAGAGTACAAAGTGATTCGAAACCACGATGAACGTCTACTCGTTCTCCGTTCTCCAATCGTCACCGACAACTTCACTGGAACTGTTGAAATTATTAGAAATATGGAGATGTCCGATGCTTTTATGGATAAGGTGTTTTTATTAATGCTTGCTGCAGGAGTAGGTTCACTAGTCTTTAGTATTCTCGGTGGAACAATTTTAGCAAAGAAAATACTATCTAACATTCAAGCGTTAACATTGACGATGAAAAAAATAAAAATAAATGGCCTTGAAGAACGGGTTCCAGTTAATGAAAAAAACGATGAATTTGCCCAATTAGGCAGTTTATTTAATGAGTTAATGGATAGCCTCGAAGACTCTTTCTTACAGCAAAAACAGTTTGTAGAGGATGCTTCACATGAATTAAGAACTCCGTTAGCCATTATCCAAGGACATTTGATGTTGTTAAATCGCTGGGGCAAAAATGATGCGGCAGTACTAGATAAATCCTTAAAATCCAGCCTGAAAGAAGTAGACCGTTTAACGAATCTTGTGCAAGAATTATTAGAGTTATCCCGTGCCGAAAATAGCCTGATAAACCCTGTAGATGTTGAACCTATCAACGTATGGACGGCTGTACAACATGTTGTAAGGAATTTTGAAGTACTGTATAGCAACTATGAGTTTAAAATAAGACATTCTCATGAAAGTCTGTATGTGAATATTTCTTCTCGGCATCTAGAACAAATATTAATCATTTTGTTAGATAATGCAGTCAAATATTCCAAAAAGGAAGAGAAAGAAGTAGTTATAGACTGTTCTCTAATCAATGAAAAAGTATACCTTAAAGTAATGGATAAAGGAATTGGAATCCCAGAAGAAGATATCCCCTATATTTTAAATAGATTTTATCGAGTTGATAAGGCAAGGAGCAGAAAGCAAGGAGGACTTGGCTTAGGACTGGCTATAGCCAAACGATGGGTTGAGAAGTACCACGGTACCATTAACATCGAGAGTAAAGAAAGCAAAGGAACAAATGTAACGGTTGTATTGCCTCTGTTTAATAACTCTTTATAAGTGTGAATATAAAACAAGCTCTTTTATTTTTAATACTCCTAATTTCAAAAGTAAAGAAATATTAAAATCTAAAAATAAAAAGACCTTATCACCTTTCATCAAAAATAGCTTGATAAAGAATAGAAAATAGAGGTGTCTAGTATGAAGTTGAAATTTCAATTTACACTTGCTTTTATGTTAAGCGTGCTGTCCCTTATTTGTTTTAGTGGGATAGCTATTTTAATTAGTGGATCAAAGATTGTGGCATTTGATAACTATATTATATCGTTTATTCAAGGGGTCGAGTCTCCTGGGTTAACGGTTATTATGAAGTGCTTTACTTTCATAGGCTCTACACCATCCGTGACAGTTATTTCTCTCTTTAGTTTATTTTTTCTTTATAAAGTATTAAAACATCGAACCGAGCTTATTTTATTTATCTCGATTATTGTAGGTTCTCCAATCCTCAATGAGCTGCTAAAACTAATTTTTCATCGTGCACGTCCTGATTTCCATCGATTAATTGAAATCAATGGTTATAGTTTTCCAAGTGGACATGCCATGAGTGCCTTTGCTGTTTACGGCGTCCTTTCATTCTTGCTCTGGCGTCATATTCCTACTCGCTGGGGACGTACACTTTTAATCGTTATTAGCATTACGATGATTCTAGCAATAGGTATTAGTCGTATTTACTTAGGTGTACATTATCCTAGCGACGTTATTGGAGGGTATTTTGCTAGCGGTTGCTGGCTAGCTATTGCTATTTGGTTTTATCAACGCTATCAGGAGAAGAAGTTTGAGCAAAAAAGGCCTACTCAAAGTAAAAAATAAATACGATTATATATCAACACTGAGATAACCCTATAGTCTAAGGCCACAAGTGATTGTATTCATAATTAAGTGGGTGAGGGGGTGGATCATTAAAAGTACTGATATTAAGAGGCGGCGGTTTTAAAATCAGCAAAAATATAATTAAGTACATATTCGTTTTATGTTCTAAGCAGGCTATAAAAGAGGCAGTGCACCTTCGGTTTGTGAATGTTCACTGTTTTGAGGTGATAACATCTTGAAAGCCTGCATTGATTTATCAACGTTTTCTCAGTAGGCGAATGAAAAGCTAATGTATAAAAAATGTATCTTTTATACAGATACTGCACTACCTAAAAATTCAAAAATTTGACAGCGTTCTACTTAAAACAGTCATAAAATTGACTGTTTTTTATTATTAAAAAATGTAAAAAAACGGTTACTTTTTTCTTCAACGTATTACAAAAAATCAAATTTACTTAAGACATTTCTATCAATTGTGATAACAACTGTTAAATTTTATCTTTAAAAGTGATATTCTTACAAGCATTCAATCAGTATACTTTCAAAGCTATTTATTGATTTAATTTTATAGTATGAAACAAACATGGAGAGCCACGATTGCTTTATTACTTTTAAACGAAGGATGAGTGATGGATGAACAAACTTATAATACCAGCCATATTAGTTATCTTCGCTTTATGGATTTTATTACAATTGGCTTTAGGCGGGGACATTTTCAAAAACCCGCTAAACTATTTTATCTTAATAACGGTTTTCTTTTTATTTATCAAACAAGCAAAAGAAAAATAGCCTGGCTTGATCGCTGCTGTGTAGTCTATAGTTATAGGCTGCTTTTTCTTTTGGCCGCGTTAAAAATAATTCCATATATAAGCTAATTAGAAAAAGAAGGTTGAACCTTGCTTTATAAAAAATACCTTACGACTGTAAAGATGGTTAAAATTTGAAAAAAATATTAAACAGTACCTTGCAATAAACAATAGCTGGTGATATATTGTAATTATTAGGAAATCATTATGAATCAGTACTATACAATAAACAGTAGTGAACTGTGAAAAGAAAAGGGTGAAGAACAGTGAACGTACAATTTAAAAAAGGAGTTTTAGAGCTTTGTGTCCTTGTGTTACTTGATAAGAAAGACCGCTATGGATATGAATTAGTTCAAAAAATCTCCGATCAAATTGAAATATCAGAAGGATCAGTATATCCTCTTCTGCGCCGGTTAACCAAAGAAGAATATTTTACAACGTATTTAAAAGAATCTACAGAAGGTCCTTCAAGGAAGTATTATCAGCTTACCGATAAAGGAAGAGATTATTTATACAAGCTTGTCGATGAGTGGAACGAGTTTTCAAGAGGTGTTAATCAATTAATTAAAGAAGGTGTGAACAATGTCGAAGAGTAAATTTTTACAGCAACTAAGTGAATCTTTAAAACCATTGTCCTCAAAAGAACGGGCAGATATTTTACAAGATTATGAAGAGCATTTTTCCATTGGCTTAGAAGAAGGAAAAACAGAAGAAGAAATTGTGACCTCCTTAGGTTCTCCGAATCAAATAGCCAAAGAATTGCTGGCAGATTATCACGTTGAGCAAGCAACAGCAAAGGCAACAACTCAAAATATTTTGAGAGCCACTTGGGCCGTAATTGGTTTAGCTTTTTTTAATGTAGTAATTGTTCTTGGTCCTGCCGTTGCACTAGCTGGCTTCATTCTGTCAGCTTGGGCCATAGGTCTATGCTTCTTGCTATCTCCTATTCTAGTTCTGGGTGAGGCTATTGTACATTCGAGCGGCTTTTTTCTCTTTAATCTTTTTATGTCTTTAGCATTTTGCGGACTTGGCTATTTTATTATGTTAGGTATGTTAGTTGTGACAAAGCTAGTTATAAAAGGCTTTGTACGTTATCTAAAATACAATGTATCACTGGTGAAAGGCGGTTTAAAACGTGCTGAATAAAAAGAAACTCTCCATTCTTGCAGGTATTCTCGTCCTTGTTGGGATTATAGGAAGTCTCCTTACTTATCGTGCTATTGATCCTGAACCTATTTCAAAAGAAAAAACGATCAACAGCAATCAAGTATCCAAGGTAAACATCGATACGGATAATACCCGTGTTCATGTGTACCCTATCAAAGGCGATAACATCAAAGTAACATTAAAAGGTGAAACATCTCCTAATATAAAAAGAGACTTCACTACTGACGTTAGAAATTCAACGCTTTTCATCTCCTATAATGAACAACAGCGCAGCTGGGTCAATTTTGACATTGTTAGTGTATTAAAACCGCTATCCATCAACGTTTATCTGCCTGAAAAACACTATAATTCATTGGGGATTTCCAGCAACAACGGATATGTGTCCGTTAAAAAATTACGCGCAGCAGATGTCTCCATTCGCGCAAACAATGGACGTGTAGAATTAGAGAACATTGATTCACAAAACCTGAACACCAGCGTACACAATGGACTTACAAGCATAAAAAATGCTGCAGCAAAAGCGGTTCAAGCAAAAGGAAATAACGGGAAAATAACGCTGAGTAACGTGGAAGGTAGTTTAGAAGGCGAAACGCATAACGGAAGCATCGCTCTTGAAACAAAAGAACTTGATCGAGATATTGACTTTAAAACGCACAATGGAAAAATTAAGATTACAACGAAAAAAGAACCAAGTGACGTTCAATTCAACGTTTCTGTCGACAACGGGAAAGTAGATATCTTGAATAAATATGATGGGGACGCTGTTATTGGAAAAGGAAAGAATACGATTAAACTAGCCACTCATAACGGCAGTATTTCAGTAATAAAGTAACCTGTTAGCTATACGGCACAAAGCTCATCTGCCAAAAAGCAGAGGCACAGCTAGCCGCAGATAATCCAAAAAGGGTTTCACTCATTGAACGTTGATGAGTGGAACCATTTTTTCTATGCAAGGTTAATACGGTAACGGCTTGTCATGACACGTGTAAATAGGTGATGATTTCAAATTATTTTGAATTTTTATTCATTTTAATTTATAATTTGGTAAGTAAATGCAGAATAAGGTTCTACTAGAACAATCTCTCTATAGTTTGTGTGTAGCAAGGTAAGGTGTATTTATTTTAATCTGAATATTTTTAATAGTTTATTTAACCTTAACATTACGCATGAAAGAGAGGCATTTACAAAACTAACTTAGGGGGATCAACATGGTATTTGGCATATTAAAAGATAAGAAAGTGGGAGAATATCGAGTCATTATGACGCCTTTAGAGGTTGCTGCTATTAAAGACGATGGCCATACGGTTCTTGTTCAAAAAGATGCGGGCGCCTTAGCGGGATTTACGAATGAACAGTATGAAAAAGAAGGGGCGGAAATAGTAGAAACAAAAGAAGAGATGTATGAAAGATGTGACTTTATAGCAAAAGTTAAAGAGATTGAAGAGAATGAGTATAAGTTGCTCAAGGAAAATCAAATTATCTATACGTGTATACATCCAGCTGCACATAAAGAGCAGGTACAGGCTATACTCGATAGCAAATGTATTGCATTCACTGCGGAAGATTCACATCGATTTGGTTCAGTAAACTGTGAAGCAGCGGGAAAACAAGGTGCATTAATGGGTCTGCAAGCCATGCTGACGATTAACGGTGGGAAAGGAAAATTTGTTAGCGGTTTAGCTGGAGCCCCTGGTATGAAGGTACTGATCCTTGGAGGAGGATTAGTAGGAAGGTCGGCGCTCCAGGTGTTACATTCATTAGGCGCGTGGTGTACGGTTATGGATGTAAATTACGGAACATTAAGAGATATTGGCAAAACGTATAATGAAAAAGTGAATACTCAGCTATCAACTAAGCAAAATATTAAAAAACTGCTTCCTGAAACTGATATGGTAATTAACTGTGTGAAATGGCCAAAGGAACGCAAGGATTATTTAATAGAGCGCGATATGCTCAATTTAATGGAAAAAGGATCAGTTATTGTAGATATTAGCAATGACACCGACGGTGCAATTGAGTCCTTCCGTGAAACAACTCATGAACATCCTACATATATCGAAAATGGTGTCGTTCATTATTGTGTCAGCAATATTCCTGGAGCTATTGCTAATTCTACTTCTGTAGCTTATGCAGCGTCCGTGCTGCCGCATATTCAGTCCATCCTGAATTCAGGTGTGAAGTCAGCCTGTATTAAAGACGGATTTTTAAGAAGAAGCTTAACAGCTTACAAAGGATACCTTACACATGAAGAAACAAGTGCTATACAAAATAGACCCTGGATCAAACCAGAAGACGTATTACATATACAAGAGGAAAGACTAGACCCAGCACCACCAGCTACATCAACAAAATCCAATAATTTGTTAAGCATTTAACGTTACGGAAGGAGGATATGAATGACTGTATATACGATACTAGTAGATTTTGCTTGTGCCAGTGTTCTGATTTTAATAGGTATGCTGCTTCGTGCAAAATTTAAATTTATCCAAAGAAGTTTTATTCCAGCAAGCTTATTGGCGGGTTTTTTAGGTTTAGCATTAGGACCTAACTTTTTAAATGTTCTACCTTTTTCTGAAGATATTAGCTCCTATGCAGGAATCATCACCATTTTTGTATTTGCGGCAGTTGGGATAAACGGGTTTTCTTTTTCACCCGGCAATATGAAAAAGGATATTAATCGAATGGGCGCATATGCCACTTATAAAATTCTTTGTATAGGCCTTCAAATGTCTATTCCGATTATTTTTTCTATTTTAGTTATTTCAAAGTTTGCTCCAGAAATTAATAACGGATTTGGTTTACTTTTAGCAGCAGGATTTTATGGAGGACATGGAACAGCGGCAGCGGTAGGTACAACCTTCGAAAACTTAGGCTGGGAAAATGCAACGGACTTAGGAATGACAGCTGCTACTGGCGGTATTTTAGCAGGTATTTTCGGAGGCCTTATTTTTATAAAATGGGCAACTCAAAAGGGATACACTCATTATGTAAAAGACTTCTCGGAAATTTCGGAGGATTTAAAAACAGGGTTAGTTCAACCTCAAAATAGAACGGCAATGGGAAATGATACTATTTCACCAATTGCGATGGATCCATTAGCCTTTCATTTAGCATTATTAGTGGTACCATCAGGTTTGGGATACTTATTAAATAATTATATTGCGACTACTTGGGGACTGGAATTTCCAACGTTTACAATAGCATTTTTGATAGCGCTGCTTATGTACATATTGCTAGGCAAAGGAGAAAAAGGGGTTTATAAATACGTCGATAGTAAGATAGTCGACCGTTTGGGCAGTGCAGCAACCGATTTTCTTGTGTTTTTTGGGGTAGCTTCAATTAAATTACCTATCGTTGTGGAATATGCACTTCCACTTGGTTTATTAATGCTTTCTGGCATAGCAATAGTAGTGGTGATGCTAATCGTAATTGGACCGGCTATGAACTATGAAAGTTGGTTTGAACGTTCCATATTTGTGTATGGCTATTCAACAGGTGTATTTGCTATCGGACTTACATTATTAAGAATTATTGACCCTAATAATAAATCAAAAACACTTACAGATACAGCAGTAGTTGGACCGCTTAATACGCCGTTAGAATTATTTGCGTGGTCAGCGGGGCCTGTTATGCTGTTAAGCGGACAGCACTGGACGTTTGTTGGGATTTTTGCAGGCATATCTATTCTATGTTTCGTCATCGCTAGAATCTTCAAATGGTGGCACTGGAAGGTTCCTTTAGGCGAGCGTCCTCCTGTTCCATTAGATAGAAATGAAGGCTTTATTCGAATAACTGGAGAACATATTGAAAAATAACTTAGGTTAAATAAAACATGTATACTGGACTAATTATATTTATATCTTATGAACGCGAAACAAGAGCCCGTAAACATAGGTTTACGGGCTCTTATAATGCGATGAGAAGTTTGTGATAGAGAAGGTCAATTTCTTCAGTTTTCTAACATGGTTTATTTTTGTCTTTCCTAATGAACGAATTTTTAGCACTGGACTTACATTAAGCTGATTATAAGTTACATAAATTAACCTAGGCATTTACTCTCCGTAAGCAGAAAACTTTAAAAAATATACCTTCTTTTATGCTGAAAAAGGAATATTTTTTAAAGTGATACGATACTATTTTCTGATACAACCTATTCCTGCGAAAGGAGCAAAAATAAATGAAACGAAATGTTGCCTACGGTTTGTTACTCACAGTGTCTTT
>Ga0209796_10000783_pt1 | contig 16537 bp, 14 predicted proteins | sample AgamicOrSfrz_FD_187167 | JGI IMG/M metagenome (GOLD analysis project Ga0209796, IMG submission 187167) | Agave microbial communities from Guanajuato, Mexico - Or.Sf.rz (SPAdes) (version 2) | ecosystem: Host-associated > Plants > Phyllosphere > Phylloplane/Leaf | place: Guanajuato, Mexico...
CAAAACGGAAAATGCCTGTGCTAGAATAATTTGCACGTTGGGGGGGTAGCTCAGCTGGGAGAGCGTCGCGTTCGCAATGCGAAGGTCGGGAGTTCGATCCTCCTCCTCTCCACCAAAAGTTTTAATAAAAACAACGCACTACGTCTTGCGATGTAGTGCGTTGTTTTGCATTCGGACGCAGATTTTTGCAGTGTGTCTGTGGCAAATTTGTGGCGAGCGTGATGAGGGCAATGGTCGGCGCTTGCGCCATACTGCAACGCTTTGCGTGTATTCTTATGAACATTCACACTGGGAGACGTAACGAGATCTTCGGCAGCATAATAAACGGCCAAGTGCGGCGGCAGCCGGATTAGACCACCATGGCCGAGGGCGCGGCCCGTCCAGAAACCACGAAGCGAAAGCGGATGTAGCAGAGTGCAGGAAAGGATGCCGAAAGGCAATCGCCTTTGCGAGCGAGCCACCGGTCGGGATGAGGCCGGATCAAATGCGCTGCGCTCCAGGGAGAGTGATAACCACTGAGGGGCACAACCCCGTCATGCTGGGTCTTTCACCGCTTGGCAGAGCCGGTGAAATCTCGAAGCCTCATGGCTGCCGTGGACTCATCCGGGCCTGTTCGGTTTTTACCGGACAGGCCCGGACCACTCACGCCCATGAAAGCTCTGCTTACAGTAGAAGAACTCTCCGCATGCATTCACAAGTCTGTCGCCAGCATCCGAAGCGATGCCACGCGTGACCCATTATCGTTGCACCGATTTGCCGGCTGCCAGGCACGAAGCGGTTGCTCTGGCGTACAGAGGATGTCGAAGGATGGATTGCGCGGCACATCCACAGCGATTCTGCGGCGGGGCTAGTCTCGTCAAGTAACAGCGACGCCAAGCCGAGGCGCGGACGACCCACCAAGGGCGAACAGATTGCACGGCAACGCCAGCGCTCCCGAGAGACGGAGGCGAGCCACATTGATGCGTCCAGCGGGGTTTGAGCGATGGAGACATCGACATTTGCATCGAGCGTGGGAGAGCCGCGTCAGCTCTCCGCGTCTGCGACCTGCTTGCGAAGATTCATCGCAGACATATTGAGCGAGCGCTGGCCGACGCGCACTTGCCGCCCTGGCCAGAACTGATGCGAGGGATACCCAACGGCATTCTCCGCACGGCATTGTTTGGCGCGATCAAGCGCAGAAAGCGCCGGTATATGGAGCGCGAGCCCATCGCTTCAGTTGAGGGTGTCTACGTTACCCACACCGGCCCACGGCTCGACCAATCCGATCTCGATGTATTCGCGGGCGCGTTGCACTTGGCGCGTCCGGTCGAGCTTGGCGATTCCATTGCGTGTACGGAGAAGGGATTTCTTCGACTTATAGGGAGGGGCGGGTCGAACGGCAACAACATTGGCAAAAGTAACCGCCTATGGCTGAAGAAGGTGCTTGCAAGATTGAAGGCAACAGCCGTCGAAATTACTCAAGGGCCGCATACCTACTGTGGGTCATTGATCAATGACTATGTCCGTGACAGTTCGAACGGTTGCAATGTGTTGATATTGAACTCGCGCCTAAAGGTGCTCTTTAACCACGGCGGCTGGACGAGTATCGACTGGAGTATTCGACGCGCGCTAATCGGCCATCCAGTCGCACAATGGCTGCACGGTTTCCATTCGACACACGCCGTACCGGTGCCCTACAAAGCGGAGACGCTGCATTTCCTGTGTGGCAGCGAGGCGGGGAAAAACGCACAGACCGGTGCGGAGCGGCACAAGGCCCTGCTCGATTGGATCGGAGATAGTCTTGTACCAGCTTTTAAGGCGCTAAAGCACATAAGCGATGAGGCCGGGCAGCCATTTTCATGGGAGATTAGCCTTGATGGTCTGGTAAGCGTGAGTCGAACGTGGTCGGCGTCCCAGCTCAAGCATCTGCGCTTAAAGGCTGTCGCCCGCGAGGGAAGATGGCCGGTCATAGTGACTCTTAGGAGGGTTGAAGCATCGCTCGATCTTGGCATCGAGAGGTACAGAACCCGAAGCCTAGGGGGGGCACAGAGCCCGACGCCGGGGGGCAGACTCCGAGGAACACGGGGACAGATTACGAGGAAAGGGGGCACAGAATCCGAACTATCCACAGGAACAATCGTCGCAGGCCTTTGAAACTAAGAAGATATTTGACCTGGCCCGGCTCTAATCAGTATTTAATCTATTTCTAATTGGACCGTGGAGATGTGGGCCATGAAGACGCGCGTTCTCGATTTAGTTGGAGTCGGTTTGACAGGGCATTTCACTGTATAAGGTAGCGATCTTTCACTTGGCATCCGACGCGGCGTCCCGCTAAGGGACGTCGCGGATTTTCACTGGTGAAAATCAGTCGGTCGGCGCCGAGGCGAGCAGCGCTCCAAATTTCACTATTGCAAAGAGCCCAATTCATGGCTGGCACAGCACTCTACCGAGAACTAGAGCGCGACAGCTACGACCTCCGACAGCGTTGAGCACGAGAAATGTCCAGAGACTCCTCAGAACTACCTCGCCCCGGCGTTATGTCGACGCCGAGAGCGACTACCGATCTGAAGAGACCACGTGTAAACGGTTCGCCGGAAGCGCTACGCGGTGAGGCGGCAGCTACGCAGGGGAAGTCGCTGTTCACAAGTGCGAGCGTTCTGATAAGTGTAACGTGTCACTTGTCAAAGTGTCAGAATTGGCTTATTGTGTGCCAATGGTCGATTTCGATTTTTCCCATCCTGGCGAATTGGTACGTCGGCAATGTCTAGAGCGCTTCGAGCTAACCGTTACGGATGGCGCGCGCGTGCTGGGTGTCAGCCGGCAGGCACTGACGAACCTGATCACTGGCAAGGCTGGCATTTCACCTGAAATGGCGCTACGGCTCGATCTGGCCTTCGGTGGTGGTGCAGAAACCTGGCTTCAAAGACAACTGCTGCATGATCTTGCGCAGGCTCGCGAGCGGCTTGCCGAATTGAATGTCGTACCGGTTGCATCAGAGCGGCAACCGGCTCTTTTCTAGCCTTTCCTTCTCACAGAGAGGGAGGGTGATTTTTGATCCGAAAAACTTAGGACTTCTACATGGCACTCCCACCTAGATTGACTCATGAGCATGTGAACGGGCTGTTTGATGCCGCCCGGAAACCGGGAGACGTGGTCATGCCCTGCGAGCAGTATGGGGCGATGCCGGCAATACTGGTGAACCTGTCCGGCGAGGTCAAACGGCTCTGCGCGGGATGCAACCGACGTTACTATGCGAGCAACTGGGAGATCTGGGCGAGCTGAAGGGCACCCGCTTATGGAGCGCATATGGACAAAATGACGACCATGGCGGCATCGGCAGGAACGGAGGGCCCCGTAGTCCGTGGAAAACCCGCTACTTCCTTGATACCGAGTTTACGGATTTCAATGCGTTCCAGCTTATAAGCGTAGCAATCGTGGGCGAGAACGGGCGTGAGTTCTACGGCGAATCTATAGACTTTGAACGCCCGCTGTGTAGTGACTTTGTACGCGAGGTGGTGCTGCCCCAGCTCGGCCAGTTCCCGGGCCGATCGATGCCGTTCGCACAGCTGCGCGTCGAACTGCGGGCGTGGTTGCTGGCGGTGCCGGTCAAACCCAAGCCCGTGCTGTGTTACGACTTTCAGGGCGATTTCGACCTTCTTGGCCATCTGCTTGATGGGCCGCTGCCGCGCGGTTGCAAGAATGAAAACGTGGCCCAGAGGATCGACGCGCAACGCTTCACCGAGTACATCGCAGAGCACGGCGGAGAACATCATGCGTTGCATGATGCCCGCGCGAATGCGTTCGCCTTTCGCTAGTCCAGCTGCTGCGCCCGGGGAGAGGAGGGCGGCGGGAGTTGTACAGAGAATGGCCTTTGCCACTTGTCCGATACGTCTAAGTTTGTGCGGTGAACGCGAGCAGGGGTCTCGGGGCTCGGCCCTGAGTCATCCCGTTAGGTACGCGCAAACTTCAGTTTGTACGTACATCACGCATCCTGTCCCGAACTTGCGTCGAAGAATTCACATGGTTTGAAGGCGATTTGGAGATGCAATCGAGACACGACTGAGATGCGGAGAGGCAAATTATCAGCCTCTTGGAGAGGAACAACCGATTGCTTCCGTGGCGTACAACTTCCCCGGTTGACGATGTCGGCCAGTAATGGCGACGCTGAGAACGAGGTGTGCCGTGTACAGATCCCCGGTCGGTCTCGGGCAGGTGGCGGAGTGGTTCAAACCTCCGCTGCGGAATCTTGGTTAAGTCATCAGGATACCTTCGACATAACACCTCAACTTCATGTGAAAAGCGTCTCCAACTCGTCTTCAAACCATGTGAATCTACAAACACAAATCTCGGACAGGATGCCAGTTGTACGTACAAACTGAAGTTTGTACATCCAAACGGGATGTTGACTAGGTCGCAGCGCGCCTTTCGCCAACATCCCTCTAGGTTACTCAGGGCTTCGCCCCGAGGCCCCGAAAGCGTCGAAAATCAACGTCGTACTTCGAGGACGGAGAATCGAATGGGTTTTAGAAAAACAGACAAGGCACGAACCACGCGTATGGAACTGCGCTAATTACCCGAAGAAGCTGCTGACATCAGCGAGCGCGCGAGAAGGACAGGGTTGACCGCCTGCGAGTATGTCCGTCGTTGCGCGCTTGGCCGACGCATCGCCGTTCGCTATGACACCGACGCTGTGAGGGCGATAACCCGCTTGGCCGAGACCGTCGGGCACCTTCAGGACGCCGTGGTCGCCGGCGCGACCCCGTTTGACAACGAAAGCTTTCGCGAGGTAGGTGCTGAATGTGTTCGGAAGTTGGAGCGAAGGATCTAAGAAATTGTTGTCGGTTACGGGCCGGCTGTAGGCACGCATACCGACATCTGCGAAATTACCTGGACATTGGCGAGATGGAATGAGCGCCGTTCTCGCGCTGCGGGTTGAGGACCTCTACGTGCAGCAGCGGCGCCTGTGGGCGCGCCTGCGCTAAAAAGGCGGCAAGGCGCACGCAATCCCCTGTTACCACACGCTGGAAAGGTATCTGCACGACTATCTGGACCAGACCGGCCTGAGCGACGAGCCGATGGGGCCGCTGTTTCGCACGATTGCGCGCGGAACCGGGCAGCCCAGCGCCACGCCGCTGCCGCAAGCGAACGCCTATGCGATGGTGAGACGCCGGGCACAGGCGACCGGGATCGGCACGAAAATCGGCCGCCACACGTTTCGCGCGACGGGCATCACCGCCTACCTTAAAAACGGCGGCATGCTCGAGAACGCCGCGGCGATGGCGAACCATGCGTCGACGCGGACCACACAGCTTTATGACCGGCGCCACGACGACATCAGTGACGAGGTGGCGCGGATCTGCCACGACGATTCGGAGTAGCGCGGTCCAAGAGGCGGGCGACTACAATGACGAGCATCAGCATGGCGAGTGCAGCGATAAACAGCGTACCTCCTGTTGGGTGATGGGGGATAGCCTAGATGGGAGGCTACGGCGTTGGCAACGCCGAAGTCGCGAGTTCGGCGCTCCTTCCTCCACGAGACACGGCTCATGACCATAAGCCCCGAACTGGCTGAAGAACTGCGGCTGATGGCCCTTATCAAGGGCGATCAGCGACGGCAGAAAGCCATCTGGCAGGAACTGCGCGAGCTGCGGGCCAAGCTGTGCCCAACCGATTGCGCGTGGTCCGATACGCGGCTCGCTCTGAAACGATACGAGTGGGAGTACAAGTATGTGGTCCCGAAACTTCAGGAGCGGGAAGCCCATCTTCTGGATGAGATGCGCCCGTTCCTTCAGCAAATTGACGCGCTGGAGAAAGAGGCCAAGGGGCTGGACCGCAACATACGCAAAGCGCAGCAAGCTAGTGAGCGCACGTCGGCAGGTGCGGACGAATCGAGCTCACCCACGCCAGCAAGTCCCTGAGCTTGTCTACTTCCTCTTGGCGGTCGCTGCAAGGCGGGAAACGCGATTTACGGCCGCCGACCCGGGCTTCACAGGCGCAACGGCGTCGGTCAGTGTGAGCCTGTGACTTTTCATGAGTCGGCTGCTCGGCCTAGATCATCAGGCGCGGTATGGGCTTGTTCCTAGGCTTCGCGGATCGCGGCGGCGGTCGGAAAGATATGCAGGTATCTCGGCGGCCGCTCGGCTCGCGGCAGAGGCCGGATCGGCGAGAGCAAAAAAAACCGCCAAGAAGGCGGTTTTTCCTAAGATCTTTGTTTCCACAGTAAAGCCTAGGGGTGAGAGACTCGGTCGGCCCGTCGCAAGGGGCTGGTACTGCTCCAGCACATCCCCACCAATTACTTTTCTATACCTTAAGGTAACTTTGAGCAACAGGTTAGCCAGCTACGCCTTCTGTCGCGTTAGTCACTTCAAGCGCGGCAAGTTCAGCATTGAACTCGATTCGCTCCTGAATCATCGCTTCTAGGTCGCGTTTGCAGTCTTTGGCCATGTCTGAGGCCACGTCATGCATAGCTTGCCTGTAGGCTGCTTCCTTTTCCATAGCTGCGACTTTCTTCTCATTCCGCTTTTGCTTCGCTTTTAGATCCTTTAGCTCCTCGGCAACGGTGCGAAGCTCTTCATAGTTTGAGAGTCCGATGAAATGCGCGAGACAAGAAATCATTGGGATTCTTTCGTCCCGTGATAAGCCCTCGGGATAAAGGGTCGAGCGCCCGCTTCCACCTTTGCTGTTGAACGTTTCGGCCGGTAACACGCGACTCGTGGAAACAGAATCGACCATGCTGCAAAGCGCCCAGCTCTGACTTCCGGATGTGGAGTATCTAACCAGATTTTTCAAGCTATCGGCCGAAATCTCGAAGCAGGTCTTATCGCCAGCGCCCGGTTCTTTGGACGTTACCGGAATAACCTGCACGACTTTACTGCTTGCCCTTGCAACAATAGCAAGGCGGCGCTTATGCATCTCGCCCTTTAGCAGTGCGTCGGTGTTGGAATTGTCCAAACTTGAAGCGCCATTGTGTCTAACTAACGCAGGAATAAATCCATAGTCAACTTCAACCAGCGTGCCCGGTCTCATAAGGGCGCTGATTTTCCCGCCGTTGCTTAACGTGGTTTCCAGATAGGTTTCGACAGGCCCATTGTAGGCTTTGAGCACAATGTTGCATGACGCCGGAGCGGTAGCGGTGCTGGGTGTTCGATCGAGTGAATCTACACGCCAACGCCGGATCGCGTTTCCAGTGAACTTGGCTGTGAAATATAGGTGGTCATATTTCCCGCGATCGGGAAGAAGCGGTTCCTCAACGCGGTCGTAGGAAGCTTTACCCAATAGCCTGTAGATCGGTGCATTCTCGGCTGGATCTAGAAATTCTTCTATGTAGTTAATTTTAAAGGTATTCACGATCGGGCCAATTTATCTTACAGACGCCAAAGACAGCATTTTGTACCGGCTGAGCAAAGTACGATAGGGCTTTAGGGGTGCGAGCCTCGGCGAACCTCTAGCTCTGCAAAACTGCCTTTCCCCGGCTTGAGGCACCGGCCACGGCTCACGCCCACGGACGCGAGCGGTTGAAGTGGGCCGGGGGGCTATCTCAACCGCCCGCGAAGCGGGGGTGTGGATATGAATTTGGAAATGTGGGGCTTGATCCTGTCAGGCGGCGACAGAGTGAGGGGGCACGTCGGCAACCCTGCCCGCTCGATGCTTATCAGAAGTCCATCGCGCCCTGTCGGCTCGGCTCGAAGCTGACGCGCAAACGGTCTGCCTTTCCGCCGATCTTTTCTTCTGTCAACTCAACGACCAGATTCGCCTTTGCGGCTAGTTCCCTGATGGCTGGGGAATCATTCGTTTGCGGCAGTCGCCAAAGTTTGCCTCGGCGCTGTCACTGCTTGGCGCTGGTGTTCTATATGTGAGAATGTCCTTTATCAAATATATGAGCGATGCTGAAATCCAACCAATCGAGCGAGGGCATATGGGCATGCGTCGGGAGGCGGCAAGACATCGTGGCGGCTGTATGAAGAGCTCTTCGAGTCGGGCACGGTCTATCTCGAACTGACGGGCGTCGGGGTCGAACTGGAAGCCACCGGGCAGGCGCAGACCCGCCTCGTGGTGCGCCTGCCGCTCGACCTGGCCAGGCGGCTGGCGACCGCGAACGTCACGCCTGCCCAATGGGACGAGATCGCGAAGGATCGCACTTTCGGAGTACGGGGTGCGCACGGTGAATGATTTTCAGGTCTCGCTGACCGGTGACGTCGAACGTCATTACCTGCACTCCGTGCTGCGCGAACGGATCGTTGAGCATGCATTCGTCGGCGACGCCCTGCGCCGGCTGTGGCAGCGCGGCGTCACCGACATCGAGGTGCTGCGCTCCGAGTTCGATGCGGGCGGCTATGACCTCGTGATGAGTTACGGCGCATCGTCCGCCACATCCAGTTCAAGGTGATGGTGGCCGGCGGCAGCCGGGCCAGCATTACGGCCAACCTCAATCTCACGCAGAAGCCGAGCGGCTGCATCCTCTGGATCGTGGTCACGCCGGCGCTCGAGTTCGATTCCTGGCTATGGTTCGGCAACGCACCGGGGCAACCGCTGCCGGACCTCCGCGAGATGAAGGTGGCCAAGCATGCGAAGGCCAATGCAGCCGGCGTCAAGCTCGAACGGTCCAATCAGCGGGTCGTTCCGCGCAGCGCCTTCACGCCGCTCGCGTCGCTGGATGCGGTGCTGGAGCAGCTTTTTGGCCCCCTGCCATGAATCATGCTCCAGCCCTGACAGTACTGACGGCGCCGGCTGTTCCTGCGCTCGTGACCGCGGCCGGCGATCGCGCCGGGGTGCGCTTTCTCGAGTTCTTCGCCTCGGCGATCCACAACCCGCACACGCGCCGCGCGTATGCGCGCGCGGCCAGCGACTTCCTCGGGTGGTGCGCGAGCGCCGGGTTGCTTTCGATTACCGATGTGCAGCCGCTCCACGTAGCGGCCTGGATCGAGCTGCAGACCACCACGCACGGGGCGCCGACCGTCAAGCAGCGGCTCGCGGCGATCCGCCATCTGTTCGACTGGCTAGTGACCGGCCAAGTCGTGCCGCACAACCCGGCCGCATCGGAACGGGGCCTGCCCACTCGGCGCGCACCGGCGCCACGCCCGTACTGGATCCCGCCGAGGCGCGGCAGCTGCTCGACAGCATTGATGTGGGCACACCGATCGGGCTGCGGGACCGCGCGCTGATCGCGCTGATGGTGTTTTCGTTCTCGCGCATAGGCGCGGCCCTCGCGATGCGCGTGGAGGACGTCTACGTGCAGAACCGGCGCCTGTGGGTGCGCCTGCGCGAGAAGGGTGGGAAGTCCCACACGATGCCCTGTCACCATACGCTGGAGGCGTGCCTGCATGCGTACCTCGAGGGCACTGGGATCGCGAATGATCCGAGGGGGCCGCTGTTTCGCACGATCGCGCGGGGCACCGGGCAGCTCAGCGACACGCCGCTGCCGCAGGCCAACGCCTATGCGATGGTGCGCCGGCGCGCGCTCGTGGCCGGCATCGTCACGGCGATCGGCAACCATACGTTCCGCGCGACCGGCATCACTGCCTACCTTAAGAATGGTGGCACGCTGGAAAACGCCGCCGCGATGGCGAACCCTGCGTCGACGCGCACCACGCAGCTGTACGACGGGCGACACGACGACATCAGTCTGGACGAGGTGGAGCGGATCCGCGTGTAACGGTGAGGCCTTGCACCAAAGGGGTATATATGCGCACGCCAGACGCGGCTCGAATGTCGCTGACCGACCCACAACTGCCGGTCGCGCTGTCGGGGTTCAACGGCGGCTAACTGAGTGGTCAGGTCATTCATGCCAGCTTTCTGAAGGCGGCGGTTCGGCCTTTGCCGCCGTTGACTGCTCGGTCGGTGTCAGACGGTAATGCGCCGGTTACCTGCCGCTCAGCTAGAAAGTACTTTGAACGGCAGCTTTCTCATTCGGCGACTACGTGCTTCCAACCCGGCAAAGGCCTTTATCTCCATGGCGACCCAGCGACGGCTACCTCTCGCAGAGCCAAGCGGTGGCTGACCGAGTGCTGTTCGGCCATTTCGACCGTTTGGCCCCGGTTGGCGCAGCGCGCTGGTCTGACGAGGAAGGCAGACGTCGTCATGCCTGTGAAGACTGGGGCGTACATGGATGCCCCAGCTTGGCCGTGCTGCGGAAGACTGGCGCGAACACTCTCTTAACTTCCTAGTCCGGCCCGAGCAGCGCCGTCGGTGGGGTGCTTTGTGGCCCCACGGCCATGCACGCCGACTATTGCCGACTATTGCCGAATGTTATCGACTATAATCTGCGGAGCTAGGCTAAGGTAACGTGCCGCCTAGAACAAAACCTCGTCCACGAACGGAGCGCAGCCGACGGCAGAGCATTGGGTCTCGGTCGATGACGTCGCCAAGCACCTAACCTTGGGGTTGCGAAGGACTCCATCTATCGATGGATCGAGCATCGCGGGCTGCCGGCCCACAAGATTGGCCGCCTCTGGAAGTTCAAGCTCTCTGAAGTCGACGCGTGGGTGCACTCTTGCGGTGCAGAGGAAAGAATTAAGAACAATGAGTGGAGCAGGTGGAATCGAGTGGTGATGACTTCGATTCAGGTCCGGGAGAACCAACTAGTCGACCCGATGAGCGCTGAGCGCTTCGAATTGCGTCTGCGTTTCCGCGCAGCGGCCGAGGCTTCCTGTTACCTCCGCGCGCTGACGAGCCTGCTCACCGGAGCGAGCACAAAGGTCATCGCAACGCTGCCCACGGGGGTGTCCCTCGAAGATCTCACCACCGAAGAGATTGCCGACCGTCTCGCTCGCGGAGCCCTTAGCAAGCTCGGCTTCGCCCTCCCACTCGGCGACCATAGGCCTCTCGTTGAAGCCGAGATTTTGGCCACTGAGCCTGCTGCTGTCGTTCTCCGGGCTCCATTCACGAGTGGTCCTGCCACGTCGCGCCTGTGGCTTCAGTCCGACGCTGACGTTCTCGCCCCTGTCGCCGCACTCGCGCTTTCTACGGCCACTGAGGGGTTCGCGGTTGATGCCGCGCATGCACTCGTCGGACTCGCCACTCGGTGCGGCGCTTTCGAAGAGGCCGAGCTCACCGGCGAGCTGCGGATCTCTTGGAGCACGACGAAGTCCAGTGACGACGCCAAGCCGGTACGCAGTACGCTCCACGATGCTGTGTGGAGCACCGCCAACTCTGATGGCGTGGCCGAGCTCTGGGTTACTGGTCTCGCCGCGCCAGCCAAACCGCGCACGCCGGCGCCAGACTGGTGGGAACAGTATGAAGTGCTCACGCGCGGCCCGCGTGAGGTATTGACCGAACTGCACGCCCACCTCGCCGTGCACTTCGACATCCCTTTTGCCTGGGCTATTACCGATAAGAACGGTGCCCCTGCCGGGACTTTTGTTGTGCAACCCGAAGCGAGCACCATCGCGCGCCTCGTGCCGGAAGTCGACCGTGTCGTCGTCGCTGTCGATCTCGAGCAGCCTTCCACGTTGGTCGCCGAGACACTGCTTCACCTCTGCGCACACCTCATGCTTGGCCACGTTCGTCCGGGCGATGCTTGGGGCCATTGGGACACTCCTGGGTCGCTCTCGCCAACCCCGCACCGCCAGTGGGACCGCGAAACGCGCGCCTTTGTAGACGAGCACTTTGCTCGCCCCGTGCGCCGCGTCTCGTCGCTCGAAGAGTGCAACCCGCGCGAAAAGGCGTGGCTCGTGTTGCTCGACCACATCGGGCGCATGGTCGGTCAGCAGCACACGCTGCACGCTGCGACGGAGCGCTACCAGGCCGCCGCTTACCAGCGACAGGCTGCGCAACGTCTCGTTGCGCAGCTGGAGGAATACGGGGGTGCGATGCTTTGCGACGGCGTTGGCCTCGGGAAAACCTACGTTGCGACCACTGTCGCTGTTCACTACGCGAACCTGTGGCGAGACCAGCTTGCCGACAAGACGCGCTCTGCGACCGATGACCCGTTCCGAATCACGGTGCTCTCGCCAAACTCCGTGGTCAGCACCTGGCAACGCGAGGCCATCGCGCCGCTCGCCGCGCACGGCGTGGCCCCCGCTACCATTCGGGTCATCTCGCACTCGAAGCTTTCTCGCATCGTTCCGTCAAGCGACATCCTCAAGCACAGCCGTGCGGATATGAGCGACATGGCGCACCTGCTCTTGTCGGATCTCGTCGTCGTCGACGAAGCGCACAACTTCCGCTCCGTTGGCGCGCGCCGCACGACGGTACTGCGTGACCTCTTGCGCCTGCAGCCGCGCAAGGATCTGCGTCGCAAGGTGCTACTGCTCACCGCCACGCCCGTCAACAACAGTCTCGAAGATCTGCGTCAGCAGGCTGCGCTGATGTTCGGCAAGCCTCTCGTCTTCAACGACAACCTCACCCCGGACAAGTACCGCGCGCGCGTCTTCAAGGACGTCGAGGAGCGCGTCGTCAAGGCCACCAAGGGCAAAAACTTGGCCGACGTTGCTGCGCTGCTCATCTTCGGCGACACCCTGGCGAAGTTCGCTTACGCGCCTGATTTCCGCGACGACGTGCAGTTCGGGGTGCAGGTGCCGCGCGTGGGCGACTACCTCAAAGAGCAAGAGAAGTGCTTAATTGTTCAGCAGGCAGCTGTGCGCGCCGCAATCCAGAGTGGTCAACCGCCCGCCGAGGCACCTGCACGCATCGCGGGCGAACTGCTCGACCGCATCGTGGTCCAGCGCTCGCGCGCGCTTTGCAAGCAGATCGAGCGCGAGCAGGGCTCGAACGTCCGGCTTCTGTTCCGGCCCGATGCAGCCATGCCCGAAAAGCTCGTCTATGAGGACGTTTACGACGATACCCACGATGTGCTGGCCCGCTTCCTCCCGCTCTTCGAGACCGGGAGTGAAGTGACTGACAAGAACACACCGCCGCTCTCGCTCAAGGTCTACATGTGGGCCGACGTCCTTGACGGCATTCGTAGTTCGGGCGAGGTCTCGTCAGTGGTTGGCCTGCAGCGCGCGCTGGTGCTCAAGCGTCTCGAATCGTCGCCTGTCGCCTTTCTCATTACCTTGCTCCGGCTGCTCGCGCTGCATGCGCATCGGCTCAAGCAGCTTGTTGAGCTATGCCGCGGGGTTGGCAACACAAAGCTGGAGAAGGCTCTCGTCACCGAACTGGCAGATCTTGTCGATCAGTTGAGGCCCGTTGAGCGAGAGCGCATCGACGTGCTGCTCGCCGGCAGCCCGAAGACGAAGGTACGCGCGACGGACCTGCTCGAGCGCTGGAGTGCGGCGCACATGAGTGCCAAGGCTGCCGCAGACACCGACGATCCGCTGCCGCCCCAGCTCGATCTGTTCGGCGTTGAGGACGAGCAGACGGTGGAGCGCAAGGAGCAGCTCGAACGTCTGTGGGGCCTTCGCGAGCACCTCACCCAAGACCTCGGCACGCTGCTGCGTGTGGCCCCTGGCCTCGCTGACATTGTCTTCGGGCGCTTCGCGCAGAGCGATTGGCCGCGGCGCTTCATCAACGGCGGCAATGAGGTTGACTGGCCGAAGTCAGCGGCGTGGGCGTTGCGCATCATTACCGATGCAAAGCTGCAGCGCCTTGTGGGCCGCCTGCTGCGCGCGAGAAGGGATGGCCAGAAGGCTATCGTCTTTTCGCAGTTCACCGACACGCTCGCGTACCTCGATTCGGTGCTGCGTGCCGCGCCCGTGCTCGAACGCAATGAATGGAAGACCGTGCTGCGCGAGCTGTCTGCCAGCGCGGGTCATACGGTGTCGAAAGAAGAAGTGCTCGACCTTATCGGGCGCATCGCCGTCGTCAGCGGTGAGACAGAAGGACGCGAAACTGTCATCCACGCATTCGCCCCCTTCTACCGGCTTGGGCCTTCACGCCCGAGCTTGCCCGACACCCCAATGCCTGAGCAATGGGCGCTGGAAGAACAATGGACGACCGGGTGGACGCAAGCGCTGACGCAGCCAATCGATGTTCTGTTTGCAACCGACGTGCTCGCTGAAGGCGTGAACCTTCAGGACGCGGCGCTGCTAATCAACTTCGACGTTCACTGGAACCCGGTACGCATGATCCAACGCGCGGGTCGTATTGATCGTCGCTTGAACCCCGCCATCGAGGAGGCCACTAGCTTCCCCGACCTCGAAGCGCTAGCAAGCAATCTCGGCGTTGAGCCGCCGCGCTATTGGTGGCATGCGCATACGGGCGCAGCACCCGTCACGGTGAACCTGCTTCTGCCCGACGAGCTCGAGGCCGAACTGCAGCTCCGTGAGCGCATCGCCAACAAGACGCTTGCCATCGACTTCACTCTGGGCCTCGAGCAGGGCACCGGCGCCGAGGCAGACTGGATGACCGACTACCGCTATCAAGGTATCTCGGCGCTCAACGCGTGGCAGGGCGATCGCGCCATCGAGCAGATCGCGGGCTACCAGCAGCGCTTGCGCCGCCTTATGAGCGAGCGCGGTATCGACGCCGAGTGGCTCACCGTGTGGAACGGCTGGTTGCGTGAGGTCGGCGGGCGCGAAAACGACCCCATCCTTGCGTGGGCGCAGCTTGGTCGTAAGGGTGGTGAGACCACCGTCTATACCCGCCAGCTACAGCCGCGCCTTTTGGACGGCATTCCTCACTGGCTTTGGACAACGACGAAGCCTGCCGACTCGCTGCTCAACTTCTGGCTGGCACTCGACAGCAAGACCTTTCCGGCTGCGACCCGCACTGGCTTCGCCTTCTCTGAAGACTCCTCGAGGCCCATAGTTGCCGAGGATCTGCTTGTAGTCTCTCGCCGCCTTGTTGACGAGAACACTGCGCTCGAAGAGATGGGTGACGTGCGTCGGCCACTGCTCCAAGGCGCTTCAGCCATCTCGGCAGGCTTCTTCGATGCCGAACCAGATCGACGCGCTATCGCCGTTAGTGGATTTCGACTTCTTCAGCTTCGTCGCATCGACGAGGCTGCTTCCGTAACATTGAGTGAGAAAGCATGCTGAGCAAAGAAGACTTCATTCGTCGCATTCTGGACGGCACTGACTCGATGCCCAAGAAAGCATCGAAGACGGAGTCATCGCCCTCCACCTTCAGCGCGGACGACGTCTTCGGTAGCGACGACACTGTACCAACGTCGATCTCGCCCCCCGCCGACACGCGATTCGCGCAGCTTCTGCTCGAAGAGGTTTTCGGCCACGGCGAAGCACTGGACCGCGCTGAAGTCGTTCTTGGCGAACAGAAGACCACCCGTTTCTTGCCAAATGGAGGCCGCTACTGGCCGAAGGCTAATGAACGCCCATTCCAGATCGTGCTCTTCGAACTCGACAAGAAGGGCCGCGGGCTACTCGCCGACCCTTTCTTCCGCCAGCACGACACCCTTGAGGATGCGCTTCACCGCATCGCTCAGGACGTCCTCGATGGCTTCGAGAAAAAGCGCATCGCTTCCTCACGTCAGGGCGCACAGACCGAGACTCTGTGCGTTGTCTCGATCACCGACGACCGCATCTTGACTTCGGGTCGCCAACTGGTGTGTTTCGGCACCAAATGCACGGAAACTAACGCGCTCGAAGTCTTCACACTCCGTGAGGAAGTAAGAGACTGGGATCGCCCGCTCGCCGAGGAGCATCTCGACCAGCTCTTCACCCGCCACTTCGAAAAGCTCACAAACGGTACCAAGTGGCAGGATGCCTTCATTTCAGGGGCTGAGCGCAAAAAGATAGCTGCCTTGTTGACGGTGTGCACCCAAGGAAGCGTGCTTGGCACGGCCGAAGAGGAACTGCGCACTAAGCTCCGTGAGGTGCTCGACGAAATTGCTGGCTCATTTGGCGTTTCCAAGAAGTCCGCCATTGGAAACCGACGCCTCGACATGGTCGAGCTACCCGCCAATCATGGCATTGGTGCAGGCCCCTCCGAATCGCAGAGGCCTGGCTTCAAGAACCCGCTTCAGGGCGTGCGCATCTACGACCGAAACGAGCGCCTTCTAGGCTTTATCGTCTACGTTGCGTCAAGCAAGGTGAAGGGAGACCCGCTGCGCGAGGCGCTGGCGACCAACAACCACTTCCACAACGTTCTGGTCATTTACCCAGACAGCAAAGATCCCGAGCTGGAGTTGTGGCAGGGCGGAACGCCGCTGCGTGGCCGGCTAACGAGCGGCGCTCGCCGCACGGTGTTCGACGGCGAGGGCGGCGTGGTGCAGCTCCTCTCGCGCTTCTTCGTCGTGAGCAAGAGCGCCATCGAGAAGCCAAAGCAGCTTGCCGAGGAACTGGCGTGGCGTGCGCAGCACCTCAAGGCGTTGGCCGTTGAGGAGCTGCAGAAGGAAATCGACATGAACAACGACATGGGCCCGCTCAAGAAGCTGTTCGATACCTTCAACGAGGCGCTCGCGACGCTCTCTGTCGAGAAGTTCGCCGACGCCTATGCGCAGACCATTACCTACGGCATGCTCGCCGCGCGCTGGATCTCCAGCGGCGAGAGCCAGTTGTTCACGCGCAAGAACCTGAAGGACCTGCTTCCCGAGACGAGCGCGTTTTTGAAGGACCTGTTCGACAAGCTGGTCAACTCGAACTTCGACAAGAACCTGACCTGGCTGCTCGACGACATCACCAGCCTGCTCGCGCGCACTAGCGTGGCGCAGGTTTTTCAGGAT
>Ga0209796_10000786_pt1 | contig 16503 bp, 15 predicted proteins | sample AgamicOrSfrz_FD_187167 | JGI IMG/M metagenome (GOLD analysis project Ga0209796, IMG submission 187167) | Agave microbial communities from Guanajuato, Mexico - Or.Sf.rz (SPAdes) (version 2) | ecosystem: Host-associated > Plants > Phyllosphere > Phylloplane/Leaf | place: Guanajuato, Mexico...
GCTTAAGACTCTGCACGTGTCCGAATTGATCGAGATGGCCAATGGCCTCGAGATCGAAAGTGCGAACCGCCTGCGCAAGCAGGAATTGATGTTCGCCATTCTAAAAAAACGAGCCAAAACGGGCGATACGATCTTCGGCGACGGCACGCTCGAAGTGCTGCCGGACGGCTTCGGCTTCCTGCGTTCACCGGAAACCTCCTATCTCGCGAGCACGGACGACATCTACATCAGTCCGTCGCAAATCCGCCGCTTCAACCTGCATACGGGCGACACGATCGAAGGCGAAGTGCGCACGCCGAAAGACGGCGAACGCTATTTCGCGCTGGTGAAGGTGGACAAGGTCAACGGCCAGCCGCCGGAGGCCTCGAAGCACAAGATCATGTTCGAAAATCTGACGCCGCTGCACCCGAACAAGGTGCTGCTGCTCGAACGTGAAATGCGTGGCGAAGAAAATGTGACGGGCCGCATCATCGACATGATCGCGCCTATCGGCAAGGGTCAGCGCGGCCTGCTCGTCGCCTCGCCCAAGTCCGGCAAGACCGTGATGCTTCAGCACATCGCGCACGCCATCAAGCAGAACCATCCGGACGTCGTGCTGTTCGTTCTGCTGATCGACGAGCGCCCGGAAGAAGTGACGGAAATGCAGCGCTCGGTGGCCGGCGAAGTGATTGCCTCTACCTTCGACGAACCGGCCGCGCGTCACGTGCAGGTTGCCGAAATGGTGATCGAAAAGGCCAAGCGACTCGTCGAAATGAAAAACGACGTGGTCATTCTGCTCGACTCGATCACGCGTCTCGCGCGTGCGTACAACACCGTGGTGCCGGCTTCCGGCAAGGTGCTGACGGGCGGTGTGGACGCGAATGCGCTGCAACGCCCGAAGCGCTTCTTCGGCGCGGCGCGCAATATCGAGGAAGGCGGCTCGCTCACCATCATCGGCACGGCGCTCATCGAAACCGGCAGCCGCATGGACGACGTGATCTACGAAGAGTTCAAGGGCACGGGCAATATGGAAGTGCACCTCGAGCGCCGTCTCGCCGAGAAGCGCGTGTATCCGTCCATCAATCTGAACAAGTCCGGCACGCGGCGCGAAGAACTGCTGATCAAGCCCGAGGTGCTGCAAAAGATCTGGGTGCTGCGCAAGTTCATTCACGACATGGACGAAGTCGAGTCGATGGAATTCCTGCTCGACAAGATCCGCCAAACCAAGAGCAACTCCGAATTCTTCGACATGATGCGGCGTGGCGGCGGCAGCTAGGAGCTGCGCCCAAGGAACGTTGCACCCGCAAACCGCTCGTTGCAGACGAGCGGTTTTTTTTCGTCCCGTGGTTTTGCTTGACGGCACGCCGCAGCCGCTTGGCCCAAGCATCGGCCCAACCTGTACGTGAACGTACACGTTGAAGTACGATCAACGTCCGCCCGCCCGCTACGGATGCCTTACATGACAACCGCCCCCCTCTCCTTCTGACCGTACGCGAGGCCGCCGAGCACCTCGGCGTGACGCCGCGCACACTGAAGTACTACGAGGAGCGCGGACTCGTGTCGCCCACGCGAAGCGAAGGCCGCTACCGCCTTTACGACGAAGAGGACTTGCAGCGCTTCGGGCGCATTCTGCGTTTGCGCTCGCTTGGCTTTTCCCTGCACGGCATCAGCGAAATGCTCAAGCGCCCCATAGAACGGGTCGGCGGCAAACAGCGTGTTTCGACCGGATCGCTACAGCAGATTCACGATGCGATCGCCGGGCAGGCCGCCGCGCTCGACGGGCGCATTCGCGCCATGCGCCGTGAGTTGAGGAAAGCGCAAAAGCTGCGCGAGCAATTGAATGCGGACCTCGACCATATGAAGCACCGCCTTGCGGGCCAGCATCCCCACGCGTTGCTTGAGAAGCGCCGCCTTACGCCTGCCGATAGCAATAAAGCGCGTAACACCGGGAGCGCCGTTAAGCCCGGCAAAAACCGCGCAAAAAACAAGGCAGAGCCGACCGTGGACTCCACACAGCAGCGCGCGAAAAAACCGCGCGCCCCGGTGCCACTTTTGCGGCCGCGCGGCTGACAAGCATGCCGCTCAAAGCAGGTGTGGCGGCGCTCAGGGAACCATTGCTGTTGCTGTTCATCATGCTGCCGGTCGCCAACGTCATCTTCCGAATCCGGGCGATAGACGAATTCACCCAAGGCTACCGCTTCATGCTATTGCAGCATCGTCACGCGTTGCACCGGACGCTCCTCGCGCAGTGCGTGAATCCGTACAATTCGTGGTTCAGAACCCGCTTGCCGCGCTCACACACGCGTTGTCCGCTGCAGGGTACTCGCCGTCGGACGCACGTGCGTTGGCTGTCGTCGAAATCAGCCGGCAATGGCGCGGCGGGACAGGTTCACGAGTTCGCCGGCCGGCTTCTATTTCCTGATCGGCATCTCGACAGGCGGCGGAATTTTCGCCGCCTGACAAACACAGATCGACTAACCGTTTTTATCGGCCCATGCTCTCCAAACTGACTCAATGGCTCGGCGCCCGCCGGCGTCAGCGCGCGCTGCGGGATTACGCGATTGGCGACATGCTGTGGCAAGCCACGCTCGACGGCCTTCCGTTCCTCGCGCATCTGGATCCGTCGGACCTCGCGCGTCTGCGCGAAATGAGCAGCCTGTTCATCGCCCAGAAGGAATTTTCCACTGCGCACGAGCTCGAACTGACAGACGAGATGACCGTCGCGATTGCCGCGCAAGCCTGCTTGCCGGTGCTGAATCTGAGCCTGGACCTGTACCGCGGATGGGTCGGCGTGATCGTCTATCCGGGCGAATTCGTGATTCGCAAAACCGTCGAGGACGAGGACGGCGTGGTCCACGAGGTCGAGCACGATGCGAGCGGCGAAGCGTGGGAAGGCGGCCCGGTGATCCTGTCGTGGGAAGACGCGCAGATGACGGACGGGCTCGACGCCTACAACGTCGTGATCCACGAATTCGCGCACAAAATCGACATGCTGAACGGCGAGGCGGACGGCCACCCGCCGCTCATCCGCCGCTGGCATGCGCCGCTCGATGCAAACGCGTGGGCCGACGTGTTCGATTCCGCCTACGACCAGTTCTGCGCCCGCGTGGACGCCGTGCCGCAGCGCCGCTGGACGCGCTTCGAGCGCGAATCTTTGATCGATCCGTATGCCGCCGATCACCCGTCGGAGTTCTTCGCGGTCTGCAGCGAGGCGCTGTTCGTCAAGCCACAGGCTTTCGAGGCGGAGTATCCGGAACTGTACCGGCTGCTCGCGCGCTATTACCGTCAGGACCCGGCGCGTGTCGGTCTGAGCTTCGCAGCGCCGTAATACTGGAATAAAGGCGCACGCGTGCCGGCGAACCGGTCAAAAAACCTCGGAGAATTCGTCAAGCAACTGATTTTCTGGCATAATCGCGTTTTTTCGACCCTAGGCAAGTGGCTCGCGCCAAGATGCGGTCCGCGCAACAGCGGCCTCACGCGGGTTGGCTACCGCCAGATTAAAGGAAAGACCATGAAAGAAGGCATTCACCCGGATTACCGCGAAGTCCTGTTCGTCGACGTGTCGAACGACTTCAAGTTTGTCACGCGCTCCACGATCCAGACGCGTGAAACCGCTGAATACAACGGCAAGACCTACCCGCTCGCCAAGATCGAAGTGTCGTCGGAATCGCATCCGTTCTACACGGGTCAGCAAAAGATCATGGACACGGCAGGCCGCGTCGAGAAGTTCCGCAACAAGTTCGGCTCGCGCGCTACCGGCAAGGCCGCAGCGAAGTAATACGCATGAACACCGCTTCGCCAGCTCCGGCTGGCAGCGATGCAGCAAAAAGAAAGGGCAGCGTAAGCTGCCCTTTTTTGTCACCTGCCAGCCCACAGCGGCGTTGCTCTGCTGTGCCGGCGCCAAGGTGCGCATCGGGCGCGCACTACCTGTCGTCGCGGCGCCCCCAACGCGGTCGCGGCGCCGTTACCGGTCGTGACGCGCACACTGCCCGCCGACTACAATGCCGGATGCTCAAACCAGCCCGTCTCAGCCGGACTCGCACTCCGATGGCGGCTCTCGCTTATCCAATAATTCAAACCGCATGAGACCTGTCGTTCGCCTCACTGCCTCTGCGACCAGTGCGCTGCCGCGCTGGCTGCTGTTGACCATCTGCATCATCTATGCGGCGTTCGGCCTGTTCGGCCGCGATCCGTGGAAGAACGAGGACGCAGCCGGTTTCGGCGTGATGTGGACGATGGCAAACGGCACGGCGCACGACTGGCTGCTGCCCAATCTGGTCGGCAAATATCTGACCGAAGACGGCCCGCTCGGCTACTGGCTCGGCGCAAGCGCGATCCGCGCGCTGGCGCCGTGGGTCGACGCAAGCAATGCCTCGCGCGTCTTCACGGGCCTGCTGTTCTGCGCGGGCTGCGCCTTCGTCTGGTACGCGGCCTACCTGCTCGGCCGGCGTGCCGAAGTCCAGCCGTTCAAGTACGCGTTTGGCGGCGAGCCTGAGCCGCGTGACTACGGCCGCACGCTCGCCGACGGCGCGCTGCTGATTCTGCTGGCGTGCTTCGGCCTCGCCGAACGCGGCCATGAAACCACGCCGCAGCTCGCGCAATTCGTCGGCATTGCGATGCTGGTGTACGGTCTTGTGCGAATGATCGACAAACCGATTCAGGGCGCGTCGATCTGGGGGCTCGCCGTCGGCCTCGTGACGCTCGCGAGCAGCCCGGTGCTGGTCGGCGCACTGTTGCTCGGCACACTCGCAATGACCCTGATCGTGCGCGAAACACGCTCGCGCTGGCTGCTGCTGGCCGGCCTGCCGATTGCCCTCGCGATTTCCGTCGCGTGGCCGATTGCCGCGCTGGCGGCCTTTCCCGTCGACGCCGTCTGGTATCTGAACCAATGGGTACATGTAAGTCTGAGTTCGTTCGCCGGCCCGCCGGGCTCGGTCGCGGCTTACGCGCTCAAGAACCTGCCGCTGTTCACATGGCCCGCGTGGCCGCTCGCGCTATGGGCCTGGTTCAGCTGGTCGGGGCTGCGCCGTGCACCGCACGTCGCCATTCCGCTTTCGGTGATCGGGCCGCTACTCGTGCTGGTCGTGCTGCAAAGCCATCAGTCGAACCGGCTCTATATGCTGCTGCTGCCCGCGCTCGCGGTGCTGGCCACGTTCGCGCTGCCCACGCTCAAGCGCGGCGCAATCAATGCGATCGACTGGTTCGCGCTGCTCAGCTTCACGATTCTCGGCAGCTTCGTCTGGCTCGTCTACGTGGCCGGCCTGACTGGTTTTCCGCATCCGCTTGCGCGCAATCTCGCCCGTCTTGCGCCGGGCTTTGCGCCACAGTTCAAGATTTTGTCGTTCCTCTGCGCAGTGGCGGTGACGCTCTGCTGGTTCGTGCTGGTGCAGTGGCGGCTCGCTCGCCATCCGAAGGTGCTGTGGCGCAGCGTGGTGCTCTCGAGCGCGGGCACAACCCTCATGTGGGTACTGCTGATGACCCTGTGGCTGCCGGTCGTCAACTACAGCCGAACCTACAAGGACGTCGCCGAACAGATTGCGAGCCACCTGCCGGAAGACTACACGTGCATATCGCCGGTGCGGCTCGGCAATGCGCAGATCGCGACGTTTGCCTATTTTGGCAAGATGCATTTTGCGTTCGACGAGGATTGCGACGTCATTCTGCGCCAGGACACCCAGGAATACGGCGAGCCGAGCGCCATGTCCGACTTCGTGTGGAAGCTCGTGTGGCAAGGCCGCCGCGCGGCCGACCGCGACGAACGCTTCCGTCTGTATGTGCGCATTGACCGGCCTAAGCCACCTGTCGACAAACGGCGCGGCTGGCGCAAGAAAGCAAACTGATCGAACATGCTCGCCGACCTACGGAAAATCGCAGGGCTCGCCTGGCCGGTGCTGATCGGTCAACTGGCGATCATCGCGTTTGGCATAATCGACACGGCCATGGTCGGCCGTTACTCGGCGGTCGATCTTGCCGCGCTCGGCCTAGGGTCGTCCATCTATATCTCCGTCTACATAGGCTTGACGGGGATTCTCACGGCGCTGCAACCGATCACCGCACAACTCTATGGCGCGCGCCGCTACGATGAGATCGGCGAGGAAGTGCGCCAGGCGTTGTGGCTCACGCTCGCGCTGACGGTAATCGGCTTTCTGATCCTGTTCTTTCCGGGTCGTCTGCTGCAACTCGCGCGCGTGCCCGACGCGCTGCACGAGCGCACGGTGTCGTATCTGCGCATTCTCGCGTTCGGGCTGCCCGCTGGTCTCGCTTTTCGGGTCTACGGTTCGATCAGCAATGCAGTCGGCAAGCCGCGGCTCGTGATGATCCTGCAGATCGGTGCTCTGTTGCTCAAAGTGCCGCTCAATACGTGGTTCATCTTCGGCGGCCTCGGTGTGCCGGCGCTCGGCGGTCCCGGCTGCGCGCTCGCCAGCAGCCTGATCAACTGGGCGCTCGCGCTCGTCGGCATGACGCTGCTCACGCGCGTCGACGTGTTCACGCCCTTCGCGATCTTCAAGCGCTTCTGCTGGCCGGTGTGGCGGCGCCAGGTGGCACAGTTGCGGCTTGGCATTCCGATGGGGCTGTCCTACCTGATCGAAGTCACGTCGTACACCTTCATGGCGCTTTTCATCGCGCGCTTTGGCACGACCACGCTCGCCGGACACCAGATCGCCGGCAACATCGGCGCGGTGCTTTACATGACGCCGCTTGCCATCGGCATTGCTTCGTCGACGCTCGTCGCCCAGGCGCTCGGCGCGCATCGCCCGGAAGCGGCGCGCACGCTGTCGCGCCACGGCATCATGATGGCCGTGGCGATTGCCTGCTGTTACGGCGTGATCGTGCTCGCGCTGCGCCCCTACGTGATTGCGGGCTATACGCCGAATCCACAGGTCGTGGCGGCGGCCATGCCGCTCGTGCTGATCGTCGTCTGTTATCACTTCTTCGACGCGTTGCAGATCACCACCGCGTTCGTGCTGCGCGCCTACAAGGTGGCTGTGGTGCCGACCGCGATCTACGCGGTCGCGCTGTGGGGCGTGGGGCTTGGCGGAGGTTATCTGCTCGGCTTCAATGTGAGCGGCACGATTCCGTCATGGCTGACTGGCGCACGCGGCTTCTGGGTTGCCAACACGGCGAGTCTCGCGATCGCCGGCATCGGCCTGCTGCTTTACTGGCGTGTGATCAGCAGGCGCCATGTGCACGCCGCCCACGCATTGAGCACCGACGCCGGCATGTGACACGCGAGGCGCCAGGCTCCATGCGCGGCGGCGGCGTGTGCATGGGCTGGACTTGCGCGAAACCGCGAGCACAGACCGCCTACGCCATCGCCTTCGCCTGCCGCTCCCCCGCTTCTTGCGACGCCCGATCATGGCGTTCGAAAATTTCGCGAGCTGCGAACAGCGCGTTCAACGCCGCGGGAAAGCCGGCGTAGAGCGCCATCTGCATGAACACCTCGACGATTTCCTCGCGCGTGCAGCCCACATTCAGCGCCGCCTCGATATGCACCTTCAACTGCGGCTCTGCGCAGCCGAGCGTGGCGAGCGAAGCAATCGTCGCGATTTCGCGCGCCCGCAAATCGAGTTGCGGACGGCTGTAAATATCGCCGAAACCGAACTCGATCAGAAGACGCCCGAAATCCGGCGCGATCGGCGCGAGCGCGGCAATCACCTGCTCGCCGGCCGAACCGTCGATTTCCCTCAGTTTGTTCCAGCCTTGCGTGTAGCGGTCGGTTTGTGCGTGATCCATGGTGAGTCCTTTTCCGAGTGAGAGAGCGATGATGTGTCGTCGATCCGTCGTGTCCGGCTACCGGCCGCAGCCGGCTTGCGGGCCGCTTCGCCTTCGTAATACGCGATCTTGTCGATGATCGCGCCGAGGTTCGTCTGCAGTTCGGCGATCTGCGCGAGAACCGCATCGCGATGCGCGGCCAGCATGTCGCGGCGCGCGCCCACCGTCTGCTGACCCTCGGCTCTGAGCGCCGCGAAAGCCTGCATGCCGGCGATCGGCATGCCGGTCGCCTTCAGGCGCATCACGAAGCGCAGCCAGTCGAGATCGGCCGGCGAATACAGACGATGCCCCGCCTGCGTGCGGCCGACCTCGCGAATCAGGCCGGCCTGCTCGTAGTAGCGCAACGTGTGCGTGGAGACGCCGATGATTCCGGCGACCTGCCCGATGGTGAGTGCGTTCGACGTTTTCGACATGACAGGACTCAGGTTAGGACTTCGAGTGCACTCTAAGTCAAGTGCGCCGCGCTGTCATTGTCGATGAGCCACTCGCGCGTTTCGCACGATGGACTCACATCTGCCCGATGCACAGACAAAAGGTTTAAAGATTGTCCGAGGTGATTTACTTGCCGTCGTTCAGCCGGTATAAATCGTCGGCGTTCGCGAATAAGGGCGCGCATTTGTCCTATGCTTAAGCGCAGCGCCTGCCGACAGAATACGTCGTCCGTTCCCGGCTAATTTTTGCCCTCAGTGGAGTGCTTGCCATGCTGAAAATGCTTGTGATGCTTTGCGTTAGTCTTGCGCTGTCGCTGTCGGCCGGCTTTGCGGCTGCGGTCGAGGTGAATTCGGCCGATCAGGCGGCGCTCGAGTCGGTCAAGGGCATTGGCCCCGCGCACGCGAAGGCGATCATTGAAGAACGCACGAAGAACGGCCCGTTCCGGAGCGCCGACGACCTCGCCGCGCGCGTCAAGGGAATCGGCAGCAAGTCGGTGGTGAATCTGGAAGCAGCGGGTCTGACGATCAATGGCTCGTCGGCGCCGCCGGCGGGCAGCAAGCCCGCCACCACATCCGCGGGCGCGAAATCCACGGCAACGAAGACCACGCCTGCGGCCACCACGCCCACGACTGCGACCGCGACAACCAGCGCCGCAACGACGGCAACGCCGGCTGCACCTGCGGACGCTTCCGGCGCGAAAGCGTCGAAGTCGTCGCGTTCGTCGAAGAAGAACAAGGAGGCCGCCGCAGCGGCGTCTGCGCCCGCCGCTACCACTGCTACCACTGCCGCGGCCGCCGGAACTGCAGCGAGCGCGCCTGGCGACGCTTCCGGCACGAAAGCGTCGAAGAAAAAAGCCAGAAAGAGCAAAGCGGCGTCCGCGGCCGCGGCTTCTGGCGGCGCATAAAAAATCTGTTTGGCGCGAAGCGCGTCAGAGACTGACCCAAGCAGCAAGGCGGCGTGGCAAGCGAGGTCTTCGTGTCACCTGCGCACCTGCTGCGCATGACAGGCACGGCGACAGCGTTTGCAGCCCGCCTTCCTTCCCTCGACGCCGCGCAGCCGCGCGGCGCCTCACCCGCTGGCACGTCTGCGACGCGCCGGCATTCAAGAGAGACCGTCATGAGCCTACTCGATACCCTCGGTTCCCTGGTCGGCAAATCGCCGGAAGGCGGCGGCCAGCAAGCGTTGATTGCAGCCGCACTCGAATTCGTCAATAGCCAGCCAGGCGGCCTGAACGGCCTGGTTCAACGCTTCCAGGAAAAGGGCCTCGGCGACGTCGTATCGTCGTGGATCAGCAACGGCGAGAATCAGCCGATTGCGGCCGACGCGCTGCATAGCGTGCTCGGCTCCGAAGCCGTCACGAACCTTGCCGCGAAAGCCGGCGTGCAGCCGGACCAGGTGACCGGGCTTCTGTCGCAAATCCTGCCGCACGTGGTCAATGCAGCGACGCCGGAAGGCGAAGTGCCCGCCGAAGGCAAACTGAACGCGACGACTGTGCTTGGCGCGCTCGGCGGCTTGTCGGCGCTGTTCGGCAAGGGCACGGCATGATCGGCGGTGCCGGCTGCTTCGGCTTCGGCTTCGGCTTCGGCTTCGGCTTCGGCTTCGGCTTCGGCAGCGGCAGCGGCAGCGGCAGCGGCAGCGGCAGCGGCAGCGGCAGCATCATTGACTAGAGGCGCGGCGCGCGGGCATTGAGCGCGTCAGAAAGCGCATCATCAAGCGCATCAACAAGCGAGCCAATACCGAAGCCGAAAGCCAACCGACGAGCAAGCCACCGCGCAATCGCAGCGACAAAAAAAGCGGCAACGAAGTGACCTTCGTTGCCGCTTTGCTATTTGCGCGGCTTGCCGCATGCCGCGTCAGACGGCCCGCGAGTTTTAGTGCACGACACGCTCGAACACGAGATTGCCGTCTTCCAGTTCGACCGGAATCACATCCTTCGGACCGAACTTGCCCGCGAGTATCAGCTTGGCGACCGGGTTCTCGATCTCCTGCTGGATCGCGCGCTTCAACGGCCGCGCACCGAAGAGCGGATCGTAGCCGACCTTGCCGACATGCTCGAGCGCCTCGTCCGACACCACCAGCTGCATGTCGAGCTTCGCCAGCCGCTCATGCAGACGCTGCAACTGGATCCGCGCGATGGACTGCACGTTCGAGCGATCGAGTGCATGGAACACGACGACATCGTCGATCCGGTTCAGGAACTCGGGCCGGAAGTGCAGCTTCACCTCGGTCCACACGGCGTCCTTCACCGCTTCCTGCGGCTCGCCGACCATCGACTGGATGACTTGCGAACCGAGGTTCGACGTCATCACGATCACCGTATTCTTGAAGTCCACGGTGCGGCCTTGCCCGTCGGTCATGCGGCCGTCGTCGAGTACCTGCAACAGCACGTTGAAAACGTCCGGATGCGCCTTCTCGATTTCGTCGAGCAGGATCACGCTATACGGCTTGCGACGCACCGCTTCCGTCAGATAACCGCCCTCTTCGTACCCGACATATCCCGGCGGTGCGCCTATCAGACGCGCCACACTGTGCTTCTCCATGAACTCGCTCATGTCGATACGAATGAGGTGGTCCTCCGAATCGAACAGGAACGCAGCCAGCGCCTTGCACAGCTCCGTCTTGCCCACGCCGGTCGGACCGAGGAACAGGAACGAACCGTACGGACGGTTTGGATCGGACAGCCCCGCGCGCGAACGGCGGATCGCGTCGGCCACCGCGTTGATCGCCTCGTCCTGACCGATCACGCGCTCATGCAGCTTTTCTTCGATCTGCAACAGCTTTTCGCGCTCGCCCTGCATCATGCGCGAGACCGGAATGCCGGTCGCACGCGAGACGACCTCGGCGATTTCCTCTGCACCGACCTGGGTGCGCAACAGGCGCGGCCGCGTCGGATTGTTCTGTTCCTTCGCCTCGGCCTGCGTGACTTCCTTCAGTTGCGCCTCGAGACCCGGCAGCTTGCCGTACTGCAGTTCGGCGACCTTCTCGAGCTTGCCTTCACGCTGCAAGCGCGTGATCTCGGCTCGCGTGCGGTCGATCTCTTCCTTCAGTTGCGCACTGCCCTGCACCGCCGCCTTTTCCGCGGTCCAGATTTCTTCGAGGTCCGAATATTCGCGATCGAGCCGCTCGATTTCCTCTTCAATCAATTGCAGGCGCTTTTGCGACGCTTCGTCTTTCTCCTTCTTGACAGCTTCGCGTTCGATCTTCAACTGGATCAGGCGACGGTCGAGCCGATCCATTTCTTCGGGCTTCGAATCGATTTCCATCTTGATCTTCGACGCGGCCTCGTCGATCAGATCGATGGCCTTGTCCGGCAAAAACCGATCCGTGATGTAGCGATGCGACAGTTCAGCCGCCGCGACGATAGCCGGGTCGGTGATGTCCACGCCGTGATGCAGTTCGTACTTCTCCTGCAAGCCGCGCAGAATCGCGATCGTGGCCTCGACCGTCGGCTCGTCGACCAGCACCTTCTGGAAGCGGCGCTCGAGCGCGGCATCCTTTTCGATGTACTTGCGATATTCGTCGAGCGTGGTCGCGCCGACGCAGTGCAGTTCGCCGCGCGAGAGCGCCGGCTTGAGCATGTTGCCCGCGTCCATCGCGCCCTCGGCCTTGCCTGCGCCGACCATCGTATGAATTTCGTCGATGAAGACGATGGTCTGCCCTTCGTCCTTCGCAATGTCGTTGAGCACGGCCTTCAGGCGCTCTTCGAATTCGCCGCGATACTTCGCGCCCGCCAGCAACGCGGCCATGTCGAGCGACAGTACACGCTTGCCCTTGAGCGTCTCCGGCACCTCGCCGTTGACGATGCGCTGTGCGAGCCCTTCGACAATCGCGGTCTTGCCGACACCCGGCTCGCCGATCAGCACCGGGTTGTTCTTGGTGCGGCGTTGCAGAATCTGAATGGAGCGGCGGATTTCGTCGTCGCGCCCGATCACCGGGTCGAGCTTGCCGGCCCGCGCGCGCTCGGTCAGATCGATGGTGTACTTCTTGAGCGCTTCGCGCTGGCTTTCGGCGTCCTGGCTGTGCACCTGCGAGCCGCCGCGCACCGCGGCAATCGCGCTTTCGAGTGACTTGCGCGACAAGCCATGCTGACGCGCGAGCCGGCCCGCCTCGCCTTTATCGTCCGCGATGGCGAGCAGGAACATTTCGCTTGCGATGAACGTGTCGTTGAGCTTCTGTGCTTCCTTGTCCGCCTGATTCAGCAGACCGGTCAGTTCGCGGCCGATCTGCACGTTGCCGTCGGTGCCCTGAACTTGCGGCAGCCGCGTGATGGCCTCGTCCAGCGCGGTTTGCAGCGCCTGCACGTGCACGCCGGCGCGCGAGAGCAGCGAGCGCGCCGAACCGTCCTGCTGCGCGACGAGCGCCGCGAGAACATGAACCGGCTCGATATACTGATTGTCATGGCCGACCGCGAGACTCTGCGCGTCCGCCAGCGCTTCCTGGAATTTAGTGGTGAGTTTGTCGATTCTCATGCGAGACCTCCAATTTCGATTACCACCAAAATGAGGCGATTTATTCAGGATTCAAGCGCTTTTTTGCAGTCCCAGTTGAGTTTTTGACCATCTGGCGCGAGAAAATGCCCGCCTCCAGCAAGCCCTGTTCAGGCGACGGGCACCGGGTTGTCGCTCGCCGGCTCGACGGGCAACGCGGGCACGACCGGAATCACCGTGCGTATGCCGAGCAGCGCGGCCAGCGGCCCTTGCGGACCGGCAACCTCGTCGATGGTATGGCGGTCGAGCTCCGCGAGAAAAGCGTGGCGTGCCGCCTCCAGTACGTTGCGCAACCGGCACTGAGGCGTAATGACACAGGCACGGCGTTCTCCGTTCTGATCCGGCAGGCACGCCACCAGCGCGAAGTCGCTTTCGGTGGCGCGCACGATCTCGCCGACGGTCAGCGTGCGGGTGCGCTCGGCCAGCCGCAGGCCGCCGTTGCGGCCGCGCACCGTCTCGACCCAGCCAAGTTCGCTCAGTTGCTGCACCACCTTCATCAGGTGGTTTTTGGAGATGCCGTAGGCCTCGGAAATATCCTGAATGGTCGACAAGCCCTGCCCGCGCACAGCGAGATACAAGAGGACGCGCAGCGAATAGTCGGTGTAGTCGGTCAGTCTCATGGGTTGCAGTATCACAATGAGCGCAAGCCGCGATCCGCGGGATAACCGCGTCGATGCAAGGGTTGCCGGAGGCCACGGCTTCGCCATAAGATGCAGCGCAGGCGCTTGTTTATTTATGCCGCATCGGTAAAGCCGGGTTTTCGACACCAATGGTAACGTTTCGCGCCGCGCCTATTTACACGAAAAGTGCGTTATTTTGAGCTCACTTCCGCCGGGCGGGCCGCTATTGTGGCAGTTTTGGCCGTTTTGTGGCGCACCGTGACGAGCTCGGGACGAATCGTCGCACATCTCTGGAATCTGCATGAACCCTTCCTTTCCTTCCGCGCCCGTCGTCGAGCGTGCTGCCGAGCCGACCGAGGCGAACATTCGCGAACTGGTGTACGCGTTTTATGATCGCGTGCGCGCCGATCCGTTGCTCGGGCCAGTGTTCGACGCGACGTTGGCGGGCCGCTGGGACGACCATCTGCCGAAGATGTGCACCTTCTGGGCGAGCCTGGTGCTCGGTGCGAAGCAGTACCGCGGCAATGTGCAGCAGGCGCACCAGCCGCTTGCGGGCGTCGAGCCGCAGCATTTCAGCCGCTGGCTGTACCTGTTCCTCGACACGGTGGAGTCGCGTTACGAGCCGGCTGCGGCTGTCCGCTTCATGGAGCCGGCGCTGCGTATTGCGCAGAGTCTGCAGTTGAGCCGCTTCGGCTGGGACTACAAGGTTCCGGCGGAACAGCAGGCCTTGCTCGAGCGCGTGGCGCCGAAGCGGCAGCGTCAGGACGACGACGCGCATCTGCCCGCGCGAGCTGCCGGCGAGCCGTTCCCGACGCGCATCATCGGGAAATCGCGGGACGAGTAATGTGCAGGGAGCGTGAGACGCTTGCCGCGATTCGCGGCTTGAGCGCTTATCGGGACGCGCGGTTACCCGATTCGACGCCCCAGCGCGCGAGCGCCGCATCGTCGGTCACGCGGGCGTCGACCCAGCGCTCGCCCGCCGCGGTTTTCTCCTTCTTCCAGAACGGCGCCTGAGTCTTCAGATAATCCATCACGAATTCGCACGACGCGAATGCGTCGCCGCGATGCGCGGCCGTGGTTGCGACCAGCACGATCTGGTCGAGGGGATAGAGCTTGCCCACGCGGTGCACGATCAGCACTTCGATGCCCGGCCACCGCTCGCGCGCGCTCACGATGATCGCTTCGAGCGACTTCTCGGTCATGCCTGGATAATGCTCGAGCTCCATGGCCGCCACCGCGCTGCCGTCGTTCAGATCACGCACGGTGCCGAGGAAGCACGCCACCGCGCCGATCTTCGGATTGCGGGCCCGCAACTCGGCGACCTCGGCAGTGAGATCGAAATCTTCAGTCTGTACACGAACGGGCATAGTGGGCTCCTTGCGCGGCTCTTGGCACCGCGGCTCTTGGCACGTTAGCCGCCCGTCACGGGCGGGAAGAACGCGACTTCACACCCTTCGGTGATGCGCGTAGCAGCATCGGTCATCACGTGGTTGCAGGCCATGCGCAGCGCGCGGCCTTCGGCCAGCGTGTCGGCCCAGATGTCGCCGCGCAGGCGCAGCCATGCGCGCACGTCGCCGACGGTCGCGACGCCCTCGGGTACTTCGACCGTTTCGTCGGCCAGATCGAGCGCTTCACGCACGCTCGCGAAATATCGCAGTTGGATCTTCATGGGATACAGCCGGCGCAGCCAGCCTCAATTCAGCAATTCGGAGAAAGGAATAAAACGCACGGTTTCGCCCGCACTAATCGCATGATTGGGCGGATTGTCGATCAGCCCGTCGCCCCATACGGTCGACGTCAACACGGCCGAACTCTGGTTGGGGAACAGATCGAGACCGCCGGCGGCATTGATGCGTGCGCGCAGGAATTCGTTGCGGCGATCCGCCTTGCCCTGCGTGAAGTCCGCGCGCAGCGACAGCGCGCGGGGCGCGACAGCGTGCACACCGGCAAGCCGCAAAATGAAAGGACGCACGAACATCAGGAAAGTCACGAAGCTCGACACCGGATTACCCGGCAAGCCGATGAAAAACGTTTCGGCGCCCGCACCATCAGCGTCGGCGGTGCCTGCCGCCGACCCATTGTCTGCGCTGCGGCGCACGGCGCCGAACGCAAGCGGCTTACCGGGCTTCATTGCGATCTGCCACATTGTGAGGCGCCCTTCGGCCTCGACGGCGGGCTTCACATGATCTTCCTCGCCTACCGAGACGCCGCCGCAGGTCAGAATCAGATCATGCGCCGTGGCCGCTTCGCGCAGCGTGGCGCGCGTGGCATCGAGCCTGTCTTCAACGATGCCGAAATCGCTCACCTCGCAGCCGAGGTTCTCGAGCAAACCGCGCAGCGTGAAGCGGTTGGAATTGTAGATCGCGCCTGGCTTGAGCGGCTCGCCAGGCATGGTCAGCTCGTCGCCGGTAAAGAACACGGCGACTTTCACGCGGCGGCGCACTGGCAGTTCTGCGCAACCCACGGATGCGGCAAGCCCCAGCGCCTGCGGCGTGAGCCGCGTACCCGTAGGCAGGATCACCGAACCGCTGCGGATGTCCGCGCCTTGCGCCGTGATCCATTCGCCGGCCCGGGGGCTGTGCAGGATCGTCACTTCGTCGCCGGCGGTTTCCGTCTGCTCCTGCATGACGATTGCGTCGGCGCCGGGCGGTACCGTAGCACCCGTGAAAATGCGCGCCGCCGTGCCTGGCTTGAGCGGCTGCGGCGCATGGCCGGCGGGAATGCGCTGCGACACGGGCAGGCGGCGGTTGCCGTGGGTCGTGATGTCGGCGGTGTGGATCGCGTAGCCGTCCATTGCACTGGTGTTCATCGGCGGGACGTCGAGCGGTGAGACGACGTCGGCGGCAAGCACCCGTCCATGCGCTTCGAGCGTCGGCACAGGTTGGGTGCCGTTCACCGGCCTCGCGGCGTCGAGCAGGATCGCGAGCGCGTCGGCGGTGGCGAGCATCGGGGCGCGGGGCGTGGGGATAGACATCTCAGGTTCGAAGCCGCTGGTTAAAAGAACATTGTAGCGGCCGAAGGCCACAGCTTGTCGCGGCCGTGCTTATCGAGGGGTTTTCGGTTCCGGAGATCGTCCGCGGCACGCCAGTTCGCGAGACATGGGATTCGGCGCGGCCCGGGGTGGCGAAGTTGTGCTGCGGGGGTTGCTGTGTCGGGGTTGCTGTGTCGGGGTTGCTGTGTCGGGGTTGCTGTGTCGGGGTTGCTGTGTCGGG
>Ga0209796_10000795_pt1 | contig 16303 bp, 19 predicted proteins | sample AgamicOrSfrz_FD_187167 | JGI IMG/M metagenome (GOLD analysis project Ga0209796, IMG submission 187167) | Agave microbial communities from Guanajuato, Mexico - Or.Sf.rz (SPAdes) (version 2) | ecosystem: Host-associated > Plants > Phyllosphere > Phylloplane/Leaf | place: Guanajuato, Mexico...
GTCGCTCCGGGCAACTAACTTTGGACCAGACGTTGGGATGCTCGCGCATGAATCTCACGAGCAATTCGAACTCTTTCCCATCAACGGGTTTCGAGACGTCAGGCCGCCCCATATGGTCGATTACCAATGCAGTCGGCAGCCCGGTGAAGAAGTCCCAGAGCTCCGGTAGATCCACAGCCTCGAAATAGACAACGACATGCCAGTTCATTCTGGCGACGCGATGTGCAATCTCTATGAGCTCTTCTCTCGGCGTAAAGTCGACCAGCCGCTTGACGAAATTGAATCGCACCCCACGTATGCCGGCGGCATGCAGCTCGTGCAGTTCCTGATCGCTGACATTGCGTCTGACGGTCGCTACGCCTCGCGCCCTTCCGCCAGAACTGACGCAGGCGTCGACCAATGCACGGTTGTCGGCGCCGTGACACGTGGCCTGCACGATAACGTTGCGCTCAAAGCCCAGATGATCGCGGAGGGCGAATAACTGGTCCTTGCCTGCATCACATGGCGTGTACTTTCGCTCCGGCGCATACGGAAAGCGCCCGGCAGGCCCGAAAACGTGGCAGTGCGCATCCACTGAGCCGGGCGGCAGCTCGAAACGCGGCTTGGAGGGATTCTCATACCAGTCCAACCAGCCGGGTGTTTTGGGGAAATGCTCGCTCATCTTCTAACTCGCACCATCTGAGGTTATTCTTCGGCTCAACATCCGCCTCATCTTTAACGCCAATGCGTCAGCGCAGAGAAGCTGTCCGCACGGGTCATCGCACAGCCATGGGTTAATCGATGTACCTGAGACCCGCCCGTTCCAGCGGCTCACGCATTGAGTACATGTCCAGTCCAAGTACCCCTGCGGCCAGCTTCTGCCGCTTACCGGCTTCGTTCACTTCGCGGGCTGCAGCAGCGTCGGCAACTTTCTTCGCGAGTTCAATGGGCACCACGACAATACCGTCGTCGTCAGCGATCACCACGTCACCCGGATTAACCAGGGCTCCAGCACACACGACGGGCACATTGACGGAGCCGAGCGTCGCCTTGACGGTTCCCTTTGCGCTAATCGCCTTCGAGAACACCGGGAATTGCATCGCGGTGAGATCCTTGACATCGCGGCACCCGCCGTCGATCACGAGTCCCACCGCCCCGCGTGCACGGAAACTGGTAGCCAGCAAGTCGCCGAAAAAGCCGTCTGTAGTGTCCGCCGTCGTTGCGGCGACAACAATATCGCCTGGCTGAATCTGCTCGGCCACGACATGCATCATCCAGTTGTCGCCCGGATGTAGGAGCACAGTTACAGCGGTGCCGCAAGCGTGCGCGCCATCGTAAATCGGGCGCATGTATGTCTTCATCAATCCCATACGGCCCATCGCCTCGTGAACGGTCGCGACGCCGAAGCCCGAAAGCTGCTTGACAACGGCTTGATTGGCTCGAACGATGTTGCGTTTGACAACGCCAAGCTGGGTGCCAAGGTTGGTATCAGTCATAGCGCTCACAGTCCTTTTCGTTTGAGTGCAGCGTCGAGGCGCGGGTACACGAGTCGAGCATTTCCTTCGTAAACCTTATGTCTGTCCTCGGAAGACAGATTGACGGTGGCCTCGATATAGCGCCTGGTATCGTCGTAATAGAAATCCGTTTCGGGATCGATACCGCGAACCGCACCGATCATCTCGCTGGCAAACAGGATGTTGTCGACAGGTATCACTTTGGTTAGCAGATCAATGCCCGACTGGTGATAGACGCACGTATCGAAGAAGACGTTGTTGAGCACCTGCTCCTTGAGCAACGGCTTCTTAAGCTCCTGCGCCAGGCCACGGAAGCGACCCCAGTGATACGGCACGGCCCCACCGCCGTGCGGGATAACGAACTTGAGATCGGGGAAATCCTTGAACAGGTCTGAGGTCAGGAACTGCATGAACGCTGTGGTATCGGCGTTCAGGTAATGGGCGCCGGTAGTGTGGAAGCAGGCGTTGCAACTGGTCGAAACATGCACCATCGCCGGAACATCGTATTCGACCATCTTTTCATAGATGGGATACCAGTGGCGATCCGACAGTGGCGGCGAGGTCCAGTGACCACCCGAAGGGTCAGGGTTCAGGTTGATGCCAACAAAACCGAACTCCTTGACGCACCTCTCCAACTCCGGAATACAGGTCTTCGGATCAACGCCCGGGGACTGCGGCAGCATGGCGGCGCCGACAAAATTGTCCGGAAACAGTTGCGAAACCCGATAGCAAAGTTCATTGCAAATCGCGGCCCAGGTAGCGCTCGTTTCAAAGCTGCCGATGTGGTGTGCCATGAAGCTGGCGCGCGGCGAAAAAATTGTCAGGTCGCTGCCGCGCTCCTGCATCTTCTTCAGCTGATTGTTAGCGATAGATTCGCGAAGCTCGTCATCGCTGATATTCAGGTCGGCGACCTTCGGTTGCTGCGTCGGGTCTTCCAGCGCAGCCACCTGACGGTTACGCCACGTTTCCAGCGCTACGGGCGCCGTTGTGTAATGACCATGGCAATCGATGATCATGTTGCGTCTCCTCCGATAAGTGCCGAGTCACTCGCCAGCGGCACAGCAACTAGCCTGCGGGCGACACTCCCGTTGGAAACCCGGGGGTAGCGATGGTGACGGCAACCGGCACGCGGCCGCCTGCCACTGCATTGGTCGCGAGATCGGCCGCGTTAAGGAACGCACCGCGCCCCGTGCCGCCATCCAGAACGGACCGAATGGCGTGGCGCATGGGCTTTAGCGACTCGCCTTCGTTGATGTGCTTGTATTCTTTTACATTTTCTGCCATTCTGCAATGACATATCCTGCATATTAGATATGCATTAAACGCAATTCACGGGATTTGTCATGGAGCTGAGACAACTTGAATCTTTCGTCCATGTTGCAGAGCTGGGAAGCTTCACTCGGGCCTCGAACTTCCTGTCGGTTGCGCAGCCAGTGCTCAGCCGACAGGTGCGGGCATTAGAAGTAGAGTTTCGTCAGACGCTTCTGGAGCGCAATGGACGGGGGGTAACCTTGACGGAGGCTGGCCGGCGCTTATTGGAGCACGGTCGTAGCGTTCTGGCACAGATTGAACGTGCACGGCTCGACATGGAGGAAGGTCGAGGAGCCTTAACAGGACGGCTTGTGGTGGCGTTGCCGCCAAGCGTGAGCCTTACTTTGACAGCTCCGTTGGTAAGAACCTTTCGCGACCGCTTCCCCAAGGCGACGCTGTGCGTACTTGAGGGGTTGTCCACTTACTTGCTGGAATGGCTGACAATCGGCCGCGCCGACTGCGCGGTGGTTTATACCGTCCCTACTTCCTCTGCAGTTGAATTGAGCCCGATACTCAATGAGCAGCTCTATCTGGTATCTGGTCGAGGGACGGGTACATCATCCATCGATGCATCAGTTGGCGATGAAATCGGCTTGGCGGAAGTCGCTCAGCGAAATCTCGTGATGCCTAGCAGGCCTCACTCTATCCGCATGCTCGTTGAAGCGACGATGGCGCAAGCGTCGCTGAAACCACGTATCGCCCTCGAAATCGAAAGCATCCCATCGATCCTGACTCTCGTCCGCGACGAAGGCCTACACGCGATACTGTCGCTAGCGGCGGTTCGCTCGAGCGGACACGGAAATGAATTACATGTGCGGCCCATCCGGCGCCCGACACTGGAAACTACCCTATGGATAGCGACGTCGGCGCAGCGTCCAGGAGGCCCCCTGCTTGATCAGACGGTGCCCCTTTTGCAAAATCTGTTGCGCGACCATTGGGCAGTTGACGTTTAAATCCGGACCGCGCGGCGTGCAAGACCGTGTAGGCAGTTGCGAGCGACCCTACCGTCCTAGGCTTCAGCCGACAAGCTCTCGAGTGGCTAAAACGCAGCCGACTGTGATAAGCAAGAGGCGGTGACCGCACGCTTCAGTTGCACCGTCGTTAGCAGTTCCACATAATGGGTCACAGTGATGAACGACCTGTGCTTGTCGTCGAACTGGCGGCGGACAACTCGCGCTGGGATCCGCTGCGAGCTCAGGTTCACAGCACATGTCCGGCTGGGCGACCCAGGCTGCCCCTGAACAGGATGCCAGTTCGACGAACTGCTCCATCGTCCAGGGATACACGCCTGCGATTCCGCTTTGTCCACCCTTTGACTGGAAAAGCTTCATCGCCGAAAAACCCGCGCTATCCAGGGCAAAGTCGATTTCCGTGAGATCGGTCGCTCGCGGGATACGGAATTGGCCGGTCTGCCGGTTCCAGAAGGCGGACGCCGACACCATCGCGGGGTAACCTTCGTTGAAAGCGTGGAACGCAAGCCGGCCGCCACTGTGAGGGATGCCGACCCGCACGACGAGCCCGTCATCCACATGAGCGTTTTTCTGCAGCACCGGCATGCCGGGAACGCGTGGTCCTATAGTCATTTGCCACTCCAAAAGTGCGGAGCAGCCCCTTCGCGGGGATGCCCCGCAAGGGATAGAAAAAAGTCGTTTATCGGTTACGCAGCGAGTGCGAACAGATCAAGCTGCGCGGCCTCGATGACGTGCGCCTCTGTGTCGCTGAGCGCGTTGTCGATGAGATACCGGTCCAGTTCCGTCGGCGAAAGATTCAAACGCTCCGCGAGCCGCGCGAAATACTGACCGCGCACCGCCATGTCCTGATAGCGTTGAGCGGTTCCGGCTGGGAGCGTCAGGATCGCTTCGTTAAGCCAGAAGCGCGCGGACTCGATCGCCGGATGGCCTTGGACACGCGAATACCAGGCGTGATCGAATGAACAGGTGACAAACTCGCAAGCGCGTACAGCGTCGACGTGCAGTTGATCGCTTTCCTCGAAGTACACAACCCGCTCACCCTGCTTCGTTTGCGCATACGTCGAGATGCGCTGGGGGTGCCGATATGGGTTCCACTGCTCGGCCAGGTAATCACGCAATCCATCAGCCGGAGCCTCGGCATCAAAGCGCCCGACATGGTACCAACCATAGTTGGGTACCGGAACCTTGGGGAATGGCTCCACCTTTGGAATGACATACCGCCTATCCAGCCGGTTCACTTCGTACCACGCGGACAGCGCCGGAAAAGCATGCGGCGCGTAGTGGTGCATTGACAGCATGAAGTCGATCGCCACCAGTTGAGCCGGTGTGACCATCTCGAACTGCACCTCGCACAACTCCCGGTTCTCCGCGTTGTCCTCGATGCGTCCCGCAGCGAGATCCGCGTCGTGCTGCTCAGCCCGCTCCACCTCGAGCGCGTCAAGTGTTAACAGATAGCGCAGGAGATCAATTCTTGCCTGGAAGCTCAGTGTATCTGCCTGAATGCGCACACAGCCATCAGCATTCAGGGTGCGCCCGACCAGCTCCCGCCGGCTCATATCCCATTGCGTGGCCATCAGATAGTTCCGGAAGTCGTTGAGCCCAGACATGTACGCGTGCTCAGGCTCACGGATCATCGACTCGAGTGAGCGATCCCGCTCCCCAACGACGCAGCAGAACACGCAGCCAAAGCGCGAGCCACAGGCGGCACGCTGACCATCCTCGCCAAGGACCACTCCACACATTCCATCGTTGCCGGCCCGGTACAGATCCGAAAGGCGTTCGATGGAACGCTCGGAAAACGCGCACGGAAATGGCCGCTTTGACGCGTCGGCGAAAAGCGTGAGCATCGTCCAGACGTCGTCGACCGACCAGTCGCGCAATGGAGAGATTGCGAGCGCACCCCGCGCGTCGCGGACCGGAGCATTGGCGCTCTCGCCACGAGCAAGCATGGCTGCGCCTCGTGAGACGCTCTCGGCCGCCCGATTTCCGAGAACAGTTACGATCTCGCGGTCACCTCGCGCAGTCGCCTCACGCTCCAGCAGCGAGCGCAGTCGCCCCTGAGGGATCAGCTTCCAGTCGGTCGCGTTACGGTGACCGGTCTAGAAAATGTAAATAACCGCGGTGCGCGCCCCAACTGATGAGCGGCTTGCGTTGTTGTCACGACTCTTCGAGTTGACGATCTTCCGGTGTTATCGGGCACTGCCACGAAAAGTAAACAATTCATTGCCAGGCTGAGCCATGTATCACGAAGCAGTAGTGTCGTACAGGAGTGCTTTTGATGGCTTACGGACCATGGAACCAAGCGGACATCGATGCTGCACGTAATGTGGCATTCCCCTTGCTGCTCGAGCATCTTGGGGCTTACTACAAGTTGGACACGCACTTCACACCATCGGATGCCAGCCGTCGCAGCCAGCGAGTTCACGTTGCTTACGCGGGTCGCGACTTCCGTTTCATCTTTACCGGGCGTAAGTTCGTCAACGAGCTTCTTCCTGCTGAGGCAGTGCATCGAGGGGGCGGTGGCGCCGTAGACCTTGTGCGCCACATCACTGGCTACAACTTCGTCCACGCCGTCAAAGTATGTCTCGACGCGCGTGCCGACGCTGCGGGGCTGTCGTGACCAGCGGCGCTGGACACTTGATCCGTACTACCGTCTTCGAAAACGGCGAGCGTATGCCGATCCTCGTCGACGCTCGTAGCGGTCTGCCACTTTTCGACCCATGCATTTTTGCATGCACCGAGATCCGGCCTCGGACCGGTTCAGCGGCGACCGTTGAGCAGGCTCTGCGCGGCGTGCAAGTTCTTTTGGCGTTCGTTGACGATCGTCAGATTGACGTTGCACAGCGGATCGCCACGGGTCGGTTTCTCGACCTCTGCGAACTAGACGAATTGGTTACGGTCGTGCATCTTCCTCTGAGTACAGCCGCAACGAGTAAGCGCAGCCTTGCGTCAATGCAGAACCGTCCGGCCGTCGTCAATCTGGATCGGGTTCGCAAACGTGCGCCAAAGCAAGCGGAAGAGGTAACCGTTGCGATAAGTACGGTCGCCATTCGTCTTTACTACGCCGGATGTTATTTGCAGTGGCTCGGTCATCGGGCGGCGAAGCAAGTCTGTGCGTCGCTGGAGCAGAAGAACGACTACATGGAAAGGCTGGCACAGTTCCTCGATCAATTGCGCGCCCGTACTCCGAATGCCCGCAGCCAATCCACCCGCATGGGCCTGACCGCAGAGCAGAAGGCGGAGTTGGTCCGGCTGACCGATCCGGCCTGCCCCGATAACCCATGGGCCGGAAACTTTGTGCGCGACCGTAATCGGCTTATTGTCCTCTGGGGGTTAGGCACTGGCCTACGTCGTGGCGAGTTACTCGGCCTGCGGATCAGGCTGCTGGACTTTCGCAGGAACATGGCCAGCATCATGCGCCGTCCGGACGACAAGTCAGATCCGCGAAAATATCAGCCAAACGCCAAGACGTTCGAGCGTGTGATAGGCATCAGCGAAGAACTGGCGTTTCTGACCCACCAACACATTGTCGAGCACCGAACCCGAGTGCGCGGAGCCCGGAAGCACGATTTTCTGTTCGTCGCAGAACGTACCGGCCGGCCATTATCGCTGGCCGGTTTTTCGAAAGTTTTCCGTTCGCTCCGGGAGCAACATCAGGTGGTTGGCCATGCACTTACGGCCCATGTGTTGCGGCACACGTGGAACGAAGACTTCTCCGATATTGCAGACCAAGCCGGACTGTCGCCGGAAGATGAACTCCGGGCACGCAATCACGCGATGGGTTGGTCCGATCTCTCAAAGACCGCCGATCAGTATCTAAGACGTCGGACACACCGGCTTGCAACGGAGGCGTCACGGCGTATTCAACATGCTGTCATTGGCTCCGGCTGCCAGGGGACCGAGCATGCGCAAGTCGAAGACCGCCGCTAATACCAGCCCGTCGGTGAAAACCATCGACGGCGTGAAGTTCGATCCCGGCGATTGGCACTGGAATATTCCAACCCCGCATGGCAATGTCACCTTCAACTTCAAATATCTGCCGGGTGTCGGGCCGAGCCTGCGTAAAAAAGTTAAAGACGCCTTTGCCGTTTTACTTCGCGCGAATGCACCCGAGAGGCTCAGGCGGCTACTGGTCCGTTTGCGCGCGTTCTTCAAATTTCTGGCGACAGAGCAACCCGAAAAAGAAATCGAGGTGTTGACAGCCGCCGATCTCGAAAACTACGGTGCGTCGTTGCCGGTACGTCAACAATATTTCCTCCGCCAACTCAAATGGTTCCTGGTGAGTTGGGCCAAGACCGGGGTTAGCGGGCTCTCGCATGACCTGTTGCTCTTCCTACCCGTCATGGAGAGCCGAAGTCATGAGGTGGGAGCCGCTGTGCGGACGATGGATCCCAAAGCTGGGCCACTGACCGACATTGAGTACGAGTCGGTGGTCGGTACGCTACGCGACGCGTTCGCATCCGGTAGGTTGTCGCTGTCAGATTATGCGTTGATGGTGCTCGCCATTGCGCTTGCACCTCGTCCGGCCCAGTTGGCGCTGCTCAAAATCAAAGACTTGAGCATTACCCGACGCGACGATGGTTCGAAGGTATATATCCTCCAGGTGACCCGGCTGAAACAAGGCAAGCACATTCGCCCACGAACCATCTTCAGGGCGCGAGAGCTTTCCACGGCGCTCGGCGGCTTACTGGAGCAGCAGATCGCAGCCGTAACACGCTGGTGTGACTGTAACGGGATCGACCTTTCTGAGGCTCCCATGTTTCCCTCCATAACCAGGTCGCTACCTGAGCGACGCCCAATGTTGCATGGCTTCGCAGGACATCAAAGCGCTAAAGCTGTGGGCGCCAAGATCTCGAGAGTCCTCGGAGACCTCCGTGTCTTTTCCGTGAGGACGGGAGCGGAAATGGTCTTGTTCCAGACCCGGATACGCCGGACATTGGGTTCGCGCGCCGCGGCCGAGGGACTACCGGCGACCGTCGTCGCGGATCTGATGGATCATAGCTGGGTCGATTCCAGCCTCGTCTACATCGAATCTCGTCCCGAGATGATCGAGCGAATCGATAAAGCGCTCGCGTTGAAGATGGCACCGCTCGCGCATGCGTTCACCGGCACCCTGCGCAGTCGGCTGCATCCCGATGGTGGTGGTGGAAAAAAGACCATCCACATTGAAAGTCCGGACAGCCTGAAAGCCGTTGGGATCTGCGGGAAGCTCGACTTTTGCGGCCTGGCAGCTCCGCTCGCGTGCTACACATGCTCCTTCTTCAATCCGTGGCTTGACGACAATCATGAGACCCTGCTCGATCGCCTGTTGACCGAGCGAGAAACAATGCTCGGCATGTGCGATGCACGGATCGCGTCGGTCAACGACAGGACGATTCTGGCCGTCGCCGACGTTGTCAATCGTTGCCGCGGCGCTGCCATTAAAGGAAGTGCATGAAGACGGCGATTCCCCTGGTCCCCCGGCCGAAGTCGGATGCTGAACGGAACCTCGCCGTCTTCATTTCAAGCGCGAGAAACGCAACGACAGCTTTTGGCGCCGGGCTGGAATTCGATGCCGACTGTTGGGATGTGACAGAGTTCTACGCAAAAAAGGGGCATGCGAACTCGAAGCATGGCACTATCACGATCCATTTCACTCAGCGGCTGAGGGACGGTGGAACGCCGTTTTGTCGACCACTGGCCGGTTTTGCAAGGGCCTATGTGCGCAGACAGTTGGCGAATAGGTCGTCGTCCTCTTTCACCTATGCGATCACCGCATTTCGAGCCCTGGATACAGCGATTCAGGAGTGTGCCATTTCCTCGCTGGCGGATTGCGACGCACATGTCTTTAACCGCGCAGCCGAGGTGATCAGAAGCGGAAGTGCCTTCGGCGATAATAATTCGGCCGGTTCTATACTTGCTGTCATCGCCCGCTTCCTGGATGAAAACGGTTTTGTCTATGCCCCGCTGCACAACTGGAGATACCCACGCGCCAGGAAAGCCACCAGCGGGCGCGTCGGACCAGAGTTTGAGCAACGTCGACAGGAAAAGATGCCAGATCAGGCAGCATTGGACGGACTCGCTCAAGCTTTCCATCTTGCAACGGAACCGCGCGACATCCTCATCACATCGGTTTCCGCTATCCTGTGCTCGGCCCCAGAACGAATCAACGAGGTCATGGCCTTGCCCGATAACTGTGAAGTCGAACAGTCGGGCAAAGATGAGCGAGTGTATCTGGGTTTGCGCTGGGCCGGCTCAAAAGGGGCATCTGACCACATCAAATGGATACTACCCGGCATGGCGGATGTCGTGCGCGAGGCGCTAACTAGAATCAGACGGATCACTGAATCAGCCCGAGAGATGGCGCGCTGGTATGAACAGAACCCGGCGAAGCTCTACCTTCCTCAAGACCTCGAGCACCTGCGCGGAAAGGCACTCCTTACCCTGGAGGAGGTCTGGCAGATTGCCAATCTCTCACCTAACAAGCGCATCGTGCGCGGATGGATGCGCAAAAACCGCATCCCTTTTGCCTACCTCGATCTGAACCATCCGATTCGAGGTTGGATACAGATTTACGCTGCGAGGTTTGCGGACGTAGAACGACATATCGTCGGCATGCTGCCACCGGGATTCCCGATTTATGACGAGAGGCGGGGCATGCGGTATTCCCAAGCGCTCCTCGTCATCCCGGAGGGGTTATTCGGAAACCGCGGCAGTAGCACGGGAAACCGGTGCATGTTCGAGGTAGTGAAGTATCACCACATTGGCTGCGCGCTTGGTCAGAATAGGCATGCCGGAAGCATGACAGTGTTTCAGCGCGTTGGGATTGACCCTGAGGGAAAACTGGAAATGCGAAGCCACCAGTTCCGACATTGGCTCAACACGATGGCTCAGAGCGCAAACCTGTCACAGTTGGACATCGCAACATGGAGCGGTCGCGCAAACATTCACCACAATCGGTCCTACGACCACATGACCAGCGAGGAAATCGTCACGAAGATTCGTGATGCCGTGGGCGACCACGCCAGGACTATCGGGCCACTGGCTACGATTCCCAAAAATCTGCCCGTCACCCGCGCCGAATTCGCGGAAATGGCTGTGCCGACGGCGCACGTGACGCTCTACGGTTTCTGCGTTCACGATTTCACTACCACTCCATGCGAGATGTTCCGCAAGTGCCTGGATTGCCGCGAGCACGTATGCATCAAGGGGATACCGGACAACACCGAACGTATTCGTCAGGCGTTGGACGCCGCCCGCGACAGTCTCGCCAAAGCGAAGAAGGCGGTTTCGGAGAACGCTTACGGTGCCGAAGACTGGGTCACCACTCACCAGGCTGCTGTCGATCGTCTGGAGCAACTGCTGGCCATTTTGACGGACCGAACCATCGCCGACGGCGCCATCGTTCAGTTGAACTCAAACAGCACATATTCCCTGTCAAAAGGCGCCCTGCTTGACCGGTTGCACCTAGACGGGACCGGCGCCGAGATGCTCGCTGACGTTGAGACGACGGCGAGGCTGCCATGATCAGGCGATCACCGAACCTTACGCCCGACCGCGTGAACATTGTCATTGAAATTATCCGTCGTTGGGATGGTCGGCTGACCTGGGCTGCGCTGATCAAGGTAGCGAGAACGCGACTCCACGCCACCTACACGCGGCAAGCGCTCTTCAGGCACGAACGGATTCGGATCGCGTATGAAACTTACCGGACGCGTGCCGGCGACACACCAGGCGGTCGCCCACTGCCTGCTGCGCTTAACTCATGTCTTGAGCGGACAAAACGGTTGCAGCAGGAGAATATGGAGCTCCGAAACCGAGAGGCATTGCTGCTCGAACAGTTCGTTCGCTGGGCCTACAACGCTGCGTCTCGCGGTTTGACCGAAGACTTTCTTAACCGGCCGCTTCCCCCGACGAATCGGACCGAAAACGTTACATCTCGCCGCCACTTTCGATAAGGTCGTTCGTCCTCGTGCGATCAGCCAGAAAATCGTCGGGATTTCGGATGGCCGTCGTCGGCCGGGCTTTGCAACTGAGCGGCTATCACGCTAGGGTCTGCGCGCGCCTCGGTCCGTGAACGACCCTGAGCGGTCCGTCGCCTCCGCGCAAAGCGGCCATTCGCCTCACTCGAAAGCACGCTGTATCTGGTTAATCAAGACTGCAAGCTCTGGCTTATCACCCCACATGTCAAGTTCACGAGTGGCAATCAGTCCCATCGTAAGCGGTCCTTGTTTAGGTTCTGACGGCCCACCGGAAATTTGGGCGCGGAGTTCGGCGTTCATCATCACAAACCGGAAATGCAGGCTTCACTTCGAAAAAACATTCGCCGAGCCGTCCACATGCAGTGGAAGGCCATGACTCGTACACCATTCCATCAACTGGACGTGAACCGAACTCCAATATGACCGCGCCCACGTCGGAGCTCGATCTTGCCAAGCTGCTTCTGTGGGAATGTAGACGGAGGGAACTCCCATTGGCATCTCAAGAATGAATTCGCCAAGCGGGCAGGAGCAAACTAGCTCTTCTTTCCATTGAGGTCGAAACGCGAAGTTCATTTGCTATCTGGACGGTTCTCGTCGAGTTTCTGATTGGCAAGATCATCGTCCGCACCTGCAAGGAGACTTGATAGATCTGACGCAGAAAGTCGCTTCATTTCATTTCGAGCCTGCGGTCGTATTGTCCGTCGTTCGGCTCCGAGGCTTGAGCCTTGCGGGCATACTGCTGCACAAAGCGACCGAGTTCTCCAGCTAGTCGAGACATAACGCGTTTCGAGATCATGTGTCGAGTAAGGTAGTCCGCTGGACTGCGTAACGTATAGGTGCGCATCGATTGTCATCGCTCTGGCCCACGATGTCGAACGTCTCAAAGCGGCCCGCGAGATGCCCGACGCTTTAGCTACTGACTGCGCTTACGGCAGCGGGCGCGAGATTCTGTAAACGATGCTAGGTGCGTGCCCCGGAGTGTCGTCAAGCGTTCCAAATTGAGTCAACCCGGCCTTTTCCAGAACCTTTCGAGATGCAACATGACTGCTTCTAACCAACGCAAAGATTTCAGCTAGGCCTAGTGTCTGGAATCCGGCATTTATCGCCGTAGTTGCCAACTCGGTCGCAAGCCCCTTCCCCCAGGCTTCGACCCCGAGTCGATAGCCCACATTTATCTTTATCTCCGTGCCGAATGGTCTAAGGGTGAGCCCGCCAAAGCCGACAATCTCGTCCGGATTGTGCACCAATGCGATTGCCCAAATACCGAAGCCGTGTTCAATCCAATGGTCTAGCCACCGAGCCATTGTTGTTTCGGCATCAACGAGCGAACGCAAAGGTCCCGCTGGATTAAATTCATTCGTGCGCGGATCGCCATAAATGCGGAAAAGAGCGCCTACGTCCCGACCGGTTGGCACTCGTAGAATCAACCGCAAAGTGCGCATGTTCTCCATCACGGCAATCGCTGGGTCGTAGGTCATAAGATGTCGCAATGTTTATAGGAAATTCGGCAACGTCGGGCAGCAATGGTAGCAAATGAAACATTGCCAGGGCGCGAGTCAGATGGGAAACGGACAACCGACGATCAAGCCGGTTGTGGCAACCGGCGACCAACAGCCGCAAGGTGCAGGGCCCGACAGTGCAATATTGCCGACGATCGAAATGCAGGAGTCGACTGGCCGCTCTTGGCCGCCCCGTGCCGCACGCAGCGGCTCACGGACTTGTCCGGAGCATGCTGTCGCGAGCGGCGAATCTCTGCCACCAGCAGGTCAATTTCTCATGCCCTTCCATTAATGAAGCGGCTTCAGCTGCCTGCATGAAGCATGCGAACATTGGCGCGGCGTACAGATCGGCAAATGTCACGTCATCGCCGATCAGAAACTCTCGGTCGTCGGACAGCCGGTTCAATTCAGATAGACATACAGCGGCACTCGGTAGCGCGGCGGCGATCTTCCTCTCATCGGCTAACCGGCCTTCGCGAACTGAAACCACGCGTTCAACGTATATGTCCCAAACGAGCGTTCGATATGCATAGGCGTCCAGTATCCCGACGATCTGATTGACCTTCGCGCGGGCTCTCGGATCGATCGGTTGCAGTTCGCGTCCGGGAAAAGCGTCGTCGATATAGCGAACAATCGCGCCTGTCTCGTAAAGATGGAACCCCCCGTGCTCGAAGGCTGGAATGCGGCCAAATGGGTGCCGTGTCAAATGCTCCCGCGGAACTCCCGTCTTTGCGAAGACATCCACTTCAACCAACTCATATTTGGCCTGCTTCTCTTCCAGCGCAAGCCGGACGATCCGCACATAGACACTCCATGCGGCTCCGTATAGTTTCACCATTTCGGTTGTTGGCATAGTTCCGCCCAAGTCGCGGGTGAGAGGCGCTGATACGACAGCTATGTTAACGGAGCCAGCGATCTCAAATTCGGCGTTGCAATCGGCATTCATACCCAGCAGATTTGTCGACGATCTATGTTCAGAGAGCGAGTATCTCTTCATGGGGCCGGCTAGCGCCCGACGACCAAGCGCGGCGGTCGCCGCGGGCGCAGTCTTTCATGCAAAGGGCATAAAGCGACCCGGAACGGCCTTTGGCTCCGCTCAAAACCAGATATTGGACGAAGAGCCGTTCCCCGCTCGTGTGTAAGAATCGAGCTTTCCCCGCTAAAGGAACCGCCCCGCATGACTGCAGATCGCTGTACCGTAAACATTCGACGGCTTTCACCAACCGAATGGCCGCGAGCATTTCCAGTCATCTCTCAGTTACGCACGCTCGATGAAGCTGCATTTCTTCGGCGAGTGTGCCGGCAATCATATTCTGGTTACGAGTTGGTAGGAGCGTTTGCGGACGGCGAGCTTATCGGGGTCATGGGCATCCGTCCGGTTCACACACTAGCGCGTGGTGGGCATCTTCATGTCGATGATCTTGTCGTAGCGAGGGAAGCCCGAGGTTGCGGCGCAGGACACGCATTGATGGACTATGCCGAAGCCGATGCACGTGCAAGAAACATGAGTGCAGTGTTTCTCGACGCAAGACCGGAAGCTATTCCGTTTTATGAGCGCCGAGACTATGTTCTTCACTCGGCGCCGTCGATGAAAAAGCTTCTCTAGTCTGCCGATCTGTCAGGCGATCGCCGCCATTTTTCGCTCGTCGTCCAACGGCCGGTTGTGGCCGCACATGGCCTCACGCTTCCCATCATGAGGCGCTCGCAATTGCCTGAGGGCCGCATTTGCCGCGAGAGAATTGCACCGACATCCAGCGGATGAGGACTCAATAACCGTGTCGTCCCGGACACTCAACCGGAGCCAAGCATCGGGAACCCGCTGCGTTCGCGCGAAAGGTAATACGCATACGCAACAAGGCGCGAAAGTGCTCGAATGCGGCCGATGTACGCCGCGCGTTCCGTTACAGAAATGGCGCCGCGCGCGTCTAGCAGATTGAACGTGTGACCCGCCTTGAGCACCAGTTCGTAAGCGGGCAGCGCAATCTGTGCTTCGATCATGCGTTTCGCTTCCGCCTCGTAGCTGTCGAAGAACGTGAAGAGCACATCGACGTTTGCGTGCTCGAAATTGTACGCGGACTGCTCGATTTCATTCTGCAGATAAACGTCGCCATACGTGAGACGGCGGATCTCCGGGCCGTTGGGACCTTGTTCTTCCCACTCGGTCCAGATCAGGTCGTAGACGTTCTCGACCTTTTGCAGATACATGGCGAGACGCTCCAGCCCATACGTGATCTCACCCAGTACTGGCTTGCAATCGAGGCCGCCGACCTGTTGAAAGTATGTGAACTGCGTCACTTCCATCCCGTTCAACCAGACTTCCCAACCGAGGCCCCACGCACCGAGCGTGGGGTTTTCCCAGTCGTCCTCGACGAAACGCACGTCGTTCTGTTTCAGGTCGAAGCCGAGCGCTTCGAGCGAGCCGAGGTACAGCTCAAGAATGTTTTCCGGCGCTGGCTTGAGCACGACCTGGTACTGATAGTAGTGCTGCAGACGGTTCGGGTTCTCGCCATAGCGACCATCTTTCGGACGACGCGACGGCTGCACGTACGCGGCACGCCACGGTTCCGGGCCAATTGCGCGCAGGAACGTGTGGACGTGGGACGTTCCCGCTCCGACTTCGATGTCTATCGGCTGCAGCGTCGCGCAACCGTGGATGTCCCAATAGGATTGGAGCGTCGCAATGATCTTTTGGAAGGTAAACATAGTTTCCCTCGCTCGCTGACAACATTTAGCCCATTCTAGCCTAGCTGAGCGCGCTGCTTACCTCACACCGCGGACTGGCCATTAGCTGACGCGACTCTTCGGCCGAGCTTGCAGTACGTGATTGTCAGCGATCCGTCCAGCAATCTCGAATGTCCGGTGATGGCCGGTTTTGGGATGCCGCGACATTCGACGCGGCGCGCCTCTGGGCCCAAAGAGTTAGATCATCGCGTCAGGCGAGGCTCGCCCGGCGGGCCAGCTTCTCTTCCAACTGGTTCTTCACGTCCGGCCATTCCGTATCGATGATGCTGAATCGCACCGAATTGCGTTTGCGGCCGTCGGGCATGATCCGCTCATGGCGTACGATA
>Ga0209796_10000801_pt1 | contig 16215 bp, 9 predicted proteins | sample AgamicOrSfrz_FD_187167 | JGI IMG/M metagenome (GOLD analysis project Ga0209796, IMG submission 187167) | Agave microbial communities from Guanajuato, Mexico - Or.Sf.rz (SPAdes) (version 2) | ecosystem: Host-associated > Plants > Phyllosphere > Phylloplane/Leaf | place: Guanajuato, Mexico...
TGTTGAAAAAGAAAAAGAGACCTATATTGTTATATTTACGAATTAAAATATATATATTTTAATAGCAATGTATGTGTATATACACATAGTTGTAATATGTCGAAATAAAAATTTTTATTTATATAATAAATTTTAGTGTAGTAAACAAATAAAGTTAACTTGTTAATATAACTAGCTCTGCTTTGGTTAATCCTTTTTTTTCAAAGAAAAAAGGAATTAAAACCATTTGAATACAGGACTAGTGTAGCAAATCCCTTTATATAAAATAATTTTCAAGTAATTTTTTTATACTAGTAAATAAATACTAATTAAGGTTATTTCCTTATTTATAGTGACTTTCTATAAAGTATTTAAAAAGCTACATGTAAGTTACTACTATTTTCCTGTTGTTAAAGTTTATTAACCTTAATATACTTATGGTATTTTAATAATTGATGATATATTATCATTCTAATATTTATAGGTTATTTTTTTATTTTTTATTTAAATATGTTATTATCATTTTTACTTATAATTCCTATAATAGGTATTTTTGCAATATTAATGAATAGAGATAATGAAGTTTGATCCATCAATAATACAAAATTTATAGCCTTAACTACATCCATTTTAAATCTATTATTATCATTAATAATCTTTATATTTTTTGATTTTAGTACAAATCAATTTCAATTTGTCCAAGAATATCATGAAATAAGTTCTTTTGATTTTTATTTAGGTATTGATGGCTTATCAATATATTTTATATTATTAACTACAATAATTATTCCTATTTCACTATTATCAAATTGAACATCAATTTCAGAAAACACAGAATCCTATGTAATTATAATATTATTATTAGAAACATTGTTATTGGCAGTTTTTTTAGTATTAGATATTCTGCTATTCTACATTTTTTTTGAAAGTATATTACCACCTTTATTTATTTTAATAGGTTTATTTGGATCAAATAATAGAGTAAGAGCTAGTTTTTATTTATTTTTATACACATTATTAGGTTCTTTATTTCTATTGTTATCAATTCTAGCTATGTCTTCTATTATGGGAACTACTGATTTTGATACTTTATTTAAAGGAAATTTCAGTTATTCAACACAACTATTTTTATTTTATGGAATTTTTATAGCTTTTGCTGTTAAAACACCAACAATTTTTCTAAACACTTGACTACTAAAAGCTCATGTTGAATCACCATTAGGAGGAAGTATTATATTAGCAGCTATTGTGCTTAAATTAAGTTTATATGGTATACTAAGATTGATATTACCTATATTACCGAAAGCTTCAATAGAATACACTTATATAGTATATACAATAGGTGTTATCACTATTATATATGCTAGTTTTAGTACTTTAAGAACTATAGATGTAAAAGAATTAATAGCTTATAGTTCTGTGTCTCATGCAGCTGTGTATCTTTTAGCTCTATTTAGTAACAGTATACAAGGAATTGAAGGAGGAATTACTCTAGGGTTAGCACATGGATTTGTTTCACCTGGTTTATTCATCTGTGCTGGAGGTATACTATATGATAGATCATCTACTAGATTAATCACTTTCTATAGAGGTATGGCACAATTAATGCCGATATTTGCAATATTATTTTTTATATTGTCTTTAGGAAACTGTGGAGCACCTCTGACATTAAATTTTATAGGAGAATTTATGTCATTATATGGGGTATTTGAAAGATTCCCTCTGATGGGAATATTTGCTAGTTCTTCTGTAGTGTTATCTGCTGCATATACTATACTTATGTTTAACAGAACAACATTTGCAGGTTCCTACTCAAAATTCTTCACATTTAATGTACCTGATTTAAATAAACGTGAATCTTGCATACTAATAACAATAGTTCTGTTTACAGTAATATTAGGTATTTATCCTTCACCAATTTTAGATTGTTTAAATTATTGTACATCATCATTAATATACAATGACAACCATATTTACTGTGAAGCATCTAGAATTTGAGGTCTCTACTTTCAAAACAGCGTTAGTTCATAAAGGGAAGCTCTTATTATATTATATGATAATATTATTTATTATATTGTTGCTGTATTACTTAGTTGCTATATTATTTAGTGTAGGTTGAATACATGTAGCTATACCTAGGGTATTTAATCCTTATTTTTTAAGACTTTTATGCGAATACTATGATTGTTACTAAAATTTAAATAGTACTCCTAAGCCACATGCTTTACAAGTTTATCGTTACAAAATGAAGGTAGTCTGATACAATTATTAATGATATAATGGTGATTATTAAAAAAGATATTTAGCATATAAAAAAAATGTAAATAGGGCTGAAATAAAACACATTAACAGTATACCAATAATTAATTAATATATTTTATGTTAAATATATTAAAAAAACAAAAAAATACTTTTTCTAACGATGTATCTAGTATAAATACTGATGATACAAAAGCTAATAAACAAAAAAATAAAATAAAAAATAAATTAGATTGTAAATCCAGTTTAAATGCTCAAGATATAAATGCTATAAAAAATGGTAATATATCAAGTAAATTTAATAAAGATGAAAATAAAAATATTATTTATTATCCATCTTCAAGTAAGGAATGGTTTAATAGTATATATAGTTATAACAAGTCATATATTAAGCCATTAATTACTAATGATGTAATATTAAATAGTTTATTAAAAAACTATTTTAATATGTTAAAAAATAAAATAAAAATCTTATTTAAACGTAGACGTTCTACTAAGATTCGTTATTCAGCAAATAAAATATATATAAGTAGGGCTGAAATAAAACACACTAACACTAAACTTCTAATTATATTATATACTTATAATAAACAAAAATCATTAATTGAACAATATATGAGAAATATAGTTGAATTAACAATGATTGAAAAATACTTTGATTTTGAAAAGAAAAAAGTAGAATATAAATTAAAACATTTAAACAGATTAATATATCTATTAAAAAAGAGATTTTTTTTCTTTAGTAAATGAAATATTGCTTTTTTTAACAAAAGTAATAATATATTAGAATATCTAATATCAGATATTAAAAAAAGATACCTTAAATCACATAAAATGTCTATATATAATATTAGATTGTTAAAAAAATTTTCTAGATTAGAACAAATATTTTTTAATAATGTAAAATTAATTAGTTTTAATAAATCTAAATTTAGTAATTTATTACTAAATTTAAAAGAATTAGGTTTAATTAGTTTCATACAAAAAATATACAATAAAAATGTAGAAATAAAGATAGTTGAGTTAAGATCCATACATTTAAACAGTGATGTATTTTCATCAGCTGTAGCCTTAAAATTAAGAGATAGAAAAAATAAAGCAGTAAGGATATTAAGAAAAGCCATATTACAAATGGTAAAAATACCTGATTTACATTCACTTTTAACATTTGATGACCGTATTGAAAGTATTAATAAAAATAATATTATAAATGTTATAAAACAACAAGTAGTAAGTGGTGTGAGATTTGAAACATCAGGTAGATTAACAAGACGTTTAACTGCATTAAGGGCTGTATTTAAATATAGATACATGGGTAGTTTGAAAAATATACGTTCTTCATATAATAACAAATCATCCGCTCTATTAAGAGGTTATGTTAAATCTAATTCACAATATACAATTATAAACTCTAAAACACGTAATGGAGCTTTTGGATTAAAAGGTTGAGTAAGTAGTCATTAATAGAAAACAGGTTGGGATAAAAACTGCTATAAAAATGTAATTTTATAAATAACCTATTTTTATTTTTAGAAATGTATTTGTTGTGAAATACTTTTATTAGTTTATAAAAAACTTATTATGCTAAGTTTACCTAGCTAAGGATTTTCAGGGCCTTAGCTGAAGAAAGATTTCTTATTTTTTTGTGTACTAGTATAATAAATCCCTTATTAGTTTAATAGAGGGAAAAGGGGAGAAGATTGTATATAGCAATCTATATATTTATTAAAGCCCATATTTAATTATAATGATTTATATGAAGAGGTAATTCCCTAAAAAATGTTCCTTAAAAATGTTACTTTTACAATAATATATTTATCTTAATATATTTATTTTAATATATTTATATTACTTTAATAATTCATAATACATTATCACTCTATTCCTAGATAATTTCTAAAATAACATACACTAGATTTATCGTTACTGCAGCAGATGTTATTCATTTGCAATTTCTGCGTTGGGAATAATTAGAATAAACCTTATTATTATAAATGTAATTATAATAAGTAATTTCTTTTAATGTATTTATAGTATACTTTTTATATAAATATTTATAGTAAAGGTATGTGATATAAAAAATCGGTTCATCTGTAAATTAGACCTTTCGTGTTACCATTAATAAAAAAAAAGTTTTATATTATAGTATATAATACTATGTACAAAAAAAAGGGATATGTTGCACAGGGTAGTGCATTTTGATTGCAGATCATAAATATAAGGTTCAACTCCTTCATATCCCTAATTATATTGAATAGATATTAATTAAATTATATATACAATGAATTTATCACTAATTTTATTTACAATTGGAATATTAGGTTTTGTTTTAAATAGAAAAAATATTATATTAATGCTTATTTCAATAGAAATAATGTTATTAGCTATTACATTTTTAATATTAGTAAGTTCACTTAGCTTTGATGATATATTAGGTCAAACCTATGCTATTTATATTATTGCTATAGCTGGTGCAGAATCAGCCATAGGTTTAGGTATTTTAGTAGCTTTTTATAGATTAAGAGGAAGTATTGCAATAGAATTCAAATAATGTATCTAGCTATAATAATCTTACCACTATTAGGATCAATAGCTTCTGGTTTTTTTGGTAGAAAAATTGGAGTTACTGGAGCCCAATTAATTACATGTATAACTGTTGTAGCAACAACAGTCCTGGCTATAGTTGCTTTTTTTGAAGTTGGATTAAATAATATACCTGTGTCAATACATGTATTTAGATGAATTGATTCTGAATCACTAAATGTATGATGAGGATTTCATTTTGACTCGTTAACAGTTTCTATGTTAATACCTGTACTAATAGTTTCTTCTTTAGTACATATATATTCAATAGGATATATGAGTCATGATCCTCACAATCAAAGATTCTTTAGTTATTTAAGCTTATTTACATTCATGATGATAATATTAGTAACTGCAAATAATTTCTTATTAATGTTTGTAGGATGAGAGGGTGTGGGAGTTTGTTCCTATCTTTTAGTATGTTTCTGATTTACTAGAATAGCAGCGAATCAAAGTTCTCTTTCAGCATTTTTAACAAATAGAGTGGGTGATTGTTTTTTAACAATAGGTATGTTTGCAATTTTATTATCATTTGGTAATCTAGATTATGCTACTGTCTTTTCATTAGCTCCTTATATAAATGAAAATGTTGTAACTATTGTAGGTATATGCCTATTAATAGGAGCGATGGCTAAAAGTTCTCAAGTTGGATTACATGTGTGACTTCCAATGGCGATGGAAGGTCCTACACCAGTTAGTGCATTAATACACGCTGCCACAATGGTTACAGCCGGAGTGTATTTATTAATGCGTTCATCTCCTTTAATAGAATATAGTTCAACAGTATTAATGTTATGTTTATGACTAGGTGCTATTACTACTGTATTTAGCTCTCTAATTGGTTTATTCCAGCAAGATATTAAAAAAGTTATTGCTTATTCTACTATGAGTCAATTAGGTATGATGGTTATAGCTGTAGGTTTATCTTGTTATAATATAGCATTATTTCATTTAATTAATCATGCCTTTTATAAAGGACTTTTATTCTTAGGAGCTGGAGCAGTAATTCATGCTGTAGCTGATAACCAAGACTTTAGAAGATATGGTGGATTAAGACCTTTCTTACCTCTTACTTATTCAGTTATGCTTATAGCATCGTTAAGTCTAGTAGCTTTCCCATTTATGACAGGATTCTATTCAAAAGATTTTATACTTGAATCTGCATATGGTCAATATTATTTTTCTAGTACTGTTGTATATATTATAGCAACTATAGGAGCAATGTTTACTACACTATATTCTGTAAAAGTGTTGTATTTAACATTCTTAACTAATCCTAATGGACCTTTAATTAATTATAAACAAGCACATGAGGGTGATATTTTTATGAGCTTACCTTTAATTATATTAGCAATATTTTCTATATTTTTTGGTTTTATAACAAAAGATATATTTATAGGATTGGGTTCAGGATTTTTTGCAGATAATGCTTTATTTATACATCCTTCTCATGAAATAATGTTAGATACTGAATTTGGTGTGCCAACTATATTTAAGTTATTACCTTTAGTATTTACTCTATTATTAAGTGTAATTTCTATAGTGTTGTCAGAATATTTATCTACTATATTAATTTATTTTAAATACTCTAGAGTTGGTTACAATATATTTAGTTTTTTCAACCAACGGTTTTTAATAGAGTTATTTTATAATAAATATATTACTAATTTAGTATTAAAACTTGGTGGTCAAACAACTAAAGTCATTGATAAGGGATCAATAGAGTTATTAGGACCATATGGGTTGGAAAAAGGATTATTAAATTTAAGTAAAAATATAGCTAAATTAAATACTGGAATTATAACATCATATGCTCTATATATTTTAGTAGGACTAATCTTTTATTTATTATGTAATGCATATATTACTAATACAATATCTATTTTAGTATTATTTACATCTTTAGTTTTATTATTATATAGAAAAAATAATTATTTTATGCATTTTAAGAGTAGCTTTTGCTTTACTCCTTCTCAACTGTTTAGTGATTATTTATGTATACTTAAAAATAGATGTTCTCCTGGTTTAGAATGAGATTTACATAGCCTACCTAAACCACATACATTTTCTAGTTTACCTTTACAAAGTACTGGGCCTGGATTTGGTTCTGGTTTTGGTAGTTCTGGTGGTTCTGGTGGTTCTGGTGATTATAAAGGTAAAGGTAAGGCAAAAGCTACTGAAGATGATTTTAATCCATATTTTGGTAGTAATTTAAATAAAACTGAAGGAATAGATAAAAGTCAAATAGAACATGATGAAGCTGTTGCTTTAGGAATACAAGAATACGAAGATTTAAAGTTAAAATTTAAATGCTTAGAAAAAGAATACCAAGAACTTGCGGTTAAACATAATGAAATTAAAATAAAACATGAGGAGGAGTTAAATAAATCTAACAAAGATTCATCCTTAGAGGAAAAAAATAAACATGAAAATTTTTGTAATAGTTTAGCGGAAGAAACTAAAACAATTAGAGAAGAGTACGAAGATAAAAAAAATGAAGCTACACATATTAAAGAACTAATGGAAAAAAATCCTTATTATTCAGAGTCAGAATCAGAGCTAGATCTAGCTTCTTCTGAAGAAGAACAGGGTGGACCATCTAAACGTTCTAAAATTTGACCTACTGATTCTAGTAATGATACTGATATAGGTAAAGCTTATATAGAGGATAATTACCCTTATAAATCAGTTTTTGACTTATATGAAATTAGATTTTTAATAGATTGAAGTTTTTGAATATCAAAAATTGATTGATATCCTTTTTTTAATATTGCATTATTAGCTATATTATATTACTTAGCTTTTTATGGTATTACTAGATCATTTGTATATCAATGTCTTGTAAAAAGAAGAGACATAAAAGGTCTTATAAAAGTTATTGGATTTACTTTTACTGATCCATCTTGATTTTTAATACCTATTTTTAGGGGTAAAAATAAAACTGTTTTTTATAATAAAATAAAAATTGTTAATGGTAAATATTTTAATATATGCGAATTAAAAACAAAAAGAATAATTTTTAGATCTGGTTTATTTGTTTTATTTTCTATATGATTATTACTTCTTGTATATTTTCTTAATTGTGATGCACCTAAAGCTTGAGGACTTTATTTCCAAGATAGTGCTAGTCCACAAATGGAGGCTCTTGTGGAGTTACATGATAATATTATGTATTATTTAGTTGCTATATTATTTAACGTAGCAAATCCCTTATGTAAATTGAATTTTAACATAATTATGAAAGGATAATTGCATTATAATTATATAAATTAGTAAGATTAGTTAGTTATAATAACTAAAGGACTTAATTATATTATTGCTTTTTAAGGTAAAAGATACCTCTATATATGGTATATACAAGTACCATACACATCAAACATAAAAATTTTTTTTTAATGTTATGAAAAAAAAACTACTGGTATATTTATTAAATTAAAAAAAAAAGAAAAAAAGTTTTAAATAAAAATGAGATTATTAAAAAGTCATCCAATTTTAAGATTAGCTAATTCATATCTAGTAGATTCACCACAACCAGTTAACTTGAGCTACCTGTGAAATTTTGGTTCTTTATTAGCCTTTTGTTTAGTTATACAAATAATTACAGGTGTAACATTAGCCATGCACTATAACCCTAGTGTAACAGAAGCATTTAATAGTATAGAGCATATTATGCGTGATGTAAATAACGGATGATTAATACGTTATTTACATAGTAATACAGCTTCAGCATTTTTTTTCTTAGTATATTTGCATATAGGAAGAGGTATGTATTATGGGTCATATAGAGCACCAAGAACTTTAGTATGAACTATTGGTACTGTTATATTTATTTTAATGATGGCTACAGCTTTCCTAGGTTATGTATTGCCTTATGGTCAAATGTCTCTGTGAGGTGCAACTGTAATTACAAATCTTATGAGTGCTATACCTTGAGTAGGACAAGACATAGTCGAATTTATCTGAGGAGGTTTTTCAGTAAACAATGCCACATTAAACAGATTTTTCTCACTACACTTTGTTTTACCATTCGTGTTGGCTGCTTTAGCCTTAATGCACTTAATAGTGTTACATGACACAGCAGGTTCAGGTAACCCTTTAGGTGTTTCAGGAAATTATGAAAGAATATCTTTTGCACCATATTATATATTTAAAGATTTAATAACAATATTTATATTTATATTTGTATTATCTTTATTTGTGTTCTTTATGCCTAACGTATTAGGTGATAGTGAGAACTATGTAATGGCAAATCCTATGCAAACTCCTGCTGCTATAGTTCCAGAGTGATATCTTTTACCTTTTTACGCTATTTTAAGATCTATACCTAACAAGTTATTAGGTGTTATAGCTATGTTTTCTGCTCTTTTAATGCTATTGATTTTACCTGTCGCAGATATAAGTAGATCAAGAGGTATGCAATTTAGACCATTAAGTAAACTAGCCTTCTACGTGTTTGTTTCCAATTTCTTAATATTAATGCAATTAGGAGCTAAACATGTTGAATCACCTTTTATTGAATTTGGGCAATTATCTACTGTTTTATATTTTTTATATTTCTTAATTATAATGTATTCTGTTACTTTAATTGAAAATACTTTTGTTTCTTTAGGTTCTCAATATGGAAAAAAACATATTTAACAATATATGAGCCAAAGATATTATAAATTAATTTGTATCAGTATGCTATTATTAAATAATTAAGATTGGAAAAAGAAATGGATCTATTATACATTTCTAACTTAGTATTAGCTTTCATTTTTTTTTTAAAGTTTATATATATTTTTAATAGTAATAATATTATTTTTTATTAAAATAAATGAATCTAAGAGCTGTTAATAAACATGTCTCTATATTACGTTGAAAATATACTTTTTTATTATTTGATTTATAATTATTATTATAATTAATATTTACAAAATTTTTTAATTTTCAATGTAATACTTCATAAAATTGATATTGAAAAAAATCATACCTATAAAATTTTAATAAAATTTTATAATTTTATAATAAAGGTATGTTACAAGGCATTATTTCAAAACTATATAAAATACAAGGAACTATTATAATAAATGCTATAACTATAGGTAATAAAACAGTTCAACAATATGACATTAGTTGGTCATAACGTATTCTAGGAAAAGAAGCTCTAGCTCATATAAATACAAATATCATAATACAAGCTTTAAATCCTATAATAATACCACTTATTATTGTTTCTATAAATGGACTGTAATTATCAAAATTAATAACATTAAAATTATTTTCATTATCTGTCAGATATATATAACTATCAAATTGAATATATTGTAATGCATAAAAATAAGGGTATAAATAAAAGTTAAAATCAAATAAATAACCACCTAAAAATAAAATACTATTTAGTATACAGATAAGTACTATACTAGCGTATTCAGCTAAAAAGAAAAATACAAATATAACTGCGGAATGTTCTGTCATGAATCCACTAACTAATTCAGATTCAGCTTCAGCTAAGTCAAATGGAGCTCTATTAGTTTCTGCTATTGATCCTATAAAAAATACTATAAATATAGGAAATAATGGTACTATATATCAAATAGCTCTTTGAGCTTCTATAATAACAGTTATATCTAAACTACCTGCTAATAGGACTACTAATAATATAGCAGAACTTAAAATTAATTCATAACTAATTAATTGAGCTGTACTTCTCAGTGAACCTAAGAAAGCATATTTAGAATTAGCAGATCAACCTGCTAAAAGTATACCATATGTAGCTAACGAAGACATAGCCAAAATATATAATATACCAATATTATAATCTAACAACACTAAACCAATACCATAAGGTATTACAGCATAACCTAACAATGAAAAAATTAAAGTTATTATAGGACCAAGAAAGAATAAAAAAATATTGGCTTGTGTAGGAGAAACATACTCTTTTATTAGAAGTTTAAGGGCATCTGCAAATGCTTGAAGTAAACCATATCAACCTACTGAATTAGGCCCTAATCTTCTTTGCATACTAGCCATTGTTTTTCTCTCAGCTATTGTTATAAAGGCTACGGTTAATAAAACAGGAATAGTTACAGCTAATACTTCCAAGACAGACATTATTGTTGGTAAATATAACATATTATATTAAAAATAACTAACCATATTATTACATATAATATATAAACTATATTATAGTTTATTTTAATAAATTAGATTAATTATAATTAGACTTAATAAAACATAAATAAGTCTATATTATATATATTGTAATTATAATAAAAAGAGTAAATGATAAAATTTTTGCAATTATTTATTTAAAAATAATAAATAAATACATAATATTTATAAAAACACTGTTATTAAATTATTAATATTGTATTAAGTTTAAGATGTATTTAAAATTAAATAGAACATTAGTATGCTAAAAATGTTTAAAAGATTTTTATATACTTAAAAAAAACTTGGATATAAATAAGCCAGGTTCTGTTATGTAATATTTAACTAAATAAAAGATTTATTTAGGCTTAAAATTTCATTTTATTAAAAACTAAGTAGTTTTTAATATTTTTATTTTCTGTAAATTACCTAAGCTTGTACCTTTGTTTTTATCTAAAAAAAAAGATATTTATTTAAATCACTGGGACTTCCCTGTTATTGTAAATTACTAATTAACAGAGTAATAATAAATATACATAAATTACAATTTGTATCACAAGTAAAAAAAAATTTTTTTTTTAATCCTTATATAATATAATAATTATATTAATTATATTAATATTTTACTTAAAAATATATTGTATATCAAAAATTTTTATAAAACTTTCATTCTTAAAAAAATTTATATGTTTAAAAAATGAAATACACATAAAAAAAATTAATGTAACTCTAAAGCATCTTTAATATATGAACAAGATAAGACTACAAAAACCTGAGATTGTATAAATGCAATACCTAATTCTAATCCTGAAAATGCTATTATAAATGCTAGTGGTAACAATCCTAATATAAAGAATATTAATCCTGAACTCATTATATTATATGTAAATCCACTTAAAATATTTAATAGCATATGACCTGATAATATATTAGCTGCTAATCTTAGTCCTAAAGATACATTTCTAGCTAAGTATGATATGAATTCTATTAATACTAAAAGAGGTAATAAACCTAAAGGACAACCTGCCGGAACAAATAAAGAAAAGAATTTCAATCCATGTTTTTGAAATCCTAGAACTGTTGCACCTAGAACAACTGTGAAACTAAGTGAAAAGGTTAATATAACATGAGCTGTTGATGCAAAACTATAAGGTATCATACCTATAAGATTATTTATTAAAATAAAAATAAATAATGCATATATAAATGGGAAATAAACTTGACCATTTTTATTATTTATTTGATTTATAACTATACTATGTATAGTAGCGTATAATGATTCTTGAGCTAAAGACCATTTATTTGGGGCTATTCTAGAGTAATTAGTAGCTAAAATACTAACAGTAAAAGCTAATAAAGTAGCTATTGTCATATATAAACCTATATTAGTTATAGAAAGATGAAGGTTACCTAGTATTGGTGTATCTATACTAAATAAGTTTCTTATCTCAAATTGATCAAGAGGGCTAAAAATTGTTTCATATTTAATCATATTAAATACTAAAAAATACATACAATAATAGTTTTAAACTAATGAAATTTTCTATGAAAATTATAATGTTATTTAATAAATATTGGTCATTTATAAAAAAACAAAAATTTTTTTTATAACAAACATAACTTCCTTTTTAAATTATAATTTTAAATCATTTAAATTACATAGAAAAAAAATAATAAAGCTCTTTAAAAAAATTATTTTTTTAGTGGAGTACTCTGTGAAAATAAAGTAGTAAATGCATGTGGTTTAGGCACATCCGGATGATTAAAAAACAATATTTGTTTACTATCAATTGTTAGCGCATTTTTTCCTAATTCAAAAATAAATCCTAATGTTAATAGAACAAAAAATATAATCATAATTATTAAACCATATATATCATTTGTATATCCACTAACACTATAAGGATATATTAGTATGATTTCTAAATCAAATAAAAGAAATAATAAAGCAAAAATAAAGAAAGATACACTAAATTGAGTTCTATTTTGACCTAAAAATGAATGAAATCCACATTCAAACACACTATCTTTTTCTTGATAAGAATTATGAGGGGCTAAAATTAAATTAATTAATAATAATAGAATAGCTAATATAGGTATGAATACAAGAAAAAAAGTAGTACTTGTCATTTATATATTAAATAATATTAATGCTAATATATTAGCCACACTTAATCATTCTTGTGGAATAAAAATAAATAATGATATTATAAATGTTAAGACTGACACAGGTAAACTTAAAGAACTTGATATAACAATATTTTTAATTTTTATATTTATTTTTTCTATTATAATATTTTTTTCAGTAATTATACCATTAGCATTAAAATCGTGTAGTTCAGGATTTACAATATAATCAGGTTTATCAAAAAAGATTTGTTTTATTATAGCTAAATAATATACAGCACTAATAACACTAGTTAATATTGCGACTAATGACATAAAAATATAACCATTATCAAGTGCTGCACTTAAAACCATCTGTTTACCAAAAAACCCTATTAGAGGTGGTATTCCTACAAAAGAAAATAAAGTTATAGCTAAACTTAATGATAAAAATGGATTTATAAAATAATAACCCTTTAATTGACTAATTAGTTGAATAGGAGAATTATTAACGTCCTGTAAGTTATTATCATTGTTTTCATATTTATTTATGTTTTCATTTGTTTTAATTTCCTCACTAATTTTATTATCTTGTTGTTTATATACATAACAATATAGTGAATAACCTATAGTAATAATTAATAAAAAGGCGTTTAAATTTGATAAAGAATATTGCATTAAATAAAACATAAAGGCTTGTATAGATTCTATACTATGTATACTTAAAGCTAATAATACAAAACCTACATGTGATATAGTACTAAAAGCATATAATCTCTTTATTCTAGATTGTGTTAAACCTACTACAGTTCCTATTACTAAAGATAAAAGAGAGCTAAATAATAAACTTATCGTTCAAGAAAAATCTACATCAAAAATTGATTTACTAGTATAATGAACTAATTCTAATAAAAAAATAAATATTGATATTTTTGCAATAATAGCAACAAAAGTTGTAACTATAGTTGGTATTGCATCATATACATCAGGACTTCAAAAATGAAATGGTGCAGCTGAAACTTTAAATAAAAATCCTACAGACATAAACAATAAACTTATATGAATATAATAAGATTTGTATCAATAAAGTAAACTTGTTAGGTTGTCTTTACTTACATTAGATATGCTAGTTATAATATATAAACTATCTAAATTAGTAGTTCCTGAATTAGCATACAATAAGCTAGTACTCAATAGTATAAAGCAAGAAGATAAGCCACCTAATAAAAAATACATAAGACCACCTGATGTTGCTGGTTCTGAATCCCTATATATTGTTGATAATAAGTATAACCCATAACTCTGTAATTCTATAGATAAAAATATAGATACTAAATCACTTGTAGATATTAAAAACATAGCTCCTGTTATAATAAATAATATTATTAAAGAATATTCTATAATCTTAAATTGTTCTCCCATTTTATTTAGTATTATTGTTTGATAATATATTAATTTAGTAAATAATAATTTATCCATGGAACTATATTCTTTTAATCATACTTTTCTAGGATAAAAAGAAGTTAATAGTAATATAATACTACTAATAGATAAAATAAAAACATGAAACACATTAGTAGTACATGTGGTATGAAATAAACCTCCAAATATTCCTATACCTTTATTTAAAAATAAAAAATATAAATTATCGTATGTTATTAAAGTGGATATAAGTAAAATAGCAATAGTTATTCTTGAATATAAAATGGATTTATCTCGTCTTAATGTTATTGAATTAGATAATAACAATAGAATTAATGAGCAAACTATCATGAGCCAGGAGAGAAATTTGAATTCCCACTATTAATGCATGAAATTAATGTTCTACCAATTGAACTATCCTGGCTTATATAATTTAAGTAAAATTATACTGGGAGGATACCCTGAATTGAACAGGGAACTTACTGTGCCACATACAGTTGTTCTACCTATTGAACTATATCCACCTTAAAGTTTTAAAACCTAAATGTCTATGTTGGGGTGATTCGAACACCCATAAGTAAATACCAAAAATTTATGACTTACCATTAGTCTACAACATATTCTTGAAATTATATTTTTACTTTAATAATTATTAAAAATTCATTAAATATACATATATTAAATATACATTAATTATATTTATTATAATTAGTTAGTTCCTAATTAACTTTAAATAAATAATTAATCATAGTTAATTAGTATTATATTTTAATAAATTTACTCTATAAAATATAGAATTAAAATTAAGAGATTAAATATTTTTTTATATTAAAATATATTTATATTACTATCAGTAGTAAAACTTGAACTTACATGATAATTAATTTTTGTTCTTATGGGTAATAAGACTCGAACTTATATGAATGAATATCACCCCGTCCTAAGCGGGACCTGTCTACCAATTTCAGCATACCCATTTTTTTTTAATAATATATATTATTATATTAAATATATAAATTAAATATAATTTTCCATAAAGATACATATACTTTTTTGAAAATCTGTATTTTCATAAACAATCTTTGATTTATCATGTTTAAATTAATAATGTGCTCGAGATAAGATTTGAACTTATAGCCTAAACATCTTCAGAGTTCCGCTCTACCAGATTGAGCTTCTCGAGCCTATATTTAAACTAGTGGAGATATTAGGACTCGATCCTAAAATAACGATATGCAAAATCGCAGTTTTACCAATTAAACTATATCCCCTTAATATATAAATATAAACTTTTAAACAAACCCTAGACCCAAGCGGGGATCGAACCCGCGCATTCAACAGTGAAAATGTTATGTCTTAACCACTTGACTATTGGGCCTTATTAGTTTTTAGATAAACTAAAAAACAAAATTAAAAAAGCATAATTAGAAAAGCATTCTATTAAAAACAGAATAAAAAAATATTTCGTTATTAACCTTCAAAAAAGGACTTTTATCTATCCATAATAAATATTTTGTCCATCAATTAATAATCAAAATAGCTTTTTTTATAGAGTAAAATGTATAAACCTGCTTTATTAGAATTATATCTGCATATATTTATATTGTATAATTATTTTATAATTTTAAATCTATAGTTTTATATTTCCGGACTAAATATAGTTACTAACTATTAGTAACTATAGTTAACGGAGCTTTAACTTATTATTAGTAATATAATATATAGTACTTA
>Ga0209796_10000802_pt1 | contig 16210 bp, 11 predicted proteins | sample AgamicOrSfrz_FD_187167 | JGI IMG/M metagenome (GOLD analysis project Ga0209796, IMG submission 187167) | Agave microbial communities from Guanajuato, Mexico - Or.Sf.rz (SPAdes) (version 2) | ecosystem: Host-associated > Plants > Phyllosphere > Phylloplane/Leaf | place: Guanajuato, Mexico...
CCCACGGCAAGAGGCCGACGCCATGCTCGCGGACGCCGTCGAGCAGCGCGGCTGCAATGGCGGCCTGGTCGGGCTTCGGGTCGGGTCCGCTCGAGAGGCGGATCGCCCCGAGGCGCCGGCTGCGCGTCGGGGTTACGGAGGCCGTCGCGGGATCGAAGTCGCCGTCGTGGCGGGTTTCGACCCGGTCGCCGAAAAGCTCGAGAACGTCGGCTTCGCCGAGCGTGGCGGCGGAGAGGATGCGGGCGCCAGAGGCGTGGCCAGCGACCTCACCGACCGCCAGCCACTCGCTGGCTGCAAGTGGCGATGCAGGGTCGAGCCGGAACCCGCGACCGCCGACCGACTGCCAGCTTTCGCCCGAGCGGTCGCGGCGTCGCGACACGCGGTCCGGGAACGCAAGCGCGAGCGCTTTACCGAGGTCATGTTCCGCGACCTTGTCCTCAGCGTTGATGCGCCGGCGCCAGTTCGCGGCCATGTTGCGCGCAGCGCTCGCGCGGGGCGAGCGGTCGCTGCGCCAGCGCCGCCAGCGCAGCTCGAGGTCGGCATCATTGCCGCCGAGTCCACGCTCGGTGAGCAGGACGGCAACGTCCGCGGCGGCAGCCGCGATGCCGTGATCGCTCGATGCGATCAGCATGTGTGCGAGTCTTGGCTCGAGCGGCAAAGCGGCAATCGCACGGCCATGGTCGGTGACCCGTCCTTCGTGGTCGATTGCGCCAAGGCTGATGAGCCGGCTTCGAGCTTCATCGATCGCTGCGGCCGGCGGCGGGTCGAGAAAGGGCAGGCGGCGCGGGTCGGCTTCGCCCCACAGGATCGCGGTCAGCAGCAGGGCCGAGAGGTCGGCTTCGAGAATCTCCGGCGGGTCGTGGGCCGGAAGCGACGCCGTGGCGGCTTCCTCCCACAGCCTGATCGCGACACCGGGGCCTTGCCTCGCCGCACGCCCGGCGCGCTGGGTCACGGCGGCGCGGCTTGCGCGCTCGGTCACCAGTCGCGTGAGCCCAGCGCCGCGATCATAGCGTGGTCGGCGCGCCAGTCCGCTGTCGACGACGATCCGCACGTCCTCCAGCGTGACGCTGGTTTCAGCGATGCTGGTGGCGAGCACGAGCTTGCGCCGACCGGGGAGGGGTGGCGCCAGCGCCGCGCGCTGCGCCGGTGGGTCGACCGCGCCGTGCAGCCTATGAAGATCGACATCGTCGGCAAGCGATCCGAGCGCGTCGGCGGTGCGCTCGATCTCCGCGACGCCGGGCAGGAAAGCCAGCAACGACCCTTGATCTTCCCTGAGCGCAGCGCGAATGGCGCTCGCCATTTGCGGCTCGATCCGCGCGGCCGCGTCGCGCCCGACATGGCGTATCTCCAGCGGGAAGCCCCGACCTTCGCTGACGATCGTCGGCGGATCATTCAGCATCGCGCGGAAGCGATCCATATCGAGGGTCGCCGACATGGCGACGAGACGCAGATCGGGACGAAGAGCGTCGGCAGCGTCGAGCGCGAGCGCCAGGGCGAGGTCGTTGTCCAGGCTTCGCTCATGCACCTCGTCGAACAGCACTGCCGACACTCCGGTCAGCTCAGGGTCGGCCTGGATGCGCCCCAGGAACACGCCATGGGTCATGGCGATGACCCGCGTCGACTTGCCGACCTTGCTATCGAGGCGCGTGGCGTAACCGATGGTTTCGCCTGTCCTTTGCCCGAGGGCGGACGCCATGAACTCCGCTGCGGCGCGCGCGGCGAGCCGGCGTGGGACGAGCAGCAAAACCTGTCCGTCGCACCAGCCCTGATCGAGGAGCGCAGGGGCGACCTTCGTGGTCTTGCCGGCGCCGGGCGGCGCGATCAGCAGCGCACGCGCCTGCTTGCGCAGCGCCGCGAGGAGATCTGGAAGGACATCGTCGATCGGAAGCCGACTCATGAGCGGCCTCGAAACGCAGCAATTGCAGCGACCCTATGCGTGCGCGGGTACGCGCGCGCGTGTAGGGGTCCGCCGACCGCCATCGAAATGTTGGAGCTTGTCAGCCGCACAATGCGTCTGTGGCATAGGCGTCCTGCTGTAGGACAGCCTTCAGTAAGCGCGCGCGACCGCGAACTCGGCAGCTTCGGTCAGCGCCGCCTTGGCTTTGCTCGCCGGAAACATCGCAAGCGCATCGATGGCGCGGCGGCCGTACTGGCGCGCCCGCTCGACCGTGTCGGCGAGAGCGCCGGTGCTTTTGAGCAGGCCGATCGCGTGGGCGAGATCCTCGTCGGACACGCGATCGCCGCCGATCGCCGAGCGCCAGAAGGTCCGATCGCTTTCGTCCCCGCGGGCATAAGCGAGGATGACGGGCAAGGTCATCTTGCCGTCGCGAAAGTCGTCGCCGACGCCCTTGCCCATGGTCGCAGCGTCGGACGCATAGTCGATGACGTCGTCGGTAAGCTGGAAGGCGATGCCGAGGTTGCGGCCATAGGCTTCGAGCGCGAGCTCGGCGTCTTCGCTGGCTTCGGCAACCACCGGCGCGACGCGGCAGGCGGCGGCGAACAGCGCGGCGGTCTTGGCCGCGATGATCTCGAGATAATGGTCCTCGTCGGTTTCGACGCGGCGCTGCGCGGTCAGCTGCTCGACCTCGCCCTCGGCAATCACCGCTGACGCGTGGCTGAGGATCTTCAGCACCTTGAGGCTGCCGTCCTCGACCATCAGTTCGAAGGCGCGGCTGAAAAGGAAATCGCCGACGAGAACGCTCGCCGGATTGCCCCAGATGAGGTTGGCGGTGCGCTTGCCGCGGCGCATGCCGGAGCCGTCGACGACATCGTCGTGGAGGAGGGTCGCGGTGTGGATGAACTCGACCGCCGCGGCGAGCTTGTGGTGGCGCGTGCCAGGGTAGCCGAGCAGGGTGCCGGACGCGAGCGTCAGCATCGGGCGCATGCGCTTGCCGCCGCCGGCGATGAGGTGGCCGGCGAGCTCGGGGATCAGCGCAACCTTGCTCTGCATGCGCTCGAGGATGACGGCGTTGACGCCGTTCATGTCGGCGGAGACGAGCGCCATCAGCGCGTCGAGCGACGGTTCGCGCGCGCCGGCGAGCGGGTGAATGCTTGCAGTCACGGCGCCGCCCTAGCGAGGCAGCGCCGTTTTTCCTAGCCGCCTACCCCGACGCGCCTACCAAACATGGACGCGCTGCTCGGGCGGCAAATACATCTTGTCGCCGGGCTGCACGTTGAACGCCTTGTACCAGGCGTCGACGTTACGGACGACGCCGTTGACGCGATACTTGGCGGGGCTGTGCTCGTTGGTCAGCAGCTGGGCGCGGAGCGCGCCTTCGCGCTGCTTGGTTTCCCAGCTGTAGCCGTAGGCGATGAAGAAGCGCTGGTCGCCGGTCAGCCCGTCGATCACCGGCGGCTCGCCATGCTCGGCGACATATTTGCGGTACGCCGCATAAGCGACTTCCAGGCCGCCTAGATCGCCGAGATTCTCGCCAAGGGTCAGCTGGCCCTTGATGTGGACGCCGGGGATCGGCTCGTAGCTGTTGTACTGCTCGACGAGCTTGTCCGCATGCGCCGTGTAGAGCTTGGCGGTTGCCGGGCTCCACCAGTCGCTGAGGCGCCCATGCGCATCGAACTTGCGGCCCTGGTCGTCGAAGCCGTGGCCGATCTCGTGCCCGATGGTCGCGCCGATGCTGCCGTAGTTCGACGCTGGGTCGGCGTTGGGATCGAAATAGGGCGGCTGCAGGATCGCCGCCGGGAAGGTGATCTGGTTCTGCGTCGGGTCGTAATAAGCGTTGTTGGTCTGCGGCAGCATGTCCCACAGCGACCGATCGACGGGCTTCGGGAAGCGCGACAGCATCAGGTCCCACTGGAATTTGTCCGCGCGCAGCGCATTGCCGAGCAGGTCGTCGCGCTTCACGTCGAGCGACGAATAATCGATGTACTTCGACGGGTGGCCGATGCGCGGGTCGAAGGTCGCGAGCTTTTCGAGCGCGCGCTGCTTCGTCGCCGCGTCCATCCAGCTATTGCCTTCGATCTTGTCCTTGAGCGCAGCACGGATGTTCGAGATCAGCTCGTTCATCTGCCGCTCGCTCTCGGGCGGGAAGTGACGCTGGACGTAGATCTGTCCGACGCCCTCGCCGAGCGCTCCGTTGACGAGATCGACGCCGCGCTTCCAGCGATCCCGCTGCGAGGGCACGTCGCGCAGGGTCTTCGAGTAAAAGTTGAATTTGGCGTTGTCGAAGGCGGCAGGAAGATATTGCGCATTGCCGCTGATGAAGTGGACGGCGGTCCAATCCTTCCAGGTCTGGAGCGGCACGGATGCGAGCAGCTTCGCCTCCGCGGCGATTGCACTCTTTTCCGCCACGACCACCTTGTTGACTTTGGGCAGGCCGAGCTTGGCGAGCGCGCGATCCCACGCCACCTGCGGCGCGAACGCGCGCAGCTGAGCCCGCGTCATCGGATTGTAGATCTTCTCGACGTCGCGGCTTTGCTCGGGCGTCCAGTGGATCTTCGCGATCTGCGTTTCCAGGGCGATGATGCGATCCGCGCGCGCTTCCGGATCGCTGATACCGGCATTGCGCTGAAGCTCGATCAGATAGTCGCGATACGCCTTGCGGTAGGCGTCATATTTTTCGCCTTTCAGCAGGTAGTAATCGCGGTTCGGCATGCCGAGGCCGCCCTGCGATGCGTAGAGCGCGTAGCGGGTCGGGTTCTTGAGGTCGGGGATGATGAAGAGGCCGATCGGCGAGTCGAAGCCGGGCGTAGCGAAAAGCTCGGCGAGGTCGGCGCGGCTCTTCACCGCATCGATCTTCGCGAGATAGGGCTTGAGCGGCGCTGTGCCGAGCTGCTCCACGCGGTCCTTGTCCATCCAGCTGGCGTAAAGATCGCCGATCTGCTGGCCGAGCCGGCCATTGGCAGCGCTGTCCTTCGCCATGTCCTCGACGATTGCGCGGACGTCCTTTTCGATCTGGTCGTTGAGGACCGAATCGATGCCCACGAAGGTGCGGTCAGGCGCGATGTCGGTGCGCTTGAACCAGGTGCCGTTCACATAATCGAAGAAATCGTCCCCGGGCTTTACGCCGCGATCCATCGCCGTCGCGTCATAGCCCCAAGTGCCATATTTCGGCTGCGCCGCGTCGGCCGACGCGCCGAGCGCCAGCAGGCTCGCCGCAGCAAGCGCCAACACCTTGATCTTCATCGAAAAATCTCCTGCCCCCGGATCAGAGCAGCTTCATGCCTCCAACAGGCGCGTTCGTCAAAAGCCCGTTCGACGAACGGCAGCGCTGATTAGCCGGCGGGAAGAGCGAGCCGCGCAAGGAGCCCACCGAGGTCCTCGCTCTCTTCGAGGGAGACGGAGCCGCCGTAGATCTCCGCAACGTCGCGGACGATGGCGAGGCCGAGACCCGTTCCAGGCTTGCCCGTTGTGTCGAGGCGTGCGCCACGGGTGAAGAGCTCGCCGCGCCGCTCCTCGGGAATGCCGGGGCCGTCGTCCTCGACGAGGATGTCGACCATGCCGCCCTTGGGCTCGACCGTGACGAACACACGCCCGCCGCCATATTTCGCGGCATTGTCGACGAGGTTGCCGAGCATCTCGTCGAGGTCCTGACGCTCGACGCGAACCTGCGCATCATGATCGCCGGCGATGTCGACCGTGACGCCTTCATGAAGCCGGTCGACGGCGCGCTGGACTGCCTCGAGGCTGTCCCAGACCCGGCTGCGTGCCTGGGCGGCGGCGCGGCGGCCGATCGCCCGGGCACGCGCGAGATGGTGATCGACCTGCCGCCGCATCACCAGGGCCTCGCGGCAGACGGTGTCGGCGAGATCGGGCGAGCGCGCCGTCGCCGCATTGGTGATGACGGTCAGCGGCGTCTTCAGCGCATGGGCGAGATTGCCGGCGTGGCGCCGCGCTTCCTCCGCCTGGGCCTCGCTATGCGCGAGAAGCTGGTTGATCTCCTCGGTCAGCGGCCGGATTTCGGCCGGGAAATCCTCGCCCGTGCGAGTGCGCTCGCCGGAGCGGATCGCGGCGACTTCGCGCCGCACCCGGCGCAGCGGCCAGAGCCCGTAGACGGTCTGAAGCGCGGCAAGGATGAGGAGGCCGAAGCCGAGCGCGGTGAAGCTCCAGAACAGGGTCGAGCGAAGCCGGTGGATCTGCTCGTTGATGGTCTCGCGCGACTGCGCGACCTGGTAGCGCCAGCGAACCTTCGATCCGGGGAGGCGGACGTCGCGCTCGACGATCCGCAGCGGCTCGACATGATCGGGCGTCGAAAATTCGTCGCTGTCGTAGAGGTGCGGCTCGACGTCGTTATGATGGTCGCCGACGCGCAGCCGGCGGTCCCATAGCGACCGCGACGGATAGACATCGGCGCCGCTGCCGCTGATCTGGAAGTAGAGACCCGAATAAGGCTCGACGAAGCGCTGGTCGGCCGGCTGCCGATTGAAGCGAACCTCGCCGATCGGATCAATCTCCGACGAGGCGATCATCGAATTGAGAACGAACACCAGCTGGTTGTCGAAGCTGTCGACAATCGAGCGGGAAAGGACGCGATCGAGCGCGAAGCCGCCAGTCAGGAGCAGCGCTGCGATCCACAGCGCTGCAACGCCGATCATGCGCCGCGTCAAGGAGCCCGTGCGATGCCTGTGCGACCTCGTGCTGGCGGCGGGGGGAAGGTCGGACGCCGCCGCTACATTGGCGGCTTCCTTGTTCAAGCGGTCCGTGCCTCCTGCGGCTCCTCGAGGCTGTAGCCGAGGCCGCGGATGGTGGTGATGACGTCAGCGCCGAGCTTCTTGCGGATGCGCGTCACGAACACTTCGATGGTGTTCGAATCACGGTCGAAATCCTGATCGTAAATATGCTCGATCAGTTCGGTGCGGCTGACGACCTTGCCCTTGTGATGCATGAGGTAGGAGAGGAGCTTGTACTCCTGCGCGGTGAGCTTCACCGGCTCGCCGGCCTTGGTCACCTTGCCGGACCGGGTGTCGAGGCGGATGTCGCCGGCGATGAGCTCGCTCGATGCATTGCCCGACGAGCGCCGGATGAGCGCGCGGAGGCGCGCGATGAGCTCCTCGGTCTGGAACGGCTTGGCGAGATAGTCGTCGGCGCCAGCGTCCAGCCCGGCGACCTTGTCCGACCAGCTGTCGCGCGCGGTCAGTACCAGGACGGGCATCTTGCGCCCTTCCTTGCGCCAGCGGTCGAGCACCGTCAGTCCGTCGACTTCGGGCAAGCCGAGGTCGAGGATCACCGCGTCGTAATTTTCGGTCGAGCCGAGGTAATGCCCGTCCTCGCCATCGGTGGCGAGGTCGACCGCATAGCCCGCGCCCTCGAGCGTCGAGCGCAGCTGCCGCCCGAGATTGGGTTCGTCTTCGACGATCAGAACGCGCATTGATGCTTCCCGGAGCTGTTCATGTTCGCACCGTCAACCCGTGTTGCGGCGAGAGGTTGCTTGTACGAAACAACTGGGAGCGGCTGGCGAAAAGTCAATCCGCGTCCGGAACGTTTCTAAGGGCGAGACCGTCGGATGATCCGACCCGTCTGAGGATCGACGTCGACCCAGATCACGCGGCCGTTCTGGATGAACTTCATGCGATAGGTGCCGCCGTTGATCTCCGGTCCGAGATAATCGGCGCCGCCCATGAACGGCATGACGCGCCGCTCGAGCTGCGGAAGCGGCATGGAACGGCCCTCACGCCTGCCCTCGAACGCCCTCTGCGATTCACGTGGGGGATCGGCCAGCGCCGGCGCGCTGGTGAGGCCGGCTGCAATGACGCCGGCGAGGAGGAAGGTACGCAATGGGTTCATGACTCGACTCTTTCGTCGGCCGTTCTTCTATCATTGGCCATTGAATTAGCCATGAACACCAGGGCTGGCCCTCGTTCAGGGTCACAGGCGTTGCGCCAGAGCAACAGCCGGGGTCTGCGCGAGGGGGTTCAGGCGCCGGGCATCCTTGGCTAGGGCCGCCGAATGGCGGCGCCGATCCTTTCCTATGAAGACCTCGGATTGATCCAGGGTGAAGGCTGGCTGTTCCGCGGCCTCGACCTTTATGTGGGTGAGCGGGACAGGCTGGCGCTGATCGGGCGCAATGGCGCCGGCAAGACGACTTTGCTGAAGTGCCTCGCCGGCCTCATCGACACCGACGAGGGAAAGCGGACCATCGTGCCTGGCACCAATGTCGTGCTGCTGGAGCAGGACCCGAAGATGGAGAGGTTCGAAACGCTCCACGACTGGGTCGTCGCCGGGGCCGACGCGCCCGAGCCGCACGAAGCGGCGGCGATTGCCGACCAGCTCGGTATCGATCTTTCGCGCCCGACGGCGACCGCGAGCGGCGGCGAGCGACGCCGCGCCGCGATCACGCGCGCTCTGGCGCAGAAGCCCGATGTGCTGCTGCTCGACGAGCCGACCAACCATCTCGACCTCGGCGCCATCGAGTGGCTCGAGGAATGGCTGAAGCGCTTCACCGGCGCCTTTATTGTAATCAGCCACGACCGCACGTTCCTGACCCGGCTGACACGAAGCTGCATCTGGCTCGACCGCGGCGACCTCAAGCGCGCAGAGATCGGTTTCGGCGGGTTCGATGCCTGGACCGAGCGCGTTTACGAGGAAGAAGCGCGCGCGGCCGAGAAGCTCGACGCAAAGCTCAAGATCGAGCTTCACTGGCTCCAGCGTGGAGTTACGGCACGGCGGCGGCGCAACCAGGGGCGCCTCGCCAAGCTCAATGAGATGCGCGCCCAGCGTGCGGCGATGCTCGGCGCGGCGGGGTCGGCGAAGCTCGCCATCGCCAAGGACGACGTCCGATCGAAAGCCGTAATCGATGCCGAAGAGGTCGGAAAATCCTTCGGCGACCGGCAGATCATTCGTGACTTCACGTTGAGGATCCAGCGCGGCGACCGCATCGGGGTCGTCGGCCCGAACGGGACCGGCAAGACGACCTTGCTCAAGCTGCTGACCGGAGAGCTCGCGCCCGACAGCGGCACGGTGACCCTCGCCAAGACCTTGTCCGGGATCATCATAGACCAGCAGCGCCGGCTGATGGAGCCGAGCAAGCGGGTGAAGGACGTGCTTGCCAATGGCGGCGACTGGATCGAGGTCCGCGGCCACAAGAAGCATATCAAGGGCTATCTCAAGGAATTCCTGTTCGATCCGGCGATCGCCGACGCGCCGATCGGCTCCTTGTCGGGCGGCGAGCGCTCGCGGCTCCTGCTGGCCCGCGAGTTCGCGAGGGAAGCGAACCTGCTGGTCCTCGACGAGCCGACCAACGACCTCGATCTCGAAACGCTCGACCTGCTGCAGGAAGTGATCGCGGATTATGAAGGGACGGTGCTGATCGTCAGCCACGATCGCGACTTCCTCGACCGCACCGTGACCATCACTTTAGGGCTCGACGGCTCGGGCAAGGTCGACATCGTCGCCGGCGGTTACGAGGACTGGATCCGCAAGCGGTATGAGGCCGCGCGCGCTCCGTCGAAAGCCGGGACCCCGTCGACGCGGAGCGGAGAAAAGCAAGCTTCGCCTCCTGGGCCCCGGACTTCGATGGCGAACAAATTGTCCTACAAGGACCAGCGCGATTACGACCGCCTCCCCGGGGAGATCGAGCGGCTGCAGTCTGACATTGCCGCCGCCGAAGCGAGCCTCGCCGACGCCGACCTTTATGCGCGCGATCCCAAGCGCTTCGCCGAGCTGACCGAGCGAATTGCGCGCAATCGCGCCGAGATCGAGGGGATGGAGCTTCGTTGGCTCGAGGTTGCCGAGCTCGCAGAGGCGCTCGCGCGCTAGCTTATTTGCCCTCGTCCGCCTTGTCGGTGTTCGCGAGCAGCAGGTCGAGCTGGTTCTCGCAGCCGTTCTGGATCAGCGCCTGCGCCGTCGCCACGCGCTCCGACGGCGCGGAGCTCAGCACCGCCACTTCCACGCTGCTTTTGTCGGTCCGCTGTGACGACACGATCTCGTAGCGTTCGCCGCTCTTGATCGGCAGCGACGCTGGCCATGCCGCCAGAGCCTTGCCGGAAACCCAGTTCAGCTTCTCGGTGCGGCCATCCGCAGAGCGAATCTCGAGGCTTTCCGCTTCGTCGCTTTGCGGCCGCCAAAGTTGAAGCTGCCTGGCGTTCGCGACGCAGATCTTCCCGCTTTGGGTGACGTCGATGTCCCAGACGGTCGGGCTGTGCGGGACCTTCGTGTTGCGAAGGGCAGCGAAGCGGCCGCGCTGGCTCGCCGCGGTGTCGAGGCTGACCTGGGTGGTGTCGAAATTGCCGGGTCCGCGCAGGGTCTGCTTCGTGCCGGGGCCGAGGATGGTGACGACGTCGCCGCCCTGCAGCTTCAGCTTGGTCGCAACCGGCAGGGTCTTGCCCGGCGGATAGGCGCGCGCAGACGGACCGAACGACTTCACCACTACGACATTGGCAAGAGCGCCGGCCGAACAGAGAGCGGCGGCGGCAGCGGCGCACCACAGAAGCGGTCTGGATTTCATCATGGCAACTCCTTCACCGCGCATTCGCGACATTATATTTGACCGCTTCCTCCGGACTGAGGCAGCGGCGGGTTGATTTGTCGGCCTCGCCGTCGGCGACTGCCTTCTGCTGGTACATGATCTCCGTCAGCAGCTTTCGCGAAACGCCCATCCTGATCAGGAAATCATTGTCCTCGCTGGCAAGAAGAGCGGAATCCTGTTCCACCTCGCCGATGAGGCCGATGGCGTGATCGGCGCCCTTGGACAGCTCCGAGCGAACGGCGTCCTTGTCACCGACGTGCGTGAACATGTGGACGACGAACAGTCCGCCCGTATCCACGAAGCGGATCGGCCCGCCCATGAACATGAAATTGCACGCGGAAAAGCAGGCCCAGCCGCTCGGGATGCGCGTTGGAATGCCATTCTCGCGGATGAGCTTGCCCGCCTCGTTGCCCGCGCGTGCAATGCCGCCGGGCGAGCGGAGCCAGATTTCATCGACGGGCCCATTCTCCTTGAGGGCCTCGGCGAGCCGGACGGCCACGTCCTCGTCGATCTGCCCTTCGGCCTTCAGCACCCGGTGCCCGCTGGACGTGTCGAGCGTGAACTTCATCTCCGGATAGGTCGACCAGTTGAGGTGCGCCGGACAGCTCGGGTTGGCGGGATCGGCCGGCTCGGCCGCCCCCGCTGCGCCGCCCAGCAGGCACGAGGCCGCAAGGATCGCGAGGCGTGTTCGTCGCATCGGCTAAACCCGGACGAAGCCGTTGCCGCCCTTCGATTTGCACATCTTCTTGGGGACCGTCGTTTCTTCGCCGTCGACGATGACGACGTCCGTGACGGTCAGGCACTGGGTCCCGTCGGCAAGCTGGTTCTGCCCTGTGACGGTCGACTTGCCCGACACATTGGCCCGCGATTCGCTCTTCCATGCGACCTCGGTCCCGACGCCGCCGCGGATCGCCTGGTCGGTTGCCTTGGCTGCCTGCTGCTGTTCCTTGCAGTCGAGCATCTTGAGAAGCTCGTCGCCAAGATAGGATGCAGCGGGCATGGCAAGCGAATAGACCTCGCTCGGCGCTCCGACGCGACCGAGCACGCTGCTGCCGATGCTTCCAAGAACGCTGCCGAACATCGAGCGGCGCGCCTTCTTCTGGGCATTGTCCTGGCATTGCTGGCCGTTCGGTGCCTGCGCGGCGGCAGTGCCCACACTCAGCACCACGACAGGCGCAGCAGCCAGCAAGCTGGCAAGAACCAAATGACGCAACATTGAAATCCCCCTGTGCGCAACAAACTGTGCCCCGCCGTGATAACACAGTCGGGCGCGTTTTCCAGTTAATAGCCGAGACTTAGCGCCCCAAATCAGGCCAAAGCGGCGGCACGCTCCTTGATCCGGCGCTCCAGGATCGAAAGCGGCATGGCGCCTTCGCGAAGCACTTCGTGGAACTGCTTGATGTCGAACTTCGGCCCGAGGGTGCTCCTGGCTTGTTCGCGAGCGCGAACCCATGCGGTGTGCCCGACCTTGTAGCTGCAGGCCTGGCCGATGAGCACGCAGTAGCGCTCGACCTCCCGCTGCGAGCGGGGCCGAGCGAAGCCCGTCGTCTGGACCATGTAATCAGTCGCCTGCTCACGGCTCCAGCGCTTGGTGTGGAGGCCGGTGTCGACCACGAGGCGCGCGGCTCGGAACAGGAAGCTCTGCAGGAAGCCGGCGCGGCCGAGCGGGTCAGTCTTGTAGACGCCGAGCTCGTCGGCGAGCTGTTCCGCATACAGCGCCCAGCCTTCCGAATAAGCGGAGAAAAAGCCGAGCTTGCGAAGCGTCGGGATGTCCTTGGACTCCTGCGAGATGCTGATCTGCAGGTGATGGCCCGGAACGCCTTCGTGATAGCTCAAGGTCGGCAAGGTGAACTTGGGCCAGTCCCCCATGTCCTTGAGGTTGATGAAGTAGATGGCGGGCCGCGACCCATCGAGAGCGGCGCGCCGGTAATAGCCGTTGGACGCGCCGTCCTGGATCTCGACCGGCACTCGGCGGATCTCCAGCGGCGCGTTGGGCAGCGTTGCGAACGCCGCCGGGAGCCGGCCGTACATGTCCTTGACGCCCGCATTGAGGCTGGCGAGCAGGGCGGCACGGCCGGCCTCGCTGTCGGGATAGAGCTGGCGCGGGTCCTTGTTGAGCGCGGCGATCCGCTCTCCGACGCTCCCCTGGGTGAAGCCCTGGCTCTTGAGGATGGCGTCGATCTGGCTGGAGATGTCCGCAACCTGCTGGAGGCCCATCTGGTGGACCTCTTCGGGAGAGAAGTTGGTGGTCGTCGCCTGGCGCAGCGCCTCGGCATAAATTGCCGCGCCATCGTCGAGGCGCCACGCGCCATCGCCGGGGCGCGTCGTCGGCTTGAGCTTCTCCATCGCCGCGATCTGGCGGTCGAGCGCAGGATAAACGGCTTTCACGACGATGTCGGTTGCCCGCCGCGCCCAGTCGCCGCCGATACCCTTGGCGCCGGTGCGCTTGGCAATGGAATCGACCATCGTGCTCTTTTCCGGCGCCACGTCGCGAAGCTTGCGCATCTGCCCGAGCGCGAGGTCGATCGACCAGGCCGGCGCAAGGAAGCCGCGGCCCGCCTGGAAGCGCTGCTCGGCCGTGTCATTGTCGAGCACGGTCGCGAACTGGTTCAGGCGTGACAGATAGGCTTCGGCGTCCGAGGCATTTTCGATCGTGTGCGTAGTGTTGAGGAAGTCCGGATAATCGAAATAGGCGCCGTCCTGCTGGGTGATGGTATAGGGGCTTTGCGCGTTGCCGATGTTCCAGCGGGTCGGCGAAACCGTCGCCGTCTCCAGCGAATAGATAACCACCTCGCGGTTGAGCTTCGCAGCGTCGCTCAGAGTCGCTGTCGGCACAGCCTTCAGGCGGGTGATCGCCCGGCGGTTGCGGGCGAGATTGCGGTTGCGCTGGACCTGAACCGGATCGGTGTCGAACTTGGCCTTGAGCGCGGCGTTCGGCCCCTTGTCGAGTCCGAGCGAACTGGCAAGTTCGGGCGAGTTGCGGACGCGCTCCTGAAAGATCGCTTCGAACAATGCGTTGAGGCGGGCATCGCCGCTGCCCGGCTTGGCGACGGCGGCGAGCGCCGAGGCTTCGGTGAACGGCAGAAGCGCGACGGTCGCACTGGTGGCGAGGAACGAGCGGCGGTCCATGGTGAGTCCCCTGAAGATTCCGGACAAGTCTTAGCCCCCGCTGGAGCGGCGGCAAACTCGTTCGTCGAAGGGACTGCTACGCTTGCAGACGATACTGCTTGAGAAGGTCGTACAGCGTCGGACGGCTAATCCCGAGAAGCTTGGCGGCACCCGAGATATTGTTGTCGGTGCGGCTCATGGCATGGCGAATCGCCTTGCGATCGGCGACTTCGCGAGCGGCGCGCAGGTTGATCGGCATCGCTCCATCGTCTGCCGACTTGCCGGCGGGAAGGTCGAGATCGGCGGAGGTAACGCACTTGCCGTCGGCCATGATCACGGCGCGCTTCAAACGGTTCTCCAGTTCTCGGACATTGCCGGGCCAGGCATAGCTGTCGATCGCCTCGATGGCGTCGGGGCTAATCGCCTGCACGCCCGGATTGAGCTCGCGGCCGAACCGATTGACGAAGTGCCGCGCAAGAAGGACCGCGTCGCCTGACCTTTCGGCAAGGGCGGGAATTTTCACGACGATTTCGGCGAGGCGATAGTAGAGATCCTCGCGGAACCGCCCGTCCGCGATCATCGCCTCGAGATCCTGGTGCGTCGCGCAGACGATGCGCGTGTTCACCGCGATGGGTTGGCGCCCGCCGATCCTCTCGATCACGCGCTCCTGAAGAAAGCGCAGCAGCTTGACCTGCAGAGGGAGCGGGATGTCGCCGACTTCATCCAGGAACAGCGTGCCGCCCTCGGCAAGCTCGATCTTGCCTACGTTCGACTTGACCGCGCCGGTAAAGGCCCCGCGCTCGTAGCCGAACAGCTCCGCCTCGAGCAGGTTCTCCGGGATGGCAGCGCAGTTGATCGCGATGAACTCGCCTTTGCGGCCGCTCTTTTCGTGCACTGCGCGGGCAAGCAGCTCCTTTCCGGTGCCGCTTGCGCCGAGGAGCATGACCGACACATCCGCCGACGCGACCCGCTCGATGGTCCGTGCGACCTTCAGCATTTCGGGCGCAGCGGTGATGATCGAGCCGAGCACGGTTGAGCCGCTGCCCGTCTCCAGCCGGCGGTTCTCGTCCTCGATCTCGTGCAGGTGGAAGGCGCGGGCGACGATCAGCCCGAGGTCGTCGATGTCGACGGGCTTCTTGTAGAAGTCATAGGCGCCCATTGCGATCGCTCGGAGCGCGCTTTCGCGAGCGCCATGACCGGTTGCGACGATGACCTTGGTGTCGGGCTTCAGCCGCAGGATTTCGGCGAGGGTCGCAAACCCTTCCTCGGTCCCGTCCGGGTCCGGCGGCAGGCCAAGATCCAGGGTGACGACCGCCGGCTCGTGTGCGCGCAACGCATCGATCGCCTGCTCGCGGTTGCCAGCGCACACCACTTCATAGCCGTCGTAAGCCCATTTCAGCTGCCGCTGCAGGCCCTCGTCATCCTCGACGACCAGGAGGACTTTGCGTTCTTCGCTCATGCGATCTTCCGTTCGGGTTCGCCGAGCTGCGCGGGAGCCGGCAATGTGATCGTAAAGGTTGTGCCCTCGCCGAGGCGGCTGTCGACGCTCATCCGGCCGCCCATTGCAGCGACCAGCGAGCGTGCCTCGAACGCACCGATTCCAAAGCCGCCGGACTTGGTCGATGCGAACGGCTGGAACAGGCGATTGCGGATGAAGTCGCCGTCCATACCGACGCCCTTATCGCTGATGGCAATGGTAACGCTGTCGGGCCCCCCACTGACGCGCACCATGACCGCCGTGCCGCTGCTGGCGTCGACTGCGTTCTGCAGTAGGTGACCGACCGCCTGCTCGAGCGCTCCGGGGTCGACGAAAGCGTGGACGCTGGCGTCGCCAAGCAACTGCACGTCGCGGTCCCGTCGCTTCGACGCGATCGCTGCTGTGAGGATGGGGCGCAGCGATTGCGCTTCGACGCGCTGCACGCGCGACGAGGAATGCGGCGCAAGGCGCGCAAGAAGCTCGTTCATTTTGCCGACCGACGATTGCAAGGTCGCGATCATGTCGGCGCGGAATTCGGCATTGTCGGCGTGCCGCTCCGCATTGCGCGAAAGCAGCGACAGCTGGCTGACAAGGTTCTTGATGTCGTGAAGGATGAACGCGAAGCGGCGATTGAATTCCTCGAAGCGCTGGGCGTTGGCAAGCGCTTCCTGGCCCATCGCTTCGGCGAGCGAGCTTGCCGCCTGGTTGCCCGCAGTCCTCAAGAGGTCGAAATCCTCCCAGTCGAGCGGCCGCCGGTATTCGGGCGAAGCGAGCACGACGAGGCCAATGAGGCGCTGCTGGTGAAGCAGCGGAACGGCCGCCCAGGCGGCGCGATTCTCAAGCAGCCATTCGGGGAGCGGCAGCGACTTTTCGCGGGCGTTCGCCCACCCCTGTCGGATGGCCTCCACTTCGATGATCCGGCCGCTCGTCTCGATCGCGCTCCACATCGGAAGCGAACCTTCCAGATCGGCCGGCGGAGGATTGCCGCCCGGCCAGTTCCAGGTTGCGCCGAGCGTGACGGTGCCGCTGTCGTTGACCAGCAAAAGCCCGCCCGGAGCATCGATGACGTCGGCGAAAGCCTTGACGATGCGTTCGCCGAGCGGCGGCGCGTCGACGCTCGCGCGGCCGATAGTTTCAGTGAACCGAAGCCACTCGGTGCGATAGTCGTAACGGTGCTCGAAGAGGTGCTTGGCGAGCTTCACTTTCG
>Ga0209796_10000805_pt1 | contig 16158 bp, 13 predicted proteins | sample AgamicOrSfrz_FD_187167 | JGI IMG/M metagenome (GOLD analysis project Ga0209796, IMG submission 187167) | Agave microbial communities from Guanajuato, Mexico - Or.Sf.rz (SPAdes) (version 2) | ecosystem: Host-associated > Plants > Phyllosphere > Phylloplane/Leaf | place: Guanajuato, Mexico...
CGAAAACGTCCGAGGCGTATCGAACGGAATCGGAATGTCAAATACTTGCATCACAATGAGGACAAGCGCGCCTAGTACCAGAAGTCCGCACAGCAAACGATAGAGCGGAGTAAGGCTCGTCTTTAACCACGTTGGCGCATTGCTCTTGCCTTGAGGTGGAGGCGTCCAGGCCATTCTGTTTGGCGGATGGGGTCCGTGCGTTGGGACAGGATTTGGCCGTGATTTGAATTTAACGGCATCTCTTGGTCCATGGCCTGATTGTCTACGATTCCGGGATTCCCGTCGAGTGTCCAATTCTGGCCGACTGTCTTCCCCCATAGGGCCGCAAATTAACCAATTGTCAGGATCGCGCCATGCTTGAGAGCACCCTTCGTTTGTATGCCGATACACAGTTCGCAAGCCCGTATGCCATGTCCGTATTTGTGGCTCTCCAAGAGAAACAATTGCCTTTTGAGCTGTTCCCGGTGGACCTCGGGACTGACGCGAATCATGAAGAGAGCTACGCCGCTAAATCATTGACTCAGCGGTGCCCACTTAACGCATGGCGCTTTTGCGCTTTCCGAGTCATCGGCGATCACTGAGTAACTCGAGCCGGACGAGGCGCTGGTCGATTGTTAGCGATCTTGGGCCTGATGTCGAATGACCGATCCTGGCCGAACAACGACGGATGCCGATCCGCGACGGTATGCTTTGAATACCTGTCGGCCCTCAGGCGATCACACGACATCAAGCTCGGAGGCATCCCACATCCGACCAGACGGCTCCGTGACCACCCGGTTCCTTCCCGCGCGCTTCGCCGCATAGAGCAGGTGATCTGCGCGCTCCAGCAACTCCCCGACCGCCTCGCCTGGCCGATACCGGGCAATACCGGCACTCGTCGTCACGCATAGCGTAGCCTCGATTTCATTGAAGCGTGAAGACTCCAGCGCGGCGCGCAAGCGCTCGGCGATCTGATGCGCGAATTTATCGTCAGTGCCCGGCAGCAGAAGCACGAATTCCTCACCGCCGATGCGCGCCACCACGTCTTTCTCGCGTCCCGCGGCACGCAGGATTGCGGCGAACTGGCGCAGCACCGCGTCGCCGGCCGCATGCCCATAACGGTCGTTGATGGATTTGAAGTTGTCGATGTCGAAAGCAATCAGCGCGAGCGGATAGCTTCGCTTGTCCGAGACGCGGCGGCCGGCGATGCGTTCAAACGCGCGCCGGTTCAACGTTTCGGTGAGCGAGTCGAGATCGCGTTCGAGGGTCAGCCGGTCGATCACGTCCGACATCGCGGCGGCCAGCAATACGAGCCCCAGCACGGCGCCCATCAGAGCGAGCGACAACTGCAGCAAGACCCAGAAAATGGTTCGCGCGAACGGCGCCGCGCTATGTGGCAGGGGTTGTACCGTAGTGAGCGGCGTCCGGATGAAAAAACTGGCGCCGAAGATCAGCAGCACCCAGAGAAGAACGTGGTTGACGGTGCGGCCATTGCAGCGTTTCCTGAAACGGACCGCGGTAAACACCATCAACGCCCCGGCGCTGACATTCAGAATGTAGACGCGCACGAGCAGGTTCGACGTCTCGAAGGAGAAGTAATACATGCCGCTTAGCACCAGCGCGAACATCGACGCATGCGTCGCTAGCCGCAAGTGAAGTCCTGCCCTGCGCAAAACACCTTCCGCCAACAGTTGAATGCTTAACACATAAAACGTTGCCGATATAAGCGCGTTCATTCGCCATTCATCCGGCAGGTGACAGATCTGCACTGCCGAGCCGAGTGCGAAAGCAGCAAATGAAGCGGCGAGAAAGTGCAGATAACGCAGTCGTCTATCATAGAGCCATGCACAGGCAAAACCGAGTGAAAAGACGGCCGTGATACCTGGGATGATCAATTGAACGAGTTGATTGGGCGTCATCTGTGCGGGCATATGGCTCGTTCTTCGCTGCCGGTCACAACATCGCCGGGCCAATGGGTTGGTGGTTCTCAGAGCGTGTATCGTCAGCCGCCATTGACGACTCTCCCACAACTGGACGTGGCACGTGATAGGTCAGAGGATTGTACGCGTGGTGAATAGGTGCCCTTGGACAAGGCGATCGTGTCGCATCCGGTTTCGAGTTCGCAACTTGATGCGCTCGGGTGTCAGCAATTCTTTCTGATGTCGGCGAAGGTCCCTTATTTGTATGGCCGCGCAATGCCCGACGGCCACCGGCTCGGGACGGCCCAGAGCGGCCAGTCGGGCTCGCCGGTTGCAGACGTTCGCTTAGGGGCGCTGCGTCGCGTGTGCAGGGATTCAGGTTCACGCACCGAGTTGCTTTAGCACGCATGGCAAATATCGAAGAAAAAGCTGCCCCCAAAGTTCGATCAATAAGTGCATGGCTTTACCTCCGGCCTCTTCCACGCATTCATGGGAGGTGCCGACGCATGATCACGCCGCTTCAAACTCAGTTCGTTGCAGTGAAGTGAGACCGGTCACCACATTAACGTCAATGACGCATCGTTCGTATGCTGTTACTCGGCGTTGGGTAGCAGCGGTCTCAATATCGAGATTTGACTCGATAAGACGCACATGCGTACCGCCATCCAGTTTCTTAGCCAGGACGCGTTGCCATGCGCCCCGGCTTTATTACCAAAACGCAGAGCAGTCGAATCAGAAGCGATGCACCAGACCGACTCCGACCGCAATCTGGCTGCGCGACGACGACGGGGAACCACTAAAGCCATCCCCCAGTGATGCCGTAGCCTCGATGATCTTGCCCTTGTTCAGCGTATCGCCGTTCGCACGCTGATACGACTGCACCGCGTAGAGACCCGTGCGCTTGGACAGCGCGTAGTACTGCGAGAGCGTGAACTGGTTGTACTGCGCTGCGCTCGTGATGCCGTTCGCCTTCGTAGCTCGCGTATAGCTGTATCCGGCAGCAAGATCCCACGCGCTCGCCGGCTTGAAATGCAGCACCGCGCCCGCCGTGTTGAAGATGGCGGTGTCGCGAAACGCCGAGCCCACGCCTGCGATGTATTGCACGTTGGAATACGAAGCGCTCACATCCCACGCCGACGAAAAACGGTATCCGCCCGTCACTGCGACGCGCTGCTGCGCCTGGGCGGTCTGGTAGCCGTTATTGATGGCTGACACGGCCGTTTGCGCGCCGCCGTTCGAAGTCGTCGACGACGCCCCCCAGGCACCACCGCCCGGCGTCGAGTTGTTCACGCGCTGAACAGCCGCACCGATGCCGATCGGCCCGTTCTGATACTGCAGACCCGCGCTCCACGTGGAGCCAGCGTCGAAACTGCCCGGCACGCCACCGAGCGCATACGAAGCGCTGAAGGTGAAGCCGACCAGTGTCGGTGACCGGTAGACAAGCGAGTTGTTCGCACGATAGATGTTGTCGAGTGAATCGATGTCGCCCGGATGGGCGCCGAAGTATCCGGTCAGCCAGGTGGTCGGACTCCACGGCGCGAGCATGTTGTAGTAAGCGGTGTACTGACGTCCAGCGGTCAAAGTACCGAAACGATCGTCCGTCACACCGACCCACGCCTGCCGTGTAAAGATGCCGCCCGTGTACTGTGCGTTGCCGTTCGTGCTGTTGAAACCGTTTTCCAGTGTGAAAATGGTCTTCGTACCGCCCCCGAGGTCCTCGCTACCCTTGAGGCCGAAGCGGCTTCCCGCCCAGACGCCCGCGGTCATCTTGACGACGGAATGGCCGCCCGATGTCGAGCCCACCGAAGTCGCGCTGTTTTGCCACGCGAGACCGTTGTCGACGATCCCATACAGCGTCACGCTGCTCTGCGCATGCGCACCCATGCAAACACCACCCAGAATGCATGAACCGATTATGGTCTTTCTCATAATTAGTGTTCCTATTTACCTTGCAAAAAAGTGTTCCTGCTTTACGTTCCCTGTATCAGGCGTGCATGCTCAGCCAGCGCGCTGCACGGACGAGCAGATCGTCCGCAGAATCGAAAGTCTCCACGCCTACAACCTGCGGGGCGTCGCACACCGCGAACACCGGTTTGCCCCACTGCAGCCCGAGCGCGATCTCGGACAGCGTGCCGAGCCCACCGCCGACCGCCACGAGGCACAGCGCTGACCGAGCGATGAGCGCATTACGGGTTATGCCAAGTCCGGTCGGCAACGCGACACGCAGGTACTGGTTCGCGCCTTCCGCATCGTCCTCGGGCAACAGGCCGATCGCAATGCCGTCGGCGCGGAACGCACCGCGCGCAGCCGCTTCCATCACCCCACCCTTACCACCGCCCACGATCGCAATGCCTGCTTTCGCGAGCGCATATGCGATAGTTTCGGCCATCAGCAGTTGCTCCTGCGTGGCCGCTCTCGGGCCGATCACACCGACCGGCATCAGGTGCCGGTTCGCGCCGCGTTGACGCGCCGCGAGATCAGCCAGCGCGACATCGACGAGCCGCTTATGTTCAGTGTTGCCTTGGTCTGACAATCCATTCCCCCATTGCAAGTACACAGGTACAAAGCGCGGTCAACACGACCGACAGCACGGCGACCTGCGAAAAATCCGTCTGTCCGTCGGACAGCTTCAGGTACATCAAGAGCGGCAGAATATTGATCTGCGTACCGGCCAGCGCGACGGCCGTGCCGTAAGTGCCGAGCGCGATTGCCGCAACCAGGCACCAGGCCGCCGCCGCCGACGGCCACAGCTCGCGCCAGGCCACGTCGAGCCAGGCGCGCCATGGCCGTGCGCCGAGCGTCAGCGCCGCGTCGAGCGGACGACGATCAAAGTTGGCGAAGGCCGGATAGAGCATCAGCGCGACGCGCGGAATCAGGTAGTACGCGTACGCGATTGCGAGGCCGGCGCCGGTGTAGATCACGCCGCCCACCCGCGCCGGATCGGCGCCGAGCTTCGCGAGCAGCATCGTCACGAAACCTGCGCGACCGAAGCTCAGGATGAAGCCGTAGGCAATTACGAGACCCGAGAACGCGAGCGGCACACTGAGCACGGCGAGTGAGACGCGCCGCCGTTTCGGCGATTGCCCGGCCAGCGCGATAGCCAGCATCACCCCGATCACCGTCGACATCGTGGCGGTGGCGGCCGCAAGGCCCAGCGAGCGACCTATCGCATCTGCCACCAGCGGGTCGCCGAGCACGGTGGCAAACGCGCGGCCACCGCCGTCAAACGCGGCACCGACGAGCGCCGCGAGTGGCAACGCGAACGCGATCGCGAATAACAGCCCAGCCGGCAAGCCGCCGAAGCGGCGCAGCAAGCCCGCATCGCGGGTAGCGAAAGTCGAAGGCGGGCTCATCGCGGACGGCCCTGGTCATGACAGGAGGCCACGTCGTTCACTGCCCGAGCGTCGCGTGCGACCACAACTGGTCGACCTGCGCCTTCTGCGCAGCCGCCTTGACGACATCGAGCGGATGGACCTGCGGGGCGTTCGGCATCTTTGCCGCGATCTCCGGGGCCAGCGTGACGCCCGGCACGGAGGGCCGGACATAGCCCTGCGCGAACAAGGCCTGCCCCTTATCGCTCATCACGAAGTTGAGCCAAAGTTCGGCCGCCGACGGATTCGGCGCGTTCTTGACGAGGCTCATCGCATACGGCGCGGAAACGCTTCCGTCCTGTGGAATCACCACCTCGGCCGCATCGCCCATGCCGTCGTTGTACTTTGCTTTAAGCCCGTCATTCTCGTAGCCGATCAGAACCGGAATTTCACCCTTCACGAACTTCGCGTAGGGCGTGGTGCCCTCCACGCGCAGGACGTTGCCGGCCGTCTTCAGCTTGCCGAAAAAATCGGCGCCCGGCTTCGGGTCGTCGACGCTGCCGCCCATCGCGTAGGCTGCCGCGAACACGTCCACCTGCCCTTGTCCGGTCGAGCGCGGGTCGAGATAGACGACGGCGTTCCTGTACTCGGGCTTCAGAAGATCCGCCCAGCGCTTCGGCACGTCCTTGACAAGGTTCCTGTTGACGAGAAACGCGACGTTCAGCGAATGGACGGCAAACCAGCGTGCGTCAGCATCGCGAAACACAGCCGGCAGCTTTTCGAAGTTCAGCGGCTTGAACGGTGCGACCACGTCTTTCGCCTTTGCGTCGAGCGCGGAAGCGGCGAAATAATAGGCCGTATCTGCCTGCGGGCGCCGCCGCGACTTGTCGAGCGTGACCACGGTGGCGGCGGAGCCGATGTCGTTGTACGTGATCTCGACCTTCGGATAGCGCTTGCGGAATTCGGCGAACAGCGCTTTCCAGTTAGCCCATTCGGGCCCCGTGTCGAACGAGACCACCAGGCCTTCGTCGGCGGCCTTCGTGTAGAGCGCGTCCTCGCCGGGATAGAGCGGCGCAGGCAGCGCGGCATGAGCGGCACAGGCGACGAGCGTGCCGAGTACAAGTGCGGTGGTTCGCAAGTGTTGAATCAAGGTGGGACCTTCAAACATCGTGGTTCTCCGTGATGCGTGTGGGTGTCCGCCGAGGCGGGCGATCGTATGTAGATAAGCGGGGCGTACCGGCCCCCGGGGAAACCGCGCCGTCCCGATACCGCGCTGCATGTTCATTCGTGCGTGGCAGGCGGCAGCACGCGCAGATGCCGAGGTTCGATCGCGATGCTGTGCGAGGCGACCACACTCCCCTCGCCAAGCAAGGGGGCAGTGGCGCCATGAGGAACGAAGTCGTAGCGATACGTTGAGCCGAAATAGCGAACTTCACCGCGCGCGCCATGGATGCGGTTGACGCAGCTCTGCGCCGGGTCGGCCTGCACATGCTCGGGGCGCAGCAACAACTCGACGGCTTCACCGTCGCGCAATGTGCCGGTCGACGCGCAGAGCGTCGTGAAGCCGACATCGACGCGATCGGTCGCGACAACACGCCCGTGCAAGATCGTCGAATGGCCGATAAAGCGTGCGACGCGCGTCGAGGCCGGCTGTTCGTAGAGTTCATGCGGCGTGCCGATCTGCAGCACGCGGCCGCCGTCGATGATTGCGACGCGGTCGGCCATGCTGAGCGCCTCGTCCTGATCGTGCGTAACAAGCAGCGTGGTCGCGCCGCAGGCGCGTTGCAGCGTGCGGATCTCGTCGCGCAGCTGATGGCGGATGCCGGCATCGAGCGCCGCGAGCGGCTCGTCGAGCAGCAGCACGCGCGGCTCTATCACCAGAGCACGGGCCAGCGCAACGCGCTGCTGCTGGCCGCCCGACAGTTGCGCCGGACGCCGCCCGACGTGACTCGCAAGGCCGACACGCTCAAGCATCGCGAGTGCCTGCCGGCGCCGTTCAACTGCCCCGAGTCCGCGCATCCGCAATCCGTAGGCTACGTTGTCGGTCACGCTCAAGTGCGGAAACAGCGCGTACTGCTGGAACACCATGCCGACACCGCGCTTCCAGACCGGCTGATCCGCCACGTCCTGGCCGCCGATCGCAATGCGACCGCTATGGCCCGTCAGCAGGCCCGCCGTCAGCCGCAGCAGCGTGGACTTACCAGAGCCGCTCTGCCCGATCACGGCGAGCAGTTCGCCCGGCGCGGCCTTCAACGACATGTCCGAGATGCCGTGCGAAGCGCCCGGATAGGTATAGTTGACGGTATCGAATTCGAGGCTCATGGCATCACTTCAGTCGTTGCACAGCGGTGATCGAGATAAGCGTGGCCGCCACGGCGAGCACCAGCAGCACGACGGTGGCCGCGCAGGCAAATCCCGAGGCGCCATAGAACGCCTGCAGCAGCACCACCGGATAGTTGCGGTAGCGAAAGCCCGCGATCAGGTTCGAGATCTGGAATTCGCCGATCGACAGCGCCGCCACCATCACCAGCCCCGCGAACAGGCTATGCCTCAGGTTCGGCAGCACCACGGTCAGAAATTGGCGCGCCGGCGTGGCACCGAACGTCGCCGCACAGGCTTCGAGCGTGGAAAGATCGAGATGGCGCAGGTCGGCGAGCAGCGTCTGCAACAGGTACGGCAGCGTCAGTACCGCATGCGCGAGGATCATCAGCCACAGGGTGCCGAGCCACGGCAGCGTAGCGCCGCCGAACACGGCGATATAGCCAAAGCCGAGCGTGAGCGCCGGCACGGCGATCGGCATCAGCATCACGAGCCGCGCGAGAAGCCCGCGTCCGGCTCGCGCCCGGTGATGCAGCGCGTAGGCAAGCGGCACGCCGAGCACCGCGTTCAGCGCACAGCAGGCGAGCGCCACCGTCAGACTGATCGCGAACGCACGGCGAAAGCTGCGATCGGCCACCAGATCGACGTACCAGTGGCCAGTCAGGCCGGTCGGCAGCAGCGTGTTAGTCCAGCTCTGGCCGGTCGAGCCGATTACCAGCAGCATGATCGGCAGCAACAGATAGAGCGCGAACAGCACCACCACCGCACGCACCAGCACGCGGCCCAGCGACGAAAAGCGACTGCTACGACGAACCGGAACATCAGCGGCACGGGCCGTGACAACGAAGGAAGACATCGACGAATCCGTGAACGGGCAGAAAGGACGGCGCAAAATCACGCTTAATCAGTGACTTGGCATCTCGACAACGGACGCCAGTGTGAGGTACCGACATGGCATCGTCATGAAAAAAACGTATAAAGTCCGCAACGTCCTGTGCGAATCTGGAACATCAGCGATGAAGCACCTGTATCCGAACATCGCCGAGCTGAATGCGTTCGTGAGCTCGGCCAGACACCTGAATTTCTCGTATGCGGCACGCGAACTGGGGCTCACGCCGAGCGCGGTGAGCCGACAGATCGCGAATCTGGAAGCGTTGTTCGGGGTGAAGCTGTTCATGCGCGAGGGACGTAACCTGTCCCTCACGCGCGCCGGACAGGTCTATCACTCGCGCGTCACGGGTCCGCTGCGCGAGATCGGCAACGCGTCGATCGAGCTATTGAGCGTGCGCGAGGACAGCGACCTGCTGACCATCGCGAGCGTGCCGACCTTCACCACCAAGTGGCTGGTACCGAGGCTGCCGTCGTTCCTCGCGGTCGCGCCAAACGTCACGCTGAGTTTCCGACGTCATCTGGCGAATGGTGATCCATTCCCGTTCGGGCTCGACGCAGCCATCCGTTATGGCGACGGCCACTGGGAAGGGGTACGCTGCGACTATCTGGCCGGGCGAACCTTCGTGCCCGTCTGCTCGCCCGATTTTGCGGCCCGACATGCGCTCCGCACGCCAGCAGATCTGGCGGCCGCCCCACGGCTTGTTCATGAACAGGCAGAAAGCGTGTGGTCCAAATGGTCGGAAACCTATCGCGTCACGCAAATGAACGCATTCTCCGGGCCTCGCTTCGAGCAATACTCTGTGTTGATCCAGGCCGCCCATGCAGGGCTTGGCCTCGCGCTGGTGCCGGAGTTCCTGGTAGGGGCGCCAATCGACGTGGGGATGCTCGTACAGCCCGTGGACGCGCCAGTCGATGTCGACAATCATGGCCACTATCTCTGCTATACGCCAGACCGTTTCGAAACGAGCGCGGCGCTGCGCAGACTGCGCGACTGGATGCTGGAGGAATTCGAAGCGCTCGGTGCTTCGTGAGCGACTATTAAGGACTACCGAAATCGATATACACGTTCGCCGAAGGAGTTAATACAACATTACGGGAATAGCGACGTGGTGATCGGGGCTGACGCATGCTAACGGCGTCCTGGGTTCAGGCAACTCAGTGAAGCACGTTCGTGTCAGCGATCAATTTCGGACGGGCAAGCCTGCACCACATGAGGGTTGCGTACGACGACAACCATACGCTCCTGGCGCCCTCCGCGGTAGGAGTCGCATTCGATCGAAAGGTGAAAGGTGCGCGGCCGGGGACTATCCATGTTCGATCTAAAGGCGCCGACGTTGTGATCGTCGATGACCCCTATGGAACCGTGAGCTAGTTGCTCGGCTGCTCGCGCACACTGACGTGGATAAAGGGCCGTTCATGCATCGACTTCTGGTGCTTCCGGTCCTGGAGGAGGCTGTCCTTGAAATCCTTGGGATTCCGCGCTCCGCGGTACGGATGTACTCAGTCGAAGGTGTGCGGCACTCATATCGGAAAATGCTTTATGAAGCAAACTGCACTTGCACTGCTGGCCGTAGTCAGCGTCGCGGCCCACGCGGAAATTCGCCGCTACATCGCGATGGACGCCGATAGTTCGGCTTCTCAACTGGTATCGCGGTGGGCTGCGCTCGATGGTCGAGCCGGGAAGTGGAACCCCACTGGCGACTACCCGCTGCACAATGCGGCCCGGTTGAATACAACGGGAACTCGCCACGGCTGCAAATCTCGGTGACGCCTTCGCGCGGGTCGCGAGTCTCGCGCACGAAGAAAAGCCCGACGCACCGTCTTTGTTTGCCTGCGCGTACCAGCATGACACGGCGGCTCTGGAAGTCCGCGAGTTCGGTCAGACTGAATGCGAGAAGCAGCTAAATTGACATCGGAAAACTGGATAAGAGGGCAAGCACGGAATCATTCAGTTGGGTCATCCATCAGGTTTTCAGGGGATATTACGATAGGACACCGACGACGAAGTGCATCGTGCCGGCGAAGGTCGACCAGCCATAGGCCACGTAAATGGGATTTCTGTGCATCAGCATCTACTCGAAGCTGACGCCAGCAAGGCGCACAGAGATTTCCCACAAGCGCGCCGCAATTGCGGCGTCCTCAGCCTTTGGCGGGATTTTCGCCAGTGTGGGCGATCCGCGCGTTTCACCCATCTTGTCAGGGCCATAATAGGCACCGGGATTGGCGTTTGGCGAGCTCGCGGCGAATAGCGTCGGCAGCGCGCCCTGCGCTGCGGGCTGAAATAAAAACCACAGCAGCGAGCGCACGATACCCATTATGCTGAACCGGCCGGGGGCGTTGTGAAGAAGATCGGTTCGCGAAATGCCGGGATGCGCTGCGATGCTGGTGATGCCCCAGTTCGCGGCATCGCTGCGCCGCTGCAGTTCAAGGGCGAACATCAGGCAGGCGAGCTTCGACTGGCTATAGGCGACCATCGGCTTGTAGCCGTTCTCCGCTTGGAGATCGTCGAGGTTGATCGCGCCCTGCCGCGCGGCGACGCTGGAAAGCGAAATAACGCGCGGGTTTTGTCCTTTCTTCAGCAGCGGCAGCAGATGCGCCGTCAGCGCGAAGTGCCCGAGGTAGTTAGTGCCGAATTGCAGTTCGAAACGATCCGAGGTTTCCTGCCGGTTCGGCGGCGCCATCACCGCAGCGTTGTTGATGAGCAGATCGAGGCTCCGCCGCTGGCTGGTCAGCCGCAGGCCAAAATCTGCAATGGAGGTCAGGCTGGCAAGATCGACATTCTCGAAGCGTACGTTTGCGCCCCGAACCTCCGCTTTGATTTTCGCGACGGCATCCGCGCCTTTGTCGGCGTTGCGGCCGGCGATAATTACCTCGGCGCCCGTTCGCGCCAGAGCCAGCGCGTTCTGATACCCGAGCCCCCCGGTGCCGGTTATGACGGCCGAGCGGCCCTTTTTAAACGGGATGTCTGAGACGTTCCATGCGGCCATGGTCTTTCCTTTTCAACAAATCGCACTTAGTGTAAATTTATATCGCACCGAGTGCAATCTTTCAAGGGGTATGCGGTTTGTCAGAATCCGGGGCGGCGACAGGACCACAAAGGGCAGAAGGCCGGCGCGAGCAGAAGAAGCGGGAAACCCTGCTGCGCATCACTGAAGCCGGAATGAAGCTGTTCATCGCGAACGGCTACGAGGCGACGACGCTGGACGCGATCGCCGCAGCCGCAGGCATCTCCCGGCGCACCTTCTTTTACTATTTCAAATCGAAGGACGACATCCTGCTGTCTCTTCAAGCCAGCGGTGCGGAAGCCGTAATCGCCGCCGTGATGGATGAGCCGCTGGACCGTCCTCCCCTTGATGCGGTTCGCAACGCGCTCCTGAAGGTCTGCGCGACCTACGAGCCGGACGCGATGGTGGTTGTCGACAGGCTGATGCTTTCCAGCCCGACGCTGCTGGCTCGCAAGCAGGCTAGTTATATCGTGCAGGAGCAGGCCCTCTTCGCCGCGCTGACGGAGCGATGGCCCAATCCGGAGCGAGCGACTGCCCTCCACCTCGTCGCGATGTTGTCGATCGGCGCGATGCGCCTGTCGATCGAAGCCTGGCGCGCGGAAGGCCGCAAGCGTCCCGTGTCCGAGCTGGTCGCTGAAATTTTCGAGATCTTGAAGGCCGAGGTCTAAGCCAATTTTCGAGCTGATCTGATTGGCTGCAAGTCGCCGCTGTTTCCGAGCCCGCGCCATTGCGGCCTCGATGGTGATCGACAGGCCGGAGGCGATCGCCGGCGCCCCCCGCTCAGATTCGCCGATGTGACCCGCAGAGCGAGTCCGCGACGGCGTCGCCGAAGTGCGGTCGTCGAATCTGAACCATCCATATCTCCGCGCTCGACGTCCTCCGCAGCCGCATTTCAACGATCTGGCGGCATGGGTCGAGCGTCGGGAACTGGCCGTGCGTGAGACCTACGTCGTCCGCCTCAGTTCGACCCGCAGCTGCCGTTCAACCCAGCGCCGCCGCGACGGCAGCTTTCAAGGTACAACGGCCATTCGCTGGGTCAGATTGACCCGCATGTTGTCGACCTTTGCCGACATTCAGCTTTTGGCATTAGAGAGGCGGCTGCTTGGCAGCCTTCCGGACGTTAGCACATCATCAGCCGCAAATAGCAGGTTAGCGTCGCTATTATCCCAAGGTAGGCATCTTTCGCCACCGCTGCCGGGTATTGGTCATCGCGTGAGCGTCTCCCGCGTGGTGGTGAAGATAGCCGGCTACTTCAACGACCCGTTTTCATACCGACGCGAGCGGCAGCATGTCGATTCGCCTAGCCCGTTTCAGTAATATATTGGCGATACGGGGACACGAAAGTACATGAGACACTGGGCCGACTCTCGTTTTGATCGTAACGCGAGCGAATTGCGCCGAGAAATTTATTCCATGAACCAACGAAATGAACAATCACCACGAACTCGAAGGGCCGAAATTGCCTCGCGCGCGAATGGGCGCGTTCCGCGGAGACCCGCCTCGACTAGTGGCAAAAATATCCGTTACTGCCTTGTCGGCGGGAAAAGCTGAGTTTTCCGTGTCCGGGGAAGAGGAAGAGTCGCGCGCCATTGCGGACCAACTGCGCCCGGACGCGCCACCCGGGCTATCCCAGGATAAATCCGTAAGTGAGACGCTATCTATTGCACTGAGTCGCGCGACGGGACGTCTTACAGAGCTCGGATACCAGGTGCAAGATCTCCCTCTGGGGGACACTGAGTTGACCTTCCAGTTTGATCCGAGGCGAGGAATCGCATTGGGTGCATCTAAGGAGCTTCACGGGCATGACCAAGGCGCAGCTAAACTTCACAACGACATTTTCAGCGCGCTCAAAGGTGCCTTCCAAAAGGCAACCGATCAACTGGCCAACGAGATTCGCCGGCTAATCTCGACGGGAGAGCATCAGGCCGCGGCGGAGGCAGTGAGAGCCGCACGCGACGATGGCATGGTTTTCTTTGGGCCGCCGACGAACGGCCTCATCGACGCGCTTTACCAGATCGACACGGCTCGCCTGGACGACGAGGCCAAGCTTTTGATCTGCGAGACACGCTTGGCGAACGCGACTCGACGCGGCAAGTACGACTCGGTCGAGCACGACGTTCAGTTTCTCCTGAAGCATCCAAATTGGCAAAGTGGCCCGAAGCGCGCGTCGCTTGAGAACGTCATGGCTATTACTGCGAGAGCGCGAGGCGAGGTCGAGTTTGCGTTGGCCATTTGGCGCCGCTTGACGGTAAAGCCGGAGGAGCTTGATGCTGGCGAACGGGGATGGGTCTGGAGAAACATGAGCTCGGCGTTGCTTCATGACGACCCCGAAGCGAGGCAAGCTGCGCGTTTGTCGGTTGACGCTTTCCTTGAGAATGGAAACAAACTGGAAGCCGCGAACAGCTTGATGCGACTATCGCAGCTACTCGAGTACGAAAGCCCTGACGCAGCGTTGAAACAGCTCGACGCGATCATGGACTTTATTGATAAAAACGGGTTGATCTTCAATGAGCTTCGAGCTGCTGTGCATCATGCGCGAGGCAATCGCTTAGTTGAGTTACGGGATTGGACTAGCGCACGCGACGAAGCCGAACGCGCGATTGCACTCCGACAGGACGTGTTTGGGGCTGAAGATCAACTGATTTCCTCGCTGCATCTCGCGTCAATGGCGGCCAAGAATATGGGGGAACAAGCCGACTCAGAACGCTTTGATTGCGAGGCAAGTGAATTGGAGCAAGCCACATCGTCGATGTACTTCAGTCTGGCGCGTCGAGTCGTTGGCCTGTCCGGACAGTTTGAGCGCGATGCTGCCGAATCGCTCCTCGCGGAGGTACGCGATTTTGGAAATGTCCAGTTGATCTCCGCCGTCCGGGTTTTGACGGCGATGCATGATGTACAACTGACGGCCGCCGAGAGGTTGGGAAAGCTGGAGGCGTTGCTGAGAGAATTGGAGCGGAGTCAACGGACCGACCGGATCATGCATCCGGTAAAGCTGGCGATCGCGACCACGCTGCGTGGCGAGGGGCAACATGCGCGCGCAGCCACATGGCTGAGCCAAATTCTCGACGAAAACCCGCTGGACGTGGCGTCTCGAGATATGTTGGTCGACTCGCTATGGAAATCGAATGATTGGGTTAAGGCCGCAAAGGTGCTCAAGAGCGAAATCGCAAAGCACGGCGAGCGAGGTGGGTTGCTTTTCGCTTACGGGCGATCTTTGGTCGAATCCGGCGATTTCGATACTGCAGTGTCAGTCCTGACAAAGGCCTTGAGTCTCGCGCAAGACAACGAAGATATGCGCAAAACGATCTTGGCGATGCGCGAGCGGGCACTTATCGCCGGCGGTACGATTAAAGCGACGCCCATCGCTCCAGCGGCGATCCATGTGGCACGTGCCGAACTGGAAAGCGCTTTGAGGGACTACGCGACGTTCGTGGCCGCGGACAAGCGCATGGTGTTTTGGATGCGCGAATCGGCCCAATCAGACTACGAGTGGGCTGCAAGGCCCGAAAAACGGGCGCAGGATCTGCTCCATACCTTTCTCAAAGCTCGATTTCAAGATCGAATCTCTGTCTTTGAGGAGTTGGCGACGGGTGCGGGGCGGCTGGACATACTCTTGAAGTTTGACGGCGGGCTGTCGGCCGTGATCGAGTTGAAGATGTGCGGCTTCAGATATTCCAGCGCATATGCGGCTTCCGGCCAGGACCAGATTGTCCACTACATGGAAAATCGGGCGTGTCATCTAGGGTACTTGGTTGTGCACGATGCCAGGCTAAACGACTTCGGATCCGCGCTGATCCTGCCGGGTGCGACCGGAGAAAACACGGTTTTCGAGATCTTCGTCGATGTCCGACCGAGGGTGAGCAGCAGAAGTCGTCGCACGCCCCCGACGACCAACTAAGGGTGCAATCGCGCTGAGCGCAGTCGGAGCAGCTGTACGCGAGCCTCTCGAAACGCCATATCGATAGATTGGGTCGTAGCGGAGTCGTGCACATCTGCTTGGGGTGAGGATGACATACGCGGAATCCGAGTTGCGAACGTCCGCTGCGGCCGATGAAGGAACGTTCGTCTGCAACTACCGGATGGCCGGTTGCAGAGCGGAACCGACGTCGGAGTGTCCGAGCGAAGGGACGAGCGAATGACGCTTCATGGCCGGGTTGAGGCGGTGCTCCTGGCAATTCGCTCGGCGGAAACCTGCCGTTGACCGAGGGCAAACGAGACCGTGACTGACCAAACTGGCTGTCGCCCTCGACCGGCGGCTCCCGGCCGACCAGCGTCCCACGACCGAGCGCGGCTATCGATCGGGCATGCACCCCATGCAAATGGCATAAGCCGCCCCCTAAAGTCGATGACCGTCTCGAAACTGGTCAGGCAGCTAGATTAGTTTCCACGAACCTGAGTGCCCATAGAGCGGCCGTTGGTGACTTTACCCAATCGGCCAACGAGCGTTGCTTGTCAATCTCTCCAGGCTCGAACTGGTTCTCAATCTTTCCAGACGATGCCCGCGTCCCACCAGAGAAACGTAGCTTCGCCTCGCGGCGCAGCGGGCCGCGATGACGCGGTAGCCGCCACCTCCCTATGCTGAACAGCTGGCTGCATGCTCTTAAAACTGGACAGCGTCAAGCAGCACGGCCGGTTTACCGACAACCATCTTGGCCGGTCGACCGGGATGATTGTCGGTCGTTATCCAGTCATGGTTGTCGCTCCTTGTTGTTGATTGTCGCCGGATGATTGTCG
>Ga0209796_10000806_pt1 | contig 16153 bp, 16 predicted proteins | sample AgamicOrSfrz_FD_187167 | JGI IMG/M metagenome (GOLD analysis project Ga0209796, IMG submission 187167) | Agave microbial communities from Guanajuato, Mexico - Or.Sf.rz (SPAdes) (version 2) | ecosystem: Host-associated > Plants > Phyllosphere > Phylloplane/Leaf | place: Guanajuato, Mexico...
AGCAACGGTTTTTTCTCTGTCGTCTGTTTTCGCGCTGCCATACATCACACTCTTAGTTGGCCATCATCGTTTGGTCTGAACGCCATTATCGGTCATCCGCCGCCGCATGACCGCCAGAACGTCCCAGGAGCGCCCTGGACACAACACCCTCCTAATGTCCGGAGGTGACACGCTCCCTCCTCATATCTACGCTCATTGCCATACGAAGCGCAAACCTCATCCATCGTTCACGCGGATATCGATCCTGGGCGCAGATGCGCCCACCTGGGAGAAGGCGTCATGACGTGGCAGGAACAAACGTCGCAGCAGGTTGACACGATCGACGATATCCGCACCGCGCTCGCCGATCGCGGGCTTGATCTCGATCTACTGGCCAGGGGTATGCGCGCGGTCAGTCCCGAATCGGACGCGACCGGACAGATCGTCGGTCCTCCCTGGCGTGCGGATGACGTACGCGCCCTGAACATGAACCTCGTGCCCACCCGGTACGGCGGCTGTCCGGCGTTGGCGTCCCTCGTGGCACAGGCAACGTTGATGGCCAGCCTCGGCGAGGCCGACGCAAGCCTCGCTCTGGCGTTGCCGGGCCCTGGCCTTGCCATGCCGCCTGTCGTTGCGCTCGCATCGGAGCAGCAGCAGGCCCGGTTCTTCCAGCGGTTCCAGTCGGGCACGCCGCGCTGGGGCGCCTTCGCCATCACCGAGCCTGACTTCGGTTCCGACGCGACTGCCATGCGAACCCATGCAAGAAAGACGGACCGAGGCTGGGTCCTGAATGGCACCAAATGCTTTATCACCAACGGCGCCCGCGCCGACTGCGTGGTCACGTTTGCAACGATCAAACGGCAGATGGGTCGCTACGGGATCCGCGCATTCCTGGTGGATTGCAATACACCGGGGTTCGCAGTGTCGCGCATCGAGCGGATGGCAGGCCTGCGCGCGACCCAACTCGCCGTGCTGTCCTACGCCGACTGCGAGCTCACCGATGATGCGCTCCTTGCCCGCGGCGACGAAAAGCCCCTCGATGACGCTTTCTCGGGTGCGCAGCGATCCTGGGACTATTTCAGGCCACTGCTTTCCGCCGTCATGGTCGGCACCTGCCGGCGGGTACGCGCGGACCTTGCAGCCTGGCTCGATGCGGGCGGCACACCCGTAGACAGGCATCAAGGCGTGGCCACGGTGGAAGCGTCCCTGCTCGACATCGACCGCCAGATTGCGGCCGCCTGGCTGCTCTGTCACTGCACGGCCTGGAAAACAGATCGCGGCATTGCAACGTCAATGGATTCATCCGTGACCAAGGCGTTTGCCTCGCGCGTAGCCGCACGGGTGACCCGCGCTGCAATCGACCTGGCCGGCATCGACGGTATCGCCGCCTGCCGGTCACTTGAGCAGGCCTACCGGGACGCCAGGGCGTTCGACATCATGGAAGGTACCGGCGACCTGCAGCGGCTGATGATCGCGCGGGCGGCGCAGCGATCGACCTCACGTCCGTGGGATATCACGGAACCGCCCTCTGACCTCCCCAGACACCCTGAGTCATCCCTTCACATCGCCAACGCCCACAGATCCGGGCGGGAGACATCTCATGACGCATGACACGCAAAGCCCAGGGCGCGATGAAATCGTAGCCACCATCAGGTCATGCCTGCTGTCGGCTATCGGCAGCACTACGGCAGCGGACCTCATTGCGGACGACACGAACCTGTTCGACGTCGGCGTCGACTCAATGAACATGACAGACCTGCTGCTTCAGCTGGAGCAGCGCTTCAGCTTCACACTCGCGCCGGAGGACCTCTCGTCGGACCTGTTTCTGCGTTTCGGTAACCTGGTCTCCTTTGTGGAATCCCATGTACGTCGCAACTGACCACGGCCACCGGCAAATCTGCGTCGTGTCGACAGCGCGGTATGTACCGATGGCACGCGTGCGCCCCGAAGCGCTGGCACAGGAGCCAGTGCCCACGGCCACCTCGAAGCGCGACGCCCTCATGCGATCAGTCTATGCCGATACGGTGCGCTGGCGCCAACAGGCGACAACGCCCGTCGCCGCCAATCATCAGGCGCGGTCCGTCCAGCCAACGATGCCGACGCATGTCGCCAGCGAGCCACATCTCAGCCTCTCGGAAATGGCCTCCGCCGTAGCCAGCGAGGCTATCCGGCGGCATCCCTCGAACGAAGGCCATGTGCCGGACCAGATCATCGTATGTGGAACCAGTCTTGAACACGATCTCGCGCTATCGTGCGCGGGTCGCCTGCACAGCGAACACGGATCGACGGGCGTGCCATTCGCGATTGGACAGATGCAGGGCGTGGCCTTCTTTCTTGCACTGCAGGTAGCGGCCGACATGATGGCCGGTGACGACCGCATGCACACGGCACTGATCGTCGCGGCTGAACGCTGGCTCCCGCCATATTCCCGTCGGACCGGCTCGCTGACCGTATTGGCTGATGGCGCAGCCGCGGTCCTGGTCAGGCGTGGATCGTGTCCCGGATGGCACGTACGCAGTCTCACGGTATGTACGCCCTCCGCCTCCCTGTCCATCCCGCCGCCGGACATCTGTATCGACGAAGCGGCCGTAGTCGAAGTCATTGAGGAGACCTGTGCACACGCTGGCCTGACAACCGCGGCATTTGACTGGATCATGCCGCCGCGCATCAACACCGCCCTGGCATGCAACGTCAGTGCAAAGGCCCGACTACCTGTCTGGCGAATGTGGTACCCGCAGCCCGGCGATATCGGGTATCTGTGCGCCGCAGACGCGCCGGCGCAGCTCCACCTGTTGCTGCAAACGGTTGTCCCGTCGGATGGACAACGCATCCTGCTATGGTCGGCCGGCTTCCAGGGGCAGGCCGCATGCGCCGTTCTCGAATTCCGCGGGAGCTAACGATGTCCGCGTCCCCCACCCCTTCTTTGCTGTCGCTGTCCGGCATCGCATCCAGCCTGCCGGTACGAACAGTCGACGCGAATACCTGGGCCCATCGCTGCGGATTTCCCACGGCACGCGCAAATGCGCTGCTTAGGAACGGCGTAGAGCAGTTCCACGATGCGGCAGCCGGGTCGCCCGTCACCCTCGCATGCGAAGCGGTTTCTGCCCTGCTCGGGGCCACCGGCACGACACCGGCAACCATCGATGCCCTGATCTATACACACACAATCCAGAGCAGCGTCCTGGCACCGCCTGCCGGTACTGCAGCGTTCATCCAGTCGCACATGGGCATGGAGCGCGCACTCGCGTTCTCGGTGATGCAGCAGAACTGCGTGTCGCCGATGGCCGCCATCCGCCTGCTGCGCGTGCTCACAGTCGGTGGGCGCCCCATCCAGCGCGCGATCGTTGTCTGCGCAGATGTGATCGGCTCGGGCTGCGATCATCTGCGCGGCATCCACGACCTCGCGCTACACAGCGACGGGGCATGCGCGCTTCTGCTGGAGCGCGGCGTCGATCGCAACTGCATCGTGGGGGTGCACCTTTATACGGACGGTCGTTACGTCCGCGGCACGGACGACGACCTCCAGCCCGTGCCGGATGATCGTTATTACTGGTCGGCATTCGCGACGATGCGCGCGGCGCTCCGACAGGCAGGCATCACGGGCGATGAGCTCGTTCATGTCCTGCCTCACCACGTGAACCTGCCAGGCTGGTCGCGTCTCATGACCATGCTGTCCGTACCACCGAAGCATCTTTTCACCGCAAATTTCGGGCGCATCGGCCACGTGTTCGGCGCCGATCCGTTCATCAACTTCCACACCGCGCCACGCGGACAACCGGGCTGCTGTTCCCTGCTGTTCTCCAGCGGACTGGCCGGCTGCTTCGGTGCGATGGTGATCCGCCACTGATCCTGAACCTGAACGCTATCCGGCCATGAGAAACCTCCTTGATCTTGTCCAGTCGGCAACGCGCCGCACACCCCAGGCGGAAGCGCTCGTCTGCGGCGATGTTCGCCTGTCCTACCTCGAGCTGCTAACACGGTCCCGCGCGTTCGGGCGGGCCCTGTCCGCACTCGGCATTACGCCGGGCGAACGGGTTGCGATCTTTCTCGACAAACGTATTGAGACCGTCGTCTCGATGCTTGGCGCCTGTGCCGCGGGATGCATTTTCGTTCCGGTGAATCCACTCCTGAAACCGGACCAGGTGGCTCGCGTGCTTCGTGACAGCGGCGCCCGGTGCCTCGTGAGCACCGCATTGCGCGCCCGCTCCCTCGCCGCGGACGGCGTGGCGCCGGTGACCGACGTGATTCTCGTAGATGGACCTGTCCAGGCCCGTCCTGATGGAGCAACCACGGCCAGGATTCACTGCTGGCCACACTCCACCTGCGGCCCCGACGACGCGCCGACGCCGGGCTCGGCTGCAACATACATAGACACCGACCTTGCCGCCCTTCTCTATACATCCGGCTCGACGGGATTGGCCAAGGGCGTGATGCTCAGCCACCGGAACCTGCTCGAAGGTGCCTGGAGCGTCGCCGAGTATCTTCGGCACGATCCGTCTGACCGCATCCTTGCCGTCCTGCCCCTGAGCTTCGATGCGGGCCTCAGCCAGCTAACCTCGGCGTGGTCGGCAGGCGCGACAGCCGTGCTGCTGAACTATCTCACGGCGCATGATGCTGTCCTTGCGTGCGAGCGCGAACACATCACTGCGATCACCGGTGTCCCGCCATTGTGGATGCAACTCATGGGCGCAGCCTGGCCAGACGCGGCGCGCAATAATCTGCGCTACTTCGCGAACACCGGGGGGCGTCTTCCGCTGCCCGTACTGCAGAAGCTGAGGGCGCTGTTTCCACGGGCCACGCCGTTCCTGATGTACGGGCTGACGGAGGCATTTCGCTCCACATTCCTGGACCCTGACGAGGTTGACCGCCGACCTGACTCCATCGGCAAGGCTGTGCCCAATGCGCGGGTGCTCGTCGTCCGAGAGGATGGCACACCATGCAACCCGGAAGAAGCCGGCGAACTGGTGCATGTCGGCGCATGCGTGACGCTCGGCTACTGGAACGACGCCGTGCGCACCGCAGAACGCTACCGCCCTTCGCCCGAGGCGAAACCCGGTGGCGCGCCGCGTGACATGGCGGTGTGGTCCGGGGACCTCGTGCGGTGCGACAGCGAAGATTTTCTCTATTTCATCGCCCGCAACGACGCCCAGATCAAGAGCTCCGGCTACCGGATCAGCCCGGAAGAAATCGAGGAGACGGTCCATGCGAGCGGCCTTGTCGTGGAAGCCGTCGCGCTCGGCGTCCCGGATGAAGAGCTTGGTGAAGCAGTGGCACTACTCGTCGTACTGACCGGTGATTCAGATCTCGATAAGCTACGCAACTGGTGCACGCAGCGCCTGCCGCGCTTCATGGTTCCTCGCGATATCGTTAGTTGTCCGTGTATTCCACGCAGTCCCAACGGGAAATTCGACAGGGTGGCACTGCGTAGTCAGGTTGCGTCATCCGGATTTGCCTCACTCGCGCGGGCTCCAGCGGAGAAACCCTCATGAGTCTCACCACTATCAGGCGCCCCCCCGGGCTCCAGTTCGGCGGCCTGGACGTGCGCCAGCTCGCCGACCGCGCCGGGCGCACGCCGTTCTTCGCCTACGACCGCGGAGCGATCGAGACCCGCGTGCGGGAACTGCGCAGCCTGCTGCCCTCCGCTATGCACCTTCACTACTCGATCAAGGCGAACCCCATGCCCGCCGTGATTCACTGTCTGGCCGGGCGGATCGACGGCTTCGACGTTGCCTCCGCGCAGGAGATGGCGCTGGCGCTCGATGCGGGTACCTCCCCAGCGGCAATCGGCTTCGCCGGTCCGGGGAAATCTCATGACGACCTGCGCCGCGCGGTCGCCAGCGGTGTCAATGTTCACGTCGAGTCGGAAACCCAGTTGCGTCTTGTTACCGCGCTTGGGTGGGAACTCGGCGTCCAGCCGAGCGTGGCGCTCCGCGTCAATCCGGACTTTCAGGTTGGGCATAGCGGCATGCGCATGGGCGGCCGTGCCGCGCCGTTCGGCGTCGATGCCGACCAGGTTCCGGCACTGCTGCGCGAACTCGACGCGCGGGAAGTCGCGCTCGCCGGCTTCCACATCTTCTGGGGCTCGCAGTGCCTGCATGCGGGAACCATCATCGAAGCCCAGCGCCAGAGTGCCAATCTCATCCTTCGACTTGCGAGCAGTCTGCGGCAACCGTTGCGGTTCGTGAATCTCGGCGGCGGCTTCGGCATCCCTTACTTTTCGGGAGAAACCCCGCTCAATGTGAAGGCTGTCTGCGAGGCGATGCAGGACTGGCTGCCGCCCCTTTGCGAACGTCTGCCTGGAACGACGCCGATCCTGGAACTCGGCCGTTACCTCGTGGGTGAGGCCGGTATCTACGTGTGCCGCGTCATCGACCGGAAAGTGTCGCGCGGCAGAACATTCGTCATCACGGATGGAGGACTGCATCATCACCTGGCGGCCTCCGGCAACTTCGGCCAGGTGCTGCGCCGCAACTTTCCGGTCCTGATCGGCAACCGTCCCGATGGCGCGTCACGTGAGCGGTGCCACGTGGTCGGGTGCCTCTGCACGCCGCTCGACCGGCTTGCGGACGAGGTTGAACTTCCCGAAGCGCACATCGGCGATCTCGTGGTGGTGAAACAGTCGGGTGCGTACGCCCGTTCGGCGAGTCCGGTGCATTTCCTCAGCCACCCCGAACCCGTCGAAATGCTCGTATGACACCGCTATATCCGGAGAAACGTATGCCATTCCGTCAGTCGGTGGTTACAGACCTCGCGCCAGCATCCTGGGCACTCAACGACGAGCAGCAGGGGCTGGTCACGGCAGCACGCCAGTTTGCGCGTGAACGCCTCGAGCCACTGCTGGGTGGTGCGCCAGACACCGCACGGTGGGGCGAAACGGTCCGGCTTGCCGCCACACTCGACCTCGCGACCATGATCCTCCCGGAACAGAAGGGCGGCCTCGGTATCAGCCGGCACGACCTTGCACTGGTCATTGAGCAGTTCGCAGCCGGCCCGCTCGAGCGGGCCGCCGAGCTGACACTCAGCAGCGCCGCGCTGATGACGCTGCGCGAATGCGATGCACTCGACCTGCTACCCGATCAGAATATCCAGCATTACCTTGACGGCACAACATCGATCGCACCGGGTATCCCTGACATCGACGCGACGGGTTCCTGGGTGTTGCGCCAGCACGCATTCTCGCAGGCGCTGATGGTCCGGATGGACGGTGAACATCCGCAGCTCGTGCTCGCCCTGCTGCCTGCACGGCGGGACATTCCAGATTGCGCCCCCGTTGCCCTGCCAGGCGCGCTCTCTCTCGACCGGTACACGGCCCTGCCGCGAGGCGATACGCCGCTGGTTGTGCCCCCGGGCGCGAACCCTGACGGCAATCCGGTACGGCAGTGGCTCGTCGACGCCGCGGTCTACCTCGCTGCGCTGCTCTCGGGCGCCGTCCAGCAGGGCGTGAACTTCGCCTTGGCGTACAGCGCTTCCCGACAGACGTTTCGCAGACCAATTGCTGCGCACCAGCTCGTCGCAGTGAGGCTTGCCGACATGCTCATATCGGCCCACACCATCCACCTTTTTCTCCGGTCCATCGCGGCACAGGATACGCCGGCGCATATCGCTCCAGTACGTTTGATGGCTAGACACGTTGCCACCGAGGCCCTGGACGTTGCGCGGGAGCTTGTGCAGCTTTGCGGCGGCCATGGCTATGTGGAGGGCCTGCCGCCAGCAGCGCGGTTTCAGACGATGCACTGGTTTGCGATGCTGTTGCTGCAAATCGAAGCCGGGCTACGCGCGTTCGCTGCGCCAGACGTCCACCGGCAGGAGCGTTGACGTGAGCAGCCAGCGCCCGACGACGGAGCCGTCGCGTCAGACTGACGGATCCCTCCAGACCAGTGGGGAATCAGGTTCATACTGGCATCGTGAGCCCGACTCCAATGATCTCAATGACATCGCTGCGTGGCTCGCCGACCCGGACATCAACCAGTGGTTCGACTTCGGGCAGGGTCGCCACACACTTCCCCTGCTCGCTTTACAGATCATGATGCAAAGCGGGCGACATCGCCTGCGCGTCTTCGGACCCACGGGCCATAAGCTTGCGAGCGGACTTGTGGCGGTCAGCGATCTGACGCACGCTTTTGGCACCGGCTCATTCTGGGTACTGCGCGACAGCCGGCGCCCGGCATGCAAGGACATGACGCTTCTCGCCTCCACCCAGATCCTTCGGGAGGCGTTCGAGATAACACGACTGCACTGCATTACTGCGTGGGCCATCGACAGCAACGTGCGCTCGCGCCGTCTGCTCGAACGGATCGGCTTTCGCCTCATCGGCCTGCAGCGCGATTGCCACGTCATGCATGGATCACGGTTCGGGCGCGTCCTCCACGATCTGTTGCCTGCCGATCTCCCCAACGGCTCCGGTTCATCTGAGGGTGGCGTATGAGCCCGCCCGTCATCACCGCAGTGACGGCCTGGGTACCAGACGTCATCCCGGTCTCCCGATGGACGGCGATTGAGTCAGCACTGCGCGCGACCCGGCATTCCGGCTGGGATGCCTGGCTGAGGTCGTGGCATCCCGACTACGGGCACTGGCTCGAGGCGGCGCCAGAAGAGGAAACCGGTGCTTCGCTGCCCGTGCATGCCGATCTGTCAGCACCTGGTCTGAGCTGTGGGGTACCCGCCGAAACCGGTACAGATCTGTCAGGACTCGCCGCAAAAGTGGCAAACGGGATCTGCGTCACACGCCTGCCGGACGCACGCCCGATCGACGTCATTGCCTTCTGTCATAGCAGCCTCGATGAACGCGTTTCGACCACAGTTGCCGGACGGCTGTGTGCAGAAGTCGGCACGCGATGCTTTCCTTTTTCGATCTCGCAGCAGCATGGTGCGTCGCCATTCACTGCATTGCGGATCGCGTGCGACCTGTTCGTCGCTGAACCGGACGTCCACACAATACTGATCGTCGCAGCGGAACAGTGGCGTCCACCATTTTCCAGAACGTGCGGACCTGGCATCGTACAGGGTGACGCCGCTGGTGCGCTCCTGATCGAAAGGACCCAGCAGGGAGGAAGTGCCCTGCAACTACTGGATGCCGCGACCTGGCGGGTTCCCACCGACTTCAGGCGCCGTGCCACCGGAGTCCCCGATGCACGGACATTCGCCCTGCTATCGATGATCGACGGTCTCCTCGCCCGACACGGACTTCGTCACGAAGATGTCGACGACGTGCTGGGACATCCGGGCATCCCGTCGCTCACCGCTGCGGTATTTGAGCATCTGGGCCGACCAGACGCCAGGTCGCAGCACCCGACCGGCGTTCATCTCGGAGCGGCCGAATCCATTGTACGACTGGCACAGGCACTCAGCCGTGCCGCCAGCCACCAGCGACGCCACATGCTGCTATGGGGCTATGGACTCGGCGGCTTTGTCGGCACCGCACTGCTGGGAACGCGCAGCACACCCGCCCTCACTGAGCAGGACAATGTCCGTTCCGTCTCATGATCGCCGACCTCGGCATATCGCACGTCGCCTTCCATCTCCCTGAACGCATCCGTGACGTACGGGACTGGGCAAGGCGGACCTCGCAGGCCCCTGCGACTGTGCTGAGCCTGGAGCGAGCCGGGATGCGTTACTACCGCAGTGCGGACGGGCAGACCCCGATCGCACTTGCGGCCAGCGCTATCCGGCGTCTCATGCACGCATCCGGAGTCGCGCCTCTCGCAATCGACTGCCTCGTCTACGTACACACACTGCAAGGCAGCATCGCCCCACCGCCAATGTCCCTCCCCGGCCTGCTCTGCGACCGCTTCGGCTTTGCCAACGCAGAAGCCTTTTCGTTCGCGCAGCAGCACTGCGCGTCTGCGCTTGGCGCACTGCGTCTCGTCAACGCGATGCTCTTCGCCCGGCCGCACATGGAAAGGGTCCTGCTCGTCGGCGCAGACGTCATGCCACTCGAATCCGAAAGGCTGATGCAAGCCGGGGGGATTCTGAGCGACGGCGCATTCGCGGCATTGATCGAACGCGGCGCCACCGTCAACCGGCTGCAGACAATCGCCACTGACGCCACCGGACACGGCTGGCGGGGGATGCTGGCGCATGAAGAACCACAGCGGGCAGCGCAGCACTTTTTCACAGCGCGCAGCCTCATCGTGCAGACAGTCCAGCAGGCACATTTCACATTGAGCGACATCCAGCGTATCCTGCCCCATCATCTGGATCTGCCCACGTGGCACCGCCTGCTGGATTCACTAAGGATTCCGGAGGACCGTCTGTTTGCGGAGAATTTTGCCCGCCTCGGCCATGTCACTGTAAGCGATGCATTCATCAATCTCGCCCAGTGCCCAGGACTCGTGTCAGGCAAGCCGCTCCTGCTGTTTGCGCGAGGCGTCGGTGGGTTTTCGGCGGCAGCCTTGCTGATCCGTTAGCCTGCTGTCTTGGCCCCTCGCTGGTGCGCATGCCCCAGCCGTGCACATAGACATCTTTCGATCTCTTACATTCATCGCCGGGCGAAAGTTGGCAGACTACGATTGACGTTTAACTGCGTTGGGGCTGGTGCATCGCAAGCGCCGGGTTGACCACTGCCGGTGTCGCAACCCGCGGCAATCGTATGCGGGCTTCTGACTTGCCCCTCATTCCTGGGGTCCGTGTCGCAGAAACGCACCGTCATTGCGCGGCCCCCGTTTTCATGCGGCACCTGTAGCTTCTGATTCTGCTGAGGCAGCACCGGGGTAGCGAAACGTGAAACAGGTATCCGGACGCCGTTTGAACAACCGTCAGCACAGGCCATCACCCACTTCTGAACGCCTGCGAAATGACACGCCGGCAGCGGTCATGCGTCTTGCACGTGCCACTGATATTCCGTCTCTCGTCGAATCTTTTGGTCGTGCGACCGGGAAACTCGGCTTCCCCCATTACGTGATCAGCCGTATCACCCGGAGCCGTTCGACCTGCACCCGCCGAACGGCACTCGAGATAATCGGCTCACACTATCCGCAGGAATGGGTGTGGCACTACCAGCGCCGTGATTATGCGTCCGTGGACCCCGTTCATCGGGCCGCATTCCTCCAGTCGGTGCCCTACCGGTGGCACGACATCATCGGCCTGAGCAAGGCCGAGCATCGCCTGCTCGACGAAGCAAGAGAGGCTGGACTACCCGCGGGACTCAGTATCCCGCTCCACCAGTCCGATGGGAGTATCCTGCTGTTCAGCCTGTCCGGCCCTGAGCATGCCGTCAACGCCGTTTTCAATTCCCGGCTGGCATACCTGATCAGCGCGCAATTTCACTTTGAACTGCATCGCCTCGCGCTGATACCCGCAAGAAGACCGGCGCACCTGCTTACACCGCGTCAGCTGGAATGCCTGACCTGGGTCGCCCGGGGGAAGACCTCTGCCGAGATTGCCGAGATCCTCGGGCGCTCTCACTATACCGTTGACTATCACATCAAGGAAGCGATGGACGCGCTCAACATCTGCAGCAGGACGGCCGCGGCCGTCCACGCGACCGTACAGGGCCTCATAAAACCCTGAATCCGCTTTTCCTCCGCTTTCGCTTTACTCCCTGGTCGCTGCCTTCGAAGCGGCCTGGGTCAGCGCACGCCCGCACGTTCCCACCGACGCCCTCCCAAAGCTCCGGGTTTCCGGGCCGCTGACACGCTGGTAGCGTCGCCCCAGCGGCTAACACCAGGAGGAGCCCATGTCATCTATCGTTGCCGGCAGGCTTGATGACCTGCCATCGGACATTCGCGGCCATCTCGGCACCTTTCGCCACAAGGTCTTTGTCCAGCGCCTGCATTGGAAGATACCCGGCGTGCTCCGCGATTCCACGAGCGAGTGGGATGAATTCGACGGAGGGGATACCGTTCATCTGGTCGCACTTTCCGCGAATGCTACAGTCTGTGGATGTGCGCGGCTGATGCCCACCACTGGACCCCATCTGCTGCGCGACGTTTTTCCGGAACTCGCAGGCCCGGATCCGCTGCCGTTTTCACCTTCGATATGGGAGCTATCGCGATTCGCAGGATCAGGACTGCCAGACCCTCGAACCGGCTTGACCGCGGGCATGTCGTTGTTTCCCTACACGATGGCGCTCGCCCGCTCATTCGGCGTGACGCGCCTGGTCGGCGTGATCTCACGCCCAGTTGCGCGTCTCTACCGACGCTTCGGGCTCGATCTGCGCGATATTGGCGCTCGTATGGCGCCGGGCGCCGCCGATATCGTAGCGTGCTCAATCGAACTGGATCCTGGCACGTTCAACAAACTCCTGTGCGATCCGCTCACGCTGCTGGACTCGATCAACCGCCTCGGCCAGCTTCCATTTCCTCGTACCGGCTTGTCGTTCGATCCACATCGCGCAGACGCGGGTGCTCGTTCTCCGTACGCCAGTGGTGATGCGCCGCTCACGACGCGCGCAAACGAAACGATGCGCGCGCAGACAACACTCCAGACGACGGGCCCCTTACGTTAGCGCATGCGTGCAGGCCGGCAATGGTGCCGGTTGTCGGCCTCCTTTAAGCAGTCCGGCCTGATCGCCGACGCATAGGCCTGACCGCTATGCGAAACCTCTCCATTCTGTTGTGACTTCAAGCCTAGGCGCTCGTCGAGCGCGTGCGCGACAGTCGCAGACTTCGGGAGGCGACCGTCATCGTAGTGCGGCCAGAATGTACACACCGCATCGAACAGGACAGACAGTGTCGACGTCAGATAGGGCAGGCTCACGACCACGCCCTTCTCCGGAGGGTGGTCACCCGGCTTTTGCGGACGCTCCGTGAGCCCGTCCAAAGGCATCATGATCCGCAGCGAATCGAGTTCACGCTGCAGGTACGACCCGCGTTCGAAACGGACGGGCGCACTCATGGGTTGGTGCTCAAATACCACGCGCACCGCCCGCTCCAGCATCTCACCTGAATACCGCGTCCTGGTGGACTCCCTTACCGTACTTTCGTTTTTCATCCTTCAAATCTCCAGTTACAGCCGAGATCCGAAGTTCCTGCATTCCCGGCGCGGTTCAGTTGCGCATTGGGCGTGCTCTTCTCGGAACGAATGCGCCGGCTATTCGGCTGATGCGGAGTCTTCAGCACGCCCATCTTCGCGATGAGCTGCGTGCCCGACCCGAGATACGGCGTGCTGGAATCGACCCCCTTCTTGCGCCCGTCGTTGATCGCCAAGCTCGCAAACACCAGATCGACCTTGCCGGACTTGTGGAACGCATGCGGTTCGCAGGATTGGCGGGCTGGACCTCGAGCTTCACGCCAAGGGGTTCGCCGCGGGGCGTGCATAGTCGACATCGAGCAGGATGATCCGGATGTGTTCGAATCGACGAACCGACGGCGGATTGGTGTCGAACGTCGCGACGTACAGCACGCCCGCTTTCCTCATGTCGTCGAGACGGTCGGCGTGCGCCGGGCTGGAAACGGCGAGCGTCAACCGCATGATCACTGCACCAGCAAAACGGATTCTCATGCTTGGTGCTTCTGACGGTTATGCCTGTAGAGGGTTGCCGCGACTTGAGCAACGCGCTTGCGCGCGATTAACCGATAAATCATCACGAGCAAAGGGGGTATAAATCATATGCGCTGTCTGTGCAGCGCTTTCACTTCCCAGAAGATTCCGCCGTCGTCAGTTTGCCGTCCCAGCCGCCACCCAGCGCTTTCACCAGCATGACGGCGTTTTGCAGCGCCGTGCTGCTGTAATCGAGCGCGATCTTGCGATCCTGTACTTGCGTCAGTTGCGTATCGAGCATGTCGATGCGGCTCGACGTGCCCGCCGCGAAATTGCGCTGCTGGCTCGCGGCGAGTTCGCCGCTGCGTTGCGCGACGTCGTTCGATGCCGCCGCCTGGCGCGATGTGATCTGCACCGCGCTCAAATAGTCCTCCACGTCCTGAAACGCGCTCAACACTGTTTGACGATACGCGGCCACTTCCTGATCGTAGTTGGCCTTCGCGTTGCGCACGGAAGCACTCGTCGCGCCCGCGTCGAACACGGTCTGCGCAACGTCGAGTCCGAGCGACCAGAAGCGCGTCGGCAGCGACACGAGGTGCGCGAGCGACGTGCCGCTCCAGCCGCCATCGGCGGAAAGCGTAAGCGTCGGGAAATAGCCCGCCTTCGCAACGCCGATTTTCGCGTTGTACTGCGCGACTGTGCGCTCGGCCTGCACGACGTCGGGACGCCGTTGCAGCAGCGTGGACGGCAACGCCGCCGGTAGCGTCGGCAGATCGAAACGATAGTCGGCCTGAACCGGCAACGAAAACGCAGCAGGCGCTTCGCCGACCAGAACGGCAATCGCATGCTCGTACTGACGCCGCGTGAGCTGCGCGGTCGCAATGCTTTCGTCGATGGTTTGCAGCGTGTTGTGCGCCGTCCGCACATCGTCGTAAGAGGACACGCCTTGCTTGTACTTCGCTTCCGTCAGCGCGAGCAATTCCGCGTCGATGCGGCGCTCTTCCGCGAGAAGCGCGAGATCGGCGTCGGCGGCACGGACGGTGAAGTAATCGACGGCGAGCGTGGCGAGGACGCTCAGGCGTTCGCCCGCAAGCTGCGCATCGGATGCCTGCGCGTTCGCTTCGCTCGCTTCGACGGAGCGCCGTACGCTGCCCCACAGATCCGGCTCCCAACTCGCTTCGAGTTGCGCCGACACGCTCTTCGACGCATAGCTGCTCACACTGCCGCTCGACGACACCTGCGTCGTGCTCCCGCTGCCCGAGCGCGTGCCCGAACCTGCAAACGACACCGTCGGAAACAGGCTCGCGCGCGCCGATGCAACCTGTGCACGCGCCGCGCGATACGCCGCGTCGTACTGCGCGAGCGTCTGGTTCGCTTTCAACGCGCGTTCGCACAATGCGTTCAGCGTATCGTCGTTGAACATCGTCCACCAGCGGCTGTCGAGCGATGCGGCGGGATCGGGTTGTGCTTGCTGCCACATTCCGCTCGCGTCGGGGCTGTTCATTTCCTTGAACGTTGCGGGCACAGCGACGTCGGGGCGCTTGTAGTCGGGGCCGACCGCGCAGCCCGCGCACAGCGCTGCAATCGCCGCAGCCACGATCGTTCGATGCAGACGCCGCATCGTGCGCGCTGATGTGTCCATCATGAGGAAGTTCCGTTACGTGAGGCGCGCCGCAATTTGAAACGGTCGAGCCAGAGATAGATCACGGGCGTCGTGAAGAGCGTCAGCGCCTGGCTGACCATCAAGCCGCCGAGAATCGAAACGCCGAGCGGATGCCTGAATTCATGCCCGTACCCCGAGCTGACGATCAGCGGCACTGCGCCGAGCAACGCGGCGAGCGTCGTCATCATGATCGGCCGGAAGCGAGTGAGGCACGCCTGATAAATCGATTCCTCCGCGCTCGCCGCATGTTCGCGTTCGTACGTGACGGCGAAATCGACCATCATGATCGCGTTCTTCTTCACGATGCCGATCAGCAGAACGATGCCGATCAACGCGATAATCGACAGTTCGTAGCCGCAGACGTACAGCGCGATCAGCGCGCCGAGACCGGCTGAAGGCAGCGTCGAGAGGATCGTCAGCGGATGGACGAGGTTCTCGTACAGAATGCCGAGCGCGATATAAACGGCCACCAGTGCGCCGATGATCAACAACAGTTCGCTGCCGCCCGATTGCTGCATCTGCGCGCCTTGTCCCGCGAACGAAGGCAGTACCGTATTCGGCAGATTCAGCGAAGCGACGGCCGTTTTGATCGCGGCATTCGCATCGCTCATCGATACGCCTTCGCGCAGGTTGTACGACAGCGTTACAGCGGGAAACTGGTTGTCGTGCGCGATCGTGACGGGTGCGTGCGACAGCGTGCGCGTCGCGAGCGCGGAAAGCGGCACGAGAGCCGAAGTAGTAGTACTCGTCGTGGTGCTCGTGCTTGCGTTGGTCGCAGGCACGTATAGCGTGTCCAGCGTCTTCGGATCCTGCCAGTATTGCGGCGCGACTTCCATCACAACGTGGTACTGATTCGCTGGCCCGTAGATCGTTGCGATTTGCCGCTGGCTGAACGCGTCATTCAACGTATCGTCGATCGATTCGAACGGCACGCCCATGCGCGCCGCCGCGTCGCGGTTCACCTGCAACATCATCGAAAGACTCGCGCTTTGCACGTCTGCATTTACGTCGCGCAGTTGCGGTAACGCGCGCAGCTTCGCTTCGATGCGCGGCAGCCACGTATCCAGTTCGCTCTGGTTTTCGGCGGTGACG
>Ga0209796_10000808_pt1 | contig 16080 bp, 8 predicted proteins | sample AgamicOrSfrz_FD_187167 | JGI IMG/M metagenome (GOLD analysis project Ga0209796, IMG submission 187167) | Agave microbial communities from Guanajuato, Mexico - Or.Sf.rz (SPAdes) (version 2) | ecosystem: Host-associated > Plants > Phyllosphere > Phylloplane/Leaf | place: Guanajuato, Mexico...
TTTTAAGCTTCTCGCTGATCGCCATCTTCTCGCTGCTGTTTAGCTGGACCAGCCATGCGCTGTGGCTGGCGGAGGTGACGCTGTTCCTGTGGGCGATGGCGACGTTCGCCACCGTGCCGGGCCTGCAGATCAACGTGGTGCGCCACGGCAAAGAGGCGCCGAATCTGGTCTCCACCCTGAACATCTCCGCCTTTAACGTCGGCAACGCGCTGGGCGCATGGGTCGGCGGCGCGGTAATCGGTCGGGGCTACGGTCTGACCGCCGTGCCGGTCGCTGCTGCCGCGCTGGCGGCGGTTGGCCTGGTTATCTGCCTGATCACCTTCCGCAAATCGGGCGGCAACGCCGCCGCGGTGCGCGCTTAAGCCAGCCGTTCGGCAATGCGCTGAGGAAAATCGGCCACCTGCGCTTGCAGGTGGTCGACAAAGGCCGCCACCAGCGCCGACGCGGGGCGGTGCAGCGGCCGCACCAGGCTCACGGTAAAGGGCACCGCGACGCTGAATTTGCGCATCACCACGCCGCTGTCGGCATAGTCAAGCGCCGTCAGCGGATTCACCACCGAAATCCCCACGCCCGCGCGCACCATGGCGCACACCGACGCCGCGCTGTGCGTCTCCAGCGCCAGCCTGCGCTCCACGCCCTGCTCATGAAACAGCGTATCCAGCAGCTGACGATAGCTGTCGGCGCGCGACAGGCTGACGTAATTCTCTCCGGCGAAATCCTGCGGCGTCAGCACCGCGCGCGCGCAAAGCGGATGATCCTGCGGCAGCACGCAGACCTCGTCGCAGGTCAGCAGCGGCAGCCGCTCCGTGCCGGCGGGCGCATGCTGGGTTTCGGTCAGGCCAAGATCGTAGCGCTGCGCCGACAGCCATTCCTCCAGCAGCGGCGACTCCTGCGGAATAATATTCAGGCTGACGTCGGGATAGCGCTGCATAAAAGGCTGCACCAGCGGCGGCAGCAGCGACTGCGAAAAGACCGGCAGGCAGGCGACCGACAGTTCGCCCTGACGGAACTGACGCAGCCCGTCAGCCGCTTCCATAATGCGATCCAGCCCGTACCAGGAGCGCTGCACCTCTTCGAACAAACGCAGGCCCTGCACCGTGGGCTGCAGCCGACCGCGCACGCGCGCAAAGAGCCGCAGGCCGAGCTGCTTTTCCAGCCGCGCCAGTTCGCGGCTAACGGTGGGCTGCGAAGTATTCAGCAGCGCGGCGGCCTGCGTCAGATTGCCGCTGGTCATCACCGCATGAAAGATCTCTATGTGTCGCCAGTTGATTTTCGCCATGAGATGCCATATCCATTTTGCATAGAAGCTATTAAAACAGATATTTTTCAGCATGGCACGCCTCTGGCCTAATAGGGACAACTCACAGGAGAACGCTTATGCCACGTGCCTTAACCGACCACACCACCGCGCTTAACGCCGCGCAGCTGCTGCCGCTGGCGCAGCAGTATAACGGCCCGTTTTGGGCCTATGACGACCATATCATTCAGCAGCGCATCGCACAGCTGCGCGCCTTCGACGTGGTGCGCTTTGCGCAAAAAGCCTGCTCCAACATCCATATTCTGCGTCTGATGCGCGCGGCGGGCGTCAAAGTCGACTCCGTGTCGCTCGGCGAAATCGAACGCGCGCTGGCGGCAGGCTTTCAGCCGGGCGGCGAGGATATCGTGTTTACCGCCGACGTATTCGACCGGCCGACGCTGGCGCGCATCGCCGAACTCAAGGTGCCGGTGAACGCCGGCTCGGTAGATATGCTGCATCAGCTGGGCCAGGTCTCGCCAGGCCACGCGGTGTGGCTGCGCATCAACCCTGGCTTCGGCCATGGCCACAGCCAGAAAACCAATACCGGCGGCGAGAACAGCAAGCACGGCATCTGGTACAGCGAGCTGCCGCAGGCGCTGGCGGCGATTAAAACCTACGGGCTGCGCCTGATCGGGCTGCATATGCATATCGGTTCCGGCGTCGATTACGGCCATCTGCAGCAGGTGTGCGACGCGATGGTAGAGCAGGTGATCGCGCTCGGCCACGACCTTGAGGCGATTTCGGCGGGCGGCGGCCTCTCTGTTCCTTACCGCTTCGGCGAAGAGGCGATCGACACCGCGCACTATTTCGGATTGTGGGACGCAGCGCGTCAGCGTATCGCCGCTCACCTCGGCCACTCAGTCAAACTGGAGATCGAGCCGGGCCGTTTCCTGGTCGCCGAGGCGGGCGTGCTGGTGTCGCAGGTGCGCGCGGTGAAAGCGATGGGCAGCCGCCACTTCGTGCTGGTGGATGCGGGCTTCAGCGATCTGATGCGTCCGTCGATGTACGGCAGCTATCACCATATTTCGCTGATGGCAGGCGACGGTCGCGCGATCGACGAGCAAACCCGGCGCGATACCGTAGTCGCCGGACCGCTGTGCGAGTCGGGCGACGTCTTTACCCAGCTGGAAGGCGGCAAGGTAGAAACGCGCGCGCTGCCGGCGGCGCAGGTGGGCGACTATCTGGTGTTTCACGATACCGGCGCCTACGGCGCCTCAATGTCCTCTAACTACAACAGCCGTCCGCTGATCCCGGAAGTGCTGTTCGAGCAGGGCGAACCGCGTGAAATCCGCCGGGCGCAAACCATTCAGGAACTGCTGGCGCTTGAGCTGGGCGAAGGCGCGCGATGAACATCCTCTCTTTGCGCGACGCGCCGCAGTTCGCCGGGCAGGTGACCGACTGGCTGTGGCGCGCCTTTGACGCGGACAACGACCGCGACTTTATGGCCAGCGTGGTTGAGAGCTCGCTGCATGGGGCGGCGTTTCCCGTCACCTTCGTCGCAGTCGACGACGCGGGCAGGGCGGTAGGCACGGTGGGCTTCTGGCGCTGCGATCTGATCAGCCGTCAGGATCTCTTTCCCTGGCTCGCCGCGCTCTACGTCGATGAAAGCGCGCGCGGCACCGGCCTGAGCGCGGCGCTGCAGCAGCATGTGATCGACTATGCGCAGCAGCGCGGCCACCGCAGCCTGTGGCTGTGGTCGACCTTCGGCGGCTATTACGAACGCTGCGGCTGGACGCCGGCGGGCGAGGCGCTGGACTACCCCGATAAAAAAGTCAGGCTCTACCGGCGCGAGCTTTAACCTGGTCCGCTCACCGAATGGCGCCGCACCAGCGTCGGGCTAAACATATTGGTCACCTCCGGCAGCGGCTGCGCGTGGGCCAGGGCTAATGCCAGCTCCGCCGCCTGCTGCGCCATGGTGACGATGGGATAGCGCACCGTAGTCAGGCGCGGGCGCACATAGCGCGACACCAGCACGTCATCGAAGCCAATCAGCGACATCTCTTCCGGCACGCGCACGCCGTTATCGCTCAGCACCGCCAGGGCGCCGGCGGCCATCGAATCGTTATAGCAGGCGACGGCGGTAAAGCTGCGGCCGCGTCCCAGCAGCTCGGTCATCGCCTGCTCGCCGCCCACTTCATCCGGTTCGCCAAAGGTTACCAGCCGATCGTTGCTGGGCAGGCCGTGCTCTTTCAGCGCGTCGTAGTAGCCCTGCAGGCGATCTTCGGAGTCGGAAATCGGGTGGGTCGAACAGATAAAGGCGATATTCTGATGTCCCTGCTGGATAAGATGGCGCGTCGCCAGCCAGGCGCCGTAGCGGTCGTCGAGCGCGATACAGCGCTTTTCGAACCCCTTCAGCAGCCGGTTCAGCAGCACCATGCCTGGCATCTGCTTCATCAGCAGCTCCAGTTCGGCGTCGGGAATTTTCTTTGCATGCACCACCAGCGCGGCGCAGCGGTGGCGCATCAGCTGCTCAATCGCCTGCCGCTCTTTTTGCTCATTGTGGTAACCGTTACCAATCAGCAAAAAGTTGCCGGTCTGTCCGGCGATCTCATCAACCGCCTTAACCATTGCGCCGAAAAAAGGATCGGAAACGTCGCCGACCACCAGTCCTAAGGTTTCTGTCGACTGCTGCGCCAGGGCGCGCGCGTTGGCGTTGGGATGATACTGCAGCTCCTCCATCGCCTGGCTGACGGCCTGGCGCGAGCTCTCGCTGGCTTTAGGCGAATTATTAATCACACGGGACACCGTCGCGACGGAAACACCCGCCAGTCTGGCAACATCCTTAATCGTAGCCATGCCTCGACCTGCTTTAGGGAAAACGTTTACACATGGCAGCAGTGTTACGGAAAAGGCGGCCTGTATCAAGCTGACAGAATGTCTGCGCCGTCGCAAAAAGGGGTAAAACTCCAGGCTTAACCCGGCGCGGGGTCGCGTGGTATCCTGCATTTTTCCCTTACCTGCCATAAAAGAAACCATGAAAAAGCGAGTGCCACATCTGGCGCACTGGGGCGCATTCAGCGCCGTGACTGAAAACGATCGTCTGATCGGCTGCGAGCCGTTCTTCGCCGACGCCGATCCGTCGCCGATGCTGAACACCATTCCCGAGCTGGTCTATTCCGACAAACGTATTCGGCAGCCAATGGTGCGCCGCTCCTGGCTGAAATCGCGCGAAAACAGCGACCGCACGCTGCGCGGCCGCGAAGATTTCGTCGCCGTCGACTGGGAGACCGCGCTGGATCTGGTGGCGGATGAAAACCGCCGCATCCGCGAACGCTACGGCGCCTCCGGCATTTTCAACGGTTCTTACGGCTGGTCGTCGGCGGGCCGCGTCAATCACGCGCGCACCCTGGTGCGTCGCTTCTATTTTCAGGGCGGCGGCGGCGTCGATCAGCAGGGCAACTACAGCTGGGGCGCGGCGCAGTTCTTCCTGCCCTATGTGATCGGCACCTATATGCCGCTGACCGGCCGCGTCACCGACTGGCCGCAGGTGGTGGAGCATGCGGAGATCTTCGTCGCCTTCGGCGGGCTGGCGTTAAAAAACGCCCAGGTGGCGTCGGGCGGCGCAGGCCAGCACAGCCTGAAACCGGCGCTGGAGCAGCTGGCGGCCAAAGGCACGCCGGTGATCAATATCAGCCCGATGCGCGACGACTGCCCGGCGTTCGTCAACGCCGACTGGATCCCGATTCGCCCCAATACCGACGTGGCGCTGATGCTGGCGCTCGGCTACGAGATCGCCCAGCGCAACGCGGTGGACGAGGCGTTCCTCGCCAGCCACTGCACCGGCTGGCCGCAGCTGCGCGCCTATCTGCTGGGCGAAAGCGACGGCGTCGCCAAAACCGCCGGCTGGGCGAGCCGCATCACCGGCATCCCGCCGGCGCGCATCGTGCGCCTGGCCGAACAGCTGATCGGCAAGCGCAGCTTTATTACCTGCTCCTACTCGGTGCAGCGCGCCCATCGCGGCGAGCAGCCTTACTGGATGATGATCGCGCTCTCGTCGATGCTTGGCCAGCCCGGCCTGCCGGGCGCAGGCTTCTCGTTCGGCCACGGTTCGATGAACAGCGTCGGCAACCCGCGTCAGGATGGCCCGGCGCCGCTGATGGCCACCGGCCCCAATCCTTCCGGATTGTCGATTCCGGTGGCGCGCATCAGCGATATGTTGCTCAATCCCGGCCAGCCTTACACCTTCCAGGGCGAGACGCTGACCTATCCCGATATTCATCTGGTGCACTGGGCGGGCGGCAATCCCTTCCACCATCATCAGCAGCTTAACCGCCTGGTCGAAGGCTGGCAGAAGCCCGACACCGTGGTGGTGCAGGATATCGTCTGGACGCCGGCGGCGCAGATGGCGGATATCGTGCTGCCCGCCACCACCACGCTGGAGCGCAACGATATCGGCGGCTCCTCGCGCGACCGTTTTGTGCTGGCGATGCATCAGGCGATCAGGCCGCAGCATCAGGCGCGCAACGACTTCGATATTTTCGCCGATCTGGCCGAGCGCCTCGGCTATCGCGAGCAGTTCACCGAGGGGCGCGACGAGCGTCAGTGGATCGAACACCTCTACCAGCAGTGCGCGACGGCGCATGCGCGCAAGGGCATCGATTTTCCGGAGTTCGCCGAGTTCTGGTCGCGCGGCTTCGTCGAGATCCCGGAAGGCGGCAAGCCCTACATCTTTATGGAGGATTTCCGCGCCGATCCTGCGCGTCACCCGATCAAAACCGCCAGCGGCAAGATCGAGCTCTTCAGCCAGACCATCGCTGACTACCAGCTGGCGGATTTCGCCGGTCATCCGGAGTGGCGCGAACCCCAGGAATGGCTGGGCGCGGCGCTGAGCGAGCAGTTCCCGCTGCATATGATCTCCATCCAGCCGTCGGATCGGCTGCACAGCCAGCTTGACGCCACGCCGACGGTGCAGGGCAACAAAACCGCCGGCCATGAAACCCTCTATATGCATCCGCAGGACGCGGCGGCGCGCGATATTGCCGACGGCGAGGTAATTGAGGTGCGTAACGCGCGCGGCGCGATGCTGGCGGGCGTGCGCCTGACCGACGGGCTGACGCCGGGCGTGGTGATCGTCGCCACCGGCGCCTGGTTCGATCCTGGCTTCGGCGCGGAGTGGCAGCCGTTTGACCGTGCGGGTAACCCCAACGTGCTGACGCTGGATATCGGCACCTCGTCGCTGACGCAGGGACCCAACGCCATGAGTTGCCTGGTGGACATCAAAAAACATGCGGTTTGCAAAATCGCTTAACAAACACATGGCTGGTTACATTTTGCCGGACACTGTTGCGTTTGAGTGATGGCAGCCCGTCTCGCGGCCTTGCTACAGTCAGGGTCCCAGAGGTATTGATGGGTGAACATCAATAGATTTTCTTGATTACACCGACCTGCGCAGATGCGCAGGTTTTTTTTTGCCTGCGCGCCGATTACGAACTGATACACAGTTTTCCTGTTAACGGCGTAGCGCTTTCTTTATAACTGCTCGCGTGGATATTTTTTTACTTTTCTTTGCAGCGGATTGCTATGCCCCGGATAAAAAAACTACTGGGAAAAGACCAGATCAAAGCCCCGTTTAACCCGTTTCGTTTTCGCCTGATCTGCCTTGGCGTGCTGACCTGCATGGTGGTGCTGCTGGCGCGCATCGCCGATCTGCAGTTTCTGAATCAGCCGATGCTGGAGCATGAGGCGGATCAGCGCTCGCTGCGCACCGTCACGCTGCCCACTAACCGCGGCACCCTGCTGGATCGCAACGGCGAAGCGCTGGCGCTCTCGGTGCCGTCGCGCGACGTTATCGCCGATCCGATGCGCGTGCTGGAGGCGAATCCCGACTTCCTTAGCGCCAAGTGGGCCTACCTCGCCTCGGCGCTGAATATGCGGCCAGAGCAGATCGCCGCGCAAATCACCGCCAACCCGAAACGCCGCTTCCTCTATCTGGGCCGCAAGGTTGAACTCGGCATCGCCAAAGATATCGCCGAGCTGCATCTCAAGGGCATCAGCGAAGTCTATGACGACAGCCGCTTCTACCCGATGAGCGAGGCGGCCGCGCCGCTGATCGGCATCGTCGGCGCGGACAATAGCGGGCTGAACGGACTGGAAAGGGGCTACGACAAACTGCTGCAGGGCGTACCGGGCAAAGAGGTTTACCGCCAGGACGCCGCGGGCCACATTATCTCGATGCTGAGCTATACGCCGCCGACGCAGCCGCCGACGGTGCAGCTCAGCATCGACAAGTTCGATCAGTACACGCTCTATAGCAAGCTGCGCGACGGCGTGCTGCTCAACAAAGCGGACTCCGGCGCGGCGGTGCTGGTGAAGATCGACACCGGCGAAATTCTCGGCATGGCCTCTTATCCGTCGTTTAACCCTAACAACTACGACGGCGCCACCCCGACGCAGATGCGCAACGCGGCGATCAACGACAGCTACGAGCCAGGTTCGACGGTGAAGCCGCTGGTGGTGATGGAAGGGCTGGAGCGCCATCTGGTGCGCCCCGATTCGGTTATCGACACCACGCCCTATCGGGTAAACGGTCACCTGATCCGCGACGTCGGCCACTGGCCGCGCCTGACCATGACCGGCATATTGCAAAAATCGAGCGACATCGGCGTTTCCCATATCGCGCTGGCGATGCCCGCCGAGGCGTTGGTCAATACCTACCAGGCATTTGGCCTGGGCAAACCGACCGGCCTGGGGCTGACCGGCGAGAGCGTCGGCTACTTCCCGGCGCACCGTCAGCGCTGGGCCGATATCGAGCGCGCTACTTTCTCCTTCGGCTATGGCCTGCGCGTGACGCCGCTGCAGATTGCGCGTGAATACGCCACGCTGGGCTCGTTCGGCGTTTACCGTCCGCTGTCGATTACCCGCGTAACGCCGCCGGTGCTCGGCAAGCAGGTGGCGAATCCGGAAACGGTGAAAGAGGTGGTGCATATGCTGGAGAGCGACGTGCTGCCGGGCGGTACCGGTATCAAAGCGGCGGTGCCGGGCTACCGGCTGGCGACCAAAACCGGTACGGCGGAGAAGATGGGCGACAGCGGTAAATATGACGGCGGCTATATCAACTACACCGCCGGCGTGGCGCCCGCCAGTCATCCAGAGGTGGCGCTGGTGGTGATGATCAACCATCCTACCGCTGGCGATCACTTCGGCGGTTCGGTCGCCGCGCCGATCTTCGGCAATATCATGGGGCCGGTGCTAAAGCATATGAATATCGCACCGGACGCCATCTACAATAAGCCTTCAGATAAATCTTAGTAAAATCAGCATGTAACCAGGTATGGAACTTATTCATACCTGGTTTCATTTCCCCGAATTCCGTTGCGTTTTCGCGCTGTTTTGTCTCGCTGCAGAGTGCGAGGATAGCAGTCCCAGAGGTATTGATAGGTGCGAAAACGCGCTGCTCCAGGCAGCAATATCCGCAAGGATAATCCACCCTGTTTATTGCACCAACCCACGCGGATGCGTGGGTTTTTTTTTGCCTGTTCCTTTATCGTTCGTCGCCCGCCTGGGGCAGCTACAACAAAAAATAACGCGGTATGACGCGCTGAGTGACGGCTGGAAAGTCTGACCATTCTTAACGCAACCCTTACGGTTTGCCGATGGAAAAACAGACGGGGCTTCGCGGATAATACGCGGCGTGATGATTGATAAACGCAATAATCCCCTGAAACAGAGGGGATTTTTTCATTCTACTTCTGGCAAGACTATTAACCATGACTAATGCGTCCCGCTCCTCCCGTTCCCGCTGGCTTAAATGGCTGCTGCTGTTCATCCTGATGGTGATTATCGCCGGCGTCGTCTGGCGGATGCTGCCGTCCGGCAAAGGGCAGGGCGCCATGCCGCCCGGCGGCCGTCACGGTGGACGCGGCGGGCCGCCAGGCATGGCGATGATGGGCGGCGGCGCGACCCTGGTGCACAGCGGCGTAGCGACCACCGCCGACGTGCCGGTCTATCTCAACGCGCTGGGCACGGTGATCCCCAACGCCAGCGTCACCGTCACCAGCCGCGTCGACGGTCAGCTGGAGAAGGTCTACTTCACCGAAGGGCAGAAGGTCGAGGCGGGCCAGCTGCTGGCGCAGATCGATCCGCGCAGCTTCCAGGCGACGCTGAATCAGTATCAGGCGGAGCTGAGCGAAAATCAGGCGCTGCTGAAAAGCGCCGAGCTGACGCTGGCGCGCTACCGCAAACTCTACGCGCAGGATTCGCTGGCGCGTCAGGATCTCGACACCCAGACCGCCACCGTCGGCCAGTATCGCGGCGCGGTCGCCGCCGACCAGGCGCAGATCGCCAGCGCGAAGCTGAACATCGAATATGCGCGCATCACCGCGCCGGTCAGCGGCCGCGTCGGGCTGCGGCAGGTGGATCCGGGCAATATGGTGCAAAGCTCCAGCAGTACCGGGCTGGTCACTATTACCCAGATGCAGCCCGCCGCGGTGACCTTCAGCGTGCCGCAGAGCAACATCCCCGAGCTGATCAAGGCGCTGCACAACGGCCAGACGCTGCCCGCCACCGCCTTCGACCAGGACAACAGCCGCGCGCTGGCGCAGGGCGAAGTGAAATTCATCAGCAACCAGATCGACACCAGCACCGGCACCGTGGCGCTGAAAGCGACCTTCGCCAACGAGGACGAGGCGCTCTACGCTAACCAGTTCGTCAATCTGCGTTTGCAAATCGCTACCCTGAAAGGGGCGACGGTGATCCCGTCGCAGGCGCTGCAGCTGAGCAGCGACGGCAGCTTTGTCTTTGTGATCAATAAAGACAACACGGTGACGCGCAAAGCGGTCTCCGCTGGTCCCACGTTCGGCGACGACAGGCAGGCGATCCTGAAGGGCGTCGAGCCCGGCGATCGCCTGGTGACCGAAGGCATCGATCGCCTCACCAACGGCAGCAAAGTCGCGCTGGCGGATGAGACGCAACCGACCGCAATCGCCGAGGCAAAATGAATCCGTCACGCCTGTTTATCCAGCGCCCGGTCGCCACCATCCTGCTGATGGTCGGCGTGCTGGTCGCCGGCATTTTCGCCTACAACTTTCTCTCAACCTCGGCGCTGCCGCAGGTGGACTATCCCACCATCCAGGTGACCACGCTCTATCCCGGCGCCAGTCCGGACGTGATGGCGTCGTCGGTGACCTCGCCGCTGGAGCGCCAGCTGGGGCAGATGGCGGGGCTGAGCCAGATGACCTCCACCAGCTCCAGCGGCTCCTCCATCATTACCCTGAAGTTCGGCCTCGATCTCTCGCTCGACGTAGCGGAGCAGGAAGTGCAGGCGGCGATCAACGCCGCCAACAATCTGCTGCCGGGCGATCTGCCCAATCCGCCGACCTATAAAAAGGTCAATCCGGCGGACAGCGCGGTGATCACCCTGGCGGCCAGTTCAGACACCCTGCCGCTGACGCAGGTGCAGGATCTGGTCAATACCCGCGTGGCGCTGAAGCTGTCGCAGATCTCCGGCGTCGGCATGGTGACGCTGGCGGGCGGCCATCAGCCGGCGATCCGCGTGCAGATGAACCCGGCCGCGCTTGCCGCGCGCAAGCTGACGCTGGAAGATGTCAACACGCTGATTAGCAGCAGCAACGTCAATGGATCCAAGGGCGGCTTCGACGGCAAATATCATTCGGTCACCATCGACGCCAACGATCAGCTGCGCACCGCCGACGAGTACGGCAACCTGATCCTCACGTACCAGAACGGCGCGGCGCTGCGCCTGAAGGATATCGCCCATATCGAACAGGGACCGGAAAACAGCTATCAGTCCGCCTGGGCCAACCGCAGTCCGGCGATTGTCATTAGCGTGCAGCGCCAGCCGGGCGCCAACGTGATTCAGGTGGTGGACAGCATCAAGGCGGCGCTGCCAACGCTACAGGCCGCGCTGCCGGACGGGGTGAAGATAACGATTCTCTCCGACCGCACCCAGACCATCCGCGCCTCGATCAGCGACGTGCAGTTCGAGCTGATGCTGTCGATCGCGCTGGTGGTGCTGGTGACTTTCCTGTTCCTGCGCAACGTGGCGGCGACGCTGATCCCCAGCGTGGCGGTGCCGCTGTCGCTGGTGGGCACCTTCGGCGTGATGTATCTGGCGGGCTTCAGCCTCAATAACCTGTCGCTGATGGCGCTCACTATCGCCACCGGCTTCGTGATCGACGACGCCATCGTGGTGGTGGAGAATATCTCGCGGCGGCTGGAGGAGGGCGAAACCCCGATGCAGGCGGCGCTGAAGGGCTCGCAGCAGATCGGCTTTACCATTATCTCGCTGACCTTCTCGCTGATTGCGGTGCTGATCCCGCTGCTGTTTATGGGCGACGTGGTGGGTCGGCTGTTCCGCGAGTTCGCCATCACGCTGGCGGTGTCGATTCTGGTGTCGATGCTGGTGTCGCTGACCCTGACGCCGATGCTGTGCGCTTATCTGCTGCGCCATATCCCGCCGGAGCGGCAGTCGCGCTTTGCGCGCAAGGGCGGCGCGCTGTTCGACAGGCTGATCCGCGGCTATGACCGGCTGCTGACCATCGTGCTCAACCACCAGAAGCTGACGCTGCTGGTGGCGCTGGCCACTTTTGCGCTCACCGCGCTGCTCTACATGGCGGTGCCGAAAGGCTTCTTCCCGACGCAGGATACCGGACTGATTCAGGGCGTCACCCTGGCGTCGCAGGATGTCTCATTTAGCGAGATGGCGAAGCGTCAGCAGGCGCTGGCGAAGGCGGTGCTGGCCAATCCCGCTGTGGAGAGCGTCTCTTCCACTATTGGCATCGACGGCAGCAACACCAGCCTGAACAGCGGACGCCTGCAGATCAACCTGAAGCCGTTCGACCAGCGCGACGACAAGGCTGACGCGGTAATCAAGCAGCTGCAGCAGGCGGCAACGCAGGTGGCGGGCATTCAGCTCTATATGCAGCCGGCGCAGGATCTGACGGTCAACGATCAGGTGACGCCGAGCCAGTATCAGTTCACCCTCGACGACCCCGACAGCGAAAATCTGGTGACCTGGTCGCCGCAGCTAGTGGCGGCTCTGCAAAAGCGTCCGGAATTCAACGGGGTGGTAAGCAATTTGCAGGATCAGGGCCGCGTCGCCTGGGTCGAGCTGAACCGCGATAAAGCGGCGCGCTACGGCATTACCGCGTCGGATGTCGATACCGCGCTCTATAACGCCTTCGGCCAGCGTCTGGTGTCGACTATCTTTACCCAGTCGAACCAGTATCGCGTGGTGCTGGAGGTTGCGCCGCAGTACCAGCAGTCGCCCGCGTCGTTTGACGATGTCTATCTGCAGCCCGCCACGAGCGACAGCTCGACGACGGGTTCGACCTCATCGTCGACCTCGACGTCAACCTCGTCGACGTCAACCTCGACATCAGCCTCAACCTCATCCAGCGACGCCAGCAGCGGCATGGTGAAGCTGACCGCTATCGCCACCATCCACCAGCGTGCCGGTTCGCTGATGCATATGCGGCTGAATCAGTTCCCGGCGGTGATGATCTCTTTTAACCTTAATAGCGGCTACTCGCTGGAGGATGGGCAGAAGGCGATCGCCGAGGTAGAGCAGCAGCTGCAGATGCCGTCGAGCATTACGCTGCGCTATCAGGGCGAAACTTCCGCCTTTCAGAGCGCGACCGGCAATACCCTGTGGCTGATCCTCGCCGCGCTGCTCACCATGTACGTGGTGCTGGGCATTCTCTACGAGAGCTTTATCCACCCGGTGACCATCCTCTCGACCCTGCCGTCGGCGGCGGTCGGCGCGCTGCTGACGCTGCTGCTGGCGGGCAGCGAATTCAGCCTGATCGCCCTGATCGGCGTGATCCTGCTGATCGGCATCGTCAAGAAGAACGCCATTATGATGATCGACTTTGCGCTGGAGGCGGAGAACAGGCAGCATCTCAGCCCGCGCGAGGCGATCCATCAGGCCTGTCTGCTGCGCTTCCGCCCGATTCTGATGACCACCATGGCGGCGCTGCTCGGCGCGCTGCCGCTGATGCTGGCGTCGGGCTCCGGCGCGGAGCTGCGTCAGCCGCTGGGGCTGGTGATCGTCGGCGGACTGATCGTCAGCCAGGTGCTGACGCTCTTCTCCACGCCGGTGATCTATCTCTGGTTTGACGCTATCGCGCAGCGCGGCAACGCCTGGATGCAACGCCGCCGACAGTCGCGAGGCGCGTCATGAACCTGACGCGGCTGTTTATCTTCCGGCCGGTGGCCACGCTGCTGCTGACGCTGGCGATCCTGCTGCTCGGCGCGCTCGGCTATCGGCTGCTGCCGGTCGCGCCGCTGCCGCAGGTCGATTTCCCCACTATTATGGTGAGCGCCAGCCTCGCCGGGGCCAGTCCGGAAACCATGGCGGCGACGGTGGCGACGCCGCTGGAGCGCGCGCTGGGGCAGATCGCCGGCATTACCGAAATGACCTCCAGCAGCTCGCAGGGATCCGCCAGCATCATTTTGCAGTTTGAGCTGGACCGCGATATCAACGGCGCGGCGCGCGACGTGCAGGCGGCGATCAACGCCTCGCGCAGCCTGCTGCCGAGCAGCATGGAGTCGCTGCCGACCTACCGCAAAGCCAACCCCTCCGACGCGCCGATCGTGATGCTGGCGCTTACCTCGGAGACGCGCACGCCCGGCGAGCTGTACGACCTGGCCGAAAGCAAAATCGAGCAGGCGATGGGGCAGGTCAAAGGAGTGGGCGAAGTGTCGCTGATGGGCAGCGCGCTGCCCGCGGTGCGTATCGACCTGCAGCCGCAGAAGCTGACGCACTACGGCATCTCGCTTGACAGCGTACGCAGCGCCGTTGCTAACAGCACCACCAATTTGCCGAAAGGAATGCTGCAGGGCAGCAGCCAGTCGTGGGTGGTGGACAGCAACGGCCAGCTCGACAAGGCGGCGCAGTATCGCGATCTGATCGTTGCTTACCAGGACGGTAAAGCGGTGCGGCTGCACGACGTCGCCACCGTCTACGACTCGGTGGAGGATCAGTATCAGGCCGGTTTCCTCAACGCCGCGCCCTCGGTGATGATCGGCATCAAGCGCCAGGCGGGCGCCAATATGCTCGACACCATTGACGCCATTAAGGCGCAGCTGCCGGCGCTGGAGAAAGATCTGCCTGCCGACACGCAGTTAAAAGTGGTGATCGACCGGTCGCCCGGGGTGCGCGCCTCGCTCTACGACACCGAAGAGACGCTGCTGATCGCCGTGCTGCTGGTGATCGCCGTAGTGTTCCTGTTTCTGCGCAACCTGCAGGCGGTGGTGATCCCGGCGCTGGCGCTGCCGGTATCGCTGATCGGCACCTGCGCGGTGATGTACCTGCTCGGCTACAGCCTCGACAACCTGTCGCTGATGGCGCTGATTATCTCCACCGGCTTCGTAGTAGATGACGCCATCGTGGTGCTGGAGAATATCACGCGCCATATTGAAGAAGGCTTAGGGCCGGTGCGCGCGGCGGTGCGCGGCGCGCGCGAGGTGAGCTTTACCGTACTGTCGATGACGGTGTCGCTTATCGCCGTCTTTATTCCCATTCTGCTGATGGGCAGCATCGTGGGCCGCCTGTTCCGCGAGTTCGCCATTACCCTCACGGTGTCGCTGCTGATCTCGATGTTCGTCTCTCTCAGCCTGACGCCGATGCTCTGCTCGCGGTTGCTGAAGCGCAGGCCGCGCGTCACCACCAGGCCGCATCCGGTTTATCAGTTTATCGAGAACCGGCTCAACGCGCTGCTGGCCGCCTATGCGCGCGGGCTGAACTGGGTGATGCGCCACCAGAAGCTGACGATGTTCAGCCTGGCGCTTACCGTGCTGCTCAATCTGTTTCTCTATAGCGTGGTGCAGAAGGGTTTCTTTCCTAATCAGGATACCGGCCTGCTGATGGGCGCGCTGCGCGCCGATCAGAACATCTCTTTCCAGGCGATGAAGCCGAAGATGCTGATGTTCACCAAAATTATTCAGGCCGATCCGGCGGTAGAGAGCGTGATGTCCTCAATGGGAAGCGGCATGTTCGGCTCGCGCAACAGCGCCAACTTCTTCGTGCGGCTAAAGGATCTCGACCAGCGCGACGCCACCGCCACTGAAGTGGCCAATCGGCTGAGCATGAAAACCAGCCATATCGCCGGCGCGCAGATGTTTCTGATGGCGGCGCAGGATCTGCATATCGGCGGCCGCAGCGCCAACGCCAGCTATCAGTACAGCCTGCAGGCGGACGACCTCGATCTGCTGCGTACATGGACGCCGAAAGTGCAGGCGGCGCTGGCGGCGATCCCGCAGCTCAACAGCGTCGACTCCGATTCGCAAACCGGCGGTCAGGAGGTGGTGATCAATATCGATCGCGATCGCGCCACGCGCCTCGGCGTCAATGTGCAGATGCTCGACACCATGCTCAACAACGCCTTCAGCCAGCGCCAGGTCGCCACGCTCTATCACACGCTGAACCAGTATCACGTCGTGATGTCGCTCAACAGCAGCTACACGCGCGATCCGGCGATTTTGCAGCAGCTCTATGTGATTAACGACAGCGGCGATCGGGTGCCGCTCTCCGCCTTCGCCAGCCTGACCACCGGCAACGCGCCGCTGTCGGTGGCGCATCAGGGCCAGTCGGCTACCAGCACCGTCGCCTTCAATCTCAACGATGGCGTTTCGCTGGAGCAGGCGCAGGCGCTAATCAAGCAGGCGATGGCGAAGCTCGGTTTGCCCTCCAGCATCCAGGCCGGCTTCGCCGGCACCGCCGCCGCCTTCGGCCAGCTGACGGCCACCATGCCCTGGCTGATCCTGGCGGCGCTGGCGGCGGTCTATATCGTGCTGGGCGTGCTCTACGAGAGCTACGTGCATCC
>Ga0209796_10000809_pt1 | contig 16031 bp, 15 predicted proteins | sample AgamicOrSfrz_FD_187167 | JGI IMG/M metagenome (GOLD analysis project Ga0209796, IMG submission 187167) | Agave microbial communities from Guanajuato, Mexico - Or.Sf.rz (SPAdes) (version 2) | ecosystem: Host-associated > Plants > Phyllosphere > Phylloplane/Leaf | place: Guanajuato, Mexico...
AGCCTCGATCCGCCGCAAACGTATCTGGATCGGGCTGCCGCCGAAACCTCGCAAACACACAAGGAAAATTGCGAATGGGAAAGCTCACTACCCATGTGCTCGATACCGCGAACGGCCGTCCCGGCGCGGGCATCAAGGTCGAACTCTTCGCGCTCGCGGGCGACACGCGCCGCGCGCTGAAAACCACCCTCACCAATGACGACGGCCGCTGCGACGAACCGCTGCTGCAAGGCGACGCGTTCGTCGTGGGCGAATATGAACTGGTGTTCGGCGCGGGTGACTACTTCGCATCGATCGGCACGAAGGTGCCTGAACCGCGCTTCGTGGATCGCGTCGTGTTGCGCTTCGGCATCGCGGACGCGGCGGCGCACTATCACGTGCCGTTGCTGGTGTCGCCGTGGTCGTACAGCACTTATCGCGGCAGTTGAGGTGCGGCTGGGATGCGGCTTAGGCGCTGAGGTGCGGCTGATCACCGCCTGGTTGCCGGCTGATTACCGCCTGATTACCGGCTGACCTGCAATCCCGGCGTCCGCGCGCTCAACTTTGGAACCCGACAAAAAAGTAAACCAACGACGTCGTGCGAACTGAGCGCATGGCGTCTTTCATCCCGCAGTCCGCGGGGCGGCGTCCTGTTTGCAGCATCGGTCAAGCGGATGCACGACGCACAACACGCCGCCCGCGCGAGCAACGAATCAGAAGTGGAGGAGTTTCATGGAAGGCTTTATCACCGACTGGCTGAATCTCGCGATTCGCTGGTTTCACGTCATCGCCGCTATTGCGTGGATTGGCGAGTCGTTCTATTTCGTCGCGCTCGACAACAGCCTGAAACCGCCGCAGGACCCGAACCAGCGTAAGCGCGGCGTGTTCGGCGAACTCTGGCACGTGCACGGCGGCGGCTTCTACAACATGCAGAAGTACACCGTTGCGCTGCCCGAAATGCCGGACGACCTGCACTGGTCGAAGTGGCCGTCGTACACCACGTGGCTCTCCGGCTTCGGCCTTTTCACGGTGCTGTACCTGTTTGCGCCGTCCACCTATCTGATCGACAGGAATGTGCTCGACATGGGCCCGGTGGTGGCGGTCGCCTCGGCGCTCGGTTTTCTCGCGGCGGGCTGGATCGTGTACGACTCGCTGTGCCGCATCCTCGGCAACAAGGATAAGGTGCTCGGCATCTGCGTCGGCGCGTATGTGCTGATTGCGGCGTGGCTCGCGTGTCATATCTTTGCGGGGCGCGCGGCTTATCTGATCATGGGCGCGATGCTCGCGACCATCATGTCGGCCAACGTGTTCTTCGTGATCATTCCGGGCCAGCGCAAGATGGTCGACGCGATGCTCAAGGGCGACACGCCGAATCCCATTTACGGCAAGCGCGGCAAGCAGCGTTCCGTGCACAACACGTATTTCACGTTGCCGGTGGTGTTCGCGATGCTCTCCAACCACTACGCGATGACCTACACGCACCCGTACAACTGGGCCGTGCTCGTCGTGATCATGCTGGCCGGCGCGCTGATCCGTCAGTTCTTCGTGATGCGTCACCGCGGCCAGGTGCTGTGGTATCTGCCGCTCGCCGGCATCGCGCTGATGTTCGGCGCCCTCTTCTGGACGATGCCAAGGCCCATGGTCCCGCAGGCGCAAGCCGCGAATGCGCCCACGGTGAAACTGGCCGACATTGCGCCGGTGCTCCAGCAGCGCTGCGCGGCATGCCACTCCGCGCATCCGACAATGATGGGCAGCGCGCCCGCCGGCGTGATGCTCGACACGCCGGACGAAATCTCGCAGAACGCCCAGCGTATCTATCAGCAAGCCGTGACGCTCAAGGCGATGCCGCTTGGCAACGTCACGCACATGACCGACGACGAACGGATGAAGATTGCCGCGTGGTTCGAGGGCGGCGCGGCGAAGTGACCGAGGCGTGGCCGGACGTTGGGTGAATTCTCAGGCCGCACACGTATGACGAAGCGGGCTTTTCGCGAAAGCGGGCGGCTCGCTTTTTTGTGGCTCGCTTTTTGTTGGCTGATGTTCTTGCCGGTTGTTTTTCTGTTGAGGCGTCTTGCTCGCCGCTTCGCGTTTAATGTCCGCATGAAGCGCCGCAGGTTCATCGACGCATGTTCGTCTGCACATTTCATCGACGCATTTCATCGACGCATTTCATCGACGCATTTCATCGACGCATTTCATCAAGTTAGCGTGACGGCACACATGCCTCGCACTACCTACAGCGGCTCGAAGTTAGCTGTGCGCGCACTGCAGGCATCGCGATCGCAGAAATACAAAGAGCCCGCAGCATCACCCTGCTGCGGGCTCTTCAAACGAAGCTTGCGCGTCACTAACACCGAAACACAGAATCAGACCGCCACTGCACTTAACGCATCCTCAGTCAGCCACAGCGGCTCGACCAGATCCTGCTCGTTGAGATTGAGCCCCTCGCCGCCGCGATCGACTACGATGAAGTCGCTCACGTCACCCAGCGCAATCAGCGGATGGTGCCACACGCCCTTCGCGTAATTGACGCCCTGCCAGCCGCTCGTCACGAATGCGCGGATCTTCGTTTCGTCGAGCTCGCCCGCGGGCGCGACCACCACCAGATACGGCTTGTCGTTCAGCGGTATGAACGCCTGGCTGCCAAGCGGGTGACGCTCGAGCATCTTCACCTCGAACGGCAGCGTGCGCGGCTGCCCGCGAAACAGATTGACGAGCGTGCGACCATTCTCGTCGCTCACGTCGACATTCGCGAGATCGTGATAACGGATCGTCGTGCCGAGATTGATTGGAATCTGCTTCGCCCCTTCGAGCTCGATCACGTCGCCGAACACGGCGAACGCTTCCCTGGTCAATGCTTCGATGATGAGCGTCTTCATGATGCAAGCGTGCCCCACAGACGCAGGCGTGAAACGCCGCCGTCTGGAATGATGTTAAAGCGCACGTGCGTGACCGGGCCGAGCGCGGCGATCTCGCTTTCGAAGTAATGTTGCTTGTCCATTTGCAGCTTCTGCTCGCCGAGCAGCACAGGCCAGAACATCGCCTGCGTGATCAGCGAACTGTCGGTGCCGCCCGTCACATACGCGGCCTGAATCGAGCAGCGGTCCGGGTAGTTGCCTTTGAAGTGCGCGGTGTCCACTTGAATTTTTGTAATGACGCCCGGCTGCGCCAGCGCGACGATCGCCCAGTCGTTGCCGGGCTCGCGACGTCGCCGCGTTTCCCAGCCGTCGCCCATGTTCACGCCGCGGCCCGGCATGAGAATGGTCGAGGCTGCGCCAAAGTGCTGGTTATTCGCCGCGACGAGATAGGCGCCGTTTTCCATTGCGGCCAGATCGAACTGTTCGGTGCGGCTCGCGCCGGCCCAGTCGACTTGCGGCTGACCGTACACACGCAGCCGTGCGATACCGCCGTCCGGATAGATGTTCACGCGCAGGTGCGTGTACGCGCTTGCGTCGCCCACTTCCAGATAGTGGTGGCTGTTGCCTTGCAACGTGGTGGACGGCACGATCTCGGTCCATTGTGTCGACTGGTTCGGCACGCCGTCCACCACGCGCGCCGCTTCAACCGAAGCGGCCGGCGGGAAGTTGCCCGTGAAGTGGCTCGTGTCGAGGTCGAGCCCCTTGATCACACCGGGCCGCGCGAGCTTGACGATGCACCAGTCATAGCCGGTCACGCGCTTGCGGCGCGTTTCCCAGCCGTCCATCCACTTGCCGTGCTCGTCGTACTTGCCGGGAATGAAGACGGCCGGCTCCGGGTTCAGCATGCGCTCCTTCGGGGCGAAGAATTCGTCGCTGGCCTCGAGCGCCTGCGCGCCCAGGCGCGGATCCGCCAGATTCACATAGCGGCGCGTGAATTCGGGAGCGTTGGGGTCGAGAATCGGCAGTGCCATCTTTGTCTTCCTTGATGTTGGTGTGTGCTAAAAAAACGTTCCGGCGAAGAGCCGCTGAGCCAAAGCGCAGCAGCGCTCATGCGTTCGTCACGCGCTGATCAGGTCTTCAAGCCGGAAACGCGCGATACGGTAGATCTGATCAAGGCTCGCGCGCAGTTCGTCGGCGCGGCTGTTGTTCACGCGTGCCTCGAAATTCGCGATGATGCCGTGGCGGTCGTAGCCGCGCACCGCGAGAATGAACGGAAAGCCGAACTTCTCGCGATAGGCGGCATTCAGTGCCAGTAGTTTGTCGAACTCCTCCTGCGTGCATTGCGAAAGGCCCGCGCCGCTCTGCTCGCGCGTGGATTCCGCAGTCAGTTCGCCGCGCACCGCTGCCTTGCCGGCGAGCTCCGGGTGCGCGTTGATCAACGCGAGCTGCTTCTGCTCGCCCGCCGTCTCGACAATGTTCGACATCTTGCGATGCAATTCGTCGACACTCGCAAACGGCCGCTCATGCGCGGCAATTTCCGCGACCCAGGGCGAATGCTCGAAAATGCCCGAAAGCGCCGCCACGAAGGCGTCGGTCGAACTGCTGTTGAGTTGGTCCAGTGTGTAATGCATTGCCTTCATGCCGCCGCCCCGCGGTTGTTGTGCTGATACGGATGATGTTCGCGCCAGTGCCGCGCAATGTCGACGCGCCGCGTCACCCATACGCGATCATGCTGTTCGATGTGATCGAGAAAGCGCTGCAGCGCGCGAAAGCGCCCCGGGCGTCCCAGCAGCCGGCAGTGCATGCCCACCGACAGCATTTTCGGCGCTTCGTCGCCTTCTTCGTACAGCACGTCGAACGCGTCGCGCAAATACGTGAAGAAATGGTCCGCTGTGTTGAAGCCCTGGGGGCTCGCGAAGCGCATGTCGTTCGTGTCGAGCGTGTACGGCACGATCAGTTGCGGCACGCTCGAACCGCCTGAGACCTCGACATCCATCCAGAACGGCAGGTCGTCGCCGTAGTAGTCGGAGTCGTATAGAAAACCGCCATATTCGGCGACGAGCCGATGCGTGTTCGGACTGTCACGGCCGGTGTACCAGCCAAGCGGCCGCTCGCCCGTCACACGTTCTATGGCCTGCATGCCGAGCCGCATATGCTCGGCTTCCTTTTCCGGCGAGACGTCCTGATAGTGAATCCAGCGATAGCCGTGACACGCAATCTCGTGACCGAGCTCGACGAACGCACGCGCGAGCTCCGGGTGCCGTTCGATCGCCATGCCCACGCCGAACACCGTGAGCGGCAGGCCGCGCTTTTCGAATTCGCGCAGAATGCGCCATACGCCCGCGCGCGAGCCGTACTCGTAGATCGACTCCATGCTCATGTGGCGCGCCGGATACGCGGCCGCGCCGACAATCTCCGACAGAAACTGCTCCGAGCCGGGATCGCCGTGGAGCACGCAATTTTCACCGCCCTCTTCGTAGTTGAGGACGAATTGCACGGCGATGCGCGCTCGCCCTGGCCAGTTTGCCTGCACCGGGTGGCGGCCGTAGCCGATCAGATCGCGTGGATAGTTGGAGTCGAATGGCATGATTTGACGAATGCGTGGTGGCAATACGTGGGTGCTCGCACAGCGCGGCGCAAGACCCGCCAAAGGCACGGCTGAGGCGCCCCCGGCAGTCTGCACGAGCGCGGCTCAAAGCACGTCCGGCAACCCGCGCCGAGTTGAACCAGTGTAGCGAAAACACCCGGATGCGCCCATACACCCGGGCAGATAGTGCGTGTCAGACTGAATGTATGTGCGGCTGCTCTTCGCTGGTGTTTACCCGCAGCGAACCGGCATGGAGCGCGCGCGGCGGCAGCGGGTTCGGGTCCACTGCCGACGGACTGAACGATTCCAGCGAGCCGTCGTAGCGCTTGGGCAGCGGCCGCGCGTAGTCGCCGCGCTTGGCTGTGGAAAGACGCAGTGCGACGAGCGCCTCCGTCCATTTGACGGCAGCCGTCACGCCCTCGATCACGGGCGCGCCCAACGCGTCCTCGATCTCCGCGCACAATTCCGCCATGCCCGCACAGCCCAGCACGATGGCGTCCGAGCCGTCTTCGGCCAACGCCCGCCGGCATTCGTCCAGAATGATGCGGCGCGCCGCCGACCCCGGCTTGTCCAGATCCAGCACTGCGACGTCGGTCGCGCGCACGTTGCGGCAAAAGCGCCGCATCCCATAGCGCTCGGCGAGATGCCATGCCATGCCGCAGGTACGCGCCAGTGTCGTCACCACCGAAAAACCCGGCGCCAGCACGCTCGCCGCGTGCATGGCCGCCTCCGCGATGCCTATCACCGGCCCGCGCGCGAGCTCACGCGCCGCGTAAAGGCCCGGGTCGCCGAAACACGCGATGACGTAGCCGTCGCAGCCCTCGCGCTCGCCCGACATGACTTCGGCGAGAAGACCAGGCGTCGCGAGCGCTTCGTCGTAATAGCCTTCGATGGAAGGCGGGCCCATCGTCGGACTCACTGCGATGACCTCCGTGCCCGGCGCGGCGACTTCGCGTGCGCAGCGGCCCATGGCATCGGTCATGCGCTGGGTCGTGTTGGGGTTGATCAGTTTGATGCGCATGTCGTCTCCTTTCTTTGCTTCGGCAGTGCACCGGCACTGCCGCTTCCATCCTGCGACGCTCAGCGCGCCAGCACGCGGTAGAACAGCGCGCCGAGGCCCGCGCCGATGAACCACGAGAAGTTCGCCATACCGTCGAGCGACGGCACCATCACGCACAGCACGGCAATGAGCGCCGCCGGCAGGAGCGCTGCGACCGCCCGATAGTTCACGCCGTTGCGATACCAGTACGAGCCCGTGGGCGCCACGCTGTATAGATCGTCGAGCACGACTTTCTGACGCTTCACGAGGTAATAATCAACGATCAGGATTCCGTACAAAGGTCCGATGAAGCTGCCGAGCACGTCGAGCGTGTAGTGAATCACGGCTGGGTTGTTGAAGAGATTCCAAGGCGTGATAAAGATCGACGCCACCGCGGCGAGCATGCCGCCCGCGCGCCAGCTGATGAGCCGCGGCGCGACGTTTGAAAAGTCGAAGGCCGGCGACACGAAGTTGGCGACGATGTTGATGCCGATGGTCGCGATCGTAAAGGTCAGCGCGCCGAGAATCACCGCGGTCGGATAGTCAATGCGGCCCACCGTTTCAACCGGGTCGGTAATCAGTTGGCCAAACACCGGCAGCGTGGCCGCCGTGGTGATCACCGTGACGAGCGAAAACGCGAGAAAGTTGACCGGCAGTCCCCAGAAGTTGCCGCGCTGCACGCTGCGAAAACTCTTGCCGTAGCGGGAAAAGTCGCCGAAATTCAGCATGGGGCCGGAAAAGTACGAGACCACCAGCGAAGTCGCCGTGATCATCACCGGCAACACTTCCATGCCGTGATACTTCACGCCGCCCAAATTGATGCCGATGTTGCGCCAACCCGCGCGATACACCATGTAGCCGGCCAGAATGAACATCACCACATAAACCGCCGGCCCGGCGAAGTCGATGAACTTCTTGATCGTCTCCATGCCGTGCCAGAACACCAGCGCCTGCAACACCCACAGCAGCATGAAGCCGCACCAGCCGAGCGTCGACAGTCCCATCAAGCCGTGCCGATGCACGTCCGCATACGGCAGCAGTTGCGGAAAGAACTTCAGCACGACGATCACCAGCGCGCTCGACGCGAGATACGTCTGGATGCCGTACCACGCGACCGCGATCAGACCACGAATCACCGCGGGGATATTGGCGCCGAGCACGCCGAAGGTCGCGCGGCACGCCACCGGATACGGCACGCCATTCGCCTGGCTCGGCTTCGCGATCAGATTGCACAACAGATTGACGATCGTGATGCCGACGAGCAGCGCGATCAGCACCTGCCAGCTCGTCAAGCCGAGCGCGAACAGACTGCCGGCGAATACGTAGCCGCCGACGCTGTGCACGTCCGACATCCAGAACGCGAAGATGTTGTAGGCACCCCAGGTCTGATGACGCAGCGGCGCGAGGTCCTCGTTGTAGAGGCGCTCGCTGTAGCCGGCCGGCAGCGCGGACTCGCCGGATGTCTCGCCGTCTGCATAAGGGGGGATTGCGGAACTGCCGGGCGCTGCACTGAACTGAGCCATGATTCCTCCTTGTGATTGGACCGTCGATCGCGAATCGAAGGGCATTGCATTGGCCATGCCAGTTGCGGTTCTGCTGCGCGTCCCGCACCTGCCGTCCGTGCGGACGCAAGTGGCTCGGACTGCCGCCATGGCCTCGCCGCGGTTGTCTCCGTACTGAAGTACTTGTGGTTATCGCGTTGCCGGCCTTCCGCGGCTTTCCGGCAAGCGGACTGCTTTCTCGTCTCGCCGCTCGCCAAAGCGACGGACGTGCGTGCGCCAGCCGGCAGCGCCTGGTTAAGGCCGCCTTGCAACGCTCGCTTGTTTCGGTTCAGTTCAGTGCGGCGCGCACCAGCAACGGGCGCGCGCCGGCCGCATGCCTCAGCCTGGCGCGGACTTGGGTTTGGACAGCTTCATAGACGACTGTTCGGGTGATGCCTTGACGGGGCTGCTGATTTCACCCGCCTTTGCACGCGCTTTTGCGCCAGGTTTTGCACCGCGCGTTGCGTCGCTTGTTGCAGCGCTTGTTACACCGGTTGTTGCACCGCTCCTCACGCCATTAAGCGCGCCGAATACCTCATGCAGATCGGCTGCGCCGCGCGCGGGCCGCTCCAGCATTTTCAACTCGACGCTCTGCAAATGGCGCGACATCAATGCCGCCGCCTTTTCTGCATCGCCGGCGTCGAGCGCGGCGAGAATGGCTTCGTGATCTTCAAACGAGCACGGGCTGCGACCCAGCGATTCGTACAACGCCGAAATCAACGTGGAGCGCGCCACCAGTCCGTTCAGGCAATCGCATAGCACGGCGTTGCCCGTGAGCTCGGCCAATGCCGTATGGAACTCGCCGGACAAACGAATCCACGACGAAAAGTCGCGCGTCTCGAACGCCTTGCGTTCGCGGCCGATCATGCCGCCAATGTTCTTTAGCCGGCGCATGCCGTGCCCGCTGCAAATCTTCTCGACGACAGCGAGCTCGATGATGCGGCGCATCTCGAACACCTCATGCACTTCCTGAAGCGACGGACTCGCGACGAAGGCGCCGCGGTTGGGCTCCAGATCCACCAGACGGTCTGTTGCAAGCTGCGCCAGCGCCTGCCGGATCGGCCCGCGCTTCACAGCGAATACTTCGCACAACTGTGCTTCTGTCAGCTTCGCTCCTGGCGCCAGCCGATGCTCAAGAATCGCGGCGCGGATGCGCTCGGCAATTGCTTCGGGCTTCGAACTGTTTGCGCTGGTCGGCTCGATGTCGGACATAATTTGCGTCTCGGTATGTTGGTCATAATAGGGCGGACATAAAGATTGTCAACAATTTTTGCTCGCATTGATGACTTCTGGGGCGATGAGGCTTACGTTTGGGGCCCGCCGTTACGCTGTCCGCCTTGCTGGATAAGGATTCTGCCGCGCCACGCCCGCCTGCCCCACTCTCCGGGCTGGCCGATTTTGTCGACAAAATGGTCGTGCACGCGCGCCCTTTTGCCACTCGTACCGCCGTTCCGATGCCGGCAGTTAGTTGCGTGAATCCGCACAAAAAAAGCGGGCCGGAGCCCGCTTTTCGATGACCGGTTCTTCAGCGTAAACACGGATAGCTGGATAACGTGAGCCTGAAGCCGTTTGCATCTGCGACGAGGTGCGCGTCGGCTCCGACCGGCAGCGTCAGCATGTCCGGCACGTGCCCGAATTGCAAGCCGGTAACGATAGGAATGCCGATCACCGACCTCATCTGCTCGATCATGGCCTGCAGGTCGTAGCCGTTGTCATAGTCGAACGGCTTGCCGCCCGAGAAATCGCCCAGCACGAGCGCCTGCTGCTGATCGAGAATGCCGGACAGATGCAGTTGGTAGAGCATTCGCTCAATGCGAAACGGCTGTTCGTTCACGTCTTCCACGAACAGCACTCCGCCCTGCACCGGCGGGATGTACGGCGTGCCCACGAGCGAGGTGAGAACCGCCAGATTGCCGCCCCACAAGGTCCCGGAGACGTCCACCGCGTGCGCCTGCGGCACGTTTCGCGAGATAGTCACCGTGGGCTGTGTCAGCGCCGACCAGAAGTGATGCATGGTGAACTCGCTGACGTGTTCCGCGCCAAAGTCGCTCATCAGCATCGGACCGCTGAAGGTCTTGAGGCCCGCGCGCGCAAGAAGCGCCAGCTGGACCGCCGTAAAGTCGCTATGGCCGACGAGCGCGACTGGCTGATCGCTTAGCCGGCGTTGCAATCCATCGTAATCGAGGCCATGCAGGATGCGCACCGCGCCGTAGCCGCCGCGCACGGCCAGCACCACGTCGGGCAACGGGCGCGATGCATCCGCCAGCCGGTTCAGGTCTGCGGCACGCTCGCCATCCGTACCGCCAAAGCGCTGATACCGACGCCGCGTCGCCTCCACGCCTTCCACGCGATGCCCTTGAGTGCGCAGGCGCTGCAACGCGCGATTCAGCACATCTGCATCGTGCGGATAACCGGACGGCGCAATCAGATCGAAGGTACGGTGAATGGTCATCGGCGGATTCTGGTCGGATTGTTGGGAGATGTTTGCTGCTCAGCGGCTGCTCGGTTGTCGCTCGGTTGTCGCTCGGTTGGCGCTCGGTTGGCGCTCGGTTGTCGCTCGGTTGGCGCCCGGTTGGCGCCCGGTTGGCGCCCAGTTGGCCCTCGGTTGGCGCTCCGTGGCCACTGTGCGTCGCTTAGCGCGGCTCGTCGGGCTCGGCTTCGGCACCGCCGATGCCTGCGCGCGCCGCGGCCCGCGCGTCGCGACTGGCGCGGCGCCGCTCGGCGAAGAACGACTTCAGCGCCGCACCGCATTCGCTTTCCAGCACGCCGCCGGTTACCTCGGTATGGTGATTCAGTTGCGGGTTGGCGAACGCGTCCACGACGCTGCCGCACGCGCCCGTTTTCGGGTCGCGCGCACCGAAGACGACGCGCGCAATGCGTGCGTGCATGATTGCGCCCGCACACATCAGACAGGGTTCGAGCGTCACATACAGTTCGCAGCCGGGCAACCGATAGTTCTCCACCACCTGCGCGGCGGCGCGCAACGCGACCATCTCCGCGTGCGCGGATGGATCGTGCGCACTGATCGGATGGTTGAAACCATTCGCGATGACTTCGTCGCCGCGCACGAGTACTGCGCCGACGGGCACTTCGCCGGCCGCGCGCGCCTCTTCGGCGGCGGCCTGAGCGAGCGCCATGAAGCGGAGATCGCGGTCGCTGACCGTTGGGGTGGGCGCTGTTGGGGTGGGCGCTGTTGGGGTGCGCCCGGCAGCGGTGCGCTCTGCCGGGGTGTGCTCCGCCGGAGTGTGCTCTGCCGGGGTCTGCTCTGCCGGGGTCTGCACGATGGGGGTGTGCTCTGTTGTGGTTGGCGCTGTTGCGGTATGCGCTGCTCCAACGTGCGCTACTGGTTCGTGCGCTGCGGGGCCGGACGCTGTCGCGGCCGGCGCTTTCGAAGCGCGCGCGCCCAAAGTGGTCTCGGCAGAGCCTGCCCCGGCGGCGCTGACAGCCGCGTCACCAACGAGGCAATCCGCACCGTTTGCCCTCTCGAACGGCACAGCCCGCAACGTGCCGGCCTCAAGCAGATCAGCGTCGGCCAGCGGCGCGCCGCACGGAGTAGCGGGCACCCTCACGGCGTCCTCGCGGCGGCGGGTTGCGCGCCCGACGCCGCGAAGCCGGCGCCGTCCGCGACAGGCACCGTTGCGTTCGACGTGCGCTCGGACAGTCGCTCGGCGATCCTGCGGCAATATTCATGTGGCAGCACGAAAGCGCTGCCACGCAGCGATTCCAGCGCCATATCCAGCGCCAGCATGCGTGCCTGGAGGTGGCACCGGGTGGCCTTGTCGCTCACGGCATTGAGCTCGGTCTGGAGGTCGCGCAACGCGCGCAGCTGCTCGAGCGCAGGTGGCACAAAGCCCGCATTTTTCAGGATCCGGTTAGCAACGCGCACTTCTTCAGGGACCAAGGCATCTTCGTCCAGATCAAGAGGTGCGCCGGCGCCGGGCAAATCGTCGAGCTCGCCCCGCGCGGCTGCGGCGGCAATACGCTGTTCGACTAACGCATCAAGCAATCTCATCGGCAATCCACTACGTTGCGGCCCCTGCATTCTATCAGGGAGCGCACGAGGGTTCCTCAGGCCGGGCCCGCCCTTTCGCCTGCTCTGCCGGTGCGGATCTGGCTCGTGACACCATAGGGATGCCGCTGCCGCATGCACGTGCACACGAGCATTTTTGATCGCAGACTGAGCGCCGTACACCCGACGTGCCTCGGCTGCCTTGTGGTCCAGTTCCGACTGCTCCACGTTGGCCTTGGCCGAAAGCGCACGCCACGGTTGACCAGACGCGCGGCGGCGCACCCCTCATTTCCCACTGTGCGCCCGCTCGCTCGCGGCACCTTCACCGATCGCAGAAGCAGGAAGGCCGCATAACCCGCGCACCAGTGCGCTACGGCTCGGAACTTTCAAGCGGCCAGCGCGCGAGCACGAGATGCTTGGTACGCCCAAGCAAGCTGTGTATCAGCGCAAACCCGCGCACGTTCCAGCAAACCGGTTCGACCGCGCGCGCGGCGACCCATGGCAAACCGTAAGCCAACGTCACATGCGGCGTATAAGCCACTGCCGTGGAAGACGCATGACTTCCAATGCCGCGTTCGCGCAGCGCGTCCTGCAACGCATCATGCAGCGCATGCAGACCGACGACGCCCTCGGACCCGGTGAGGACCAAGGGTCCCGGCCGCGGTTTCGAGGCGAAGCTCGCGACCGTGTCGAACTCGACAGTAAACGGCGCCATCCGGATGGAAGCCGCGGCCTGCATCGCCGCCTCTACATGCGCCTGCGGCAACCCGCCCGCGAAATTGCCAAGATGCCGCAGCGTGACGTGCAAACGACTGGCGGCAAGCGGCCGGCCGCGGGCACGTGCTTCCCCGCAAAGCCGCTGTGCGAGCTTTGCAATGCTGGCCGCCGTATTGGTGTCCGAAAAGACAGCGAAGAAGAGACCGTCTGTTGGGACGGGCGGCGCCTCCAGCCCAGGCAACCACAGTTGTTCAGGCATCTCGCTCCTGCATGTTCAACGCCGGCATTTACACGTTTCCTCCCTCACGTTGGGCTCGCGCGCGGTGATCAGTTTGCCTCAAAGCCGCCTTGCCCCGACCTTTCAAAAAACACTTGCGCTTCCCGACTGCCTACGTAGAATACTGTACATCCATACAGTATTGGTGGCAACGTGGAACTGCAAAAAAAGCTGGAAATTCTCGCAGACGCAGCAAAATACGACGCATCCTGCGCAAGCAGCGGCGCGCCGAAGCGCGCGTCGCGCGGCACCGCTGGTTTGGGCGCAAGCACCGGGGCAGGAATCTGCCATAGCTTCACGCCAGATGGGCGCTGCGTGTCGCTGCTGAAAATCCTGCTCACCAATTTCTGTCTGTACGACTGTCAGTATTGTGTGAACCGGCGCTCCAGCAACGTGCCTCGCGCGCGTTTCACGCCCGAAGAGGTGGTGGAACTCACGCTGGATTTTTATCGGCGCAACTACATTGACGGGCTGTTTCTGAGCTCCGGCATCATTCGTTCGTCGAATTACACGATGGAGCAACTGGTCCGGGTCGCGCAATCGCTGCGGGTCGATCATCAGTTCCGCGGCTACGTTCATCTGAAAACCATTCCCGACGCGCATCCGGAACTGATCGCCCAAGCCGGCCGCTATGCCGACCGCTTGAGCGTCAACATCGAACTGCCGACCGAAATCAGCCTCGCGCGCCTCGCGCCCGAAAAGAACGTGCGAACCATCAAGCTTGCCATGGGCTCGATTCGCCTCGCGCAGGAGGAAGCAGAGAGCGACACCAAAGCCCCCAAATTCACGCCCGCCGGGCAAAGCACGCAAATGATCGTCGGCGCGGATCAGACAAACGACAGCACCATTTTGCAGACAGCCGAAACGCTTTACGGCTCATACAAATTGAAGCGCGTGTACTACTCGGCGTTCAGTCCAATCCCCGACAGTCCTTCGGCCGTGCCTGGCGCTGCACCGCCGTTGCTGCGCGAACACCGGCTGTACCAGGCAGATTTTCTGCTGCGCGGTTACGGCTTTAGCGTCGGTGAGCTGTTCCAGGAACCAGGCAACCTGCCGCTCGACATGGATCCGAAGCTGGCGTGGGCTCTCGCACATCGGGAGCAGTTTCCCGTGGACCTGAACCGCGCCTCGCTGCGCATGATCGCGCGCGTGCCGGGTATCGGCATGCGTAACGCAAAGCGGCTGGTTGAACTGCGGCGCTCGCGGCGCGTGCGCTATGAAGACCTTGTGCGCCTACGTTGTCCGCTGGAAAAAATCAAGCCGTTCGTCGTCACTCAGGACTATCGGGCAGCCCTGCATGATGCGCCGTCCGCCCATCTGCGGAAAGTTTTGACGCCGCCGTCCGTGCAAATGCAGTTATGGTGACACGCCGTGCTCCGTAGCATCGAGATCAGCAACAACCTCGACGCATGGCGTGCAGCCTCACTGGCGGCGTTGGCTCAAGGACTCGCGCCCGAGGCGATCGAGTGGCGCCTCAGTGAAGGCGCCGGCTCGGAGTCGCTAGTCGAGCAGGCGGCGTTCGACTATGGCGAGGGTGCCGGCGCTGCGTCTCCGGTGGCGGGGGTAGCCGCAGTCCATGTGTCGATGGAATTGGCGGCATTGCTGCGCGATGCAGCGCTCTATCGCGAGCCGCACCGCTGGGCGTTTCTGTACAAGGTGTTATGGCGTTGGCAACTGGGAGATCGAGCGGCCGCGTCGCCGGCCGACGAAGACGGCGCGCGCCTTTATCGCATGGCTAAATGCGTACGCCGCGCGAAGCACGACATGATTGCTTATGTGCGCTTCCGGAAAAACGCAGACGCTCCGGTGCCTGAGTACATCGCGTGGTATGAGCCGGAACACGACGTATTGGCATGGGGCGCGGAACATTTCGCGCAACGCATGGGGCGTTCATCGTGGATGATCGCGACACCGCACGGCGCCGCATTCTGGAACGGCGCAGAGTTGCGTGTCGACGAGCAGCGCGCGCTGCGTGACCAGCATCCCTGTGAGACGAATGACGAAGCAGAAGCCCTATGGCTCGCCTATTACCGCAGCACGTTCAATCCGGCACGCCTGAACGAGACCGCGCTGGCCCAGCACGTGCCGGTGCGATTCTGGAAAGCGTTGCCGGAAGGACGGCTGATTCCCGGCATGATCAGCGAGGCTCGGAGCGGCGCCCGGCGGCTTGCGCAAGCGAGCGGAGTGGCCGCATTCAACGGCAAGGCAATTTCTGTTGAAGCAGAATTGGCGCAGCCGCTGCGCGAGCCGCCCTCTTCGTTGGATGCGTGCCGGCGTTGCGATTTGTGGCGCAATGCGACCCAAGCGGTGGGCGGCGTGGGCCCCCGCGACGCACGCATCATGGTAATCGGCGAACAGCCGGGTGACCAGGAAGACCTGAGCGGCCAACCTTTCGTCGGCCCGGCCGGCCAACTGCTGAACAGCGCGATTGCCAACGCCGGACTTGCCCGCGAGCAGCTTTATCTGACCAACGCGGTCAAGCATTTCAAGTGGGAACCGCGCGGCAAGCGTCGGCTGCATAAAACGGCTGCCCAGCGCGAAATGCAAGCGTGTTCGCATTGGCTCTCGCAGGAACTGGCAACCGTTCGTCCGTCCGTGGTGGTCACACTCGGCACAACGGCGCTCAATGCGTTGCTGGGCGAAAAGTCCAGCCTGCAGGACCATTTCAACAGCCCTTTCCAACTCGAAGGCGGCTGGGGCATTGCGACGTATCACCCTTCGTTTGCCTTGCGTCAGGGGAGCGACGCCGCGCGGCAAAAGGTGATGGCCGCAATCAGCAATGCACTGAGCGAGGCACACAAGCTCGCGCTGTCCATGCCAGGCGATCCGGGCGAAGTCCGGTGACTGTGAGATTGCGTCGCGAGCGACCCTGCGCTTGCGCGTGCGGTAATGCGTCGGCCAACCTGGCAGCCAGATAAGAATACGGCCATGCAGCCGGGCCATGAGGCGACCACACAGATAGGCGGTTTGACGGCTAGACGCTCATGCAACCAAGCAGTCAGGTGGCGGATCGCTCGGCTGCCT
>Ga0209796_10000812_pt1 | contig 15992 bp, 11 predicted proteins | sample AgamicOrSfrz_FD_187167 | JGI IMG/M metagenome (GOLD analysis project Ga0209796, IMG submission 187167) | Agave microbial communities from Guanajuato, Mexico - Or.Sf.rz (SPAdes) (version 2) | ecosystem: Host-associated > Plants > Phyllosphere > Phylloplane/Leaf | place: Guanajuato, Mexico...
CCACGGACGACGACAATGCCGCCGTCTACGCGATTGAAAACTTCGATCCGGGCTCGCGTGCGGCGGTGCTGTCGCGCGGCCTGATCGGCAGCCTCGGCGAGCGCGTCGTGGTCGCCTCGCCGATCTATAAGCATCACTTCGATCTGCGTACGGGTGAGTGTCTCGAAGCCCCGGCGAATTCGGTGAGCGCATTTCCCGCGCGTCTCGAAAACGGCCGGGTGTGGGTCGCCGTTTGAGTTGCGCGCTTTCTTTTGCCCGCGTTCCCTTGACCCCTGACTCCTTGAGCGATCTTATCCGCCATGTCTTCGACTAATGTGAAAACCGTGTGCCCATACTGCGGCGTTGGCTGTGGCATGGTGCTGCACGTCGAAGATGGCCAGGTCGTCAAGATTTCAGGGGACAAGGAGCACCCCGCGAATTTCGGGCGGCTCTGTACCAAAGGACAGTCGGCACACGTCGCGCTGCGCAAATCGGGGCGGCTCGAGGGCGCGTTCGTGCGGCATGCGCGCGGTCAGGACCCGGCGCCGTTGCCGATGGCACAGGCAATCACCGACACAGCAGCGCGCTTGCGCAAACTTCTCGACGAACACGGACCCGACGCGTTGTCGTTCTATGTGTCGGGCCAGATGTCGATCGAGGCGCAGTATCTGGTGAACAAGCTCGCCAAGGGCTTTGTTCGCACCAACAACATCGAATCGAATTCGCGCCTGTGCATGGCGAGCGCGGGCAGCGGCTACAAGCTTTCGCTCGGCGCCGACGGGCCGCCGGGATCCTACGACGATATCGACCACGCCGACCTGTTCTTCGTGATCGGCGCGAATATGGCAGATTGCCATCCGATTCTGTTCCTGCGCATGATGGACCGCGTGAAGGCCGGCGCGAAGCTGATCGTCGTCGATCCGCGCCGCAATGCGACCGCAGAGAAAGCAGATCTGTTCATGCAGATCCGGCCCGGCACCGACCTCGCGTTGCTCAACGGCCTGCTGCATCTGCTACACGAAAACGGCCATACGGACAGCGCTTTTATCGACGAGCACACCGTCGGCTGGGACGCGATGCCCGCGTTTCTTGCCGACTACACGCCCGAGACAGTCGCGCACATCACCGGGCTTGCCGCGGACGACATCCGCCGCGCCGCGCAGATGATCGGCAACGCTCCCGAATGGATGAGCTGCTGGACCATGGGCCTGAATCAGAGCACGCATGGCACGTGGCACACCAACGCGATCTGCAACTTGCATCTGGCGACGGGCAAGATCTGCCGCCGCGGCAGCGGCCCGTTTTCGCTGACGGGGCAGCCCAATGCGATGGGCGGCCGCGAAATGGGCTATATGGGCCCCGGTTTGCCGGGCCAGCGCTCGGTACTGGTCGACGAAGACCGCGCGTTTATCGAAGACCTGTGGGGCATTCCGAAGGGCACGCTGCGCACCGAAGTGGGCAACGGCACTATCGACATGTTCGCGCGTATGGCAGCCGGCGAGATCAAGGCATGCTGGATTATCTGCACGAATCCAGTGGCGAGTGTCGCCAACCGGCAGAATGCGATTGCCGGTCTGAGCGCGGCCGAACTCGTGATCGCTCAGGACGCGTTCCTCGACACCGAGACCAACCGCTACGCAGACGTGCTGTTGCCCGGCGCGCTGTGGGCCGAAGCCGAAGGCGTGATGATCAACTCGGAGCGCAACCTCACGCTGATGCAAAAAGGCATCGAGCCGCCGGGCTCCGCGTTGCCGGACTGGCAGATCATTGCGCGTATTGCCTGCGAAATGGGCTTTGCCGAGGCGTTCAGCTACGCGAGCGCCGAGGAAGTATTCGCTGAGATTACCCGCGCGTCGAATCCTAAAACAGGCTACGACCTGCGCGGCGCGAGTCATCGACGACTGAGGGAAACGCCGCTGCAATGGCCGCTCGCGTCCGGCGATGGCGCCGTGCGCAACCCGATTCGCTATCTCAACGACGGTGTGAACCAGCCGCTCAGGCACACCGACGGCACGCGCGCGCGGCTCGTGTTTCCGACGCCGAGTGGCCGCGCAACGTTTTTCGCGCGGGCTTTCGCAGCGCCGGCCGAGTCTCCCGACCGCGAGTTTCCGATCGTGCTGAACACGGGCCGCCTGCAACACCAATGGCACACCATGACGAAGACCGGCAAGGTGGCCATGCTCAACAAGCTGAATCCAGGGCCTTTTGTCGAGATACATCCACAAGACGCGGCCGCGCTCGGCATCCAGCCGAAGGACGCTGTCGAAGTGCGTTCGCGCCGCGGCCGTGCGGTCCTGCCCGCGTTGGTGAGCGATCGCGTGAGCGCGGGCAACTGCTTTGCGCCGATGCACTGGAACGATGTGTTCGGCGACGACCTGTGCATCAATGCAGTGACGAGCGACGCCATCGATCCTGTTTCGCAGCAACCTGAACTGAAATTTTGCGCTGTCTCTCTGAGCCGCGTGGAGGTCGACACGATGCAGTCCGTTCCCGACGACGACACGGCTGCGCTCTCCGAAAGCGCCGTAGCCGCCGCGACGGCGCACGGTCTCGCGAGCGCCGCGCGCGGTGTTCCGGGCACAGAAGCCGCGGTCAACGCCGGCGAGGTCAACGTGCCGCTTATCGACGCATTCGCGAGCCTCCTGCAATTGCCGCCAACGCCCGCGCCTTCGTTCGACGAGAGCGAACGCGCGTACCTTGCGGGCTTCGTGAATGGGCTGCGGACGGTCGCAACCCAGGGCTTGGGTGCCGTACCCGTGTTGCCGGGCGCGGCGCCCATCCGGGCTGCTAACCGCCTGTACGTGGATGGCCTGCTCGCCGGACTCTATAGCCGCAGCACACCCGCTCCGGCTGCGCCGCAGCCGGCGTCGAACAACGCGCTGGCCGAAGTGCGCGAGGCCGGCGTGCGGATCGTGCGCACGCGTCCCAAGGTCACGCTGCTATGGGCATCGCAAACAGGCAACACGGAGTCGCTCACCGAGCGTTACGCGACGCGTCTGATGGAATCGGGCTTCGAAATACGCACTTCGTGCATGGCCGATTACGCGATCTCCGCGCTCGTCAAGGCGCAATACGTTCTGCTGATGACGAGCACCTTCGGCGACGGCGACCCGCCCGATAACGCGCAGGGTTTCTGGACGCAACTGCGCGGCGAGCATGCGCCGAGTCTCGAAGGCGTGCGTTTCGCAGTGCTCGCGCTCGGCGATCGAAACTACGACCAGTTTTGCGGACACGGCCGGCAACTGGACGAACGCTTCGCTGCGCAAGGCGCGATGCGTCTGATGGACCGCGTCGATTGCGACGGCGAATATCTGGAAACCGCGGACGCGTGGCTCGAGCGCGTGATCGTGCGCATCAAGGAAGAAGATGCCGCGCTGCATGCCGTGCCGCCCGACGGCATGATCAACGCGGTGGTGCCCGGCGCCGTGCCGACCAAGACGCGTCCCGCCGCCTCGCGGCTCGTCGCGAATCTGCGCCTGAACCGGCAGGGCGCGGCGAAGGACACGCGTTACTTCTCACTTGCCACCGGCGACTCCGGGCTCGAATACGAAGCCGGCGACGCTCTCGGCGTGTGGCCGAGCAATTGCCCGGAACTGGTCGACGAGCTGCTCGAACTCGTGGGCGCGCCCGCTGATGCGCCGGTGCACGTCGCAGGTGCCGGCGAAATGCGTCTTGCGGATGCGCTCGGCAAGCACTACGAGATTGCGCGCCCCAATCCGGATACGCTCGCGTTCATCGCGTCGCGCACCAGCAACGGTGCATTGCGCGATCTGCTCGCGCCCGAACGCAAGGCGGACCTCAAGCAGTGGCTATGGGGACAGCAGCTCGCCGACGTGCTGCACGAGTTTCCCGTCAAGCTCACCGCCGCGGAATTGACCGGCATGCTCAGGCGGCTGCAACCGCGCCTCTATTCGATCGCATCGAGCCCGAAAGCTCATCCCGGCGAGGTTCATCTGACGGTATCGGCTGTGCGCTACAACAATGGACGGCGCCATCGCAAAGGCGTGTCGTCGACATTTCTTGCGGACCGTGCCGGCGACGTCAACGTACCGGTATTCGTGCAGAAGTCCGCACACTTTCGTCCTCCTCATCAATCTGACACGCCGATGATCATGGTCGGCCCCGGCACCGGCGTTGCACCGTTTCGCGGCTTCCTGCACGAGCGGCGTGCACGCGGCGACAAGGGACGCAACTGGCTCTTCTTCGGCGAGCAGCATGCGGCCACCGATTTCTACTATCGCGACGAACTCGAAGCGCTGCGCGACAGCGGCGTGCTGACCCGACTCGACGTCGCGTTCTCGCGTGACCAGGCGCAAAAACTCTATGTGCAGGACCGCATGCGCGAGCACGGCGCGCAACTGTGGGCGTGGCTCGAAGAGGGCGCGCACTTCTACGTATGCGGCGACGCGAGCCGCATGGCGCGCGATGTCGACGCTGCGCTCAGAGACGTGGTCGCCCGCCACGGCGCGATGAGCGACGAGAAAGCCGGCGAATACGTGAGCCGTCTCGCGCAGGAAAAGCGCTACGCACGCGACGTTTATTGACGCGCTGCGCGAAGTGATCGATTGCAGGCTTCATGGAGTACGCAGTTCGGCAGCGAGAACGACCCGCATGGCACGGACGTTGCATTAACAGCGCGGGGTCCAGAAAAGTAATCATTCCGGTGCGTGGCGAAGCATGCGGCGAGTCGGGTGATCGGAAAACAGTTTAGTGAGGATGTCTGATGAAAAACGTGATGAATTCGCTTAAGAGCGGAGACTGGCGCGCGCTGGTGGCGTGTTTCCTCTATTTCGATACCGGCTTTACCGTGTGGGTTCTGTACGGCCCGCTCGCGCCGTTCATCAGCAAGAGCATTGCGATGACGCCCGCGCAGCAGGGGCTGCTCGTCGCCGTGCCGGTGCTCTCCGCTGCAATTCTGCGCGTGACGCTCGGCAACCTCTATCAGTCGGCGCACGGCAAGCGCATTGCGTTGCTCGGCGTGCTGCTCTCGGCGGTGCCCACCATCGTGTTGCCGGTGCTGCCGTTCGTTCCGTCGTACACGTTGCTGCTGGTGCTCGGCGTATTTCTCGGCGTGGGTGGTGCGAGCTTCGCAGTGGCGCTGCCGATGGCAGGCAGCAACTATCCGCCGAAGGTGCAGGGGCTCGTGCTGGGGCTCGCGGCGGCGGGCAACATCGGCGCGGTGCTCGACGGCTTTCTGTTTCCGCAGCTCGCCACACACTACGGCTGGCAGGTCGCAACGGGCGGTGCATTGCCGCTGCTCGTGATAGCGGGAATCACGCTGTACTTCTGGGCGAACGACGCGGGCGTGAAAACCGGCAGTGTGCTGCGCGCCTTCGGCAGCTTCGTGGTGACGCTCGTCGGCCTGATCGTGCTGGTGCTGCTCGTCGAGGCAGGTATTTTCGGCGTGGGCAAGACCGGTGTGCTGCTGCTGCCTGTGATCGGCGCGCTGCTTGCCATCGCAGTGCTGCCCAAGCGGTATCGCGCGGTGCTCGCCGAGCGCGATACGTGGGTCATCATGCTGGTGTATAGCATCACTTTCGGCGGTTTCGTCGGCATGTCCTCGTATGTTTCGCTGCTGCTCACGAACCTTTATCAGCTTTCGAAGATCGACGCGGGGCTCTTCATGGCGCTGCTTGCGGCGACCGGCGCACTGGTGCGTCCGCTCGGCGGTCTGATTGCCGACAAGGTCTCCGGCGTGCGCGCACTGACTGTGCTGCTCGCGACCATCTCGCTGTGCGACTTCGTGTTCGCGGCGGTCATGCCGACGCTGGCGGGCGGCATTGCGCTGCTGGTCTGCCTGTATGTGGCGTTCGGGCTCGGCAATGGCGCGACCTTCCAGCTCGTGCCGCATCGCTGGGCCGGCCGCACTGGCTTGATGTCGGGCATCGTCGGGGCGGCGGGCGGCATTGGCGGTTTCTACCTGCCGGTGGTGATGGGCATCGCAAAAGAGAGCACCGGCTCCTACCAGATGGGCTTTGCGACATTCGGTGCGCTCGCTGCGTGTGCGTTCCTCGCAATCGTTGCGCTGCGCCGTCCGTGGATGGCGTGGTCGATGCAGTCGGCCGCACTGCATGCACACGCAACGGAATGACGCGATGCATGCACAGGCAACGCGCGGCGTTGTGCAATAGAGTAGTGCAGCAGGGGCCGCGTCGGTTAGCAACGAGAAGCGTGCGGACGCGGCCCGCCGACCTGGATCTTCAGAAGCCGATATGGTCACCACGATAGAACGGATTCAGGCAGTGCGTTCCGATACAGCGGAAAGCGAGGTATCTAACAAGGTATCTAATGAGGTATTGAGCTCGTTGATCAACATGGCCGGGCGTCAACGGATGCTGTCACAGCGTATCGTCTTCAAGGCGATGCTAGCGTTGCGCCAAGGCGAAGATGAAGGCGAGCGCGCAGGCGAACTCGCAGTCGCGCGAGACACCCTGCGAACCTTCGCCGACAGTCACGCGGCGCTCGTGCAAGGCCGCGACGGTTTGCCCGGGCTCTTTTCGCCGGCGTTGCGCGAGGCCTTCCACGGTAAAGACGAGGACAGGCGCAACGGCGGCGGCACTCGCCACGTCGCGAAGAAAATCGCCGATTTCATTGCACTCGCCGGTGCGGCGCTCGATGCGATCGCACGCAACGCTGCGCACGCCGAGCAAGCCGTCGAGGCGCTGATCGCTTCGGCCGATCCGTTACTCAACGACCTGCATGCGGTGACGGCCGTCTACGAACAGGAAAGCCGTCGTATTGCACGCATGCAGAAGAGGGAACAGCAGCAACTGATCGAACGGATCGAATCGATCGCGAAGGAGGCGCATATCGTGTCCTTCAACGGTCAGATCGTGGCGAGCCGCACCAACGTGACGGGCCGTGAGTTCGCGGTGGTTGCCGGCGTAATGACCTCGATTACGAAGGAACTCGAAGCGGTGGTCAGCGCTTTCGTGAAGAAGACCGCGTCTGCCTGACTCACGGGCCGCGCTCCTGGGCGCAGGCGCTTCGCTTCATTTTTGCCGGGCTCAGGCCGCACGGTCTGCTCAGAAAACTTCATCCCGGCTATGCTTGGCGTTTTCGCAAACGTCGGGTCGGGCACATGATGAGCGGATCGCAAGGGGTTTGGGCAACTGTCTGGCAAACGGTAAAGGGCGAATTCTCGGACCTCGGCAGCACCGCTGACGTCACGCAGGTGCTGATGCGTCTGGGTCTCGCTCTGGTGCTTGGCGGTGTGATCGGCTTTGAGCGCGAGATCTCGCGGCGCGATGCAGGCATGCGCACACACATGATGGTCGCCGTAGGCGCCGCGCTCTTCGTCGTGGTACCTCTGCAAGCCGGTTTCTCACAGGACAACATGAGCCGCGTGCTGCAGGGGCTCGTGTCGGGCATCGGCTTTCTCGGCGCGGGCGCCGTCATCAAACTCAGCGAGCAGCGCGAGGTGCGCGGGCTCACGACGGCCGCGAGCCTGTGGCTGAGCGCGGGCGTCGGGGTTGCGGCAGGATTGGGGCGCGAGGCCACCGCAATTCTCAGCGTACTCATCGCGCTGCTGATCCTGTCCGGCGCACGCTTCATGAAGGGCCGGGCGCCCGAGCGGAAATAGGCGTGTGGGAAGCCTGAAACCGATGGCGCAACGCGACGCGCGGCGCGGCTTGCGTACCCACCCGTGGACGAAGCCGCCCCGCCGCCGGGAATCAACGCGTTGTCGTGGAATCGCGCGGTGGCCACCGCCCGGGAATCAGTCCGCGGTGCGCCGGTCAGCCAACGCCCGCTCGCAATCGGCCAGAACCTGGCGGACGAGCCGTGCCTGCGGATCGAGTTCGTCGGTATCGAGAATTTCCTCGACGGCGTCGCGCGCCCAGTCGGTGTCGACAAAACGTGCATGCCGGCGAGCGATTTCCAGCGCCGTTGCGGAGAGCTTTGCAATGGCGAGCCAGTCGGCCTCCCGCGCGCGGCGATCCAGCCATTTGTGCGCGGCCTGTACGTGGAACGCCGCGTCTGGCCAGTCCTCATTGAGGTAGTAAGCGCCGAGGCTGCCGCACGTGAGCCAGCACAACAGCTCCAGGCGGTCCCGCGGACTCAGGTGGTGGCGTACATCACTCATGGCGACGCTCGCTGCGGTAAAGTGCTTTCCGGGGGAGGCGGCGTGCGGCCGTCCTCCGCATGGATTAACAATATCACGCAGAATTCGTCAGCGGCAATTCCCGGGCGTACCCTGGCGCACGCGCCGTTCAACCGGCGGCCGTTGGTGCCGTTCGAACATCAGAACCGGTGGCGCAACCGCCCGGGCGTCTGCCCAATACACGGGTCCGGGAGTAAGCGGGCGGAAAACGGAAGAAAGCGCGGGAAAGCTCAGACACCCGCAAACCCGCCCAGCAAACCTCAGCAAAAACCCGTAAAACGGACAGACAGTCAGACCTGAACGAGGCGCGGAATCTGCACGTCCGGATTCACGTCGGCTTCGTAATCGACACCGGCAATCTCGAACCCGAACAGACGCAGAAAATCCGTCTTGTACCCGGCGAAATCGGTAAGCTGGTAAATGTTGTCGTTCGTCACCTGGTTCCACAGCGCTTCCACGCGCTGCTGCACCTCGGGGTCCAGCTCCTTGTAGTCCGCGCGCAAACGGCCTTCGTCGTCGATGTGCGGCGCCGTACCGTACATGCTGTCCTTGAGAAGCCCATACACCTGCTCGATGCAGCCTTCGTGCGTGCCTTTCTCCTTCATGACCTTGAAGAGCAGCGACAGGTAGAGCGGCATCATCGGGATCGCGGAACTCGCCTGCGTGACGACCGCTTTCAGCACCGAAACGCGCGCGTCGCCGCCCTTCGCCGCGAGCTTTTCGCGGATGCCGAGCACTTTCTGGTCGAGATCCTTCTTGGCCGCGCCGATCGAGCCGTTCCAGTAGATGTCGTGCGTGATCTTCTCGCCGAGGTAGGTGAACGCGGTGGTCTTCGCGCCGTCAGCCAGCACGCCGGCTTCCAGCAGCGCGTCAATCCACATCTGCCAGTCTTCGCCGCCCATTACCGCGACCGTGTGGTCGATTTCGGTTTGCGTGGCCGGTTCGAGCACCGTTTCCTTGATCACTTCCTTGTCTGTGTCGATGCCGCGCAGCGTGACGGCGCGGCCCACCGGCTTGAGCGTGGACGTGAACACTTCGCCCGTTTTCGGGTGCGTGCGCTTGGGCGCGGCAAGGCTATACACCACGAGGTCAACCTGGCCGAGATCGCGCTTGATGATCTCGATGGTGCGCGCCTTGACTTCGTCGGAAAACGCGTCGCCGTTGATGCTGCTTGCGTACAGACCTTCGGCGCTGGCGAATTTCTCGAACGCCGCGCTGTTGTACCAGCCGGCCGTGCCGGCCTTGGTTTCACTGCCGCCGCGCTCGAAGAACACGCCGAGTGTGGCCGCTCCGCAGCCGAACGCCGCGCTGATGCGCGCGGCAAGTCCATAGCCGGTGGATGCGCCGATCACGAGCACTTTCTTCGGACCGTTGGCGATAGGGCCGCGTGCCTTGACGTAGTCGATCTGTTCCTTGACGTTGGCCTCGCAGCCCGTCGGATGGGTGGAGACGCAGATAAAGCCACGCACGCGCGGTTTGATGATCATGAAGCACCTCTTGTCGGAATTGGCGACATTATAGTGGGCGGCGCCGGCTGCTGGCGCGGCATGCGCGGCGGCAACAAGCAGCAACAAGCAGCAGCAAGCAGCGGCGGCCGGCGCCCGGCAAGAGGCGCCGTTAAGCGGCCGGCGAATGCCGGCCCGCCACGCCCCGCGGCAAGCGTATTCGGGCGGCAAAAAATCGGCTCGCGCCACACATCTTGGTACGATTCAGCCTTTTCCCGCCGACGGTAGCCAGTGTGAAGCGCCTTATCCCCCTGATTCTCGAGACACTCGACCGAGGTCTGACCCGCGCGAACCCGCTCGTGGCCGGGGCGCTGTGGCACCTGCGCCATCCGACGCGGCGCGGCCTTCTGAAGGCGTGCGCGGCGCTGCCGGTGCTCGTCGTGCTGTATGTGCTGATCCTGATTCCGTTCACCCCCGGCATCGGCGATATCCGCAAGGCGAAGGTCGAGCAGCCGGCGCGGATTCTCTCCGCGGACGGCAAGCTGCTTGCCGAGTTCAAGCCGTCCAACCGCGAGTGGGTCAAGCTTGCGGACATTTCGCCGAATGTGGTGAACGCACTGATCGCCACCGAAGATCATCGCTTCTATCAGCATTTCGGGCTCGACTGGCGGCGCACCGCATCTGCCGCGCTGCACACTTTTTCCGGCGACCGCCAGGGCGGCTCCACGATCACGCAGCAGCTCGCGCGCAACCTGTATCCCGACGAAATCGGCCGCGCCCCGACGCTCACGCGCAAGCTCAAGGAAGCGATCACGGCTTTCAAGATCGAGGCGCTCTACACCAAGGACGAGATTCTCGAGACCTACCTGAATACGGTGCCGTTCCTCTACAACGCGTACGGCATCGAGATGGCGGCACGCACGTATTTCGACAAGTCCGCGTCGCAGCTGAACGTGCTGGAAAGCGCGACGCTCGCCGGCATGCTGAAGGGCAACAGCTATTACAACCCGGTGCTGAACCCGGAGCGCGCCTTGCAGCGGCGCAATACGGTGCTCGCGCAGATGGTGAAGTTCGGCAAGCTCACGCCTGCGGTGTACGAGACGCTGAGAAAAAAGCCGTTGCGCATCGACTTCGAACGACAGACCGAGCCGCCTGGACCGGCGCCGCATTTCGCGCAGCAATTGCGCAAATGGCTCGCAGCGTGGGCTGACCGCAACGACTACAACATCTATTCCGACGGCCTCGTGGTGCGTACGACGATCGATTCGCGTCTGCAGACCATGGCCACGCAGGCGGTGATCCTCCAGGGCAACCAGTTGCAAGGCATTGCCAACGCGGCGTGGGGCAGCCGCGCCGGTTGTTCGAACGGCAAGGAACTGCTTGTGACGTTCCTGCGCGAAACGCCTGACTATCGCGCCGCGAAAGACGCCGGGCTCTCCGACGACGACGCGCTCAAACGCGTGTCGGCAAACCGCGGCCTCGTGCAGTCGGTGTGCGAATCGAAAACGCGCGTGCAGGCCGATTTTCTCGCGATGGACCCGCGCAACGGCCAGATCAAGGCCTGGGTGGGCAGTCGCGATTTCAGTCAGGATCCGTTCGATCACGTGCAGCAGGCGCGGCGTCAGCCGGGCTCGACTTTCAAGCCGTTCGTCTACGCGGCGGCCTTCGCGGCGGGCGCCAAACCGTCCGACACGCTGCTCGATCAGCCTGTCGAAATTCAACTGGCAGGCGGCGAAGTCTGGCGTCCGGGCGACGAAGACGACCCGAGCGAGCGGCCCATCACGCTGCGCGACGCTCTCGCGTATTCTCGCAACCGCATCACCGCGCAACTGATGCAAACGGTCGGCCCCAGCAAGGTCGCGCGGCTCGCCCGCGCAATGGGCGTGCGCGACAGCCCGCTCGAGGCGGTGCCTTCGCTCGCGTTGGGCACGAGCCCCGTCACGCTGAAGGAAATGGTCTCGGCCTACGGCACGATTGCCAACCTGGGCGGCTATGTCGAGCCGGTGATGGTCACGCGTATCGAGGATCGCAACGGCGAAGTGCTGGCCGACTTCGCGCCTGCGTCGCCGCAACAGGAACTGCCTGCCGACGCGGCCCGCACGCTGGTCGATGTGATGCGCGACGTGGTCAACCGCGGCACCGGCTCGGCGATACGTAGCCGCTTCGGCGTCCGCGGCGACGTGGCCGGCAAGACCGGCACCACTCAGGGCAACGCGGACGGCTGGTTCATCCTGATCCATCCGCAGCTGGTGGCGGGCGCGTGGGTCGGTTTCAACGACAGCCGCGTGACCCTGCGCAGCGACTACTGGGGACAGGGGGCGCATAGCGCGCTGCCGATCGTCGGCGATTTCTTTCAGCGCGCGCAGCGCTCCAAACTTGTCGATACGCGCGTGAAATTCGCCACCGAGCAGCAGCCGGGCTGGTTTGCGGAGCGCTCCGAGCGGCTGCGCGCGTGGTTCGAGCTCCTGTTTCCGTCGACGCCGTCGCCGGTGAGGCCACAGGCGCCTGTCACGGTGCGCAGTGCGACGCGGCGTGAGCCGGTCGAGGTGGCATCCGCTGCGGCTTCTTCTGCGGCTTCGGCTGCGGCTGACGGGGCGCCGGCGTCCGCGTCGGCTGGTGGGGCGGCGGGAGCGGCCGGTGGAGCGAGCGCATCGGGCGCGTCTGCCGAAGAATCGCGGGCGTTGCCGCCGCTGCTGACGGCGCCTGGCAGCGCGTCGGGTCCGGCACTGCCCGGCGATCCTGTTCACGGCGAGGCGCGCGGCGCCGGCACGGCCGCATCCGCGCCGACGCCCACGCCGGATGACGTCGTGCCGCCGGATGCGGCGGGCGTCGAAGGTCAGGCGGACAGGGCGGGCACCGCGCCGTGAGGGTGCCGGGCGGGGTTGGGGTTAAATGTGGGTTGGCTTTGGGTTGGCTTCGATTGGCTCTTGGTTGGCTTTGAGCTGGCTTTCAGTTGGACCTCAGTTGCAGCCGAATTCCAGCCTAGTCCCAGCCGACCTCCAGCCGACTCCCAGCCGACCTGACTTTAAGCAGGCGCTGAGTTTCCTTGCCGTCCGGATTCAGCGCCCTCAGCACCTCTGCACCCACGCGGTCAATACTCCGCCACGCTCGGCGGCGCCATGTCCTCGCGCCTCGCGGCACCTGCCGAAGTCTCGAGCGAGACGTCATGATGCAGCAGCAGGGCGGCCGCGGCGCCGACCAGTCCCGCGCCGGCCAGACAGAGAAGCCCCGCGCCGAAACCGCCGGTGCTGTCCTTGATCCAGCCCATCGCATAAGGTCCGAAGAATCCCGCCAGATTGCCGAGCGAGTTGATTGCGGCGATGCCGCCCGCCGCCGCGGCGCCCGACAGGAATGCGGCCGGCAGCGTCCAGATAACGGGCAGGCAGCCGAAAATACCGAAGCCCGCAATCGACAGCGCAATCATTTTTTCCACCGGATTATCCAGCCCCGCCGAAGCCGCGATGCCGGCCGCCGCCACCGTCAATGCGATGGCTACATGGCGTTTGCGCTCGAGCTTGCGGTCGGAGTGACGCCCCCACAGCACCATGCTGATCACGCCGACGATATACGGCAACGACGTGACAAAGCCCGTCTGTAGATTGGTCAGGCCGAAGGACTTCACGATCTGCGGCAGAAAGAAACTCAAGCCGTAATTGGTTGCATTCGCACCGAAGTAGATCAGCGCGATGGCGAGCACACGCGGATTGAACAGCGCTTCCTTCACGCTGAAGGCGCGCACGGCCTCGCGATGTTCGCGTTCCTGCTGCTGGCGCTCGACGAGCCACGTGCGTTCGTCGGCGGCAAGCCAGGTCGCATCGGCCGGCTTGTCAGTCAGGTAGAACCACACGGCAAATGCCAGCAGCAGGGCGGGCAGCGCTTCGACCAGATAGACCCACTGCCAGCCGGCGAGGCCGCCGAAACCGTCCATGGAGAGCAGGGCGCCCGAGATCGGCCCACCGATCACAGTGGACAGCGGAATCGCCGCCATGAAGTAGCCGACTACGCGGCCGCGATACGCTGCGGGAAACCACAATGTGAGCAGAAAGATGACGCCGGGAAAGAACCCCGCTTCGGCCACGCCCAGCAGAATGCGCAAGCCGTAAAAGACATGCGCGGCCGAAAGTCCCGTGTATTGCGCGATATGTGGGATATACGCCATTGCGCCCGCCAGCACGCCCCACGTGAACATGATTCTCGCGATCCAGCGGCGCGCGCCGAACTTCTCGAGCAGAAGATTGGACGGCACTTCGAAGAAGAAGTACGCGATAAAGAAAATCCCTGCGCCAAAGCCGAATGCACTCGCGGAAAGGCCGAGCGCCTTGTTCATCTGCAATGCCGCAAAGCCGACGTTCACGCGGTCGAGATAGGCAATGAAATAACAGACAATCAGGAACGGCACGAGCCGAACCGTTACACGTTTCATGGTACGTGCTTCGAGTTCCATCGATGTCTCCTCCAGTTCATGGTCCGGATGGTTCAGAAGATGCCGTTAAAGACTAGTCGCTCGACCATGAATGGGGAAGTGCTTTAAACAGTTCGTGCACGCCAATGCGCATAGTAAATCTGTGCGCCGGTGTGTCTTTTCACCGATGATTGTTCGGACAGCGGCAACAGTGTTTTCGACCGGTGAGGCTGATCTCGTGCGGCAGATTCGGGATAATTCGATCCGGAAAACAGCCAACCAATCTGACCTGCAAGGCCGCACGCGGCGGTCATGCACGGAACGATCAGAACACTCAGGTGCATCATGTTGAACAAGCTTCGCGATTGGGCGCGCCTCGCCATTGCGGTGCTCGCGACGGGCGGCGTTCTGGCCGGCTGCGCAACGTCGACGCATGTCGTCGCCACCGATAAACCGGGCACCTACACGGTCGCTGCGCGTGCAGCGGGCGGGCGCATGGCCTGGGCCCGCGCGCATGGAGAAGCGCTGAACGAGGCGCGTGATTACTGCGAGCGCCTCGGTATGCAGAGCAGCATCAACGAAGAATCGGTAAGCGGGGTCGCGATGCTGACCACGCATGCTTCTTCGGTGAACTTCGAATGCCATCCGAAGTTCTAGCGGAGAACCACATCACGTATAACAGCGAAGCGGGAGCCATCTGAAAGAAGCGGGGCGCGCCTACTCGCGGTCGAAGGTTACGAGCTTGTTGTCGTTCTTGCCCGCCACGAAGATGGCGAGAAGCCTGGCCGGTTCCGTGTTGCTTGCGTTCTCGCTAACGGTGTGATGCGCGCCCGGCTTTTCGATCCAGTGCTCGCCCGCATGGAAGACGTGCGGCTCGCCGCCGTCGACACCGCTGCGAATAGAGCCGGACAACACGTAGGCCACTACAAACGCCTGTCCATGCCGGTGCGGCGACGACTTGCCGCCCGGCGCGTAGTCCACCACAAGCGCCGTCATCTTTTTGCCGGGCACATTTGCAATGGCTTCGGCGAAGGCGGGCGTGACGGTCTCGTGGGCGGCTGCGTCCGCGGCCCGTGCGCATTGCAATGTTGCAAGCATGCCTGCGCCGGCAAACGTTGCGGCGACCATCAGTGTGTGCAGTTTCATTGTGCGATCTCCGAGCCGTAGTTCTCGTCGTGCGCAGCGCATGTGGCTTGCCCGGCGCTCCTGTTGCGCGCCGCGTCGGCCCAGTCAAGCGCGATCGCCGCCAATTCGTCACGCGCCCGTTCGAGCGCTTCGGCGCGCGCCTGCTGGTTTGCAAACTGCAACGGCTGCGCGTCGACGAAAGTCGGGTTTTTTACGCCGAGAAAACCGAACGCGGCTCTGAGCGCTGGCGTGAGCGCATCCATTGAGTCGTACGGCGAGCCCGGTCGCAAGTCCGCGCCGCGGCTCGTGATGAACAGCACTTTTTTGCCGGCGAGCTGGCCGACGACGCTGCCGTCGTCCGCATGCGTGTACGTCACGCCGGTGCGCGAAATACTGTCGACGAACGCCTTGAATGCCGATGGCATCGACCAGTTGTACATGGGCATTGCGCATACCAGTGCGTCGGCGGCAAGCACGCGTCTGCACAGCGCATCCGAGGCCTCGAGCCGCGCTCTCATTGCAGGTGTGCGCTCATGCGGCGCAGCGTAGGTTGCAATCGCGAAGGCTTCGTCGACGTGCGGCGGCGTGTCGACTGAAACATCCAGATAGTCGACCTGAAGGTTCGCGTGCGCGGCACGCAGGCGCTCAAGAAAGTAACGGCTCAGCGCGCGCGAGTTGGACCGCTCGCGTTTCGCGCTGGCATCGACATGCATCAGCTTCATCGTCGGTTTCCTTCCAGTGGGATGAATGACTGATGCAACATTAGCGGCGCGGGTGGCTTTGTGAAATGACCGGTTTTGGGGAATTTCAGGTGGCCACTGGAGGCGGCTGCATGTGGTGTCCCGTTTGGCCGCTACACATCCTGTCCCCGCCAAGTTCAAATGTCGGGGTCTGCGCTAAATTGAAATGTCGGGTTTTGCGGCGGTTTTTCTCATGTTTT
>Ga0209796_10000814_pt1 | contig 15943 bp, 16 predicted proteins | sample AgamicOrSfrz_FD_187167 | JGI IMG/M metagenome (GOLD analysis project Ga0209796, IMG submission 187167) | Agave microbial communities from Guanajuato, Mexico - Or.Sf.rz (SPAdes) (version 2) | ecosystem: Host-associated > Plants > Phyllosphere > Phylloplane/Leaf | place: Guanajuato, Mexico...
AGGCGCGCTGATGAAGTTTCTGTCGTCGATGGCGCCGGACTGGAACATCAGTCTGTTCCATTACCGCAATCAGGGCGCGGACTACAGCTCGATTCTCGTCGGCATTCAGGTGCCGCAAACGGATAACGCGGAGTTCGACCGCTTCCTCGCGACGCTCGGCTATCCGTATTGGGAAGAGACGCAGAACCCGGTGTATCGGTTGTTTTTGGGCTGAGCGGCTATGAGCGTGAACTCCGTGTGCTCGCTCGGGGTTTACCTTGAGTGACCGACTTGCACGCAAAGCGGCCCCGTCAAGCGTCGTTCCCCGCAAGTACCGTCAGCAGGGCGTGGCATGGCATTGACCCGGTGGATGCACGTTGCCACGCCAGGTTGTTATCTCCAAACGCAATACAGCCTATCCGCCATATCGCGTTGCGCGATAGCTGGGCCGATTGTCAAACTTGAGGCAAATCAAACTCGCACTCAGGAGACACCTCATGCGCACCCAGGTTGGCATTATCGGTGCAGGGCCGGCGGGCCTGCTGCTATCTCATCTTCTTCATCTGCGCGGGATCGACTCGGTCGTGCTCGAAACGCGTACGCGCGAGCAGATCGAATCGACGATACGCGCCGGCGTACTCGAGCAGGGCACCATGGATCTGCTGACCGAGGCCGGCGTGGGCGAGCGCATGAAGGCCGAAGGTGCGCTGCATCACGGCTTCGAGCTTGCGTTCGAAGGCAAGCGTCGGCGCATCGATCTCACCGGACTCACGGGACACTCCATCACCGTATATGCGCAGCACGAGGTCATCAAGGATCTCGTCGCGGCGCGCGTTGCAGCGGGCGGGGCGTTGCGCTTCGGCGTCTCGGACACGTCGCTGCACGGCATCGACACCGACACGCCGTCGATCCGCTATCGCCACGAAGGCGAAGCATGCGAGCTGCAATGCGATTTCGTGATCGGCTGCGACGGCTCGCAAGGCGTTTCGCGTGCATCGATTCCACAGGCTTTGCGCCGCGAGTACGAACGGGTGTACCCGTTCGGATGGTTCGGTATCCTATGCGAAGGGCCGCCCTCGTCGGACGAACTGATCTACGCGCGGCACGAGCGCGGCTTCGCGTTGATCAGCACGCGTTCAGCCAACGTGCAGCGCATGTACTTCCAGTGCGATCCGAAAGATTCGGTCGAGAACTGGTCCGACGACCGCATCTGGGCCGAATTGCACGCACGCGTGGACTCGCACGATGGCCAAAAGGTGGTGGACGGCAAGATCTTCCAGAAGAACATTGTCGGCATGCGCAGTTTCGTATCGGCGACGATGCAGCACGGCCGGCTCTTTCTCGCAGGCGACGCCGCGCACATCGTGCCGCCGACGGGTGCAAAAGGCATGAACCTCGCTGTCGCCGATGTGCGCCTGCTCACGAAGGCTTTGAACGCCTTCTACGCCGAAAATCGCACTGACCTGCTCGATCGTTACAGTGAAACGGCGCTCAAGCGGATCTGGCGCGCGGAGCATTTCTCGTACTGGATGACGAGCATGATGCATCGCGTCGAAGGCGCGTCGCCGTTCGAGCAGCAGCTTCAGGTGGCTGAACTGGAATACGTGACCACGTCGCGTTCGGCGGCGAAGGTAATGGCGGAGAACTACGTCGGCGTGGCCGTGCCACAGGACTGAGCGCGAGCGGGGCCGCCCGCCATTGTCGGTGCAACAGCAACACTGAATTCAGGTTTAGCGGATTTATCGTCCACTTCGACACACCTACACTGCCGTCAACGCTGCGAACGAATTCCGCTCGCGGCACGGATAAAAGACAGAACCGGAGGTGGTCAAATGAAATCGCTTATTCGCGCAGTTGCTGTTGCCGTCGTATTGGGCGCGCCGCTCGTTTCGATGGCTCAGACTTCAGGCCAAACGGCAGAGCAGGGCACCGACGCTATTCGCACTGCAGCCGGTCAGCAGGAGTCCGGGCGAGCCGCGGACAGCGGCTATGGTTCAGGCGGTCACGGTACGTGGCAGGCGGGCCGCGGCGGCGATATTTCGTTCAGCTCGTATTCGCCGCCGGTTTACAACGCTCGCTGAGCGGTAACGCGAACGTTTTCGTTGCACTAGCTTCGACGCCCAGGCGTTAAAGCGCACACGAGACAGCGCGCGACGCATTCTGCGCCGCGCGCTGTGTTATTTCCGAATTGCATCTGCTTGCGGCAAGCGCAGCAAGGTCATTTCGTTGTAGAGGAGTGCGCGCAGTTCGTCGTCGGTCGGGCGCGTGCCCCAATGCCGTGCGCCTGCCACGGACGCTATCGCGATCCACGAATGCGGTGGAAACCATTCGCGAACGAGCGCGCCGTCCTGCCGCAGACACAATTGGCCGGTCTGCTCGCTGTATTCCGCGCAAACGAGCATGCCGTCGATCTGCGCGGTGACTCGTCGTGGGTCAGTGCGTACCACTATATTGCTCCTGCAAGGTGCCGACGCATCGCTGCAACCGGCGCGGCGCGAGCGTCAGATCCGTCGGCGCGGCGCTTGACACGCCGATGGCGTCACCGTCAATGATCGCCGCCATGACCGTGCCACTCGCCGCGTCCGCGCCAGTCTCCGTGAGGACCGCGCGCGTCGCGCCACTCGCGTTCCCGATGACGTTCTTCCCACTCGCGTTCGCGATGCCGCTCTTCCCACTCGCGACGCTCCCAGTAGCGTCGACCGTCGTAGTAACGCTCGCCATACCAGCCGGGGCTCACGACCACCACCGGCGGCGCAGGCGCATAGACCGGTGGAGGCGGCGGAGCATAGACCGGCTCGGGTGCATAGACGACGCCCGGCACACCGATATTCACGCCGACATCGACGTGAGCCAGCGCGGCAGACGAAGCGCCGAGGCCAAGACCGGCGAGTGCCGCAATGGACAGCAGGCGGTTTCGTGGTGACTTCATATTGTTGATTCCCGCGTTCAGTTGATCCGGTGGGGGCGGTGAGGCCGCAGCCTCATCAGTAACGGTCGTGGTAACGGTAATGGTCGTGATAGCCGCCGGCAGGCACCACGATGCAGGCGCTCAATCCCATGCCCACTGTTGCCGCGAGAATGACCCATGCGAGAATTCGCTTCATGACACTGCTCCTCTTTCCTGTTGACCCGAACTCTACTGAGAGGCGGCATTACCGGTGTGTTCGTGTGTAACACGACGTGTCGAGCGCATTGCGCGGCGTGGTGTCGAGAAGCCCACACCGTCGGGGCCGCAGGAGAAGGGCGCAGACAGCCGCCGCGCGGCCGATAGGGCGGACAAGCCGTTGAGCGCGTTATAAAAAGCGCGCTTTCGCGCGTCCTGCGCGGAGCGCCGCTGCGCAAAGGCGCCGCGTTGCGCGCGCCTGGCAATCGCCGGCCATGCGGGATGCCTCGCGTATGCCCCACGGATACATTCGGTTGCAGACTGGCGGTTTCCGCCGGTGTCTTGCGACGTTTGGGCTCGCGCGGGTAAGGGTACGGGGTCGAGGTCAGCTTCTATTAAGATTTGCCGGGTACCATGCCGGCTCGTACTCTGGCGCGATACGCGCTTCCCCCCATACCACGAGACAGACGGAACGTCCCATGAACATGCAATCGATGAAGACGAATTCCCGCCGTTATACGACGGGCTATGATGGTGTCGCCAGGCTTCTTCACTGGCTGATAGTCCTGCTGATCGCCGCCCAGTTCGTGATTGGCTGGACCATGCCGGACATTCACAAGGGCACGCTGCCGCAAGGGCTGATCGCCTGGCATCTGGGTGTGGGCGCAGCGCTGATCGCGGCCGTCGTGCTGCGAATCGTCTGGCGCGCGACGCATCACCCGGTGCCGGCATCTGTGTCGCCGTTCTTTCGAATCGTGTCGCACGTCACGCACGGGCTGCTGTATCTCGCGCTCGTCGTCGTGCCCGTGCTCGGGTGGGCGAATGCGTCGTCGCGCGGCTGGACGGTCAAACTCTTCGGCGTATTGCCTTATCCGTCAATCTCGCCGGAGGGCTCGAGTGTCGGCCACGAGATGGGCGACATCCACGGCTATCTTACTTGGGTGCTGCTGGCGTTGATCGGGTTGCACGTAGCGGGCGCGCTGTTCCATCGCTTCGTGCTGAAGGACGACGTGTTGCAGCGCATGCTGCCGTAACGGCCTGAGCGGTCTGAACGACTGCCGGGCAGCTTGACGCGAGGCGCTGGCGCGCCGCTTTGAGTGAGCTCGCTCAACCAGGCTGCGCCGCCGCATGCCGCGGCTCGGCTGCCTCGCGGTAGCCGAGCCGCGTCGAGATCGCATGGCCCGATTCGCGCAGCAACGCCACGTAATGCGACTTCGTATCGGCACCGCAGCGCATGGTCGGAAACGAAATCGACAGGCCGGCGATCACGCGGCCAAAGCGGTCGAAGACCGGCACTGCGATGCACTGCAAGCCTTCTTCCTGCTCCTCGTTGTCCTCGCCGTAGCCCTGCTCGCGAACGCGCGGCAGAATGCTGAGCACCGCTTCCGCCGAGGCGAGCGTCTTCTGCGTCGACTTGCGAAATTCGACGTGAGACAGCACCTCGCGTGCATCGGCCGGGTCCATCCATGCGAGCAGTACCTTGCCGATCGCCGTGCTGTGAAGCGGATTGCGCCGGCCGATGCGCGACTGCATGCGCAGCCCGTAATCGGCGTCGATCTTGTGAATGTAGATGATCGCGTCTTCGTCGAACGCGCCAAGGTGCACCGCCTCGCGCGTCAACTGGCCGATACGGCGCATTTCCACGTCGGCTTCGCGCACGAGATCCACGCTTTCCAGCGCCTTCGCGCCGAGTTCGAACAGACGAATGGTCAGACGGTAACGCTCGGTTTCCACTTCCTGCGTGACAAAGCCGAGTGCCTTGAGCGTCTGCACGACCCGATGCACGGTGGTTTTCGACAAGCCGAGCCGTTGCGACAGTTCGCTGATGCCGATCTGCCCGCTGTCGCCGATTGCGCCGAGAATCGCGAACACGCGGCCAATCGACGAAGCCGATTCGGCTTTCTCGCTGCCGCATTCGACGCTGTCCGCGTCGTGCGCAAGGGCCGCGGAGTCGTCCTTGCGCTGCTGTTTGCCAGTTGCTGCCATTTCCGTGATTTCCTGGTCAATCGCTAGTCTCTGCCGCCTGCTGGCAGACGCCGCGAGCATACCGCGTCTCGCCCGTTCTGCCGAGTCAGCGCGCGAGCCATCCGCCGTCTACCGCCAGTGTATGCCCATGCACATAGTCCGACGCGGACGAGGCGAGAAAAACCACCGGCCCCGCGAGATCGTCCGGCACGCCCCAGCGGCCGGCCGGAATGCGGCCGAGAATTTCGTCGTTGCGTTGTGCGTCCTCGCGCAACGCCGCCGTGTTTGCCGTGGCCATATAGCCCGGCGCGATGGCGTTCACGTTGATGCGCTGCGCGGCCCACTCGTTGGCAAGCAGCCGCGTGAGGCCGAGCACGCCGCTTTTCGATGCGGTGTAGGAGGCGACGCGAATACCGCCCTGGAACGACAGCATCGACGCAATGTTGATGATCTTGCCGCCGCTTTCCTGCCGCACGAATTGCTTTGCGGCCGCCTGCGCGAGAAAGAACAGGCTCTTCAGATTGAGGTCCATGACGGCGTCCCAGTCGTTCTCGCTGAAATCGAGCGCGTCTTCGCGGCGGATGATGCCCGCGTTGTTCACCAGAACGTCGACGCGTCCAAAGGCTTCAACCGCCGCGCGCACGATGTCGTCCACCGGTGCGATCGAAGCAAGGTCGGCGCGCACGTCCGCGAATCTGCGCCCAGTGGCCGCGATCCGCGCGGGCGTCTCGCCCGCATCGGCTCGCGAGACTCCGACGATGTCGCAGCCCGCCTCGGCCAACGCGAGCGCCATGCCGGCGCCAAGACCCGTATTGCTGCCTGTGACGATGGCGACCTTGCCGCTGAGATCGAAGGGATGGGGCGCAAAGCGGTTCATGGCAGAGATGTTCACAATGTCGAAATCCATGTCGTGTGTTTTGCAGGCGGAGAGCTGCTGGCGCATGGTTGTTGGTGCAGCGTCCAATGCTGGCCGTCCAGTGCTGACCGACCTGGCCATTTGCCCCGAACCTGCGAGTCAACGCCCGGTGCCTGCAGTCCGGACTGCTCAGGCGTTAAGGCTTCAGCGCAGATCGCGCACCGCGATGTGGTCCATGTCGCTGAACACCTGGTTTTCGCCGACCATGCCCCAGATGAACGTGTAGGCCTGCGTGCCGACACCCGAGTGAATCGACCAGCTCGGCGAGATCACAGCCTGCTCGTTATGCACGACGATGTGCCGCGTTTCGTGCGGCTCGCCCATCATGTGAAAGACGGCGGCGTCGTCGGCGACATTGAAATAGAAATACACCTCCATGCGCCGCTCGTGCGTATGGCAGGGCATTGTGTTCCAGAGGCTGCCCGGTTCGAGCTTGGTCATGCCCATCGACAGCTGGCAGGTGGGCAGCACCTCGGGCACGATGAACTTGTAGATGGTGCGGCGGTTGCTCGTGGCCGGATCGCCGAGCGTTTGCGGCGATGCCTCGGCAAGCGAGATGGTGCGGGTCGGGTGCGAGTCGTGCGCGGGCGCGCAGTTCAGGTAGAACTTTGCCGGCCGCGCGGCGTCCTCACTGCCGAATGCCACCGCTTGCGCGCCGCGGCCGATGTAGATGGCTTCCTCGTTGCGCACGGCATAGCGCGTGCCGTCCACGTCGACCCAGCCGTCGCCGCCAATGTTGATCGCACCGAGTTCGCGCCGCTCGAGCAGAAAGTTGACGCCGATCGACTTGCCGAGCGAGCCGGGCACTTCCACCGCGCGCGTGGCGGGCCACACCCCGCCCACGATGATGCGGTCGATGTGGCTATAGGTCAGGCGCAGCGCGTCGCGCTCGAACACCTGGTCGACGAGAAACTCCCGGCGCAATCCGGCGGTGTCGAGCGTCTTCGCGTATTCGCTGTTGATGGCCTGCCTTACTTGCAGGGTTGCTGGCATGGTGTTGTCTCCGGTCGAAGGCGCTCGGCCGCGGGCTCGCGGCAGCGAATCTCTGGGCTCGACTGTAGCCTGTTATTTGGAATTTCGGAACAGTGGTCCAGAAAAAAATGCGACCGTTTTCCATGAGCGCGGCGAGAGGCGCGCGGGACCGGGTAAACGATGAGCGCGAAGACGCGAAAAACCGGAACGCCGTTCCTGGCGCGATGCTATATTGCGCCGAAAGGGAGCAGCCGGCGCCAGACCGGTGCTGACGCAAGACGGCGTAACGGATAACCGGACGCCTCATCCACGGAGGAGACAATGAAGCTCAAGAAGGCCATCGACCGCATTCCTGGCGGCCTGATGCTCGTGCCGCTGCTGCTTGGCGCCTGCGTTCACACGTTCGCGCCCGGCGCGGGCAAGTATTTCGGCTCGTTCACCAATGGACTGATCGCCGGCACCGTGCCGATTCTCGCGGTCTGGTTCTTCTGCATGGGCGCGACAATCGACCTGCGCGCAACCGGCACCGTGCTGCGCAAGTCCGGCACGCTGCTCGTCACGAAGACGCTGGTCGCGTGGATCGCCACCCTCGTGGCGTCGCATTTCATTCCCGTGGACGGTGTCAAGGCGGGGCTGTTCGCCGGGCTTTCGGTGCTCGCGATCACCACGTCGATGGACATGACCAACGGCGGTCTGTACGCGGCAGTGATGCAGCAATACGGCAGCAAAGAGGAGGCCGGCGCATTCGTGCTGATGTCGGTCGAGTCCGGGCCGCTTGTCAGCATGATCATTCTGGGTGCGGCGGGCGTGGCATTCTTCGAGCCACGGCTTTTTGTCGGCGCGGTGCTGCCGTTTCTGGTCGGGTTCGCGCTCGGCAATCTCGACAGCGAGCTGCGCGAGTTCTTCGGCCGCTGCGTGCATCCGCTGATTCCGTTTTTCGGCTTTGCGCTTGGCAACGGCATCGACCTCGCCGTCATCGCGAAGAGCGGCATGGCGGGCGTGGTGCTCGGCCTCGCGGTCATTGTCGTGACGGGCATTCCGCTGATTCTCGCCGACCGCTGGATTGCGGGCGGCAATGGGGCGGCGGGCCTTGCCGCTTCGTCGACGGCGGGCGCGGCCGTGGCCAACCCCGCGATCATCGGCGAGATGATTCCGAGCTTCAAGCCGCTCGTGCCGGCCGCCACCGCGATGGTCGCGACCGCCTGTCTCGTGACCGCGATTCTGGTGCCGATGCTGACCGCGCTATGGGTGCGCCGGTATCAGGCGAACGGCCCGCTGCGCGAAGATCTGGCGACGCCCGCAGCAGTGCCGCTGAAGGAGAGCGATGCGCATGTGTGATGCGCAGGTGCGAGATTGCTGCTGAGGGCTGCTGACCAATCAATTGCGGGCAATTGCGGGCTCCGGCGGGACCCGGTTTGACGTAACACGCCGTTAGAACGGGCCGCCGGTCAGCGCGCTTCGCAATCGAAAAGACAAACACATAAAAAAAGTCCGCGAGCCGGAAGTCGCGGACCTCGACTGCAAGGCGAGCCACGCTCAGGCGTCTGCCTGAGCGCGCCTCCATGCGTCAGGACGACATCACCGTCACGGCTTTCGTGACCAGATACGCTTCCATTGCTTCCGGTCCGCCTTCCGAACCGTAGCCCGAATCCTTCACGCCGCCGAACGGCATTTCGGGCGTCGGCGTGGCGGGCTGGTTGATCCACAGCATGCCGACTTCGAGCTGCTGCGACAGCAGATGCACATTGCTGAACGACTTCGTGAACGCATAGCCGGCAAGTCCGAACGGCAGACGGTTGGCCTCCGCAATGGCTTCTTCCAGCTTGTCGAAACCGCGGATCGCGGCGATCGGGCCGAACGGCTCGTTGTTGAACACGTCGGCTTCGAGCGATACGTTGGTCAGCACCGTCGGCGCGAAGAAGTTGCCTTCGGAGCCGACGCGCTCGCCACCCGTCTCGACTTTGGCGCCGGTCTTGCGCGCGTCGTCCAGCACCTTGCTCATGGCCGTCAGACGGCGCGCGTTGGCCAGCGGCCCGAGCGTCGTGCCTTCGGCGAGACCGTCGCCGAGCTTCAGGCTCTCAGCGTGCTTGACGAGCGCGGCTGCGAACTCTTCGCGAATGCTGTTGTGCACGAGAAAGCGCGTGGGCGAAATGCACACCTGGCCCGCATTGCGGAACTTCGCGCCGCCCGCTGCCTTGACCGCGAGCGCGACGTCGGCGTCTTCAGCGACGATCACGGGCGCGTGGCCGCCCAACTCCATCGTGGCGCGCTTCATATGCGCGCCGGCCAGCGCGGCAAGTTGCTTGCCGACCGGGGTGGAGCCGGTGAACGTAACCTTGCGGATGACCGGATGCGGAATCAGGTAGCCCGAAATTTCCGCCGGATCGCCGAACACGAGGCCGACGGTGCCCGCCGGCACACCCGCTTCGACGAAAGCTTGCAGCAGGCCTGCCGGCGACGCCGGGGTTTCCTCAGGCGCTTTAACGAGGAACGAGCAGCCGCTCGCGAGCGCCGCGCTCAGCTTGCGCACGATCTGGTTGACGGGGAAGTTCCACGGCGTGAAGGCGGCGACCGGGCCGATCGGCTCCTTCAGCACGAGCTGCTGCGCCGCCAGATTGCGCGACGGCACCACGCGGCCGTAGAGGCGGCGGCCTTCGTCCGCGAACCATTCGATGATGTCTGCCGCGGCGAGCACTTCGACCTTCGCTTCGGCAAACGGCTTGCCCTGTTCCTGCGTCATCAGGCGGCCGATATCGGAGGCGCGCTCGCGCACCAGCGCGGCGGCCTTGCGCATGACCGCGGCGCGCTCGTGCGCCGGCACCTTGCGCCACGCTTCGAAGCCGCGCTGCGCGGCCTCGAGGGCGCGGTCCAGATCGGCGATGCCGGCATGGGCCACCGTGCCGATGACCTGACCGGTAGCGGGGTTGAGAACGTCGATGGTCTTGCCGCTCGCGGCATCGCACCACTCGCCGTTGATAAGAAGTCGGGTATCGGTATAGCTCGAAATTGCCATGCTTGTTCCTGTAAATGGGAAAACGACAGCCTGCGCAGCGCCTCGAGTTGAGGCAGGGCGCGCGTGGCCGAGAATGGACTGCCGATAAGGAAACATCTTATCTGATTGCGCCTGAATGCACCGGCTGCCGCGCCGTCTGCCGCGCTGTCTGGGACGGTGCGGCACGCATCTTGCGACGCCTGTGTTTGGGGCTGCCGCGCCGGCCTGCACGACGACGACAAGGATTAGCGCATGGCGGGCCGGCCGAAGCGCCGTCGCCTGAAGAGGCGTACAGTCGAGCGGCAGTCCCAGTCAACCCGATGCACATGAGGAATCGACATGCCTACCGGTACAGTGAAGTGGTTCAACGACGCGAAGGGCTTCGGCTTCATCACACCCGACGACGGAGGTGAAGACCTGTTCGCCCATTTCTCGGAAATTCGCGCCGAGGGTTTCAAATCGCTGCAGGAAAATCAGAAAGTGAGCTTCGAAGTGAAGCAGGGGCCGAAGGGAAAACAGGCAGCGGACATCAAACCCATCTAGCCGAGGCGAAGCGGCCGCGGCTTTGTCGCGCCGCGCGGCGCGCAGGCGAGGCTCGTGTGGACAAGCAATCGGCTTATCAGGAAATCGACGCCAACGGTGGCGAAGCCTATGCGAAGTACTTTGCCGCCCACCGTCCCGATGCGCCGCTGACGCCGTTCTGTCATCGCTATCTGTTCGAGAAAGAAGAGGCGCGAGCCAGCGAAGAGCGCGGCTTCGCCTTGAAGTCGCTCGCGCAGATGGAGTCCTCGTCGCATGTCGCGCAGGCGGCCGCAAGCGCGTCGCGCGAGGCCGCCTGCGCCGCGCACACCTCCGCGAGCGCCGCGCGCCGCTCCGCTTTCTGGACGATGATCGCGGCGATTGCGTCGGCGCTCGGCGTCGCCGTGAATGCCGCGCTCAATCTCGGCTGGCTCGAGTGGGCGCGGCATGTCGCGGTGCACTGAGGCGTTTGTCTTGGAGGCGTTAAAAGAGGCGCGAGCGGCGTTGAGCGCAGTCAAGGCGGTGTGCGCGCCTGACATGCAGAGCTCAACACGCGGTGCTCGAGATGCAGCGCCCAACGTGCAGTGCCCGACACGCAGAGTCCAACACACCCAGCCCAACACACACAGCCCAACATGCAGCGCCGCCGCGCGCAAACGCCGCGCATGCCCTCGCGCCGCTGCGCCGGGCGCTCGAACGGCCCGAACGGCGTTGCAATGACGTCACGAATGTCTTACCGTGCGCTGCTACAATCTCGTCTTTCTCGATTGGTTGTGCGCTATGGGTTTCGAACAACTCGCTGAACTGAAGAAGCAACTGGCCGCGGCACGTGCGCAGTCTGCGCCAGCCGCCAAGGGCGATGGCAAATCCGGCGCGAGGCCCGAGGGCAGGTCGGAGGCACGGCGCGACGCCCGAAGCGAGGGCAGGTCGGCTGCCAAGTCGTCCCAGCCTCGTACGGGTGCGGGCACCGGCTCGGGCGCCAAGCCAGGCGCACGGCCTGCAGGCAAGCCGTCGCAGCCGCGGCGTGGGGCGGCGGTAGCGCCCGCAGCGGACGCACGGCCGGTCGATCCGGTGGTCAAGTCCATTGGACGTCTGCAAAAACGCTTCCCGAACGCATTCCCGAGGAATCCGGCGCCGAAGCTGCCGCTGAAAGTCGGCATTTTCGAAGACCTGGTCGCGCATGCAAAGGAACTGTCGCTGACCGAAGCGGAGTTGCGCGACGCGATCAAGACCTGGTGCCGCGGCAGCCGCTACTGGAAGTCGCTCGCGGAAGGCGCTGTGCGCGTCGATCTGAATGGGGCGGAGGCTGGCAAGGTCACGGCTCAGGAAGCGGCGGGCGCGCAGCGCCTGCAGGCACATCGCGCCGCGAAAAGCGCGAAGGCCGCGGCAGCCGCTGCGTCGGCGGATGAGCAGAAGGCAACGCCCGCGAACCCCGCGGCTGCGCAGGAAGTCTCGTCAGACGCTGCGCAGCACGGCACGCAAGCCGCTTCGCAAGCCGCTTCCGAAGAGTCATCGGAACAAGCCACGCAAGTCGCTTCACAGGCAGCTCCGCAAGCCGCTTCGCAACAACCTGCGCAGCGCGTAGCGCCGTCAGGCGAAGACGGCAAGCCGCAAACCGGCGCTGCGCAGTCGTCTATTGACGACAAACCTGCTGCTCCATCCGCCAATCTCTCGGAGACGGCGCCCGCCACTCCGCAAGCCTGAGCCTGCGTCGTGCCGGCCACCTGAAACGTCCGGTGGCCGCTCAGCGCGTGTCCGCGCCAAGCCGGCTGCGCACGAAGCCGACGTGTTCGCGCAACACATAGAGCGCGTCGGCAAAAGCGAGCGGCATGCGCAGCCGGTTCAGCGATTCCTCAATCTGATCCAGTTCCGCGAAGAGCCGTGCGCGCTCTTCGCCGGTGGTTCGCGCGAGCGCGCCGCGTTCGATGGCGATCAGCGACCCGTAATAGCGATAGATGCGCGAGCGCACACGCCAGCGGTACAGCGCCGGGATCAACCGCATCGCCGGAAAGAGCAGCACTGCAATCGGCAACAGCAGCACGAGCGTGCGGTCGCCGATGCTCGCGAGCCAGAACGGCAGCGTCCGGTAAAGAAAGCTCTTGCCGGTGCGGTAGTAGCGCTGCGCATCTTCGCTGATCTGATACTCGTGTGCGATCGGACTCGGAAACTGTCCGGCGCGCTGCAACAGGCCTGGCCTGCCGTGCACTTCCTGCGCCGCCTCGATCAGCAAATCCGAAATAGCCGGATGCAGATCGGTGCGCGCAACGAGCTCGACCGTCGGGCTGATCAGGTGCACCGTGTCAGGCGGGATTTTGTGCCGCAGATCGAGCACGCCGGGCGGCAGATCGATCTGGTCCAGATAAGGGAAGAGCCGCGTATAGGCGGCGGCTTCGTCGAAGTTCATCACCGAAATGCCGGGCACCCGCAGCAGGCGCAGCATCAGGGCGCGGGTCGCGGAATCGCCGCTCAGGATGGCCGCGTCCACTTCGCCTGTGACCAGTTGCGTGGCTGCCTGCAGGCCGTCGCTCGGCACGAATGTCGTATCGCCGCCCGGCAAAATGCCATTCGCATCGAGCAGTTGCAGCGCGAGCAGGCGTGTGCCGCTGCCTTCGCGGCCCACGGCGATCCGTTTGCCTTCGAGCTCGGAGAGCTGGGTCACGCCGGTGCCGCGGTAAAACACCACGACAGGCACATAGAACAGGCTGCCGAGCGACATCAGCGAAGAGGTGTCGCGCCCGCTTGCCACCCCGCCTTGCACCAGCGCGAGATCGACGCGCTGCTTCGGGTCAAGCAGCCGCTGCAGGTTCTGCACCGAGCCGTCTGACTCCAGCACATTTAGCGTGATGCCGTTCTGCGCGAGAATCTTCTTGTATTGGTCGGCGGCCACGAGAAACGAGCTGTCGTGGGGGCCCGCGCTCAGCGTGATGGTTTTCGGCGGGGCCGGGTCGACGAGCCACACGATGAGCGTGACGACCAGCGCGGCCACGGCGGCGACGACGACATAAGGCAGCATGTGATCGCGCCACTCGGCATGAAGCGAATCGCGAGGGAACTGCGGAGAACGACGCGGACGCTGCGCTTTCATAGGCATTTCGTGCGGTGGCCGGGATCAGGCATTGTCCACCTCGGCGGGCGGAGTTGTCGTCGGCAGTTTGCTCTATTGACGCCGTGGGTCGCCGCCGGTTGTCCTCGCCGTACGCCGATTGTTCATTGCGGCTCGCGCAGTTGCCGATTCGTCGCAAACGATCTTTAATCGAAGAGCCAGGCAATCGTTTCTGATGCATGAGTAGCCTGCGCTACCAAGGAGACGATCGTGCTGTCTGCCGCATTGGATACTTTGGGTGCGTTGGCGGTGCTGCTTAGCATCGCCGCACATATCGCGCTCGAGCGCAGGCGTTGAAGGTGGCGGGAAGCGTGCGGCCGCTGTGCCGCGAGCCTGGCTCCCCGCCGGCTCGAATCGGTTTTGCAGATTGTTCGGCTCCCCTGACGTATCTATTCGCCTGAAGCCGCTTTATCCGTGCGGCGGCGATGCATACAGTGTGATCAGTGCCAGCGCCGCAGCGTCCTGCTGAAGCAGCATGAATGCCGCGAATCTGCGCGGCAGCATGCCGGCGCTAAACCAATTCAAGGATACAGGTCATGAGCAAGCTCACAGGTAAGGTTGCAGTCGTAACGGGTGGATCGAAAGGTATCGGCGCGGCAATCGCGAAGGCGTTGGCCGCGCAAGGCGCGTCGGTGGTGGTGAACTATGCGTCGAGCCGGGCCGGCGCAGACGAGGTGGTCGCTGCAATCAGCGCTGCAGGCGGCAAGGCGGTGGCGGTGGCGGGCGACGTATCGAAAGCGGCGGATGCGAAAGGCATCATCGACGCCGCTGTCGAAACGTATGGCCGCCTCGATATTCTCGTGAACAATTCGGGCGTCTACGAGTTCGCGCCGATCGACGACATCACTGAAGAGCACTTCCATAAGCACTTCAATGTGAACGTGCTCGGTTTGCTGCTCGTCACGCAGGCAGCGGTCAAGCACCTTGGCGAAGGCGCGAGCATCGTCAACGTGAGCTCGGTGGTGAGCCGCATCACGCCGCCGGGCAGCGCAGTGTATACGGCGACGAAGGGCGCGGTGGACGGCATTACCGGCGTGCTCGCGAAGGAACTCGGGCCGCGCAAGATTCGCGTGAATTCGGTGAACCCGGGCATGGTCGCAACCGAAGGCACGCACAGCGCGGGCATTATCGGTTCGGACCTCGAAGCATGGGCGCTCAGCACGACACCGCTTGGCCGCATTGGTCAGCCGGACGATATCGCCGATGTGGTCACCTTCCTCGCGTCCGACGACGCTCGCTGGTTGACCGGTGAAAGTCTGATTGCGAGCGGCGGGGCGCGGTAACCCAGTGGCCGCTCTTTGAGAAAAGCCAAGAAGTAGATCGAGCGGCGCCTCCGGGCGCCGCTTTTTTTTCGTCGATTCGCTGGGCGGATGAGGGCCCATGCGACTCACGACAACAAGTTCGGTTGTTGTCGAAGAGCAGGGAATAACCGATCTGCCGCAAATTACCACTTCAATGTCTGCCCGCATGTCTGCCCGCATGTCCGTCCTCGTATCTGCTCGCGCGCACGACAGCATCGCACACAATGTTTGCGCCATCGCCCCCTGAAAAGAGGGGGGCGAATTGCCCGCCCAAGTGAGTATCGTTATATTCGCCGTACTGCGTGGCACGAATCGCTAACCGCACAAGGACCGTGATCCGCCGCGAGGTTCCGGCTGGCGTTCGACACTATCGTCCGCTAGACGGTAGTCAACGGGGTCTGCATTTGCGTTTTCCTGGTTGGGCGCACCAACTGGGCCAATGCCGGCTCTTTCTGGACATGGAGCGATTGTGAACACCAAGAAGAAACTTATTGTTGCCGCCGTTTCCGCATTACTGAGCGTTGCCAGCGTGACGCATGCCGGTGCTGTGTCGCCGTCGCCCGGCTGGAACGAGGCAATGCCCGGCGGACCCGATGCGAGTGTCCGGATCACTGAAACCTATGCACGGATGGTGGCGCGCGACACCTATTTCTGGGCGTGGCCGATGGTCAACATCTATAACCGCCGGCTGGCGTTCAAGCAGGCGCCCAAAGTCGGCTTGATGAACGGCACGCTTCCCTATGCGCCGCTCAATCGGCTTGCCATGTTGCACGACTACATTCAGCCGGAGCAGCGGTGGGTTGCCTGTCCCAATCAGGACGTCGCTTACGGCGCAGGCATTGCAGCGTTGGACGAGACGCCTGTCGTCGTGCAGGTTCCTGATTTTGGAAACCGCTTCTGGGTTTATCAGATCGTGAACACGCGGACCGACAGCTTCGCGCAGGTGGGCTCCATGTACGGCACGCGGCCGGGATTCTATCTGCTGGTCGGCCCAGACTGGAACGGCAAGGTCCCGGCCGGTATCACGAAAGTGTTCCGCTCCAGTACCAACACGGCCTTCGTGGTCCCGCGGGTGTTCATGGACGACACTGCA
>Ga0209796_10000815_pt1 | contig 15930 bp, 18 predicted proteins | sample AgamicOrSfrz_FD_187167 | JGI IMG/M metagenome (GOLD analysis project Ga0209796, IMG submission 187167) | Agave microbial communities from Guanajuato, Mexico - Or.Sf.rz (SPAdes) (version 2) | ecosystem: Host-associated > Plants > Phyllosphere > Phylloplane/Leaf | place: Guanajuato, Mexico...
TAGCGGAATCTGGCCCTTGGCGAAATGAATATTTAACAGGAGCCAAAGAACTTCGTTTAGGTAATATACCGCTGCCTGCCAACATTATCACAAAAGAAGTATGGGATACACTTCCTTTAAAAAATATCTTAGAACTATTTAGCATTCGCGTAGATGGATTAAAGGCAGGTGCATGTAACTATCGTCTATTGTTTGTCATACCAGATCGTAATGAAGTAGCTCTCACAGAACTTAAGCATGGAATCTTTAGGTATCTCGGAGATACGCGAAAGAAAGCTGAGGTGACGGTAACGATGTGGCAAGATACCTTATATCGACTCACAACTACAAATGATCACTCTTATAGCTCGGTCATATTTGTTCAAGGGGATAAATCAAAATGGGATTTCTTTTTGTCTTGTCAGGATTCTATCGATCCAAACTTTAATATTGTGACACCTGTTTCTAAAAAATAGAGCATATGATTACAGCTCAGAAAGCACATCGTTGACTTTTTGTTCAAAGCAGCTGTCGCATGTGAATATTTCTTTTTCTTGAAAAGATGTTAGCCTTTCTCCGCAGATGGAACAGCATTCTATACAGTGATTGTTTCGCTCTTGTTCTTTTCTTTCATGTAACATAGCACTTTCCTCCTTTGCAGTATAAATAGTTTGTCTTATTTCTTTAAGTATATACTAATATCAGCCTATGCAGGGAATATAAGGCTTGCTAATGCGGATTATTTATAATATAAGAGTGTTGTTAAGTAACAGAAATTGGCACAGGAATTGCATGTTAAATCGTTGAGAAAATTCAATGATTAATATGGGGTGAACAGAATGTCCATTACAAAAACAGCTAGTGAATTAAAAAAAGAACAGCAGCAAGAACAGGAATCACTTAATTTATTTTTATCTACTCAAACAGTTATTCAAGAAGCGCTTCAAAAACTAGGCTATGGTGAAGAAGTATACCATTTATTGAAAGAACCGCTGCGCATGATGACGGTTCGCATTCCGGTTAAAATGGATAACGGATCGGTAAAAGTATTCACCGGCTATCGCTCTCAACATAATGATGCTGTCGGGCCTACTAAAGGAGGAGTACGTTTTCATCCTGAAGTAAATGAAGAGGAAGTGAAGGCATTATCCATTTGGATGAGCTTAAAATGCGGAATTGTCGATCTTCCGTACGGCGGTGGTAAAGGCGGAATTGTATGTGACCCAAGAAACATGTCTTTTGGTGAACTAGAACGACTCAGCCGCGGCTATGTAAGAGCCATCAGTCAAATAGTTGGACCTACTAAAGATATTCCTGCACCGGATGTCTATACAAACTCTCAAATTATGGCGTGGATGATGGATGAATATAGCCGACTGCGTGAGTTCGATTCTCCTGGTTTTATTACCGGAAAACCTATCGTACTCGGAGGATCTCAAGGACGCGAAACTGCAACGGCTAAAGGAGTAACCATTTGTATAGAAGAAGCTGTTAAGAAGAAAAACCTTAACTTGCAAGAAGCGCGAATTATTATTCAAGGCTTCGGAAATGCCGGCAGTTTTCTCGCTAAGTTCATGCATGATGCAGGAGCAAAAGTAATTGGCATTTCAGATGCATACGGAGCTCTTTATGATCCGCTTGGTCTTGATATTGATTACCTGCTTGATCGACGCGACAGTTTTGGTACCGTAACGAATTTATTTACCAATGTGATGACAAACGAAGAACTATTAGAAAAAGAATGTGATATTTTAGTGCCCGCAGCCATTTCGAATCAAATTACGGTTCGCAACGCTCATCGCATTAAAGCTTCTATTGTAGTAGAAGCAGCGAACGGACCGACTACGCTTGAAGCTACGCGCATTTTAGATGAAAAAGGCGTGCTTTTAGTGCCAGATATTTTAGCGAGTGCTGGAGGCGTAACGGTTTCATACTTCGAATGGGTGCAAAATAATCAAGGCTACTACTGGTCTGAAGAGGAAGTAGCTTACAAATTACGCAAAGTAATGGTGGATTCATTTGAAACGGTCTATCAAATCTCTCAAGAAAATGACGTAGATATGAGACTTGCTGCTTACATGGCAGGAATCAAAAAATCAGCTGAAGCTTCTCGTTTCCGCGGCTGGGTATAAGATGAAAAAACGATTTGGACTCTATGTTCCAAATCGTTTTTTATTTACCGGAACTGCCAAATAATTAAAAGAAAAACTGCTAAAAAAACAAACACGCTTAAAAAATTGGCATATTTATCGCGATCCGAATAAGGGCAAAACAATTGACAGTGAGAATGATTTTCAATTATTCTATATATAAGATATATACATACCTATACTAATAAATTGAATGTAGAAAAGGAGACAGAAAGCATGAGCGTATTAGATATTATTAAAGCCAGAAGGACGATTGGGGCCATGCAAGACAAAGACGTATCAGAAGATGCTATTAACCTTATGTTAGAAGCCGGCACTTGGGCTCCTAACCATAAAAAGACAGAGCCTTGGAAGTTCCGCGTGTTTACAGGGGATTCACGCATTCGTTTAGGAGACGAAATGGAACGTATTATGAAGCAAAAAATTGCTCACCTAAGTGAAGAAGAAGCGTTGAAAAAAACAACAAAAGCAAAAAAAGGACCGCTTCGCGCTCCTGTCATTATTGCTGTAGCAGTAAGTCCTTCTGGTAAAGTGCCTGAAATTGAAGAAATCTCTGCCGTAGCGGCAAGTATACAAAATATGCTATTAGTAGCGGAAGAACAAGGTTTGGCTACAATTTGGAGAACCGGTGAAATTGTCTATCAGTCAGAACTGAATGACTTTTTATCTCTAGAAGACGGAGATAAGCTCTTAGGCTTAATTTACGTCGGTCATCCTAACAAAGAAGCTTCATCAAAACGTATTCCGTATCAAGATAAAACGATTTGGTATCGTTAAAAGGTTTTTCCCGTGTTTCTATAAATAAAAGGCAGCAGCTCAACTTATGAGCTGCTGCCTTTTATTTATTGTTTTTGAGAGTGGCGTTAAGTTGCGCTTTTATTAGCTTACCTGCAGCAGTTTCCTTAGTATCTTATGGAGAACTTCTCTGGTTTCCGTAACTACTAGTCAAAGCAAAATAGGAATTGTCTGTGTTCAGTCTTCTTTCCGAAGACCAAAATAATAGGTACATGCCAAACCGAAGATAATGGGCGGCAAAAGAAAGACAATCATTTAACGGTCACCATTTTTTGTGTTTCTTGTAAATAATTAAAACTTTTTTACCTATTTTCTTCAAAATGTAAAACTATTCCTGTTTTGAAACGTACTAGATATAGTAGAAATTTACAAAAGGAGAGGCGATATAAGAGTTAACTATCTTTGTTACTACAGAAAAAAACTTACTTCGAGGTGAAGACGTGAAAAATAAACATATTTTAGAGGTGAAAAATTTAACTAAAGTTTATAAAGGAGAGGGCTATGAAGTTACTGCACTAAATGATATATCCTTTCATTTAAGGGTAGGTGAAATGGTTGCTGTTATGGGAACAAGTGGTTCAGGAAAAAGTACACTGCTGAACATTTTAGGAGCACTGGATGAACCAACTAGTGGAACGATTAAATTAAAAGGAATGCTTTTAAAAGATATGTTCCAAGAACCTCAAGCTTCAGCGTACAGAAGAGATAATATTGGATTTATCTTTCAATCATTCCACTTATTAAAGGATTTATCTGTAGAAGAAAACATAGCTCTGCCGCTCGTTTTAAAGGGACTTACATCGGATGTAATTGATTTAAAAGTAAATAACGTTGTCGAGCTCTTGGGATTAACAGCTTGGAAAAAACACCGTCCTGTACAACTGTCAGGTGGACAACAGCAGCGCGTAGCTATAGGAAGAGCAATTATAACTGAACCACCTATTATTCTGGCAGACGAGCCTACAGGTAACCTTGATTTTAATACTTCCGAAGTCATACTACACACACTAGTAACTACAAAAAACGAACTTAGCCAAAGCATACTTCTTGTTACTCACGACCCTAATGTAGCTACTTATGCAGATCGCGTTCTATTCTTTCATGATGGCTCTATTGTCGATACATATATCTGTAGCGGAAATAGTGATTTGGATCATATACTAGAGAAGTTTAAGCTTATTACAAAAGTCGAGAGTCCTAAGATATGAAAACGCTACGAGGTTTAGCTTTTCGTTTATTTAAGTCCAATAAATTTATAGTGTTTTCATCTATTGTAAGTATAGCTATTTCTACGATGCTTGTACTTAGTATGGTTTTATTCTCTTTTAATGCGCAGGACACATTAAAAAGTCAATTAAAACAAACTTACGGTGAGATGGATTTGTCTGTAGGGTTTGAGATGGATAAAGGCAAAATTTTGACATCGACTTTAGTGGAAGAAATTCACCAGGATAAAATGGTAGATAAGGTATCAAAAGTATCTATTGCTCATTTGAATCTAAATAAACTAAATACCTCTATCTATACAGTAGGTGTCGAAAACGATTATTTAGCTAAAAGTCGGTATCACTTTTCCAAACCGCTGAATAAGAATTCTGTCGCAATGAACAAAGGACTAGCTAAAGATTTACACGCAAAAGTAGGAGATAAAGTTCTTATAGAAAACAAAACATATACATTAGCAGAAACGGTAAAAGATTTATCCGCTACTGGGGTAGCTCCAGATATGCTAATACTTAATCAAAAAAACGTAAAAGACTATATTCAAGCAAAAGAAAAAAGCAGCGCAGAAGCAACTTATTTATTAATAAAGGCACACAAGAATGAGAGCGCCTTAAAGTTGGCCGATCGTATAAAATCTTATAACAAGAACTTACGTATTGATATAGCTGAACAAGATGCAGGCGTGCAAAATAATTTACAATCCTTACATACATTTATTATTGTTTTATCGGCATTGGTGTTAATTATCACATCTCTTATTCTCATTTCAAACTTTGAGCTTTTGCTTTACAAGATGAGGAATCAGTTCGCCATTATGCGTTCAATAGGAGCCAGTACTAAACAGATTAGCAAGATTATCATAATTCAAAGCACCGTTATAAACACCGTAGGGACAGGTGTAGGGTTTTTGCTAACCTTTTGCAGTCAAAGGTACTTATATAGCTGGTTAGGAAAAGCGTCAGAAATATCTTCTTTTCCATCTGACTTTAACGTAGGTACTGCCATTATCCTTACAGTTGTAATGTTTGTTATTATTCAATTCTTTTTACTCGTTCCAGCTTATCGAAGTACAAAAGTATTGCCCCTAAAAACAATGCAGACGAACGAGAAAATTAACTATGATTTTCCCAAGACAAGAATAGTAGTTTTTAAGGTACTATTAGCACTGTCCTTATTTTTAGTTATAGGAAGCCAGGTATTTCCTACAAGAGGCACATACGGACCTGCGATGTTGCTAATTACAGTTATTTTAGTTTTGCTTGCCTTTATACTAATCTTTCCTATCATAGTGACTAAAGGATTAAAATGGTTTTTGCCATATGGACAAAAAATATTTGGCAAAGAATTTTATATTGCGGCAAAAAACCTAATTCCCCAAGTTAAAAAAAACACAATGATTATCTTAATAATATGCGGATTAATGATCATTACTGTATTTGGGTCAATTACATTTAGAACCATACAAATTAATGGACTAACCTACTTAAAAAAAGAATATGCAATGCCTATTATTGTGGAAACTCGCCTTGATGATTCAAAAATAGATGTAAAAGAACTAACTAGAAAGGCTGAACAATTACCTAACGTAAAAAGCGTTAGCAACATGAGTAATCAGGGCTTAGGAGAGATTTTAAATTCAAAAAAGGTTGCGGATATTCGTTACAATGTGGTTGACTTGAAAAGATTGCAGAAGCAAGGACTTCTAGAGCACTTCTCGTATGTAAAAGGAAGTAATAAAGAGAATAGTATAATAGTGTCTGAAAAATTTGCTGAAAGTCATGATTTAAAAGTCGGTCAGGTACTCCATTTAGGTATGTATGTTGAAAATCAAGATGAATCAATGATAGAGGGAAATATAATACCTAAGGGAGATTATGTGGTAACAGCTATACCTAATCACCTTCTTGACAATAATGAAGCATTTTTAGATTGGAAAAGCAACAAGTTTAAAGATGTAGATTTTTACCGCCTATACATAGATGCTACGGATGTAAAGGCCGCTGTAAAAGAAATTGAAGGTTTAAAAAGCCAGTATCCCGAATTAAAGGTAAGCAGCTATGATCAATCTGTTAAAGAAGCAAACGAAATGTTTTATCAGCGTTGGGGAATTTTTATAGTTGTTATTGCCACATTGGTTGTTTCTACCATGGTAGGAGTATTTAATTCATTGGCAAATAATATTTATTCAAAACGAAAAGAATTTGCTGTTTTACGCGCGATGGGCATGACGCCAAAATGCATTCGTAAAGTCATTCTTTCACAGGTGAATTTATATATTACGATTGGAGTAATATGTGGAATTGTAATGGGACTTTTAGTGACATTAATTCTGCTATTAATGGATCCAGGGAAGTTTGTTATAGGTTATAAAACAATTCTTTCTGTAGTAGTATCAATGCTTGTAGTTAGCACTTTTTTATTCTCATACGTAAGTCGAAAAATATCTGGACAAGATCTTTCTATAGAGCTTACTAATGATAATAAGTGACTTCTCATGTAGATGTAGTAGAATACTATAATATTAATAAACCCCAATCTCTTTGTAGAGGTTGGGGTTTATTAATTTCTATGTTATTTATTTAACAACAACGTTCCCTACATATTGGGCATAGCCTCTATCAGTTTGAAGTTCTAGCACATAAACATAATTCCCTTTTTTCCTTGGGAACGTAAAAGTTCTATCTTGTTCGTTTATTCTAATATCTTGCTTCGCATTACTAGTGCTTATTATATAAGAACTAATGTCATTAACAAGAAAATCTTCGCTATCAAACCTTAAATTTCCTTGTGTTTCAGGAGCTACAGCTAGCGGTTGCTGCTTTTTAGCTCTATTTATACCATTCCTTGTATTTGTTTCCTTTCTGTACTGTTTTCCTTCTTCTCCGCGCCAATCTACATTAGTTTCTTTCAGTTCAACATCCACGACATCATTGGCCGATAATGTAACCGTAGGGGGAGAAAAGTCATATTCCTCGCCTATACAACCTGATAATCCAAAGATAATAAACGTAAACAGAGATAATTTTATAAACCCTTTCATATATAATATCCCCCTTAGTTAGTTGCGAATAGTAAAAAAATTTCTGCTTAATTTCTTGGAAAAGGGGTGAGGTAATAATAAATATCATATTCTTTATCAATATGAGGGACTACTTCAGTATCAGTACGGGTTTCAATTGTTATATTTGATTTTGTTGGGGTACCGGCATAAAAATCATACTTTACACCTTTTGGAGTCGTTATTTCACTAGTGATATCTGTATTTCCCTTTGATTGTTTGATAATAGCTGGATTCCCATTAAAATACCAACGGATTTTTTGATCCTTTTGAGTTAATGTAGCTGTTCCTACACCTACATTCGATTTTTCTTTAATTGTATAGATAACAATCTTTTCGTTATCTACATATTTGCTTTCACCGATAATATCTTGTATTCCTGTAGACTCTTTTTTTGCATTTTCAAAGGCTTCATCTTCACTAGAATAGAATTCCACGTCTTTTTTACTGTTTACGTTCGTTGCTGAACAAGCCGTTAGTATACTGGCTGACAGTAGAGATGCGAGTAATGCAGAATATAACTTTTTCATACAAACCCCCATTTTATTAATTTCTTTAATTTTAATCTTAATATAAATAGTTAAAATAATCCATTTATGTGATATAGTTGTTCAGTATGTAAAATTTAAACAACAAAGAAATGGAGTTTCACAATGAAGAATTCAAGGAAGATAGCAGCTGTTCTAACTGTTGCTTTTAGTTTAATGGGATGTACCTCAAAAGAATCAATTAACAAAAGTACAAAACAAGAAGAAGCCCAAAAAGAAATAAAAATAGAGTTAACGTTTCTCCAAAATGAATGTGATCGTCTTATTAATAAAGATGAGAACATAGAAAAAACGTTTCAAAGTTATAAAAATGATTTTAATTTGTTATCTACGTCCGTTAACAGTACTGAAAAGGTTAATAGAATGAATAATGACGAGTTAGAAATAAGTATCACTAACATTGAAAAAGATGTTGATAAACTAGATGGAGAAGAGGCTTTAAAAGCTTATACGAAATACACTTCCCCTAAAACAATATATAAAGTAACAATGATGAACAATATGCATTCGGTTATAGAGGCCACTAGAGGTTGGGATGACGGCAAGGATCTAGGTATATCATTCTTCTACGACCACCTCCATTCTTCTCAAGAAGATATTAATAGAGATATAAAACCTACAGTTAATCACATAACAAACGGACCAGTATACAAACTGCATATAGTAAAAGATGAATTGCAAAAGCATCGAGATGCTTTTAGTAAAGAACAGCTTGAACAGTTGGAAACAGCAATGAAAGGTTTTGATTATTCTTTGGATACTCAATTAAAAACCATCAGATCATATAAAAACATTGTTAACAATCCGTACACAAGTAATAATTATGACTATGAAGAAGAAGAGAAATATAACGGAGCCCGCACGTACCTTACTGATTTTGAATCGAATTTAGGTGTTGCTAAGCCTGAGTACTAAAACGTCTGAAATGGAGGCCAACTATGAAAAAACATAAAAAAATGTTAATTGCATTTAAGGATCCTGAATTAAACTGCTTTGTTAATAAAGGAGATTGGCTCTATATAGCAAGAAAAAAAGACACAAAGAAGGGACTTTTTAGATTACCTAGATACATACATTTTTTCGTTTCTATAAATGGAGAACGAATGCCTTCCGAATTTGGAGTAGTAAAGAATATAGATACTCCTATAACAGCAATGGAACTTGCTGAGCTAGATTATAAAAGCAGAAATAAAGACATTCAACTTTTAACAGATGAAACAGTGAAGGAATATGAATGGTTTTTAGAAAAAGTTAACGTTCATCCTGAACATAAACCGATGGCAGTAACGTGGTTTGAAAAAATACTTCCTAAAAAAGAGAGGTCCCTGAGGTTACATAAGAAGTTTTTCACGGGATTTTCTGAAGAAGAGAAAAAAGAATTATTTGAGAGCTGATAAAAACAGGTGACTTACTTCAGTCACCTGTTTTGTTTAGAGCGCACCAACACCTGACAATACTTAAATAAGAGTGAAACAAAAAGTGACGTTATAAATTGTCCGTCAGGAGCTTAGGTTGATAAATTTGAGACAGATTTATATGAAGGTTATCACGTTACACCGAGCCGCTATAAAAGCATTAGAAATGGATATTGGAAGGTTTGGGTTAAAGAAACGAATACGGGAGACAACGCTTACGTAACTGTAAATCAAAATACAGGTGTTTTCACGGATAATGAATAAGCATAGCAAAAACAATAGAATCGAAGTTTGATATGTTGAGCAAATAAATTAATGTTTTTTAAGTCTTTCGATGTTGTAATTGAGCCTATTCAAGAAATAAAAAAGCTGAGGCCTAGTGTAGGAGCTCAGCTTTTTTAGTATAAACTAATATTTATATCTTCTTTCGTCTGACCAAAATGAAATGTCCTGCAACCGCTAAAGCAAGAGCTAATGCAATATTCTTTACAGCTAACAGGATAATCCTTGGATACAACTGCATATCTATAGAGAATGACATTACGTTATATATCGGAATGTCCCTAGTCGTCCAATACTTGACCGCTATATATGTTAATAAAATAAATAGCGGAATAGCAATGTTTCGTGACAATACCATAAGGAAAAATCCTAAGTAACAGTACAACACAGTTTGAGGAGCATAAATAATAGTTAAATTAAATAATGATATGTAAGGATAAGGGTACCTTAATGTAATAGAAATTAGTAATACAAAAAATGCCGCTAGAAAAATAAGAAAGAAAGATGTCACTCTAATAAGGCCGTAAGACAAAATAGATGGCGAGGAGTTAGGTGTTAACTCAGCTGTTTTATCTTTATCAACAGAGTGATTTAAAAATAAGTATACGGACCACCAAGCGGCTATGGGACATACAACAAATTCTATTATTCTTGATATATATTGAAGACTTTCTAGATCAGGGGAAAAGCACGTATAAAGTATTGCAATTAAAATAATTAAAAAAGGTACATAGAAGTCTATACCCATTGATTTAGCTTCGGACGAGATGTTTATTTTTTTAACGAAGGCCATTAGCATTTTCCTTTCTCTTAATTATAAGGGCGTAGTTACAGAAATAACCAAGTTTAACTGGTAGAGTTCTTACGCATCAACTTAAGAAGTTACTAGTGTATAATTAAAACATATTTAGAAAAACAAGTAAAATAAAAATGTGATAATTTGTTAATATAAAAATCGAAGAAGATTACGCGTTTAGTAAACCTCCCGTAGCTCTAAAAACGTATCCTTCCTATAAAGTTTTTGGGGGATTAACAAAAAGTGCTTGTGTATTTAAATATCCAAGCACTTTTTTTATGAATTATTTTAACTAGAAAGATTAATCAGATAGCAGATACCTGAAATTTACAAAAAAGTGTAATTATTATAAAATTTAGTTAGGTGTACTTTTAAGTGATTTCTATAGGGGGGATAGTATGAGTTTAAAAGAAAGAGCAATTAAAGAGTTTAAAGAAAAGATAGATAGCGACGAAGAAATTAGAGAATCTATTTTAACTTACTATGAATATGAAAGTGGATTTTCGGGACTTGTAGGTGTACCAAATGGAAATTCTGTACCTATTCGAGGTGTTTTAGCTTATACAGAAAAAAGCCTACTTTTTTACGGAGAAGTTTTCTCTAAGCTGCCTATTGTATTACATATCCCATTCAATAAAATCAGAGAAATAAAAACAGGAAAGCAAATCCTTACAATTTTCAAATCAACTCTTACGATGGTTGTTGTTCATAATGATCAAGAAATTTTCTCTACACGGGGAAACAAGGAGGACTTTTCTAGGTTGAAGTCGTTTTTTGAAAATGTGAATGAAGAAGTATTTCTTGCTAAATAGGTAGTACCAAGATAAGCCTAGACTTAAAAATTAGGCTTATCTTGGTATGGCGTTCGCTAATAACGTACTTTTTAAGAAAGGATTTGGTTGTGTATATAGAAAGTACGTTAGACGTTAGGATGCTATTTCAGTTCAGAGAGAGGTGGTAATTATGCGTAAAAGAGATAAAGGGTTTTGGATAGCTTACCTTGTGTTTGCAATTATTATGCTATTAATCTACAAATATATACCGGCTGAAAACGGATTTCTCGTTATTGTTTTGTTTCCTCTAATTTATTGGTTCATCTACGAATTTATATTAAGGCCTAAGAAAAGAAGAAGCAATGGTTAAGGAGAGGCGATTTGCTTGTTTTGGAATTATCTTAACATGTCAACAGGACTTATAATAGCTTTAGCAAACATTTTTAATTCTGCATTCCAAGGAAGTATGCGTTGGATTATGGTTGGGTGTGGTTTGTTGATTTTCATATACAATTTAATAGTAACTTTCAATCAAAAACAAAATGAAGCGGCTAATCAAAATAAAGAAAAGAACTAACTAAAAGTCTCGTGGAGAACAAGTTCATTTTAAGCAAAATTTAATGAAGAGGGACATTTCGAAAAGAAGTATAAACATTTACCTAGTAGATTGCCAAGAAATTTTAGATTCTAGATTCTATATAAGTAAAAGGGCTATCGAGATTGGAAGGAAAAGATTGAAATAAAAATTAAAAAAACAAAGTTATTAAACATATTAGGACTTTTATTAATAATGAGCGCTACGCTTTATCCAGCTGGCTACATAAAATCACTTTATACTTTCATAGCGCTATATGGTGTAGGTATGACTGTAATTTTAACTGTAGGAATTGTATCTAGAAAAAGGCGTTAATTGTTTTAGGGAGTTTAAAGTACTTAAATTTACTTTTTTTATAGGTGAGGTAACGAAGATTCTGGAGTGAAAATTTTATAGGAAAGAGGGAAGAAATGGACGTTCAAAAGGTAGCAAACTTATTTTTGATTTTTGTCTTAATTGCAGCAGGCATTTCCTTGGTAATTGGCTTTGTTGTTGCTGTGAGAAGTACAAACTATAAGAAGGGATACATAAGTACTTTTATATCCAGTGTTTTCTTTTTAATACTTATTGTGAGCTGGTATGATAAAGCATCTTCAAACGTTTTTATGGGGACAATACCTTGGATTTTAAATGTTATTGCCGTCATTATTGTGTTACCACTGTACGTGTTAGTTGCTCGCTTTATATTTAAAAAGGTTACAAAAGGACAAAAAGGAACAAAAGAAAAGATTATTAGTTAAATTACTTTCTTTCATCGTTTTTTCTAATCTTCACGATTTTAAATAAATGAAGATACACAAAATCTTTTTTTATCAATATCCTGTTAGAGAAAGTGATTGATATCATTTTCTGTAAAGGAGAGAACGTCTATGATTAAAGTTAACCAACAAATTGTAAAAATAAGTGATCTAAATAATAGTTCGTTAACGAAAGAAAAAGCAGACATTTTAAAACAGATGGATGCCTATAGGGAAGTGTATGAGTATGCTACATTTGACCAGCTTGATTTTGATGTATCTGTTAAATTACAAATTATTGAATCGTCTGTGTTGCTGCGCAAAAGCGGCGCCAGGTTTGCTACATTTGCACGTTCTAGGTGTAACGAAAAGTATTGGAAAAGAACCGATAACGGAGGGTTTCAGCTACTGCCTACCGTTTCTCCTCATCAGGCCATCGATGATATTTTTTACAACGGACACGAATATGCGTTTGAGTGCGCGACGGCTGTTATCATCATCTTTTACAAAGCTGTATTAAATAATATTGGAAAAGCAAACTTTAACAGGCTTTTTGCTGATCTTTACTTACACGATTGGCAATATGATGAAGATCTTGAGCTTCATGGTTATAAAGGATCTGACTACTTGCCCGGAGACTGTGCGTATTTTAAAAATCCTGATTATAATCCTGATACTCCCCAGTGGAAAGGTGAAAACACAATTGTATTAGATGAAACTCTATATTTTGGTCATGGAATTGGAATTACGACGCGGGAAAGGATTATTGAAGTGTTAAATTTAAAGAGAAAAGACGACGCAAAGCAATCAGCTTACCTGTCAGATGAAATTGTCAGGCTTCACACCGCTCACCTCAGTTATTTTGCAGTTAGATACGAACCCGTTGTTTGGTACGACAGAAACAGCGCTATTATTTCCACTATTGGGTCGATTACGTATGTAGCTTGATTGATCAAAGTTTTGATACTTTGGTCTTTTTTTGTAAAAAGGAAAGAATTACATGAAAGTAAATTTGAGAATTCAAAAGGATTTTATGTATAAAAGAAGAATCCATTTAATACACAGGTCTTAAAACTAAAAGGAAAGGAGGAGATTCCCATTAAAAATCGTGATAAAAGACGCAAGAGAAAACGCGGCGCATTAAAAGATTATCTGAAAAATAAGCTTGGTCAGCTAAAACCGAAGCCAAACAAAGGACCTGTCTCAAATTTGAAGTCTTCTGCTTAAAACATCCCCCTAGTTTTTATATAGGGGGATGTTTCTTTTGAATTTTCTTTTATTTTAAGGTTTAAATGTTATGAGTGGCATTTAAGGGTTAATTTGTGCACAATAGACATTGAATAGTTTATCTAATACGACAACGTAAGGAGAGATTAGACGATGGAAAACATGATTTTAAAACATATGGACGTTGTAAGAGGAATTACGATTAGTATCCTCGAAAAAACAACAGAAGAGGCAGCGGACATCACACCAAAAGGATTCAATAACAATATCCGCTGGAATCTTGGACACATTGCCTTTATTCAAGAAAAACTTGTGTTTGGCTTAGCTGGTGAACCGATGCAAACGCCTGAGAGTTATGAAAGCTTTTTCGGCGCAGGAACAAAACCTGCCGATTGGACGGAGGCTGCTCCTTCTCTTGAAGAAATTGCGAAGGTGTTGAAAGATCAAGCACATCGTATTAAAGAGTTCATGCCCCAGCAGTTTGATAAGCAATTAATCACACCTTTTACAAACAAAGCCGGCATCAACTTTACAACAGTTGGCGAAACGTTTTTATTCAGCTTCTATCACGAAGCGATGCATGTAGAAACGATTAAGCAAATTGGGAAAGCTGCAGCTGCACAATAAGAAAATAAAAAAGAATAAATCACATATTCTTTATAACTATTTTACATAGCCCCTATGCATATACTGATCTATACAGCGCATAAGATGTAACATGAGCTGCTTTTCCTAATGCAGTTCGCAAGGAGGTGACAACGTGAAATTTCTTTCAGGTTTAACGACTCTTCTTGTGATTTTAGGCGGTTTAAATTGGTTGGCTGTAGCATTAGGCGTGAATGTAGTAGAAGAGCTATTTGGCTCTTGGGATTGGTTAGTAACAACGATTTATTGGTTAGTCGGCCTGTCTGCTCTTTATCAAATTTTTGATAAGTTCTTCGGAACGGGAGCGAGTGTCAAAAGCAAAGCGCTATAATAAATATTATTTTTTATTATCTCTTTAGGGAGTTTGAATGTATATTCAAACTCCCTTTTTCATGGATAAAAGACGTGACAACTTTACAAAATACGGTAAAATAAGGTAATAACCAAAAAATAGGAGGGATGAGATGGAGCTTTGGGGTGTAGTACCTATCTTAGTGTTTGGAGTTCTTTATATAGGAATCATTGCTGGTATTATAGCTGTTATCGTTATAGTGTTAAAGCGAATGAAAGAGAGAAATCAATATTTACGTGAAATACGGGATGAACTGAGAAATCAAAACAGAGCAACTATAGCAGAAAATAAAGAATAGAAGAGGGTTTAATAGATGAAGAAAAGTGTACTTCCTATATTTTTTATCGTAAATCTTTTTTTTATTTACTGTTTATTATTTAATCAAGGATACATCTTTCAGCTAAAGAATCTACCTTACATATGGGCTATTTATTTACTTCTTGGCACCTGTTTAGCTTTTTATTATATGCTGCGATACAAACAAAAAAAAGACGGACAGGTGTTGCTTTCAATCGGCATTTTAACTACAAGCATTAGTTCACTTGGCTGTTTAGGTTTCTTTTACTTCTTTTATCACGCAATGGGCGGATAAGAGAGAGCACCACAAGCAGGGACTTCAGTGAAAGTCTCTGCTTTTTATATTTGGATCTATTGTATAATAGAAAAAAAGAAATGAATGCAGGAGGGGAACTATGCGAATTGTTTCGCTTTGTCCAAGCAATACAGAACTAATAGCGTATTTAAAATGTGAGCATTTGCTCGTAGCAATTGATGATTATTCCGATTGGCCGCAGTCTATTCAAGGTCTGCCGCGTTTAGGTCCCGATTTATCTATTAATATGGATGCGGTGGAAGAAGCTAAACCCGATTTAGTCCTAGCATCACTAAGCGTTCCTGGAATGGAGCGAAATATTGAAGAACTAAAAAAACGAAAGCTTCCTTATATCGTATATAATCCTAATTCGCTAAAAGATATCCGTCAAAATCTACAGGATTTAGGTCAGCGATTAAACATTGAAACAAAAGCAGCTGAACTGTTAAAGCGTTATGATCAGTTTCTTTCTACATATAAAGGGATTGCAAATCAAATTGACGAAAAAGCCACTATATACTGGGAATGGTGGCCAAAACCTGTCTTTACTCCTGGCAAAGCAAACTGGCTGACTGAAATTAGTGAGTTAGCGGGAGGAGAAAATATATTTGCTGATCATAAAGAAGCAAATGTACAGAGTGATTGGGAAGAAGTGCTCAAACGAAATCCACTTCATGTGTGTTTGGCTTGGGTGGGCGTACAGACAAACAAAGTGAATCCAAAGATTTTACACAAGAGACCGAACTGGTCTGACATGTCTGC
>Ga0209796_10000820_pt1 | contig 15835 bp, 15 predicted proteins | sample AgamicOrSfrz_FD_187167 | JGI IMG/M metagenome (GOLD analysis project Ga0209796, IMG submission 187167) | Agave microbial communities from Guanajuato, Mexico - Or.Sf.rz (SPAdes) (version 2) | ecosystem: Host-associated > Plants > Phyllosphere > Phylloplane/Leaf | place: Guanajuato, Mexico...
AAGAATCCATGTCACTTTGAGTGCCCACACAGATTGTCTGATAAATTGTTAAAGAGCAGTGCAACGCGGCTTTCGCTCACCGTTGCGAGGTGGCGTATATTACGCTTTCCTCTTTCAGAGTCAAGCGTTTATTTTCGCTTTTCTCTGTTGACCCGGCGGCGTGTGTGCCGTTGTTCCGTGTCAGTGGAGGCGCATTATAGGGAGTAATTCCGAACCTGCAAGGATAAAGTGAAATTTATTTACTAACCGCTCACTTTCCAGGCAAAACTAACTCCAGACCTCAATTTTCGCCTGGTTTTTAAACAAAAACGAGCCGCAAGCGGCTCGTTTTTGCGTTTTGTGACTTACTGCACTGCCACAATGCGACCGTCGTTGGCTTCCAGACGAATAACTTTGCCTGGAATCAACTCTCCGGAGAGGATCTGCTGCGCCAGCGGATTTTCGATCTGCTGCTGGATAGCACGTTTTAATGGACGCGCACCGTACACCGGATCGTAACCATTCTCGCTAAGCAGCTTCAACGCCTCGTCGGAAATGTGAATTTCATACCCACGCTCTTCCAGTCGTTTGTACAGACGCTGCAGCTGGATCTGCGCAATCGACGCAATGTGTTTTTCACCCAGAGGATGGAAGACCACTACTTCGTCAATACGGTTGATGAACTCCGGACGGAAGCTATGGCTGACCACACCGAGTACCAGCTCCTTCATATGACCGTAATCCAGTTCGCCGAAACGTTCCTGAATCAAATCGGACCCCAGGTTCGAGGTCATGATGACAACCGTATTACGGAAGTCGACCGTTCTCCCCTGCCCGTCGGTCAGACGACCATCGTCCAGTACCTGAAGCAGGATGTTGAACACATCCGGATGCGCTTTTTCCACCTCATCCAGCAGGATGACGGAATAAGGACGACGGCGAACCGCTTCCGTCAGATAGCCACCTTCTTCATAACCAACGTATCCCGGAGGGGCACCGACCAGACGTGAGACGGAGTGTTTCTCCATAAACTCGGACATGTCGATACGCACCATCGCATCGTCGCTGTCGAACATAAAGTTAGCCAGCGCTTTACACAGCTCGGTTTTACCGACACCCGTCGGCCCCAGGAACAGGAACGAACCAATTGGGCGGTTTGGATCGGACAGCCCCGCTCGGCTACGGCGAATAGCGTTCGATACCGCCTCAACCGCTTCGTTCTGACCAATCACCCGATTGTGAAGATCTTGCTCCATGCGCAGCAGTTTTTCACGCTCGCCTTCCAGCATGCGCGCCACCGGAATACCGGTCCAGCGAGCAAGCACTTCCGCGATTTCTGCATCCGTCACCTTATTACGTAACAGACGCATCGTTTTCCCTTCTGACTGCGTCGCTATCTCAAGCTGTTTTTCCAGCTCAGGAATTTTGCCGTACTGCAGTTCAGACATCCGCGCCAGATCGCCGACGCGACGCGCCTGCTCAATGGCAATTTTTGCCTGTTCGAGTTCAGCTTTGATGGTCTGAGTGCCGGAAAGGGATGCTTTCTCGGCTTTCCACTCTTCTTCCAGCTCAGAATACTGGCGCTCTTTATCGTCCAGTTCTTCATTGAGCATATCCAGGCGTTTCTTACTGGCTTCATCAGACTCTTTCTTCAGCGCCTGCTGTTCCAGCTTGAGCTGAATGATGCGTCGGTCGAGTCGGTCCAGCTCTTCCGGTTTCGAGTCAATCTGCATACGAATGCTTGAAGCCGCTTCATCAATCAGGTCGATCGCTTTATCCGGTAGCTGACGGTCAGCGATATAACGATGAGAAAGCGTCGCCGCCGCAACGATGGCCGGGTCTGTGATCTGCACGTGGTGGTGCAGTTCATAGCGCTCTTTCAGACCACGCAGGATCGCGATGGTATCTTCAACGCTTGGCTCAGCAACAAACACTTTCTGGAAGCGACGTTCCAGCGCAGCATCTTTCTCGATGTACTGACGATACTCATCAAGCGTAGTGGCGCCGACACAGTGAAGTTCACCGCGCGCCAGCGCAGGTTTCAGCATGTTCCCGGCATCCATCGCGCCGTCCGCTTTACCCGCACCGACCATGGTGTGCAGTTCGTCGATAAACAGGATAACGTTACCTTCCTGTTTCGCCAGGTCGTTAAGCACGCCTTTGAGACGCTCTTCGAACTCACCGCGGTATTTCGCACCGGCCACCAGCGCGCCCATATCCAGCGCCAGTACGCGGCGGCCTTTCAGGCCTTCCGGCACTTCACCGTTGACGATACGCTGCGCCAGCCCTTCAACAATGGCGGTTTTACCGACACCAGGTTCACCAATCAGCACCGGGTTGTTCTTGGTACGACGCTGCAGTACCTGAATCGTACGGCGGATTTCTTCATCACGGCCGATAACCGGGTCAAGTTTGCCCTGCTCAGCACGCTCGGTCAGATCGACCGTAAATTTCTTCAAAGCCTGACGTTGGTCTTCGGCTCCCTGATCGTTCACGCTTTCACCTCCGCGCATTTTCTCAATCGCCTGAGTCACATTGGCGGTGGTGGCGCCGGCAGATTTCAGCAGGTCGGTCAAGGTACCGCGTGATTCAAGCGCCGCCAGAACAAACAGCTCTGACGAAATAAAGTTGTCCCCACGTTTTTGCGCCAGCTTGTCGCAAAGGTTCAGCACGCGTACCAGATCCTGCGACGGCTGAACGTCGCCGCCGGTACCTTCTACCTGCGGCAAACGGCTCAGCGCCTGATCGATAGCGGTGCGTAACTGGCCAGCATTAATGCCAGCGGACGTTAATAAAGGACGTACCGATCCCCCTTCCTGATTCAGCAAGGCGCTCATTAAATGAAGAGGTTCGATAAATTGGTTGTCGTGCCCCAGTGCGAGGGACTGGGCATCGGCGAGAGCAAGCTGGAATTTATTAGTAAGACGATCCAGACGCATAACTCCTCCCATAACAGGTCAAATTTGCTACTGGAGATTAAATGAGGTCATCCCTCAATTATTCAAGGTTAATGACCTGAATTATGTGAAAAGAAAACGGCACGTACCGGATCGTCTTGATTCTTTAGGTTATATCAGCCAAATGAAACTTGCCATACGTCCCGTGGTCTTGTCACGGCGATAGGAGAAAAAATCACCCTTTTCGGTGAATGTGCAACGATCGCCGCCGAAGATCTGCGACACGCCGACGTTGTTCAGGCGCTGGCGGGCGAGCTGGTAGATATCGGCCAGATATTTATCCCCCGAAGGCAGGAAGGCTTCCACCGCTTGCGGATCTTTTTCCATAAAGGCTTCGCGAACCTCTGGCCCCACTTCAAAAGCGCGAGGACCAATGGCCGGGCCAAGCCAGGCCATAATATTGGCAGGCTCATCGTTAAAGCAGGTGACTGTTTCTTCGAGCACGCCTTCACACAGACCACGCCAGCCCGCGTGTGCTGCTGCTACCTCGGTACCTGCACGGTTACAGAACAGAACCGGCAGACAATCAGCGGTCATCACGGCACAAACGGTTCCCGGAGTATTACTGTAAGAAGCATCAGCGCGTTTAGAAGCATAGGGTTCCCCCGTCAACTTCAGCACCGCGTTACCATGAACCTGTTCCAGCCAGACCGGTTTCGACGGCAAGTTTCCCGCAGCAAACAGACGCCTGCGGTTCTCTTCAACGTGTTCCAGGTTGTCACCACAGTGCGCACCGAGGTTCAAAGACTCCCACGCGCCCTGACTAACACCGCCAATACGGGTTGAACTACAGGCAGCCACGCCTGCAGGCAATGGCCACTCCGGGACAATCAGTTTGGTCATAACCAGTCCACTTGATCCTTATGTTCTTCGAAATCAGCACGCATGGCGTCAATAAGGTCCACCATATCCTGCGGGATAGGCGCATGCCACTCCATCTGAATACCGGTGATAGGGTGATAAAGACGCAGCATGGTCGCGTGCAGCGCCTGACGATCGAATTTACGCAATACGCTGATGAACTCATCCGATGCGCCTTTAGGCGGACGCGGACGACCGCCGTAGACCTGATCCCCCACCAGCGGATGGGTAATGTGGGCCATGTGCACGCGGATCTGGTGAGTACGCCCGGTTTCCAGACGCAGACGCAGGCGCGTATGAATACGGAAGTGTTCCATAATGCGATAGTGCGTCACCGCCGGTTTACCCATCGGATGCACCGACATATGGGTACGTTTGGTTGGGTGACGGCTGATTGGCTCTTCCACCGTTCCGCCAGAGGTCATATGCCCAATGGCTACCGCTTCATACTCGCGGGTGATCTCGCGCAGCTGCAGCGACTCCACCAGACGGGTCTGAGCAGGAACGGTCTTCGCCACCACCATCAAACCGGTGGTGTCTTTATCCAGACGGTGCACGATGCCCGCGCGCGGGACATCCACGATCGGCGGATAGTAATGGAGAAGTGCGTTAAGTACCGTACCGTCAGGATTCCCCGCGCCCGGATGAACAACCAGGTCGCGCGGCTTATTGATCACCAGAATGTCATCATCTTCATAGACGATGTCCAGTGGGATATCCTGAGGCTCGAAGCGGATTTCCTCTTCGATTTCAGCATTGATGGCGACAGCTTCCCCACCTAACACTTTCTCTTTTGGTTTGTCCCAGATCTTGCCGTTTACCAGCACGCGCTGGTCAAGGATCCATTCTTTTATGCGTGAACGCGAATAATCAGGGAACAATTCGGCCAAAGCCTGATCTAAGCGTTGACCGAGCTGATTTTCGGAGACTGTTGCGGTGAGTTCTACTCGTTGTGCCATAAACTGCTTCTTCGTTTAACGTTGGGTTTTACGGCTTTGCCGTTTAATATAGTGTGCTATTGTAGCTGGTCTTAATCGGGAGCAGGAACAGAGTTTCTCCCGGACAAACATTTGAGGAAAGTCAAAACGTCATGACGCGCATGAAATATCTGGTGGCAGCGGCCACGTTGAGCCTGGCTTTGGTGGGCTGCTCCGGTTCAAATGAACAGGTCCCTGACAATCCGCCGAATGAAATCTATGCGACTGCACAACAAAAGTTGCAGGACGGTAACTGGAAACAGGCGATAACGCAACTGGAAGCGTTGGATAATCGCTATCCATTTGGTCCGTATTCGCAGCAGGTACAGTTAGATCTCATCTATGCATACTATAAAAATGCCGATCTGCCGCTGGCTCAGGCAACCATCGATCGTTTCATGCGTCTGAACCCGACTCATCCTAACATCGACTATGTGATGTACATGCGCGGCCTCACCAACATGGCGCTGGACGACAGTGCGCTGCAGGGCTTCTTCGGCGTGGATCGTTCCGACCGTGACCCGCAGCATGCGCGTGATGCCTTTAATGACTTCTCCAAGCTGGTGCGCGGCTATCCGAACAGTCAGTACGTGACCGACGCCACCAAGCGTCTGGTGTTCCTGAAAGATCGTCTGGCGAAATATGAATACTCCGTGGCGGAATACTATACCCGCCGTGGCGCATGGGTTGCCGTGGTTAACCGCGTAGAAGGTATGCTGCGTGATTATCCGGATACTCAGGCAACGCGCGACGGCCTGAAGCTGATGGAAAACGCTTACCGTCAGATGCAGATGACCGCTCAGGCTGAAAAAGTGGCGAAAATCATCGCCGCGAACAGCAGCAATACCTGATTTTGCCTCAATGCAAAACGGCAGCCCGAAGGCTGCCGTTTTTTTATTCATTTTAGAGCGTCGCTGATGCGCGTTAGCCTCAACACATCCAGTCAACTATGGCCCCAATTTTTGCCTTCGACAAGGTAAATCTCACCTCTTCCTGCCCTGCCTCACAAAAAAGATTCCCTGACAAAAACCGACAAAATAACGTGATCTAAATCACACATTTTGACATTAGGTCGGGTATGCTGGAATCACCAAGACGGAAAGACAAGAGGTAAAATTTATGACAATGAACATTACCAGTAAACAAATGGAAATTACTCCGGCAATCCGCCAGCACGTCGCAGACCGTCTCGCCAAACTGGATAAATGGCAAACTCATTTGATTAATCCACATATCATCCTGTCCAAGGAGCCGCAGGGTTTCATCGCTGACGCAACTATCAATACTCCAAACGGCCATCTGGTCGCCAGCGCAAAACACGAGGATATGTACACCGCTATTAACGATTTGATCAACAAGCTGGAACGGCAGCTCAATAAAGTGCAACACAAAGGTGAAGCCCGTCGCGCCGCAACATCGGTGAAAGACGCCAGCTTCGCGGAAGAAGTTGAAGAAGAGTAATCCTTTAAATTGAGTGTACCGCCAACGCGCCTTCGGGCGCGTTTTTTGTTTTTTATTGACAGGGTGAAAACAGTACGGGTACTTTAACGGTATCAATCACAGGATGACTTCATGAAACTTACGCCGTTCTTCTTCGCATTCTTTTTTACCTTCCCCTGACTGGGAGGCGTTTCGTCGTGTGATAAAGAATGCGAAGACGAACAACAAGGCCTCCCACAGCGGGAGGCCTTTTTTATTGATAATGATAAAATGAGACAGGCAACACTATGACACCGGAAAACCCGTTACTGGATCTGCGCGTAAAAATCAGTGCGCTGGACGAGAAATTACTGGCGCTGCTGGCCGAACGCCGCGCGCTCGCCGTCGAAGTGGGCAAAGCCAAGCTGGATTCCCATCGCCCGGTACGTGATATCGACCGCGAGCGCGATCTGCTGGAGCGTTTGATCCAGCTCGGTAAAGCGCATCACCTCGATGCCCACTACATCACCCGGTTGTTCCAGCTCATCATCGAAGACTCCGTTCTCACCCAGCAAGCGTTACTCCAGCAGCATCTGAATAAAACCAATCCGCACTCTGCGCGTATCGCCTTCCTCGGGCCGAAAGGCTCTTATTCTCACCTGGCCGCGCGTCAGTATGCCGCACGCCATTTCGAAGAGTTTATCGAGAGCGGCTGTGCGAAGTTTGCCGACATTTTTAATCAGGTTGAGACCGGCCAGGCGGATTACGCCGTGGTGCCGATTGAAAACACCAGCTCCGGCGCCATCAACGACGTTTACGATCTGCTGCAGCACACCAGCCTGTCGCTGGTTGGCGAGCTGACGATCCCTATCGATCACTGCGTGCTGGTCTCCGGTTCAACCGACCTGAGCAAGATCGAAACGGTCTACAGTCATCCACAGCCGTTCCAGCAGTGCAGCCAGTTCCTGAACCGCTATCCGAACTGGAAAATTGAGTACACCGAAAGCACCTCAGCGGCGATGGAAAAAGTGGCGCAGGCTAACTCCCCAACCGTCGCCGCGCTCGGCAGCGAAGCCGGCGGCGCGCTGTATGGTTTACAGGTACTGGAACGCAATCTGGCAAACCAGACGCAAAACATCACCCGTTTCGTGGTGCTGGCGCGTAAGGCTATTGATGTCTCGGATCAGGTTCCGGCTAAAACGACCCTGCTGATGGCCACCGGCCAACAGGCCGGTGCGCTGGTTGAAGCCCTACTGGTGCTGCGTAATCACAACCTGATCATGACGAAGCTGGAATCACGTCCGATCCACGGTAATCCGTGGGAAGAGATGTTCTACCTTGATATCCAGGCCAACCTGGAATCTGCGTCCATGCAGAAAGCCCTGCGCGAACTGGGCGAGATCACGCGCTCCATGAAGGTGCTGGGCTGCTATCCGAGCGAGAACGTGGTCCCGGTTGACCCGGCTTAACGTTCGATAAACCGGCTTTTCTTCATCCCTGCTACGCTCACCGGCAGGGTGAAGATGGCGCCGGAGAGCGGATACTTCGCCACCTCCTCCGCGTCCATATTTTCCCGCGTAGTGGTAATAAACAGCGTTTTCATGTCATCGCCGCCAAAACAGACCATCGTCGGGCAACGTACCGGCATGCGGTATTCTTCCAGCTGCTCCCCTTGCGGAGAAAAACGCGCAATACGCCAGCCGTCAAACAGCGCACTCCAGTAGCAGCCTTCCACATCCATGGCCGCGCCGTCCGGTATGCCTTCGCCCTCTTTAAACTGACGAAACACCTCACGCCTGCCGGGTTCGCCCTGCTCGTCAAGCGGCGTGCGGTAAATTACGCCGTTTGGCGTGTCTGAGGTAAACATCCACCGCTTGTCCGGGCTAAACGCTAAGCCGTTGTGTCCGTGAATATCGCACTGGATCACTTTCGGCGTCAGGTCGTTGTCGATGCGCATCAGCAACGCGCCGTTGTAATCTCCCGGCCCCCAAAAGGTGCCCGTATAGAACCGTCCCTGATGATCGGTGCCACCGTCGTTAAAACGCGCCAGCTGTGGGTTAGAGGGGTTATCACACACCTTGCGGCGCAGCAGGCCGTGTTTATCGGTCAGCCAGATACCCGTTCGCATCGCAACGATAAAACCACCCTGCTCGCGCAGAGCAAAACAGCCCACCTCCTCATGGAAAGAGAGCACGGTGTGTTCTGCCGTCGGCAGATGGTAGCGGTGGATCTCCCCTTCCAGAATATCGGCCCAGTAGAGCGCGTGCTCTTCTGCGCTCCACGTCGGGCATTCAGGCAGATGCCCGGTGTAATTCAACAGCAGCTGCGGTTCGGCCATGACAGTTCCCCAAAATAAAAAAAGCCAGCAATGCTGGCTTTCAGTATATACATCATCGCATTACTGGCGACTGTCATTTGCCTGGCGCAATAGCGTCCGGCTCTCACTCTGGAAGCGCTGCGCGTAATCGCCAAACCAGTGCTCGACCTTGCGGAAGCTGTCGATAAACGCCTGCTTGTCTCCGTGCTCCAGCAGCGTAATGGCTTCACCAAAGCGCTGATAGTAGCGCTTGATGAGCGCCAGGTTGTTCTCGGAGGACATAATAATGTCCGCGTAAAGCTGCGGATCCTGAGCAAACAGGCGCCCTACCATCGCCAGCTCCAGACGATAGATAGGTGAAGAGAGTGCCAGCAGCTGTTCAAGCTGCACGTTCTCTTCCGCCAGATGCAGACCGTAGGCAAACGTCGCAAAGTGGCGCAGCGCCTGAATGAACGCCATGTTCTGATCGTGCTCGACCGCGCTGATGCGGTGCAGTCGCGCACCCCATACCTGAATCTGTTCCAGGAACCACTGATAGGCTTCCGGCTGACGACCGTCGCAGTAAACCACCACCTGCTTTGCCAGGCTGCCGCTGTCCGGGCCAAACATCGGATGCAGACCCAGCACCGGACCCGTATGCGCAGCAAGCATGGCCTGCAGCGGACCATTTTTGACGGAGGCCAGATCCACCAGGATGCAGTCTTTCGGTAAAGGAGGCAGCTTTTCGATGATCTGCTCCGTCACGTGGATCGGCACGCTGACGATAACCATCCCGGCATCTTTGATAAGTTCCGGAGCATGCGCCCAGTCCTCTTTTTCCAGAATGCGCACCTGATAGCCAGAAAGCGTCAGCATTTTTTCAAACAGACGCCCCATCTGCCCTGCTCCGCCGACAATCACCACCGGACGCAGGGACGGACAGAGGGTTTTAAAGCCCTTGTCGTTTTCGCTGGAGTAGGATTCCCGCATCACGCGACGCAGAACATCTTCAATCAAATCCGGCGAAACGCCCAGCGCCTGGGCCTCTTTACGACGGGAGGCCAGCATTGAAGCTTCGCGCTCCGGGACGTAAATCGGCAGGCCGTATTTGCTTTTCACCTCACCGACTTCGGCAACCAGCGCCATGCGGCGCGCCAGCAGGTCCAGCAGCGCCTTATCCACTTCATCAATTTGATCGCGCAGTGCGGTCAATTCAGCAACCATAACAAACCTCTTAAGCCAGACGCGTCGCCAGCTGGCCGTTCAAATCTTTGTGGATCTCACGCAGCAGCGCATCGGTCGTCTCCCAGCTGATGCAGGCATCCGTCACGGAGACGCCGTGCTTCATTGCGCTACGCGGTTGTTCCGATGACTGATTGCCTTCATGAATGTTGCTCTCAATCATCAGACCGATAATCGAACGGTTGCCATCTTTGATCTGTGCGATCACGGATTCCGCAACCGCAGGCTGGCGACGGTAATCTTTATTTGAATTACCATGACTGCAATCTACCATCAGTGCCGGGCGCAGTCCCGCCTGCTCCATCTCTTTTTCACACTGCGCCACGTCCGCCGGGCTGTAGTTAGGTGCTTTCCCGCCGCGCAGGATCACATGGCCATCCGGGTTGCCCTGCGTTTGCAGGAGGCAGACCTGGCCCGCCTGGTTAATACCGACGAAACGGTGCGGCATGGCGGCAGCGCGCATGGCGTTGATCGCCGTCGCCAGGCTGCCATCGGTGCCGTTTTTAAAACCAACAGGCATCGACAGGCCAGACGCCATCTCGCGGTGGGTTTGCGATTCCGTGGTACGCGCACCAATCGCGGACCAGCTAAACAGATCGCCCAGGTACTGCGGGCTGTTTGGATCCAGCGCTTCAGTTGCCAGCGGCAGCCCCATGCTAACCAACTCCACCAGCAGGCGACGCGCAATCTTCAGGCCTGCTTCCACATCAAACGAGCCATCCATGTGCGGATCGTTAATCAACCCTTTCCAGCCGACGGTAGTACGTGGCTTCTCAAAATAAACGCGCATCACCAGATAGAGGCTATCGCTGACCTCCTCCGCTAATGCTTTAAATCGACGAGCGTACTCAATGGCGGTTTCAGGATCGTGAATAGAGCAAGGACCGCATACCACCAGCAGGCGCGGATCGCGGCCGGCGATAATGTCAGAAATGGTCTGGCGGGAGTGCTCGATCTGAGCCTCCTGCGCGACGCTCAGCGGAAATTCCGCTTTCAGCTGATCCGGAGTGATTAAAACCTGTTCGTCAGTGATATGTACGTTGTTCAGCGCGTCTTTTTGCATGATGGCGATCCTGTAAAGCTCGTTTGCGATAGTTGTTTTCCTCAATGAGGTGGAACCACGATACCATAAAAAGTAAACATTTCAATCCAAAATACGTACACTTTACTTTACACAAGCCACTTTATTGCAAAAAACAGCCGATGAAAACGTAAACTTTAAATTACAGACAGTTTTTCTTTAGCCAGGCTATGCTGAAGAAAAAGGAGAATAGCTATGCGTTCAATTGCTCTCGTGCTGTTGTCGCTGTTTTTAACGGGCTGTCAGATCAATCCTTATACTTTCCATCCCGACTGGACAAGCCCATCCTGGTTTGATGCCGGTAAAGAAGACGCCATGAATGGCCTGCCGGTTAAAGATAACCAGGCCCTGGCCGATAGTTTTAACGACACACACGTTGATCGTAGCGAATATCTTCGCGGCTATGCTGACGGTCAGAAGAAAGTCTGCGAAGAAGGGTTTATTCATGCCTGGGGATTAGCCGGCAAATCTTTCCCTGCCAGCTGCGCTACTGTCGAAAACGCGGCAAAACTGCGTGCGTCATGGCAGAAAGGGATGGATGAAAGTATGCGTTCCAGCAGACTGAATTAAGGCTGATTTTATCCACCGGAAAATAAACAACAGTAGGATTTAGCTTAGGTCGGCCTTAGGCTATTTCTGACATAATGACGGCTCTGATAAACAATGGTATTCTGCCCGCAACTCTTAAGGACATCTATTTCCGGAGCGATGTGGCGGATTCTGGTGAGAAATTTATTCTTGATCTCTTTTTTCCGACTCACTCTGGTCTTAATGCTATTCCTTATGATGGGCCCTGCGGCGGCAGGCACGCTTACGGAAACGGATAAATCGGTCCGCTCGATTGTCTCTGGCATTGTGAGCTATACGCGATGGCCGTCACTTTCCGGACAGCCTAAACTCTGCGTCTACGCCACTTCTCACTACACGCACGCCCTCAGCGGCGATGAGGGGCATAGCGAGTTACCTTATACTCCCGTTATTGTACGTAACGATCGGGAAGCCCTGGCCGCAACGTGCGATGCGATTTATTTCGGGTCTGAATCACCAGCAAAACAACTTGAATTAATAAGTCAATATCAGGGCAGAGCATTGCTATTAATCTCAGAGCAAAATCCGGAATGCGTAATTGGCAGTGCCTTTTGCCTGATAATCGATCGCGGCCAGGTACGGTTCTCCGTCAACCTGGACGCATTGACGCGCAGTGGTGTAAGAGTCAATCCGGATGTATTAATGCTCGCACGGAATAAGCAGCATGGATAAAGATTTCACTTCAACGCCGCGCCCAACGTTTAAAAGAACGTTGAGGCGAAACAGCATGATAAGCGTCATCATCACGATGACGTTAATATGGCTGTTGCTCTGTTTTGCTTCCGTCGTAACCTTAAAACAATACGCGCAAAAGAATCTCGAACTAACCGGCGCCACTATGAGCCACAGCCTGGAAGCCTCTCTGGTCTTCAACGATTCCCTGGCGGCCAACGAAACGCTCGCAGCCTTGGGCAAACAGGGCCAGTTTGCCCAGGCCGAAGTTATCAACGCGCATAAAAAGCGGTTTGCCTACTGGTCCTGGAACCCGGAAGATAACAACGACACGCTGGGCGCGCTGGTAAGCCGCTGGCTTTTCCCCGTACCGGTTGCGCAGCCCATCATGCATAACGGCTTAACGATCGGTGAAATTCGCCTTACCGCGCGTGACAGCCTGATCGGCCATTTCATCTGGATGTCGTTTGCCGTGCTGACCGGCTGTATTCTTTTTGCAACCGTCATCGCGCTCGCCATTACCCAGTCTTTGCATCACGGCATGGTCACGGCACTGCAGAACATTACCGACGTCGTGCATGACGTTCGCACTAACCGCAACTTCTCCCGCCGGGTTAAAGACGGGCGTATCGAAGAGTTTCACCAGTTTGGTGAAGACTTCAACAGCCTTCTGGATGAGATGGAAGAGTGGCAGCTGAAGCTCCAGGCGAAAAACGCCCAGCTGTTGCGTACCGCCATGCACGACCCGCTCACCGGTCTTGCCAACCGCGCTGCGTTTCGTAACAGCATTGCGGCCTTAATGAACGACCCTTCTGCCAAAACGAACTCGGCCCTGCTCTTCCTCGACGGTGATAATTTTAAGTTTATTAACGACACCTGGGGACATGCGGCAGGAGACTGCGTGCTGATTGAAGTCGCCAGCAGGATGATGGAGTTTGGCGATAAACGTCACCAGGCATACCGCCTTGGCGGTGACGAATTTGCCATGGTGCTCTACGGCGTGCACTCTGAGGTTGAGGTTCAACACATTTGCGCTGCGCTTTCGCAGCAGTTTATCCGTCCGTTTGATCTGCATAACGGACAAAAAGCATCGATGTCACTCAGTATTGGCTTTGCTCTGGCGTGGGAAAATGCTTCCGTGGAAGCATTACTGGAGAGGGCTGACCGCAACATGTACCAGGTGAAAAACCAGCGTACGAAAACAACAAGTTAGAAAGGATACTCTATGTTAAAACGTTACTTCGCGCCGATAGTACTGGCCTCACTGGTTCTGGCAGGCTGTCAGTCGCCGCCGGAAGGCAAATTCACTCCTGAGCAAATTGCGGCGATGAAGTCTTACGGTTTTAACGAACTGAACGGTGACTGGTCACTCGGCATGTCGGACACTATCCTGTTTGATAAAAATGACGCCAGACTGCGTCCGGAAAGTGAAACGCAGATCCAATCCATGGCCTCCCGCCTGGCGGAAACCGGCCTGAACCACGCGCGAATGGATGGTCACACGGATAATTACGGTGAAGAAAGCTACAATGAAGCGCTGTCGTTAAAACGCGCCAATGCAGTGGCCGATGCCTGGGCGAAGGGGGCAAATATCCCGCGCAGCAATCTCACCACGCAGGGATTAGGTCAAAAATACCCGGTTGCGAGCAACAGTACCCCGCAAGGGCGTGCTGAAAACCGCCGCGTCGCAGTGGTTATCAGCACGCCATAGGGTTATTTAGCGGATGTTTCGGCGAGCGTCACCCTGGTTGCCGCTCGCCAGCGCAGCCAGTCCACCAGAACAAACAGCGCCAGACTCACGCCCATGACCGGCAAGGCCAGCCCCAGCAGTACGCTGATTATCAGCGTAACCCCTCTTCCCCACCCTGACAGCGCCAGCCAACTCTGACAAAGCGTCTGCACCGGATCCACGGCCGATTGCGCCGGACGGCGCATCCACCACATCCGGTACCCCCAGATGATGAGCACGCACAGGGCGAGGCCGAACGCCACGAGCAGCAGCTGATTCACCAGCCCGAATAAGATCCCCATATGGAAATCTACCCCCCAGCGGGTCAGTTTTGCCATCAGCGGGAAATCTTCGAAACGGGTTCTGTCCAGGACCTGCATCGTAGAAGGATCAACCGCAACGGCATCGACCTGGGTCGGCCAGCTGCGATCGATTTCCGTCACGGTCCAGGCGCGATCCGCCGTTTTCGCCGGGCGGATCTCCAGCCTGTTGGCATCAATCCCTGCGTTACGCGCCGCGTTTAACACCCCGTCAAACAGCGTCAAATCCATCGCCATTTCCGGCATCATCATTCCGCCGTGATGGCCACGGTGTTCGGCATGTTCATCCACGGTCTCATGTTGACCGGAAAGCGTCGTGTTCACCTGCGGGGTGAGCCAGTTCATCTCAGCCCGCAGCCTGTCAACGTTCCCGCCAGCCCACTGGGACCAGGTCAGGCCGGTTGCTGAGAACAGCAGCATTCCGCCCAGCAGACTCCAGCCCAGCGTCACGTGCAGGCGACGTCGATTCTGGAAGCGATTATTGATCCGCCGTTTGGGTCGGGTATAAAACCACAGGCCAACGCCGCCCAGCGCGGCAACCCACATCCAGGAGGCCGCAAGCTCGCTGTAGAGTCGCCCCACGTCGCCCAGCATCAGAGAGGTATGCAGGTAATCAATGGTCTGACGCAGCGGTAAAATCCCGCTGGTGCCGTATACCGTCATATCCCCCAGCACCGCCAGGCTTACCGGATCAATAAAAATAGCCCGGTTCTCAGAGGGCCCAAGCGCCGGGTCAGCAAACATCACGCGGGTGGTTTCCCCTTCAGCCAGCCCCGGACGCACGGCGTGCAAACGAACATCTGATCCAACGGTTTTTTCCGCCACGGCAATTTGTTCTGCCAGCGGCTGCGGCACGCCCACGGAATCCGCGTGGAGCGCGTGCCGGTAGAGCGCATTCTCCAGCTGCGGGGTCGCCACATACAGCGTACCGGTCAGCGCGGCAAAGAAGATAAACGGGCCGACAAACAGCCCAACGTAGAAATGGAGGCGACGCAGCAGGTTTCCCCATGCCGCGCGCGGAGTGCAGGTAGTCATACTTTTCCTTTTAAGGCAGTAAGTTATCGATTTATTTTTTAAAGGGAAAAAGCAGACTGCCGCGGCGGCGCGCGGGTATCAGGATAAAGCCAGGGGAAAAAGTGCCAGTGGCTGACCGCCTGGCGCGGCGGCTTAACGCGAAGCCTCTGCAGCACCACGCTGAGCAGGACGATCAGCGCCAGCATCACGCCAGGGACGTGCGCTAACAGCACGCAGTAGCCGCACGCTTCCGCATGGTCGACAAGCATCGTGTGCGGCATATCGCCATGATGCTCATCCATCGACATCATGCTCATGTCATGATGCATGCCAGGCATCGCGCTCATGGGATCTTTCTGCAGCGAGACGGAGATAAGCGGCGCCACCACGATCAGCAGGATCGCAAACAGCGCGGTCAATGCCGCTGCGCGTTTCCGGTTAGGCTGATGCAGTACGTTATCCACGTCCCCTCCACTCAAGAGGCAAGCATTGTAAATGATTTATGACAAAAGGGTTAACGTGAGAGGTACACAGGGATAAAAAAAGGGCCGGCCTTTCGGCCAGCCCTTTCTAACAGGATGTCGCTTAAGCGAATCTTAGTTCAGACGCTCTTTAATACGAGCAGACTTACCAGTACGCTCACGCAGGTAGTACAGTTTAGCTTTACGTACAGCACCACGACGTTTAACAGCAATGCTGT
>Ga0209796_10000821_pt1 | contig 15806 bp, 17 predicted proteins | sample AgamicOrSfrz_FD_187167 | JGI IMG/M metagenome (GOLD analysis project Ga0209796, IMG submission 187167) | Agave microbial communities from Guanajuato, Mexico - Or.Sf.rz (SPAdes) (version 2) | ecosystem: Host-associated > Plants > Phyllosphere > Phylloplane/Leaf | place: Guanajuato, Mexico...
GCTTTGCTGCCCCAAGGGGCGTGCTTCGAAGGGTTGCCGAATGCTCGATAGAGCGTCTGTCCCGCCAACTGGTCGGCGTCGAGTGCGGCAAGTTCGCCGTGGAATGTCGCAAGCGTGCGATACACCTGTTCGCCTCTAAATGCAGGTACATCCTCACTGACATCCGCGAGTATGTCAGGCCAGCCGGCATCTATTTTGGACTGGTACCTAGCTTTAATGCGCATATCGTCCACGGCACATTCCGTTGAGGCAAACTTGCCCTGCCGTATCTCTCTCGCGAGCTTGCGCTCCTCAAGATACGCTTCAGCCTCACGTTTCACCCGTGGCATGCCGCCCGTAGCAATTTCATGAATTTCGCCGCGGTACACCATATTCTGGAGCGTCTTGAGCTTCGCATCCAGTTCCTTGACAGCCTTGGGAACCATCTGGTCAGCAAGCTCCTGAAGGGCGCGGAAACCATCGCCCACACGCGCGAGTTGCGCGCGCCAGACCTCCGGCAGAAGTTGTCCAACGCGGGCTTTGAGAGAGCGCTCGATAGCCAGACGCACGGTTGCACAGAAGTCTTTAACCTTGGAGAGTAACTGTGACTGGTACTTGCCGATGTCGAGAGCCTTCAGCCACTGCGGCGCGTCGCCATGCCCCATCCGGTTCAGGAACTGTACAACCTCCTGCAGCAGTTCTGCATCCTTTGCCGCGTCACCCACCACTCGTAAAGCGAGCCGGCCAACGCCCTTGATAACGCCACCGACGACGGGAATCAGCGCGAATATCAGAACGACGAACAGAACCCACTGCATCACCTCCTGGCGTTTTCGCGGGTCCGAACTCATGCCTATACCGACGGACAGGAGGTCGCGTACAGCAGTGACGTCACCGACCAGCGGAATCATGCCGATGGCGGCGTCAGTGATGACCTGGCTGATAGTCTGCTTTTCGTTGAATGCGCCCTGCAGCGTGCCCCAGCACCACTGACCGACCTCCAACGAAGTCGCCTTGAAGTCTTCTACGCTCCAGCTCACTGTCACGCTCCCCCGTGCTTCTGAATCAGCGAATCGATGTCGGCCTCGGACAGTTGCTCGCCTTTAAAGTCTGGATTGCTGGTCCTGTCCTTGCGAGCGTATGAGCGTGCGTCAGGTCCAATCTCGACCTTTACGGGGCCCACAGGGACGTCGCTGAGATTCATCCGTCCCTGTGCGTCCAAAGTGCCTTGCCGCGTGCTACCGTCGGATAGCGTGGCTATATATTTCGCTCCCTGCACCGGTTCGTCGTCGTGATACCGGTACTGCATCGCCGTATCGTATTTGGATGTCGGCAGCGCCGGCAGCGGGTATGTGGTACTCGTGGGCCCATTGAATGAATGCTGGCTACCCTTGACGTCTATCTTTCCGGGCGCATGAATTTCAATGTTGCCGCCCGAAATACGGATGTACGCGCCACCGGAGGTCAGCAGAATTTCCTGGTTGGCTGCTGCCTCAACTTTCTCCGTGGCGGACAGTAACCGCAGGGTCTTCTGCGCGGTTATCTCGACGTTGTCCGAATGGGCTTGAATCTCCACCTTCCCCTTTGCGGCAAACAGTTTCATGCCGGCGTTCTGGACGAAGAGGCTGATACGTTGCGCCACACTTGCGACCAGTGACTTGCCTGTCGCTATATGCGTGCTCTGCCCGCTGACAAAATTCAGCTGCTCGTCGGCTGCAACATGCGTGGAGCGTGGCGTCGACACTGCAATGCCTGCCGGGCTCGCGAACAGCATGATGGGTTCCTTGAAAGCGTTGGCGTTGCCGGTGCCTCCGCCAGCTGTGTTCCCTCCTGAGGACGCTCCCGAAACGCTGCTTTGTGTCGCATCGGTGAACGCTTTCAGCGACTCCCGTCCGTCCTTCAGGCTTTCAGCCTGATGAGTCTCGCTGGCATCCGATAACGACTCCAGCACACTCCCGGAATTGACGAGCTGCTGCTGCGCGTCACGAACATCGAGTGGTTGACTCGACGAACCGTTCGACGGATGAGTCGAGACGTACAAGCCTTGTCCGGCCCGGACAGCGCCGTAAGCGTCCGACTTCAGGTCGAATCCACTGCCCAGATATGAGCCGCGGTTGTTTCCCGACTGCTCGATGAGATAACCCAGATGCAGATGCGCATTGGTGCTGGTCGAATACAAATGAACACGGTTCTGGCCGGTCGAATCGTCCATTACCAACTGGTTATAGCCAGCGCCACCGTACTCTTTGGACTTGTACCCTGACAGCAATCCATTCGAATGCCAGTGTGGCGATTTCTCAGCATTGAAGACACGGCCAGTGACGATAGGTCGGTCGCAGTCGCCGTCAAGAAAAGAGACGATGACCTCTTCGCCGACTCGCGGTACATGAACGCCGCCGTAGGCACCGCCTGTGTCTGAGTAAGCCACGCGCACCCAGCAGGAAGCATTTTCATCTCCGCTGTTAAGCCGGTCCCAGTGAAAGCGGACCTTGATGCGGTTCAACTCATCGGTGAAAACTTCAGCGTTGGCCGGCCCGGCAACCGTAGCGGTCTGCATGCTCATCACCGGTCTCGCGTGTTCGAGCGGGCTGCGGAATGGAATGGTGCGGCGCTGGAGCTCAGCTTCAACGAGATAAAACCCTTCGCTCCCGTCGCCGTGGGCGACAAGAAACGCGGGAGCGGCGCCTGCATGCGCTCCGCGCACCCGCGAAAGTTCTGCCCTGAGACTGTGCGGAAAATCGGCCGTGGTCGAAACAGGCAGATTGTTCTCGATGTACCAGTGCGTAGCGATGACTGCGAACTGCCGCTGCTGTTCGGCGTCCTTGTCGTGTTCGGGGTGGCCTTCGAGCTGAAACCACTTTCCGGCATCGATGTTCCGTACGCCCCCAACAGCCATGAAGCGTTTCGCTCGCGACTCCCATTCCTCCATCCGGATTTTGGACAGCTGGTCGCCGCGGTCCTGCGTCAGATGCGTGTATGCGCCTGTGTACTCATAGACCTCAGCCTGGGCGGGCAGACTTCCGTGGGTTGACAACGTGGGCACGTTGGTCGACTTCTCATCGCCAGGAGACTTGTAGTCGAACGTCCTCGTCGATAACGAGGAGCTATGCAGCGTGCGCGAACCGGCCCATTGAACCCAGGCGTCAGACGAAGTATTTGTACCCGCCCGAGCGAACTGGACCGTCTCAGGTACCGCTGGCTTCAGCGAATACACGTCGTCCGTTATTACCAGTGTGTGCGATTTACCGTCGTCGGCATGCTCGAAGTAGCCGAATAGACCTTCGGATTCCATCAACCGCTGGCAGAAATTCCAGTCGTCTTCATATTGAACGCAAAAAGACCGCTGCGGTAACGCCTTTCGCAAATCGAAGCGGAACGCGCCCTGCGCCTGAGGGTGGCCGTTGAAGACGGTCGCGAGTATTTCATCGACCGCTTTGTCCTGAAAGATGCGCGCGTCTTTTCGGAACCGCAGGAAATGCATCCACGACGAGAACGTGAACTGGTAGGTAGTCAGGTTACCGTCAGAACCCAGACGTCGCGCCGTATATACATATCCATGGTGAGGTAGATACGACTTGTTGCCGGTTTGAATCCAGAGAGTGACGGGTTGCGCGATGAGCGTTTTCAATTCCAGCGAATCGCGCAATGAGACGGCGTCAACTGTGAATTCGAAGTTACGGCCGATACGCGACGTGCCGGCGACCCGTTGAGGCAGCAGAACGTCTTCGCCAAGCGGCGTGTCCAGCTTCAGTAACCTTTCGGATTGAGTTATGCCTGCGTTAATTGCTGACACAAGGTCCTGCGCGCCCATCTTTCTGGTCCCCGGAAAATCCAATTTTGAAGCGTCCGAAATCATATGATGAACGTGGATATCGCACAATACCGCCTGCGCGCCGCGCTCTGATGACACGCCAATTTAAATATTTCAGCCGGTCATCATTGACCCACTCCGTCAGTTACTGGAAAACTGTTTCCGGCGCGGCGCCCATTGCATTACATAGATATTCGCGCAATGGTTGCCATCAGATTGTTAAACATTGCAATTGACGGCTGTGCTTTTCGTTATCGGTTCATACTGCATCCGTTGCCAGTTGGTCATTAGCCAAGACCGCTCAATTCAAAACGGGGACAGCCAACATCGATTTCAGGGGCTGGCACAAGATTCAATCGAATCACACTGTTTATGCAAAATGAATAGAAAGGGAGAGGGAATTCATTGGGCGTCCAACAGGACATCCACAAAGGCTCCGCTTTTGCCTCCAACGCTAGAGTCCGTCCGTTCGCTGTCGCTTCGTAATCACCTCGCGCTCGCCGCATTGTGCGCGGGCGAGGGAAACGGGCACCTGCTCAGCGACCTCATACATGTGTTGTACATGTCCTGGTATCTTCGGGAGGCTGGCTTCGGAACCGCCGACGGCGCACTGTTTCTAGACGCTGCCGCGGCACTTGAGCGCTGCGCGGCTCTGGCAACAGCAGCCCACGTATGGCAGGTGAGCCCAGATGACGCTGCAGTTCTACAACGGCTGCTGGCAGTTCACGACGAACAACTTGCGAGTACGCCGGTCGGCGTCATGCACGGCGCGCAGAAACGGATAGCGCGATTTGCGAGAAGCGACCGAAAGGTGCCGTGGCAGGAAACAGGCCCTTGACCAGGAAAGACGAGTGGGTTGCGCTCACGCGCGTAACTTCGGTGCGTTCGCGACAGCCGATAAAATCGGCGCGTCGGAAGTGACGGGGAGAATCACCATGCCTGCAAGAGGCGCCTTTGGCGCAATGACGCTGATTACCGAATACGATGCCGCCGGCAATCGCACTCGCTGGCTGCGACTGGAACCCGCGACCGATGGACGGGCCGTCGTGCTGGTGGAGGTCGATGAACGCAAGCCCGGCATACACCGCGAAATGCGCTATGAGATAACACCCTCAGAGCTGATTGCCGTAATTCGTGCGCATGGTGTGGCGTTGACAGCCGTTGTCGTCCCAACGTAAGCCCCCATCGAGACGATGGCTACGGACTGCTGCCTACAGTGTGCCCCTCCATCTTCGGGCGACAACCCGATGCACTCAGGCATAGGCCATTCGGCATGCGCGGCTGCACCGTTATGACCGACTGCTTGCCCAGCACGTGGGACGACGGGCGCAGCAACCACATCTCGCCGGCACAGGCGTGCTGAAGAACCAAGTCACCCGGCGCACGAAAAGGTCATCCCCCGTTCCGACGGCGCTGGACGCTGGTATCCCCTGCGTCAGACCTTGCATGGCCGCTCCAAGGGTTCTATGAAGGAACTTCGACGGCATAGACAATCCAGGCAACATGCGCTCATTTTTGGTCCAGGCGCACGCGGTGGACGACGGCAACGCGCGAATCACGGTAGCGCCGCACCCTGTTTGAAGATGACTCTAATCATTCCACTGGAAGCGAGCGCCCGGTTCTTTCCTCGTTGTGCCGGACGCTGCCAGCTTGTTTCTAGCTCCCACCGAAAAAGATGTTGCATTGTGGGGTCGTGCCGCAGGGCCTTGCACGTTTCGCGCCGCCTTGCACTTTGGTATCGGGCATGCCGCCGTATGCCTGGGTCGCCGCACTCGGGGCGACATCTGAAGTCACAGCATTTTGAGGTGCGGCAGGCTGTGTCGTATCTGGCATTCCTTGCGAATGCGCCAGGCCTGCCAAAACAACCAGCCCTGCTGCGGAAGCAATCATCAGTCGTGTTTTCACGTTGGCTCCTGAAATACATTGAGTTTCCAATCGATGTGATTGGTCATTCGCGAACACCGGAATCGTCGTTCACCTGACATACTCGGACACGCGCCGTTCAGGTCTGCGGGCCTGATGCCCGAGGCCAAAGTTCTAGGTCGTTGAAGAAATCAGAAATGCAGTGCGCCGAGCGGAGTTCCCGGACGGAAGGTGGCGTGCGAACTGGCAGTGTCAACGAATTTTGTGGACCCTCGACACGTAATAATCGCCCTGCATCTATGTTATAGGGCGTGCGATACGGATGCGGTAGTGAATATTCATGGCGCGCTCTACTTGCTGCCCTCCCACTGCGCCCTTTTACGCCAGCCCAAGGTGAGCGATACCCGCCACCGCCGAGGAACGGGTGATGACGCGGCCATGCAAGGTGACGTGTTCAAACCTCGACGGCCCGAGCTTATACAAATTCCTTTTACCCACCGGTAGCACGCGGCTAACCCACTGTTCCGCGCAAGCGCCGAATTGCTCGAAGTTACGCCGAGCCTCGCGTAGCGACAGACCATGATTGGCACCGGACGGGAAGTCAGGATGCGTCAGGCTCAGCGGGTCCTGCTCCCAAAAGCAAACAGCACAGATTTCCCAATCCTCGTTGCTACCAACGCTAAAGTGGTCGCAGCAGGCACATTGCTCGAGGTCAACACTCATCTACTGCCTACCTCCTGTTCGCTCCCCGTCACCGCTAACGCGCGGATATCCAGCTGCTTAGGTCCCACACAGGTGTACCTTGTTCATCGTCACCGGCACCCGCACGATGTTGCCGTCGGATACTTGCAGCTCCTCGACCAGAAGGTGCATTGGCTTCCTGGGTGCAACCACGACCTTTAGTTCATAGTCTTTGCCCGTCTCAGGCACGAACTCTCCGATTCCGTTTCCACGATAGGTGACGAACTGGTCGCCGCCAAACCAGCTAACCCCAAAATCGAGAGGCGTTCCAGCCTTCACCAGAATCTCCTCGTACGAGTTCTTTGGAACGCCGTCCAGGTCATTCGGCATACCCAATTTGGACGTGGAAATGAGACTAAGGTCAATCAATGTGTGCTCGCCTTTGTTGATGGTTGTAAGCGACCTCACTGCCCGGTCTGAGTACGCATAACATTTTGAAGGAGCGAACTGGACGACGCTTAATGCTCCGTCTCCCGCAAATCGGATTCTGAGTCGCGCGGTAGTGTCACCCGGCTGGAGATTGATATCAGTCGTCAGCAAATGCGGGACGCAAGCCGTCAGCAGCGATGCCACGATAACGTTCGACAAGACGAGCCGGAAAGCGGCAGACGTTTTTTGTAGGTTCATTTCAACAGGATGGAAATCTTGCCTTCGTAGGCGTTAGGAAGCCCGTACATTGAGCCATTCTGCGAATAGGCCACGAGTCGGTCAGTGTTTGCCGAGGATGCTCCGAAGATGACAACGTACGCTGCGTTCGCGGGGACATCCGCGGTTGCGTGGTAATACGCCCCCTGCAGATACCTTGTTGCCCTTGTCATTGGTTCGAGTTTGTTATTTCCGGCCTCGCGAAAGCTCGCATCCAGAAACAAGGCCCTCGGTCGAAACACGGTGGCCATCGGTAGCCAACTCGAACTCACGTACGTTTCTACCGTCATTGACTTAACCTTGGCGTCAGGCAGCCTGTAAGCGACAAATGTAGAGCGCCCTTCAGGAAAATCGAACGTCGGACTGCGTCCGGTACTGATTGAAACGCCGCTCACCTGCGTCGAGGTCATTTGCTCGAAATGCACTTGTTGCCAGGAGCCGCAGCAATATGCTGGCGCGGGCGGCTCGAACGCTATCGGTGGTCGGGACGCGCATCCTGCAAGCGAGAGTAGCGCGACCGTGCATATGGCTTTCTTCAACTTTAACTTTCCCACTATTGGACAGAGTCTCCGTCATTCGACACTGGCAATAACGGCACAAATCGCAGAGACTTGAATCGAGCATGACATTCCACTGACGCGCGGGTGTTGGTTGTATTCGCGCGTTCAAGATTCCACGACGGCCTGCTGACGCGAACGAAGTGGTAGCTTGATGAGTCAGTTCCGTCGACTGGCTGCCCCGGAAATTGGATACCTTGGTATCACGTGCAAAGACCGCTACGACGAAGGGGCGGAAATGACGATAAAGGCGAGCACCAGCGATGAAGGGCGCAGCCGTCGTAACACGCGTCATGTGCACCGACGACATCACCGACGCGCCGAATGACCTTCCGGAGCAAAATAAGAGAGGTTATCAAGCACATGATTCCCCGATTAACTCGCGGCCAATTCGCCATTCGGTTCGGCAAGGCGATTCACCGCCGCTAGCACCTGATGCGTTCACCCGTTGGCCTGCGACGTTCAATCTGTGTTGGTTGTCGGCGGCCTGTCGTCTTGGTAGACCGCATGTCCTCATGCGAGGCGTCGGAGCCTAAAGCGTGTGCGGGCCTCAGGCTACTCGCAAGTAGCCCGAAGCCACTCATTGTGCACTGGAGGCCGCGGTATCGGATGCACCTTTAGCCTGCGCGTCCTTTTGCGGCTTTCGCGTCGGCGGCATGGTCGCATGTGAACCCTTTGACATCGACGTGGCACCGCCGGTACCTCCCGAATTCGGTGCATTCATCCCTGCACCGCCCTGGCCAGCACCGTTCGCGCCACCAACGCCAGCTCCGCCAGCACCCACGCTCGTACCACCGCCGGCACCACTGCCACCACCGCCCCCGCCCTGAGCGAATGCGGTGCTGACAAACGCCAGCATCAAGGCCGAGCACAGTACTGCTGTTTTTGTCGTCTTCATGATTGCATCCTCGATAAGACGAACGCAGGCTCTGCATGCGCGGATGCCTGCGTTCACGACAGCCATCTTCAGATGTCGCTCGGCGGCAAGTCTTCTACGCCGCGGGTCGATGACCAGTACGGTTCGCGGTTGTAATACTGATGAACCGTGGTGCCCCAGGTGGTATCCGCCATTGACGGCCAGTGGTCCTTGTCAAAGCCCGGGTCGTCCTTGATGCGCTGAGCATCGATGCTGACGCGAAAACACTTTGCATCGGTATCCAGCGTGAGCGCGTTCCACGGTATTGCATGCAGGTTCGTGCCCATGCCGAGGAAGCCGCCTTCGGACAGTACTGCGTATGCAATCCTGCCGCTGCGTACGTCAAGCATGATGTCGGAAATTTTGCCCACGTCCTCGCCGTCCGAGGAAATCACCTGCGTATCGTCGAGCGTCGCGGCGGCCATCACCTCCGGCCCCGGGCCGTCTCCCGTGCCGCTGCCTACAATATCCGCGCCGCTGGTTCCCGATGCGGTGCCTTGCGGGTTCCGTGTGCCCATGATGTCCTCCTTGTGTAATCGTGCAGACGTTCATGCGCAACGCATATGCCCGCAGCGCGGGACATGGCGCCTGCCATTCGTCGGTATTTTTATAAGACGAATTAGCGAGCATCGTGCGGCGAGTGTCTTTGGCGCGCCAGCATCCGGGGACCGGCTTGAACAGCGAGCGAGCCGCGAACCCCCGTAGGTACGCGGCTTGCGAAAAACACATGTGTGCTGCTCTTACGACCGTTTCGCATCATGTCCACTGTGCTGCTCGTCGACGATGACTTTGAAAACCGATGGGCGCTGCAACTGGCACTGGAAAGTCGTGGACATCACATCGTGCTGGCGGAGAACGGACGCGACGCACTGACGAAAGCCGTTGCACATTTTCCAGAACTGGTAGTCACCGATTTACAGATGCCCGAGGTGGATGGCAGGGAGCTTTGCCGGCGTCTGAGATGCGCGCCCGTATTTGCAGGCATACCGATAGTCCTGCTGTCGGCCATGCCCGAGCCTGTCGATGAGGTTTGCTACTGGACTGTTTTTCTACGAAAGCCCGCGTCAATGGAGGTGTTGCTGGACATCGTCGATACGTTCATCGCTGCACGCCTCACATACAAGCGTGCACCCCATACCGCGGCGTATCACGCCGCAGCGCGCTGGCAAGCCATCGATTCTCGTTGCTGGCCGTAGTTGTAGTCCGGATTGCGGTTCGCTGACGGAATCGGCTCGCCCTAAGAAAGGGCCTCACTACCAAGCCACTTTCCTTGGACAAGGTTGAACACATCCTTTCTAAGCGTGCAGGCGGAAGACTGCACGGTGTCGTATGACCGTCTTTGTGCAGCGGCGTGATGCTCGGTCCAGGCTGACGCAATCGCTATAGGCAACTTGCTGCATACGAACATGCTGCAGGTGCCGGGACTGCGCTGCCCCAGGCAGACCCAAAACCAAAAAGAGTTCCATCCAGCATGTGGCTTTATGTCTAAGTAACTCTTCCTGAGTGAAAGATGTTTAAAGACATATGTAGCGAACGGCGTTTTAATTTTTCACCAGACGACCACTTTAGATTACCGAGCATTGGCTGCATCGTGCGATGCGACTCGCGCAACAGGTTCGCAACTCTGCGAAAAGGCGCACTCAGCCTTGCCCTTCCTGACAGACAGCGTCACCGACACCAGCTAGCTGTCTCACCTTGACTTACCCGACAGAAACGCTATCACTGACGTGTGGCACCACTGGACATGCGGCATGCCTTCCGGACCTCGCCATCGAGTAGGACCCGTCGTGCGCCTATGTGCCGCACAGTACATCCGCATGTCGACCGACCGTCAGGAATATTCGCCGGTATTCCAGCGGCAGGCTATCGCCGAATATGCGCGCGCACACAACATCCGCGTCGTTACCGATTATGAGGACGCCGGTATCAGCGGACTGACCTTCCGGCAGCGACCCGCGCTTGTGCAGCTTCTGCTCGATGTTGAAAACCCCAAACGCAAGTTCAGCAAGGTGCTTGTCTTCGACGTAAGCCGATGGGGACGTTTTCAGGATGTCGACGAGGCGGCGTTTTATGAATACGCGTGCAGGCGCGCGGGTGTTGAAGTCATTTATGTGGCCGAGTCTTTCGCAAATGACGGAAGTCCGGCGACATCCGTCATCAAGGCACTCAAGCGGGCGATGGCCGCGGAATTCAGCCGGGAGATGTCCCGCAAGGTGTTCCTGGGGCAGTGCCTTAACGCTCAACGCGGATTTCATGCCGGTGGGCCGCCCGGCTACGGACTGCAGCGCATCCTTCTTGACGGCAAGCGCGAGCAGAGACGTCCGCTTGGTCAGTACGAGTACAAGAGCGTGCAAACCGACCGTGTCGTCATCGCACCTGCACCGGCGACCGAGGCGTCGCTCGTCAGGAAGATGTACGAATGGTATGCAACGCAATCGGTGACCGGCGCCGCTATCGCAAGACGGCTCAACGACTTTGGTTTGCGTAACCGTCACGGCCGCCCCTGGCAGGCACAGAACATCCGCCGGATACTTCGCAGTGAGGCGTATATCGGCACGAACGTCTACAGCCGAACCTCCTCAAAACTTGACGGCAAGTGGGAGCAGGTGCCCCCGCAAGACTGGATACGCGTGGAGGATGCGTTCGAACCAGTGGTGGAAAGGTGTGTATTCGCTTCAGTCCAGAAGCGAATGGATTCCGCCCGGCGCAAACTCACGCGTGAGGAAATTCTCGATGGCCTGCACAAGGTCATGAGGCGGGCCGGCGAGCTCAACCAGGCCACGCTGAAACGTTATCGCAGCGCGCCCTCCGTTGAGCAGGTCATGAGGGAGTTCGGTAGTCTCTACGACGCATATGAGGCAGTCGGGTATGTGCCGAAGCTGGCCCCGGAGCGCTCTGCGAACAGGCACGCAGAGAGAAAAATTGAACAACAGGTCTCGCAGGTCGCCGTTCAGACGTTGCAGTCCCACGGCCACGAAGTCCGTTACGAAAAGCACACCAGCACATTTTGCGTCGACAACTGGCTGAGACTGAACCTTGCCGTTCGCAGCCCGTGGCTCATCGGCGGCCACCTGCCCTATTGGGTCGCACGTTGGCCGGACAGCTTCCCTGTCGACTTCCTTGTCTATGGCCGCATTGAACGGGCAGGCACAGACCTGCTCGACTTCCATATCTTCCCGCGAGGCAGTCTGGTGCCTGGAGCATTCACCGTTGTCTGCCGCCACGGACAGACGCATTTCGGCATGTACCAGCGGCCCGACCTGCGCTCATTGCTGGCTATCGCCGAGCGCGTACCCCTCGCAATAACGCCCGTTGATTACACGACCGGGAGCGGACAATGAAGCCGGCACACGGCGGTGCACGAAGTGTCGCGGGTACGGCTGCACCTGGGGGTCGGCATGACAAGACGGTGCCTCATACGCCAGGCGCGCGCGGTCGTCCAACTTCGGAGTCGAAGGCGCAATCGGTTCTGACACAGGAACTGCGCAGACAACGCAACATCGTGAGTCGCATGAGCGATACCGACCGCGAAGTTACGCTGCTACTCGACCTCCTGCGGGAGCTGACGCGTGACCCGGCCTTCGTGGCGCTAATGAACACCCGGGGCTTCACGACGCTTCCCCGGCTTCTTCACGAGCGCCTGACCGGCTGTCCGTGATGAAGCAAGTGCAGCGTCCACGATTCATATGCCGCACCGTTAGCTCAGGCAATCCGGTGCCCGTGAATCTCTGCCCCGAAGCCGCAGCGATGGTGGCGGAACAGAGGCTGCCAGCACGGACAAGGCAGGCGCTCGAGAAAATGTCCCCGGCGCGCCAGGTTGAGGCCGTCTCCATGATGGTCCGGCAGGACAATCTCACCGGCGATTTCGCTCGCGCACTGCTGGCAGCGACGCCCGCGAGCATGCGTGTAGATGCTGCGCATGGCCACGTTTCACCTCCTGATTGCGTGCGTCGACTGGGTCGCATTGTGCAAAGACTCACCGCACTACAGCAGGATGCGGAATGCCTGCGGTCTCGCCATGACGGGAACCTGCTACTTCTGACACTTGCCGCGGGTTGGGCCAGAGGATGGGTTCGCGACGCCGTCATCGCGCAATGGCTTAAGTCGCGCCGACCCGATTACGCTGCGGTGCTGGAGCGCCTTGTACAGGACGCGGACTACGCGATTGTGCCGGGCCGCCGCATGAAGCTTGCATACGAAGTGGCCGGCGGCATGGTAGCTGCCGCCCGTCGAAGCAAAGGACGCAGAAGAAGGTGCCTGTAGACAGTCGAAACCTTGCTTCAGAAAGAGCCTGAATCAACCAGGTGTCTCAGACAGTACTGGTAAATTTCACGCGCCACGGGCGAACGGAAGTCGAGCCGCAGGTTTTCGCAAAAGAGCGCCGGGACGGATTTGGGTGTCACGGCCGGTTGCAACGTCTTCTCGAGACGTCGGGCGATATCCACTGCCTGGGCGGACAGCATCACGCGCTGCATGACATCGGCGCCTCCCCCGTTCGTTTTGAGCCAGAGCTGCGTTGACTCGACGACATGCTCGACCGACAGCCATTCGCCTGTCATCTGCCGTGCAAGCAGATGTGCTGCAACGAGATAGGCAAGCAGCTCCGCGCGGGCGCGGAGGTCTAGGTTAAGCGGGTTGTTCACTCTGTCGCATCAGCCATAGTTCGGTTAAACGGAGTCAGGCGGCCAGCCGATGCTCGTAGTATGGCCGGTCCCTGTCGTCCAGTATCGCGTACATTGCGTCCAGGTTCGACGGGTCAGGGTTGAGCCAGGCGTCGACGTTTTCCGGCTTGATGGGGATAATGCACCGGTCGTGACCGGCAGCTGCAATCTCCGGTGGCGGCTCGTCGGTGATAGCGGCGAACGAGAGTAAGTCGGGCTCACCGGGCGCAGTCCATCGCGACCAGAGGCAAGCCACGTGCATCAGTTCGCCGTTTGCCGGACGGAATTCGAGCACTACGTTCTCGTCGCGCTCGTGCGTCTCGAGAAGCGTGCCTTCAAATTTAGCCTTGCTCACGTTCTCGTAAAACACCTCGACCAGCAGAATGCCGTGAGTATGTCCAAAGCAGGGTTTCCAGAATCCTTGCAGGCTATCCCTGCGGGCGTTATAGGTTCCGGGGAATTTGATATCGTGAGACGCCGGCTTACCAGCAATGCGGCATTGATAACGCATCGGCTTGACGACGCGCTTTCCATTTTCTGAAATCATCACGGGCGCGTAGTGACCTGGGAAAATGCGCGAGTCACGCGGTTCAGGCTCCGTGCGCTGGAGGTCATCAATTCTGGCTTTGGTCCAGGCAATCTTGTCGGTCGCTATGCGCCGACTTTCGGTGGCCGCCTTCGTAACTTTGGTCTCCAGAGCGCGCTCGGCATCGGCCAGCCGCTTGCGCTGTTTGACCAGCTCCTGCTCGAGCTTTGTCGCCTGTGCGGCATTGAACCGGCCGATGAGGGTAGCGATTTCTCGTTCCGCTTCGTTCTCTGGTTGCGCGAATGCGGCCTCCATGGCCTTCGGTACCTTCGCCTTGCTGATGTCTTCGGCTCGCTCAAAAAACAGGCGCGCAAACTCATGAATGTCCATGATGGCGCCGAAGGTGCGAACAAATTTTCGGTAGTCCGCGACTATCTGGGCCGAGTAGCACATCCGTTCCTCCGGTATCCATCACATGAGTGGGCCGCTGATGAAGAGCCCTTAGCTGAAATCTACACCGAATCTACACCTTTACTGCTCGCCGGCGGTCGGCGTTGGCAACCGCATGAAGCGGTCAAGCGTCAGCAGAAATTCCTGCTGACAGAATGCAGGCCGCCCAGCAGATGCGACATGTCGACAAGCCTGTGCGCCACCAGATGCCGCACCTCGCCCTGACACTGCCAGACCCCGTAGACGGCGAGCAGCGACGCACTGAGCGCCTCCTTGCGCTGCTTCTCGAGCAGACTCGGCCAGATGATGACGTTCACGTTGCCCGTTTCGTCTTCAAGCGTAACGAACACCACGCCCTTGGCCGTGCCAGGCCGCTGGCGCACGGTGACGAGACCACAGCCGCGCGCAAGCCGGCCGTCCCGGTAGGTGCGCAACGTGGCTGCCGGCATGAGGCGATTGGCGAGCAACTGCGGGCGCAAGAGTTCCAGCGGATGACGACCGAGCGTCAGGCCCACCGAGCGATAGTCCGCCACGATTTCGTTCGCTTCGGAGGGCGCGCCGAGTTCCGGCGTCTCATCCTCGACGGCCGCGGCCGCCAGCATGTCCTTCTCAGGGACAGCGGCCACCGACTGCCAGAGCGCCTCGCGCCGGTTGCCGGCGAGCGCGGCGAGCGCATTGGCGTCAGCGAGAATATGCAGGTCCCGACGGTCGAGCGCCGCGCGGCGCGCGAGGTCTTTCACACTCGCGAAAGGCCGTACCGCGCGGGAGTTTTCAATCCGCTCGGCCGTGCCTTCCTTCATGCCCCGCAGCAGTGAGAGACCCAGGCGCACTGCGGGCTGCTTCTCGCCGGCCATAGGTTCGAGGGACGAATTCCATCCACTAATGGTCACATCGACCGGCAGCACTTTCACGCCGTGGCGCTGCGCATCCTGAACCAGCTGCGAAGGCGAATAGAAGCCCATCGGCTGGCTGTTGAGCATCGCGGCGAGAAATGCCTCCGGCTCGTGACATTTCAGCCAGCTGCTCGCGTACACGAGCAGCGCGAAACTCGCCGCATGGCTTTCGGGAAAACCGTACTCACCGAAGCCCTTTATCTGCTCGAAGATGGCTTCGGCAAACGCAAGGTCATAACCCCGTTCCTGCATGCCAAGCACGATGCGGTCATAGTATTTTCCGAGGCCACCTTTACGCTTCCAGGCGGCCATTGCGCGCCGCAGTTGGTCTGCCTCGCCCGCGGTGAAGCCCGCGGCGAGAATGGCGACCTGCATCACCTGCTCCTGGAAAATCGGCACGCCGAGCGTGCGGCCCAGTGCGGTCTTCAGGGCATCGCTCGGATAGGTGACCGGCTCAAAGCCCTGCCGGCGACGAAGATAAGGATGAACCGCTCCGCCCTGAATCGGACCCGGCCGCACGATGGCCACTTCAATCACCAGGTCGTAGAACGTGCGCGGTCGCATCCGTGGCAGCATCGACATCTGCGCGCGCGATTCAATCTGGAAGACGCCTACCGTGTCGGCGGCCGAAATCATGTCGTAGGTGGCCTTGTCTTCCGCGGGAATGTCCTGCATCTCGAAGCGCTCACCGCGCTGCTCCGACACGAGGTCGAGCGTGCGGCGGATGGCTGAGAGCATGCCAAGCGCGAGTACATCAATCTTGA
>Ga0209796_10000827_pt1 | contig 15735 bp, 17 predicted proteins | sample AgamicOrSfrz_FD_187167 | JGI IMG/M metagenome (GOLD analysis project Ga0209796, IMG submission 187167) | Agave microbial communities from Guanajuato, Mexico - Or.Sf.rz (SPAdes) (version 2) | ecosystem: Host-associated > Plants > Phyllosphere > Phylloplane/Leaf | place: Guanajuato, Mexico...
CGATTCCTGCGCTGGCACCTTTGTCTCCGACGGATTTGAATATCAGTTTTGATTGAATGCAGGCATTGATAAATTCAAACGATGAAAAGCGATGTCTTGCACCAACGTGCGTAAAGGAAGTCGATTTAGCTCCGTAATAATGTAAGTGGAACGTGACCGGTGTTGCCATTCCGTGAGGTTCTCAGATGTTCTTTCGTGACGCGTCGCCCCTTATTGCATTCTTATATTTATTTCAGATAAAAAATGAAAAGACTTTCAGTTAGTGCCCGGCTCGCCGTGACAGTTGCGATCCTTGGGTTGTTGCTGTGTTTGGTCGGCGGTATCGGCGTAATTGGCCAGAAACGCAGCAGCGAGGCAGAAAAGGAGATGTCCGGCAAGTACCTCCCAAGCGTAGATGCGCTTGGCAACGTCAGTACATATTCCGCGATCGCCGTACTCATGCTAGACCAGATTGCGTTGAATCCCGATTCGCCAGAGGTCCCGCGCCTCAAGGAAGGCGCCGTCGGCGTCGAGGGCAAGGTAGACGAGAGCTTTCGCAAGTATCTCGGGATGCCACGTTCGCCGGAGGAGGATGCGCTCTCGCGTGATGCGCGGTCCCGGCACGATCTCATGAACGCGGCGATCGCGCAGTTGCGCGACGCCATAGAAAAGGGTGACAGGGACGAGATCAACCAAATCTCGTCCACGGTGCTTCCAAAGGCGTTCGTCGAACTTGATCAGTCGGTGACCAGACTCAAGGCGTTCATTCTGCGGCGTGCGGAGGGCGGTGCGATTGCCGCAGCGGACGTATCCCGCAATCTGCTTGTACTCACCGCTGGGGCCATATTGTTTGGACTTGCGGGGGCCCTGGTGAGCTGGGTCTCGCTGAGACGAGCGATCATGGGACCTCTTGATCGCGCGCTTAGACAGTTCGAACGCATTGCCGAGGGCGACCTGACTGAACCGATCGCTGTGCACGCGAACGACGAGATGGGCCGTCTGATGCGCGGAATCGCACGCATGCAGGAAAGCCTTAGCAAGACAGTGGCTTCGATGCGCGACAGCAGCGAATCAGTCGCCACTGCGGTCAGCGAAATCGCTGCCGGAAATGCGGACCTGTCGACACGGACCGAGGCGCAGGCGGCCTCGCTACAAGAGACGGCAGCGAGCATGGAACAGTTGACGTCAACGGTCCGCCAGAACGCCGATAATGCGAAGCGGGCGAGCGGTTTTGCCAGTGACGCACGAATCATCGCTCATGAGAGCAGTGAGATAGTGCAGGAAGTGGTCGAAACCATGTCCAGTATTCAGGCCGGCTCTAAGAAGATGGTTGATATCATCGAGATCATTGAAGGCATTGCGTTTCAGACTAACATCCTGGCGTTGAACGCAGCGGTCGAGGCAGCGCGGGCGGGAGAGGGCGGGCAAGGGTTCGCAGTGGTCGCAGGCGAAGTCCGCGGCCTAGCGCAACGATCGTCCACTGCCGCGAAGGCCATCAAGGATCTAATTGAGTCGTCGACGGGACGGGTCGAGAGCGGCTCGGTGTTGGCAGCGCAGGCAGGCAATAGCATGGGACGTGTATGCGAGTCAATCCAGCGAGTCACCAACATTATGACGGAGATATCTGCCGCTTCGAACGAGCAGAGCCGCGGAATTGAACAAGTGAACCAGGCGGTGTCACAGATGGACGAGGCAACGCAGAAGAATGCAGCCCTCGTCGAGGAGGCGGCAGCTGCGGCTTCCTCTCTCGAGGAGCAGGCGTCAAGAATGCGCCATTCTGTCGCCATGTTCGGCAGCGCTTAAGACCGCGGCTCGGCATGTCACAGCGGACTTGTCGGGCCAATGCCTGCGCTAAGGACGTGGTGCGAGGCGACGATGAGCCTCGCCAATGCCGCGAGTCAGGTCGGCCGCGTCAACATCGATCGACTTTGACATCTCTTGTACGGGCGTCGCGCCAAGGTACGAGCCGTCGACGAGCGAAGCGGGCGGTCGCGTAGTGCACATCGAGGCCACCCCCGGCGTTGCGAGAGTGGTGTCGGCGCGGATGCTTGATCGCGTCATGTGTTCTGCCATGGCGTTGGGCGACCATCAGAAGAGGCAAGGTCGAACACGTCTTCGGCACGCTGAAGCATTCGATGGGCTATTCGCGCGACCCTGGATCGATCTACGCGCAGGTGCTCAGCGCACACCAGAGCGGATTGAGCACGCTCCAGTCCACGTTGTCTGCTGCTGCGCAAGCTTAGGTGTCGTCCGTGAACCGGCAGACTTAGCCGGCAGATCCGCAGAACACGATCGTTCCGGCCGCGCTCCAGTAGCAGACCACGATTTCGAAGGCAATATCGAATTCCTCGATCGCAATCAGCGGGCTCGCGAGCGTGGTCCAGTCGAACCTCCGTAAGCGCCCGGTGGAGGCACGGGAGCGAACTGGCTAGCTGCGATCGGGCAACGCAGGAGCCCAGCAGTGAGGCGAATCTGCTCGTTGAGCGACCATTCGGCCCCCGCGTTGCAGACCATTTTTCGCTTAAGCCAAAGCGCGCGGCGATCGCGGGGACTCTGTGAGTGATGATGGGGGAAGGACCAGTGACCCGGTCTGGCTTCAAAGCCCGCAAAGTCCTGACGGTCGAAGCGCAAACGCCGCAGAGAGTTGCACTTCATAAGCGTTTGCTATCGTGCAAGAACGAAGCCGTCTTGGCGTGATTCACCAGGGCGATATACCGTTATAGCCGCATATCAGCCCCCGGAAGCCAAGATCGATCATGTACAAAGCCATCAGGAAAAACCCTTCGGCGGCTCAAGCTGCCGATACGATTCTCACCGCGTTGCGTGGCATCCCCGTCTCCGCGCTCAGCGACAATATGCATCGCAACATCGGCAGCGTGGGACTGCATCCGTATCAGAAGCCCAGCAAGCAGACCATGGCGGGCACTGCGGTCACCGTGCGCTCGCGCGGCGGCGATAACCTGACTTACTTGCGGGCGCTGGAGTTCTGCCGTCCTGGCGACGTGCTGGTCGTCGACGCGGGCGGCGATCTCAACAACGCCGTGGTCGGCGGGATTCTGTCGTTCTATGCCGCTCATGTGGGTGTTGTCGGCCTGGTAGTGGACGGCGCGATTCGCGATGTCGCGGAAATCCGCGAGCGGGATTTTCCGGTCTACGCGCGTGGCGTCACGCATCGTGGTCCGTATAAAGACGGTCCAGGCGAAATCAACGTGCCGGTGTCGGTGGGCGGCATGGTGGTGAATCCGGGCGATATCGTCGTCGGCGACCAGGACGGCTTGCTGGCCATTGCGCAGGACGATGCCGCGCATGTGATCGAGAAAGCGCTGGCGGTTCTGGAAGCAGAGGCGGAAACCATGCGGGCGATGAAGGAAGGCCGCTGGAATCGCGCGTTCATCGACGCGCTCGAAGCGCGTTGCAATAACTGAGCAACTCGTGGTGTAGTGCAAAAAAATGCCGACGTCTGAGATTCGACGTCGGATTTTTGATGGTCCTTCGTGATGCGGCAATCCAGTTACGCGATCGCCGCTTCGCACGCTATCCATTCAATCGAAACTCACCAGCACCTTCATCGACTTCGAGCGATCTCCGGCGGTCTGAAACGCCTTGACCGAATCCTGATACGGGAAAATGCCTGAAATCAGGGGCCTCACGTCGATCAAACCCTTGTTCAGCAATTCAACAGCCACAGCGAACTCTTCATGGAAACGGAACGCGCCGCGCAGATCGAATTCCTTGGCGACGATCACGTTGATGGGTAAGGCGATATCTCCGCCGAGTCCCACCTGGACGATCACGCCGCGCGGCTTGAGTACGGCGAATGCGCCGCGCAGGGCCGCCGCGTTGCCGCTCGCCTCGAACAGAACGTCGAAAGTGCCCTTGTCGACGGCGAACGGCTTCAGCCCGTCCGGCGTTTCGGCGATGTTGGTCGCGAGGTCCGCGCCGACCTTTTTCGCGCTGTCGAGCGGCAGCGTGTTGACATCGGTCACGACGATCGTCGCGGCGCCGGCTCGGCGCGCGGCGGCCACGATCAACGCGCCGATCGGCCCGCAACCCGTCACCAGCACCCGCTTGCCGAGCAGCGGGCCCGCACGCCGCACCGCATGCAACGCAACGGAGAGCGGCTCGGCCATGGCCGCTTCGGCATCGCTCAACGAATCCGCCACCACGTGGGCCTGTGAACGGTCGATCACGATTTCCTGCTGGAACGCGCCCTGCACGTGCGGCGTGCGCATCGCGCTACCGTAGTAGCGCATGTCCAGACAGTGGTTTTGCAGTCCTTGCTGGCAGTATTGGCACGACCCGCAAGGCCGGCTCGGACTGATGGAGATGCGCGTGCCGGCCGGCATATCCGTCACGCCGGGTCCCACGCGCGAGACAGCGCCGGAAACTTCGTGGCCGAGCACCATCGGTTCCTTGATGCGGACCGTGCCGAAACCGCCGTGATTGAAATAGTGAAGATCGGAGCCGCAGATGCCGCCGGCTCGAACCCGTACCAGCAACTGGTTAGCTTCCGGTTCGGGCGTGAGCACCTCCTCGATGCGCAGATCGAGCGGTGCGTGAATGACGAGTGCATGCATGGTGAGTGTCTATAACGGTAAATGCGGGATCAACACGCTATAAGGTAGCGTCTAATGGTCTGCTCGACAAAGACCAAACTCGTCTGGGCAGATACTTGCCGCTTATGGATGCTCATTCGAGCGCCTTGGTCATGTTTTCGATGACCTTCTTGAATCTGCCGGCCATGGTTGCCACCGACGCCTCCGCGCTGTACGCGCGGAACGTGCTCGACTTTCTGAAGCTGATCATCGACACCGAAGGCAAGCTGAAGATCGACACCGGCGACAACATCGTAGCCGCCACCTTGCTGAGTCGTGACGCATCGATGCTGCAAACCGCCTAAGGAGACTGCGATGGGAAGGCAACGCCGAAGCCGACCATGGCGATCGCCAGCGCGAGGCATCTGCCGAAGCTCGGTTTCTGTCGGCGCCTGCACCTTGAGCACGAGGTCGGCCGCGAATGCTTCGGCTCCTTCGACCAGCGTGGCGCCCGCTTGCGCATAGGCGGTATCGGGGAAATGCGCGCCGTCACCTGCCATACGCTGGACCAGAACGGTATGCCCTTGCGCGGCGAGTTTTTTGACTGTTTCCGGGGTGCCGGCGACACGCGTTTCGCCGGCACGGCTTTCGGCAAGGATGCCGATTTTCATGAGTGTTTGCTTCAGAAGCGAATGGACGGGATGAAGTTTGCACGCAGGCGATCGACGATATCCGGAAATGACGCACGGGTAACCAGTACCGATGCACGCATGGAAAACCTCCTTGTTGAACTCGGGTTTCTACCGTCATTGCCAGGCATCAGTAGTCACCTGCATGTCGATTACGGATTGATGAGCCTTTCACTTGCAGAGTACGCTGGACTATCGGCGATTCTGGAGTTGCTTATGGGGGCGCTATCTGACCGGTATGGCCGCCGGCCGGTTATTTTATTGAGCCTTGCTTTGTTCACTATTGGATCGATTGGGTGTGCGTTGTCAAGTAATGTCTGTCGTTCCTTGCGTTCCGGCTGCTCCAGGCAGCCGTTACGTCCAGCTACCCGGTTTCAATAGCAGCGGTCCGCGACACTTCCGGGAAGGAAACCGCTGCAAGCAAGATCGGTTATGCGTCGATGGTTGCCGCGCTTGCGCCAATGTTGAGCCCTGCAGTAGGCGGCTCCGTGGACGGGGAGTTCGGTTGGCGGGCGATTTTTTGGGTTCTTGCAGCCGCTGGTGCGATGTTGTTTGCATATTGTTGGGTTGACTTTGAAGAGACGAACATGGACCTTTCCGGATCAGCAAAGGATCAGCTTGGCGCGTACCCGATACTTTTGCGTTCCGCACGTTTTTGGGGTTACGCTGTCTGCCTCGCATGTTCGACCGGCACGTTTTATGCCTTCCTTGTTGGTGTTCCGCTGACTGCGAAAGTGTTGCTTAATTTGTCGCCGACCGCGCTTGGTGGATACATCGGTACCATCACCTTGGGATCCATGCTGGGGGAGCTTCTTATCCAGACGTTATTCGCGTCAACTGTCGCTTTACAGGACAATTATCCTCGGGCGATTTATGCGTGCGTTGGACCGCTGATGGACTCGCCCCTGCATGACCGGCCACTTTCGGATGCGGATTTCGGTGATGTTGATCAACTGACAAAATTTGCGCTTTACACGTAGCCTGTGTCAACCGGGGAATATTTGGCGCGGAAACCCACCAGTGGATCGTTCGGTGCGCGTTCGGCCGGCGGGTGACCGACGTCAGGAAGCCGTTTCGACATGCGGCTCGTCGGCCGGTCGCTAACCCTAAGATAGCGCTTTCCTCCGTCTCAATGAACAACCACCATCTTCCCACCCGCTTCATTAGCTTCCATAAGTCGATGTGCCTCATGGATCTCGTCGAAACTAAATACGCGGACCGGTTTTACATCCAGGCGACCGGACGCCGCGTCTGCCGCTATCTGTTGCAACGGTACGTCTGACAGTGGGAAACCCGGTGTCCCGAATACGAAGCTGCCGAAGAAAGTGAGATAAACTCCACTCGCCATTTGCAGCAGCGGATTGAAATCCGAGATTGGATCAAGACCGCCCAACCAGCCCGCGAGGCATGAGCGGCCGCCACGGCCGAGCATCGCTAGCGAGTCCAGCATGACCGAATTCCCCACAAGATCCAGTACCGAGTCGATCTGCTTCGCTTCCGCGATGTGCTTTGAGAGATCACGTCGCTCAATCTCACATCGCTCCGCTCCCAACGCCTGTAGCATGGGAAACCGTTCCCGGCTCCGCGCCGTCGCAATAACACGAGCGCCGGCGTTGACCGCCATCTTAAGCGCAGCTTGGCCGAACGATGAGCTCGCGCCCCGAATGACTAGTAACTGTCCTTTCTGAAGCTCAAGATTGCGAAAGAGGCACGTCCACGCCGTGGCGTACGTTTCGGGAATCGCGGCAAGTTCGGCCCACGGCAGGTCCGCTTCGATCAGAGCGACGTTGGAAACTGGCGCGCGCGTGTATTCGGCGTAGCTGCCGTTGATGGTACGGCCAAGCCCTCCCATCAACGCCGCCACCTTCGCCCCGACCGCAAACTCGCCTCCCGGGCACGACTTGACGATGCCCACGCACTCAATCCCGCTCACTGGTGCGGCCTCGGCCCATTCTCCTCGGCGCATGTGCATCTCCGCGTGATTGATCCCGAAAGCCTTGACCTCGATCACAACGTGTCCAGGCGCCGGTTCGGGCTCAGGGATCTCTCTATAAACAAGGCTATCAAGGCCTCCAAACTTTTCCAGAACAATGGCACGCATAACAATCTCTCCGCGATTGATAAAAGCCACCCGCGTCACAACGGGTCACTAGCTCAGAAGTGCGTTCTCTCAAATGGATAGGAATTCGCATATGGCACCGGCGATCTCCGCCGCGTGCGTTTCAAGCGCAAAGTGGCCGGTGTCGAGGAACCTCACGTCAGCACTGGGGATGTCACGCTTGAACGCTTCCGCGCCTGCCGGCAGGAAGAAAGGGTCGTTCTTTCCCCATATGGCAAGGAAACGTGGCTGATGGGTGCGGAAGTACTGTTGAAACGCAGGATACAGCGCGACGTTGCTCCGATAGTCGCCGAAAAGGTCGAGCTGGATGTCGTGCGCGCCGGGTCTGACCAGATAGTAATCGTCGAGTGAGTAGCCGTCCGGTGACACTGACGCTGTCGTGGGCACGCCGTGCATATATTGCCACACAGTTGTTTCGCGCGTGAGCAGTGCCCGAAGCGCTTCACGATTAGCAATTGAACCGTCCTGCCAATAGGCACGAATCGGATTCCAACCCTCGCTCAGCCCTTCTTCGTAGGCATTCCCATTCTGCGAAATAATCCCCTCGATACGTTCGGGATGTTTCAGCGCAAGTCGGAAGCCAGTTGGCGCACCGTAGTCAAATACGTAGACGGTGAACCGGTCCAAGCCGATTACTTCTGTGAAACGATCAATGACGTTGGCGATATTGTCGAACGTGTAAACGAACTCGTTGCGTGACGGCATCCCGGATTGTCCGAAGCCGGGCAGATCGGGCGCGATGATATGAAAGCGGTCAGCGAGCAGCGGGATCAGGTCTCGGAACATGTGACTGGAGCTCGGAAAGCCGTGCAACAAAAGCAGCTTTGGAGTGCCCTGTTGGCCGGCTTCACGGTAAAAGATCTTGAAACCGTCGACTTCGACATCGCGGTAGACAGTGGAAGACATGACTTACCTCCGCAGTTGGACGGGGTTACGCGCGTGATGCAGGCGGCGTGCTGCGAGCCGATTCGCACGCGCTGTCGCCCGTACTCAAATCTTCGGGCATGAAACCTCCCCGATGCTGTCCAGAAGGTTAGCTGCAATGGTGTAACTTGTCAAACGGAATTGACCGGGTTACTCTTTCGCAACCGTCACTTCACATGTCTCCGAGATGGACTATCGTCAGATTCCCGCGGTTTTCGTGGCCGATGCACCGGGCCTCGATTTCCTGAATTCCATCGCAACGCCGGTAGATCAGCAAGTGGACTGGATTTCGGACGGCGAAGGTTTGGTGGCGTGGCTGGAACAGGCGAAGTGGGTACCTAAGGCCGCCCTGGCGGACATTACATCGCGGTCGACATCGGCCGAACTGGACGCCGTTGCAGCGCAAGCGCGAGTGCTGCGCGAGTGGTTCAGGGATTTTGTCAACAAGAAAAAGGGTCGACCGCTGGTGGCCCGTCATTTGCGTGAATTGGCGCCCCTCAATCAACTGCTGGAGCGCGACGAACGGTACGGAAAAATCGTCGCTGACGTTATCGACGCCGCAGAGGGAGGCACTACTTTCAAATTCCGGGAGAATCGACGGTGGCACTCTGCGGAGTCCTTACTGATGCCGATCGCCGAGGCGTTGGCGAGACTGGTGTGCGATGAAGACTTTACCTACATGAAAGCTTGCGAAGGGCCCCGGTGCACTTTGATGTTTGTCGATCGCACCCGAGGCCATGCGCGCCGGTGGTGCAGCATGGCCATCTGCGGTAACCGCGCGAAGGTCGCAGCGCACAGGAAACGGCTCAAGGAGCAAAAGAGTGGTTGACGCGTGTGATCAAGGTCATCGAAGTTTTCGCTCACTCGAGGAACGCCTTTTATGCGAGAAGAAACAACGGCCGCCGATCGCCTGATTGCGTTTTCGGATGCGGTATTCGCGGTAATCGTAACTGTCATGGTGCTGGAACTGAAGGCGCCTGACGACCCTTCATTCTCCGCACTCTGGCCGCTGTGGCCGACGGCTGTCAGCTACGCGGTGAGCTTTGTTTTCATCGCTATCATCTGGATCAACCACCATCATCTGATGCGCTTTGCACGTTCGCCGACGCTCGCATTCATGTGGACAAATTTCGTCCACCTTTTCCTGGTCTCACTGCTGCCCTTTGCGACTGCGTGGGTCGCTCGCACCCGGCTGTCGTCGTCGCCAGTCGTGTTATATGCAGGGCTATTCGTGTGTATCGACATCGCTTATAACATCTTCGAACACCAGGTATTGGCGCTTGCGAGCGCCGCCCAGATATCCCCTAGTGTGCGGCGCATGGCGAGACTCCGCTCACTCGCCGTCCTGGCGGGCTTCGCGGTCGCCATGCTCGTTGCACTGTTCTCGCCGCGGCTCGGCTTCTGCATGATATGCGGAGCGCTGATTCTGCATTTGCGCCCCGACGTCTCAGGCGGCCGTTGACGGGTGCCAAATCTCGCTAAACGAAGCAGCGAAAAAAGTGGGGCAACGCAACGTGCCAGGTTGGTGGTTGGAAAATTTTCCGCCTACAGGCGCCGCGCAGCCGACGTACCTGGCCTGGAGAAAGGTCTAAGGATTGTATCGACCGCAAACGGGCCCGAGCCGCTGAAAAGAAGTGCGATCAACCCCGCGAAATACAATGCATCGGTCTCATATCCCGGTGGCCCGAACTTCGGAACCCCGTTCACCACGGACATCAGCTTGATCGACGTGAATCCGAATTGCTGATGAACGGTTAGCGTGGCAACGAGCAACACGACAATCATCGGCACCGCAACGAGCGGCACGAGTGCGCCGATCAGGACTGCGAAGCCGCCAAGCAGTTCGATGACGATGGTCAACCAAGCCAGCAAGTGCGGAGCGGGCACGCCGAGTGCATGGAGGATTGCCGCGAAGTTCTCAGGATCCTTGACGATCTTCGCGTATCCGTGCGCAATGAATCCATAACCGACTATGAAACGAATGGGCAGCGGCGAATAGCGAGTCAAGCGTGCAGCGAGCCATGATGGATCGAATACGACAAGAGCAGAGCGGAGGCTTTTCATGGGAAGACAGGAGTAGGTAAGAGACAAGACGCCGTGCTTCGGCTGCCTTTGCGAATTCAACAACCGGTGAGTGCGACGTTCACGGAATAGATCGAGTGCATCGGAGCTGCGGTTACACGCGGCCCCGCTTTCTTCCGCCTGATGCCGCACAACCCTCATGGGCCGAGCATTGGGGCCGGCCCGCCGACGGTACACGGTTGCAGCGGCACGGGCGGCCGAACACGTTGTGTTCGATTACCATCGGCGTTGAGCGGTTTCTCACCACTGCAACGTGCGACGGCCGAGGAGCGCGCCCGCCAGCGTGGGCACCGTCATGCCGAGCAGATACCACGTTGCCCAGAACGGCGCTTCCATCTCAGGGCAGCGCAGGCAGTAGGTCAGCGCGCCGATGGCGCCCGCGAGCAACCCCGTCGCGGCGCCGGCGAGCGCGGGGCGTGTCGGCGCAAGTCTGCGCATCGCGCGCATCAGCGCAAAAAGCGCAGGAATCGACAGCAGTGCGATGTTCAGGGTGCAGGCGCGCCATGTATGCCCGAAAATTAATGCGCTGCGAGAATCGGCGGGGGCGGCGACGAGCACCGCCAGCGCGACAATCCATACAACGACAAACGGCGCGAGCAGCGCTTGCCACGCCCGTCCGACGCGCACGCCGGGTTGCGATAGTCGGCAGGCTACGCATAGGGCGGTAATCGTGATCGACAGCGGGAGCGCCACCTTGATCCAGAACACCGTCGTTCCGAGCCGTGCACTCAGCGCGTGAACTGGTATGCCACCAGGCACCACGAAGGCGAGCGTCAGAACGGCCGCAACGACGCTGAACGCCACGCCCCAGCCAAGCCGCCCTGCGACCGCCGATCGCGACGGGGCACGCGGCCCACCTGCCAGCATGACGATAAGCTCTTCAGTCCTCATGGCTTTTCCCCCGGATTTTTGCTGCGAGTGCTTTGAGACCGCGATGCACGCCGACCTTCACGGCGGACTCCGTGAGTCCCGTCTTGGCGGCCGTTTCGGCGACAGAACGTCCGTATATCTTCATATGCTCAATCGGTTCACGTTGACGCGACGGTAGAGCCGCCAGCAGTCGCATGAGGTCGCGGCGCGCCTCAAATGAATCGATCGGCGAGGCACCTATCGCGTCGACATCGTCGTCGAGAGGCTGGAACAGCTCGCCATGGCGCGCGTTGGCGCGAAAGTGATCGGCAAGCTTATAGCGGGCGATGGCGCTAATCCATGCCGTGAGCGGCACGTCGGGACGAAAAGTGTCAAGTCCCTTATGCACGGCAATAAGTACTTCCTGAACTAAATCCTCAAGGTCAGCGTCTTGCCGCCACAGGTGCTTACGCAGACGGACACGCAGGTGCTTGGCCAATTCGCCGAGGAAGCGGCAGTACGCCTGCCTGTCACCGGCTATCGACGATTCCAGGAGTACCGTAAGCCGGTGTTCGGCGTCCGACGCGGTGGCGATCTGGCCTCCGCCCTGCATTCGGCTGGTGTCGTCCCGTGCCGGTGCCATTGAGGCGAGCGTCGTCATCGCGCGGACGGTACACAAACCGACCGCGGCATGAATGGATGAAAGCCAGATCGCGCGTTCGCAGTATCGACGGCGACGACAGGCGAGATAGGACGGCGCATGGCAATGACCTCATGATAGTGCGTTGGTGTGCGGCGCGCGAGAGCGAACTAATATGTAGATCGGTCTGACGTGCACTTTGGTTACACGCGCCGCGACGATTTGCGAGATATGAGAAAACCCGTCGCCAGGATGATTCAGCGCCGACGGGAAAAGGGGCCGCTTCAGTGGGGCGCGATAGGCCGATGGGCACAACGTGCTTGTCCGAACCGATGTCGCAGACCGACGCGACCGACGGCCTGATAACGATTTGATGAAGGCGACAGCCCCGCGACATTTGCAACGGCGCGATGTCCGCTGGAGTCCTGTCCGTTGGCGACCTGATAGTCGACTGCCGCGTAGACATCGGTGCTCAACGACAGGGTGTAATCGATACCCGTACTGAACTGGCGGTAATCGGCGCCGCCCACCGTATCCGAGACATGGCTGCCATGCAGATAATCGAACGCGACGCCTGCGAGCAGATTAGGCGTGACGTGATATTGCAGGCTTGCCTCGACGTTATTAAAGATGGCTGAACTGTTGCGCAGCGCGGCGATCCCAGCGAAACGGACGTTCGACCAGTTCGCCCCAAGAATCACTCCGCCGAGCGCATAAGTCGCCCCAGCGCCGATTACGTGATAGGCGTTGGCGCTCGCATAGCCACTTACCACGGGCGTTCCCGTCAGTCCGTTAGACGTCACTGTGTCCGATGGATTGCTGCCAAACAGCGACGTTGCCGGATTGCGCGCCTGCAGATAGGCCACACTCGCGGACAAAGGTCCGTTGTGGTAGCCGCTTCCGAGCGAGAAAACCTGATTGCGAGCAACCGAGCCCGCGACGCCTCCCAGGCTGTACAGGCCGCCGAAGGTGAGCCCGCCGTAGTTGCTGCTCGTGTATTTGATCGCATTATTGGTGCGCCGGCTGTTATTGAAGTTATCGATATCGATAGGATGTGCGCCATGCCCGGTGCCAACATTCGAATCACCAAATTCGAGCTTTCCGACGTAATCAACGACGCTATCGTATTGGCGGCCGAGTGTGAGGGTACCGAACGGTTTGCTCTCGATGCCGACGTACGCCTGACGGCCAAACTCCGCGCCACCCTGGCCGAGCCGTCCATTGTTGAGTTCGTAGCCGTTTTCAAGCTGAAATAGTGCGGTGAGTCCGCCGCCAAGGTCTTCACGGCCCTTCAGACCCCAGCGCGAGCTGTTTAGGCCGTTCGTAGCATCGAGCCGGTATAGACGGGCGCCGGGGGAGCCGGCCGCGGTCGGTGCGTTGCTGATAGCCTCGAAGCCTTCGTCGATCAGACCGTACAAGGTCACGCCCGACTGCGCGTGGGCCACCGTTGAGATGGGCATTGTGACGGCGCAGGCGATAAGCATTCGCTTCACGGGTTTGTCTCCTCAAGTTTTGACTGTGTGGATAGGCGTGGGCGCGTGCATCCGTGTCGTGAACTGTCCGACGACACATGCGTGAAAGCGATCACATGTAGTAGATCGCCCGAGACGGCGAAATGGTTACAAAGCTGCGTTGAGACGGTGCTGGTTATCGGTACCCGTAGGCCGTAGCCGATTTGTTGGCGCCGGGCAAGTTGCGAGTACGTGGGGCCAAGGAGGGCGCTCCCAGTCTTCATGCTCGAAAGGAGAGACGGCGACGGCGCTGCGACCGTGGCCGCACGTCAACCCATGTGACGAATTGGTGGCCAATGAATATGCCTGCATCTATTGCCCGAGCCGCTCACCGACAGGCGCTTGTCGCGTACAAGCGCCGCACGCCGCGCATGCCCGAACTCTTTCCGACCGTATCGCCACTTCGTTTGCCGGCATTCGCGGTCACAGTTGATGTTTGCCCGGCCAGAGGGAGGTACGCGTCGAGCTCTGCCATTGCTGCATCAACAGGCACATGTTGATCACCGGTTGGCGCACATGAGGCCAATGCGGTCAGCTGCCGGAATAGATGTTGCAAAAGCTGACGGGCCCAACGCATTCCTCATGCGCCGTCGGATGAGTTTGGATCGACTCCTTCGGAGCAGCACTTGCAGTGCCGGATTGCGTGCTGCCACCCTGCGGCGCGCCGACACTGCGGTCATGGGCGTACGCCGCGCGCATCTTATCCACCCGGTCCTGATAGACGGGGCTCACGTCTGGATAAGAGGCGTCGGTCACGAACGCAAGGCCGTTCTGTTGGGCTTCGACTAACTGCTGCCGAACCTCTTCCCGCGTCAGTCCCTCAGCGTGCGCAGCGCCCTGATAGGCGACTGAAAAAAACGAAAGCATCGCGATACCGACAAACGTGCGAACTTGCATGGTCTTGTCCTCATTTGCAGAGATTGTTGGAGCGAACATGTGCGCCCTCGCGAAACAATGCCGGGCTCAGACCCATTGCACTGCCTTTCGCTCAAGCTCGCGCTCATGTCGCTGCGCTGCAAGCGCGGCACGGCGTACCGAAGACCTTGGAACCATCGGTATCATTGTGCTTTGTTGCAGGTTGCAATGAGTAGATCGGGGCAAACTAACCGTTGGTTACACCATGTGCTACGGGGCCACGGCCATGGCCTTGTACCATGCCGTCGTTATGACATCGTTGTTGCACACGTACTTCATGCCGCCTAGCATTAGATCGATGACCAGCCGGTTCAGAACGAGCGCGACGGCTACTCGTCCAACGGCATTTCATAGAGGAGGATCGGCAATGGGACTATCGTGGCAACAAGGCCCGCTCTCGACTGGAGCCGTTGGCCGATTTGTAGTATCGGATGCACTACCCGCGAGATTGTTATACGCCGAACCGTTGCGGCGACGAATGCGTGTGCGCTATGCCGGGACCTGGATTGCGGATAGCGAGGACGTCGTGCTTTTGTTCGAACCTGGCCGCTACCCCGTGGCCTACTTCCCGCAGACCGACATTATCTCCGGCACGCTTGAACCGCTGGAGCGTACGACGCAACACACCGACCTCGGGCTGACTACCTGGTTTGCCGTACATTCTCGGGACAAGTCTACGCAGCGTGCGGCGTGGCAGCACACGAGTTTGCCGTCCTACGCGAGCGAATTGGAGGGACGCGTCGCGTTCGCCTGGCGAGCGATGGATGCGTTCTACGAAGAGGACGAGCGGATCATCGGCCATGCGGCAGATCCCTATCACCGCATTGATATTCGGCAGACCGGAAGGAAGCTGGTAGTGAGCCATCAGGGACGAATTATCGCCGATACGACGCGGCCGCTTGCGCTTTATGAGTCGGGCTTTGCGCCACGCTGGTACGTTCCGCGCTCGGACATCGACGAATCTTGCCTCAACTCCGCACCGACTCAGACGTTCTGCCCGTATAAGGGAATCTGCAGCTACTACGACATTGGCGACGCGCGGCTAGCGGGCTGGTATTACCCCGACGCTTATCCGGAGGTGCGCCGCATTGCGAACATGGTTTCGTTCGAACCCGGCTTGATCACGGTGCATCTAGACGGCCATCAGCTTCACCTCGAGCCCGGTCAGACCGTCATCCCGCATGGGCCTGATCGCGAACTTACGGTCGACGAGGTGCGGCCCGGACACGAGTCGTAACGGGCGGTGCACTACGGCGGGGCTGCCTGCCACGGAGGAGCGAAATGGCTCGGCTCTTATCGGTGAATGTCGGACTTCCGCGCGATATCGCGTGGAGAGGCCGCACCGTCCACACGGGAATCTGGAAGCATCCCATACACGGGCGCTGCTTCGCGGGGCGCACGAAGCTCGTCGGGGACGGCCAAGGCGATATGGCGGGGCATGGAGGTGAGCAGCGGGCCGTCTTCGTGTACCAGGTGGAATCGTATCGTTACT
>Ga0209796_10000828_pt1 | contig 15708 bp, 14 predicted proteins | sample AgamicOrSfrz_FD_187167 | JGI IMG/M metagenome (GOLD analysis project Ga0209796, IMG submission 187167) | Agave microbial communities from Guanajuato, Mexico - Or.Sf.rz (SPAdes) (version 2) | ecosystem: Host-associated > Plants > Phyllosphere > Phylloplane/Leaf | place: Guanajuato, Mexico...
CATCGCGCCAGGCGGTTCGACGGTGCTCACGTACCACCAGCTTTGTCAGCAGGCGGCTGCTCGTATGGGGCACGCGATCGACTTCACCGACGAGAGCGTCTTCGCTACGCTCGAGCACGGCTTGATGGCCTCGCAGCCGGAGGAGGCCGAGTGCTTCGATACGGTGATCGTCGACGAAGGCCAGGACTTCCGTCAGGAATGGGTGCCGCCGATAGAGCGGCTGTTGCGCAAGAACGGTCGCTTCTGGTGGCTCGAAGATCCGATGCAGAACCTGTATCTGCGTAAGAGTGTCGAATTGCCGGGCTGGGTCGAAGTGCGCGCGATGGCCAATCATCGCAGCCCGCACGACGTGGTGCGTTTTCTCGGCATGCTGGCGGGTGCACCCATGGCGATTGAAGCGGCGGGGCCGTTTACCGAGTCTGACGTCACGCTGATCGCGCATGCCGACGGCAGCGCGACGCACGCGACAAGCGACGCGCTCGATCAGGCGATATCCGCGGGCTTTGCTCCTACGGATATCGCGCTGCTCAGCTTCAATGGTAGGGACAAATCGCCGCTGGCCGTGCTCGATCGGCTCGGCGCTTACGCCTTGCGCAGCTTCACGGGTTCGTACGACGGACACGGCGCGCCTATTTACCGCGGGGGCGATATTCTGGTGGAGACCGTCTATCGCTTCAAAGGACAGAGTGCGCCGTGTGTGATCCTGACCGAGGTCGACTTCGAGCGGTTTGACGACGCTGCGTTCCGGCGCCTTTTCGTCGGCGCGACGCGCGCAACGATGAAGCTGATAGTCGTGATGTCGGAACGGGCCGCGAAATTGTTGCTTGAGAGAGCGAGCTAATGCGCGCATCACGCTGCATCGAGTTGCCGCGCGATCATGCAGAGCAGGTTGCGCCGCACGACAGCACGCCGGCCGGAGCGAAACGTCGAGGCCGCCGCGACCAGGTGGCCGAGACGGGCGAGCGCGGTCTGCGGCGACAATGCGCCGGCGGCCGCCCAATGACCGGCGCGCACGCTCGGCAATTGATCCGCTGGGCCTTCGAACAAGACCATTTCAATCGCGCGTGCCGGCGATTGCGCTAGCGCGTAGTTGGCCCCTGCGCAATTCCAGCAGAACGCGCCGCCTCGCACGCGCGATGGCTTGACGAGGTGCACGACCAGGTCCGCGCCGTGCGCCGTTCTCTCCCGCGAGATCCACCACCTTGCCGCGCTATGCAGTGCGTGCAGCTCGTCGATCCACGATTGAACCCCCGACTCTTCGTATCCCCAGAGCCGCAACGCAAGGCACAACGTCGGCCCGTTGCCGCGTACATTTCGATCGGTTTGCGTGGCGTCTATGCCGCTCGTGCTGGTCGGTTTAGCCATGTGCGTAAGTCATCCCCGGTCGTTGTCAGGATTCACAGTGTGCCGGAGCGTCGAGTCAAACCATGTCCGATACGAAAAGACGGGACGCAAGACGTTTCCTCCCGGAAAGAAAACCTCAGGTTTTCCTTTTGTCTGCCGATAGCATGATGCGAGAGAGCGAACTATCAGCGGTGCGAGATGACGACGGGACACGATTTGTCTCGAAGCGCATGAATAATGCATCGTAGCGAACATGCGACACGACAGGGATATAACATGGCATTCAACTCGAACCTTATCGGTCAGGTAGAGCAGGCATTGACCCGCGTCTTGCGAGCGGGTCACGGCATCAGAGACACGCATGATTCCACCAATGCCATTATCGACGTGCTGCGCAAGCTGCGCATTGCACGCGAGCTCAGTGACCGCTACTACATCGCGGTGACCGGCAGCCAGAGCGCCGGCAAAACGCGCCTGATGCGCGAGCTGTACAACCTCAGTAAAGACTGGCTATTCGACGACCAAGGGCGCGGCGAGCGTGTTCCTGTTTTCATCATCGAAGACGATTCGATAGACGCGCCGTACGGCGCGGTCCAAAGCGTCGAAAACGGCGAGGTTGTGGAGAAACGACTCGAAGCGAAGGATTTCAGGGACCTGACCACCAGCTGGAGCGACACCAGTTGTGATCTGCTGCCCAAGCTCTACGTGCCGCGCAAGTTCTTCAGTGGCAGTAATGTGGGTTTCGTGCTGCTGCCCGGCTATGAAATCGAAAACCAGCACAACTCGGCCTGGCAGCAGTTGATGCGCCGCACGCTGAACATGTCGCTCGGTACGATTCTCGTAACCGACCCGGTACGGCTGGCCGAAAGTAGCCAGACGGCCATCCTCGAGGACTTGGCATCGTCCTATCTGGCGACACGCAAGCCGGTGATTGTGGTGAGCAAAACCGAGTCGGTCGACGTGGCTAAGCGCGCCGAACTCGAAGCGCGCGTCGCCGATGTCTTCAATGTGCCGGCCAACGAACAAAACCGGATTATTTGTTCCGGCGTCGACGATCCAGATTACGTGGCGGCATGGTCGCAATCGTTGATCGAGGCGATGAACCTCTATGCGATCAATGCGACTGATTCGGCCGAGGCACGGATCAAGGACATGTTGGATCTGCTCGACAGCGACCTGCCGAGAATCCAGAGCGCGCTAAACGATGCGATAACGAGCCACGACGCAGGCAACAGCGTCGGCGAACGGCAGCGCGCGGAGATCGTCGACAAGTTTTCCGACGCCGTCGCGAAGTATCGGCGCGGCTATGAAAAGGAATTGCGCCGACAGATCCGTGGCTATGCCGCGCGCGCCCGCAAGATAGCGGACGAGCGCTATACCGAGGAAGAGGTCGGCTTTAAAAACAAATTGCGCCACACGAAAGAGTTTTTCCAGTTGCGCTCCGGTGAACGGGAAAAAGCACACATCGACCGTATTGTTGATTGCTGGATCAAGGTTGATGACGGTAAAGGCTCTAGAAGCCCGCTGGAAACTAATTTCGAGGTTCTGTCGAAATTATCCGGCGCGCATCTGAAAATCGAGGCGCCGGAAAAGATCGACACGAAGGCGGGCACGACGCTACCCGTTATGCTCGGATACGACGCCGACCATTCGAACGCACGGACATCGATTCTCGCCGACCCGGTCGTACTCACCGAGCTGAAGCGGCTGCTCGCGGCGCCGTCTGTGTCGACCGAGCAAGACGACGGCAGCGCCGTGCAGCCCGGAAACCCTGAAGCGCTGCAGCGCATCGTGGCGCTAATCCCGGCCGTGACCATGGAGTTCATCCGCATCAGCCAAGGTATGTTGCTGACAAATACGGGTAGCACCTACGCGAGCGTTGAAGCCTTCGGCAAGGAGGCGCAAAACATCGTGACCGTGCACGATTTCAATGACACGATGAAGAACGTGCTACGTACTGTGGCCTGCATTCTGGCGGTCGACGTCGCGATCGACGGCAGCATCGACACCATTCCGAGCCTGTTCAATGCGATTTTCGGCGTCGTGGCAGCTCCGGCCGGCGTCGGCGCGATGCTGTCGCTGGTGGCCTCCGGCGTGGTGGCTGGCGGCTTTCTCGCCTATCGCGGTGTCAAAGAGATTCACCAGTACGATGCGGCCAAGCGTGGCTACATCAACACCGTCATGGATCAACTGGCCAGCGCACACGTGGATCTGCAACTCGAGGTCTTCGACGAAGTGATGGAGTCGGTGCTCGAAAGGATGCAACGCTCCCTCGGAGCGGCCTACCGGCTCGACGTTTCTCTTGGCTACAAAGATACCTTGCTGCGCGGCCTCGCCGCTGTCGAACGCGCACGATTGAACCTGATGGGCGACGTGCGTGATCGACAAGTTCTGGTGTGATCTGCATAGGGAACGTCATATTTGGGCGTATGACGCTTATTCGAGTTTCGTGGAGAATATCGATGCCGAATTGAAGGCGGACTACCAACGCTCCGACCAGGTGACGGTCGCGTTGTACGGTTCGACTCAGGTGGGCAAGACGACGCTCATCCTAGACATGCTCGGCATCGCTGACGAGCATCTGCCTGCCGTGAGTCGTGTGCTGCGGGGCGGGCGCTCAGTCGGCAAATCGTCGACTGCCACCGCGTTGCGTTATCGCAAGTCCGACGACGAATTTTGGCGTATCGGTGACGCGGCGTTGGGGCTGAGCGACGACGACGTCCAATCCTTTTTTGGTCGCGTGCGCGCCGATGTGGAAGCGGGCCGCCGTGAGATTCCGGACGTACTCGACGTCTATGTGCCACGCCAGTTCTTCTCCGATCAGGCTGACGCGCTAAAACTCGACATACGGCTGCTCGATCTGCCGGGCCTGAATGCCGCCAACCAGAACGAGGTCGAGTACGTTAGACGGGTCGCACAGCAATACGTGCCGTTCGCCGATCTGATCGTGCTCGTCGGACGGGCCGACGATCTGGGTTTCATCAATCCCGTCGCGCTCCAATTGCCCGAGCTGCAGGACTGGGCGATTTACCCACGGCGATTCCGGATTGTCTGCACATATTCGTTCTCGTCGGCCAGTTTCCGCGAATGGTTCGGCGAAGGTCATCGAAGCGCCGATGAGGTCAAGGCGCGTCTGATGAAACAGTTAAAGACTCACGACTATCCACTGCCGCCTGAGTTGCAGCAATTCATTTATCCGCTGGAGTTCGGTGCGTCGTGGGCCGATCTGAAGCGCGCGCGTGAAGATTATTTCGAACGGGCGCAGCAGGTAGTGAAGGAATTGCGAGCAGATTTTATCGAAGGTATCCGCAAGGCCGCGAACCGTTACTCCCGCATGCAGATGGTGTTCGATCTACAGAAGATCGCGGACGGAAAGATACGCGCCTTCAGAGAGCGAAATGACGCGATCATTGAGCAACTGAGCGAGGCGATCCGTGAATACAATGATCAGTTGTGCACCTACGAAGCAGCGAGACGGTCCGCGAAAAAGCGCGCCGACAAGCTGGCCGATAAAGATGTGCGTCTGACAAATCGGCTGACCGGAAATTCTCTGGATGCGGTTTTAGAGGGAACCTTCGGAGGTTTGGAAAGCATACCTTTGAGACCCCCTGAGAGCACCGCAAAGAAACTGGTTGAGGAGGCGCAGAAGTGCTACTCGGTGTTGCAGGCTCTGTGGAGCAATTTCCCGAACGAGCGGGAAGAACCAACCGCTGTCGCTAGGCGGACAAACCTCGATGATGCCAACGAAGAGAGCGAGCCGGCTGACGAGTGGCCCTCGCTCGGCGATGTTCCTCGGTTGGGGATGGTCAACGACTACATCGACCGAGTGAATGGTTATTGGTTTGGGTATGTCCCCGGCCTGTCGGGTTTCGAAAAAGACTATATGTCACTAGTTGAAACAATGATGCGGGCACGGGTGGTCTTTATCGAAGCCGCCAGAAAATCTATTGTTTTGCAATGGGAAAACGAGCGACTCGAAGTGCGCAAAGAAGCCGCCCGGCTCGCCAGAAGCCGGGACACACTCGACTTTCAATGTGACTCTTTGCGTGCGTCGCTCAAAGAGAAACAGGCGACACTTGAAGGCGTGCGCGTTGCCGGCGAGGCATTCGAACAGCGGATGAAACACAGCATCGAACATGGAAACCGTTTTCGCTCGCATATGAAGCAGGCACACCTCGATGGACTGCGCGCAGTCGAGCGGCGCTTTCGCGACGAAACCGATCCGGTGAGGCAATTCTATCTTCTAGCGTTCAGACACCTGATCGAGCCGGAATACGAAAAAATGATGAACGGGGCCAGCGAATGAATACACGGGACGACGAAACGGTTGCCGCCGAGGCGGACTTGCGCGAGTTGCTCGCGACCATGATCAACAAACCATTGATCGAAAAGCTGGACAGCGCGTTGGGGGGGCTCGGCTTTAACGTCAACAAGGCGACCAAAGCGGCCACCGATAACCTTGCGCAAAAGATTGACAAGATCGGGCAGAACCAAGAAAGGTTTGCGGAAGATGTCGACGACAGACTCGACGAGTTCAGCGGCAAAGCCTTGGCGACGATAGAGCAAGGGCCGGCTGCCATCGCTTCAAAATTGTCGCCGGGGTTGACTTCGCTGAACAACGAACAGCGTGCGCTTAGCGAGACACAACGCCTTATTGCGCAAGAACATCAGGTGATCAGCGCCGCAGTTGATGAAGCGCGCAAGGCGAGCGTCGATCAGGCGATCCAGTTTGCCGAGCAGATGGGCCGGCTCGAAGCGCGCTTTTTCGAGCTCTCGCAAGGCACAGGTCTGCGATTCGATCGGCTCGAAGAGAAGCAGCAGGAGAATCAGGGCGTTGCTATAGGGCGGCTCTCGGCCATCGAGGCGTCGTTGGCTTCGGTTCATGCACAGGACAGTGCGATCAGGAAGATGCTGTATGGCGGCTTAGCTTTGTCTGCCGTAACGCTGGTGCTGGTGGCTTTCGACATTTCGGTCAGATTTGTTCACTGAACCGCTGTTCGTGCTTCGGCGGGGGAGAGCCGTCGAGCTTGTCGACGAGCACGCAATCAGCGCTTTCGTGGACTATATTGATCGAACTGTCCGCGATTCCTGGATAAGGCTCTATGTCGTGAGGTTCGCCCAGAAAGAGATGACGCAGTTATCACGATGCGCTTGGCCATCGCACAGCAAATCTACACGACGGCGCCCTCTTGAAGTGAGGCCTGACCGACCGTCTCGTGCGTTTTTGATGGACAGAACGTTGGGTTTGGGCCCCCACTTCTCCTGAGTCTCCATAAAGTTTCGAGCCGATCTGCCGATATTTCAGTGATCGCTCAGGACCGACTTTCCCGGCCCACGGCAGACGGTCAATTTCGGAGAGCACATGGTTTGGTATGCTGGTTTGTTGGATAAAGGATTGACTCTCGCTGGAGATTTCCTCTCTTACCTTCGTGAGGGAGACGCGCGTAGTCACGAAGTCAACGTCACGATGACGGCCGATTCTTCGCAAGCGAGTGCCAAGCTTGCGAGCGCGGTCGACGACGTTGCAAAGAAACTGGAGAGTGCGGTTCAGAGCATTGTGGGCAATATCATCGACAAACTGGAGCGTGACCAGTTGGAACTGCTCACAGCCCAAGTGAAGTCAGTTCACTTCGCTCTGGAATTTGAGAGTGATGGGATGCTGGGACCTGCAGTTTCGCGCATTATGGAACTGATTGCTTACGCAAAGAATCGTATTCTCGAAGGGAAGCTAGAATGGCTAGGCCCTTGGCTGATGGCAGAGTCTATCCGTATCATCGCACTCCGCCGCATGGCTAGCTCAGAGAAGGCGTTGTCTCTCGTTCAGAGCGAAGCCCGTGCGTTCCGGTTAAGCATCCTCGACTACAGCGGTCAATCGTTGATCAAGAACGGCAATACGCCGTGGGTGAAGATTGCGGAGTTTGTCCAAGGTACAAATGAAGACGTGGTGCGGCTTCTTTCGCAATCGGCTGAGCTTGAGGCGTCAACGCAGCGCGAGCGCGAAGCATCGGGTTCCGGTGCTGTAACGCAGACGCCAAAACAAACCTTGGTGGATTCAGAATCGTCGGCGCCAGCGGCCACCGTAAAGACGGCGCTTAATCCCGCAGCAAGTTGGCCGTTCCCTACTGGCAGTCGTCCCTGAACTCACCGGAAAACTTGCGATCCGGGAAGCGGTCGCATTGTTCTATCTTGTGTTCCTCGCCGCGCGAACCATTGTCAGTTCGGCTATGATTTCGAAATTCGGAGGTTATTCCTTTCGCTCATGGCTATGGCTTAGGTGCGTTGCCCGAACCGACATACGCGGCCAGCAGCATTAGAAAGTTAGGAAGCGGCTGCTCCGCAGAGCCACTCTCTGAATTGCGCGCATTCACCTAGTCATGGGAGTCGATCCGATCTATTAAGCGGCTCTCACGTGGGGCTTGACGAGTAGAGTGTGAAGGAAGGGTATTCTTTCGAGCTTGATTGAGGCCGCGCCGGTTGCACGCTTCACTTTGATTTCTGTGCGTGCTCGTCCGTCGGCGCTGAAGAACCGACCGGAAATCCGCGTCTCCGCATGGTCCCGAGCAGGAAACAGTTCTCCAAGGTTTGATTGGTTATCTGTTGCTGTCTGGCTGGGTGCGGCGATCGCGCGAATCTACGCAGAGCCGTTGAACCGCATCGTCGGAAAGTGGCTGTTGCGGAGAAGGTCGGAAGTACGCACTGCCGACAGGCTGCTTCCTAGAAGCGAAATTCCACTGGCCGCTTTGCGTCGATGAATTCAAAAACGGGTTGACGCAACCCGGACCGTATCGGCCGTCCGGGCTCGCGCACAATGAGGGGCCGCTTCCCGGGCGAACAACGGCCGTTATCTTCGAAATGGCTGGTGCCTCATCGCCCGCTCGCGTCGCGACGAGTGCCCCGCTTGCGCCAAATACTGGCGCCCTTACACGCTAGCGTTTTCAATTTCCGGCTAAAGATTTTAGATCAGAGGCCGATAAGTCTGTCGAGCGCCCGGTCAAGCACTGGCCGAGGGACCATTGTCTGCAAGCAGTGAGCACTTGCGAATCTTTGTTCGAGGTGATCGCTCGCGCAGGGTTCCCAAGCCAACATTTAGTCCATATGGGCGGGTACCAGACAAGCACGCCTCTACCACACGGGCAATTTGATGGCTGACTACTCACCCGAAATCCTAATCGATTATTTCTTCGCCGATGCGAATGTTCAGCGACTCGTTACGTCGACGGCCTCCTGGCAACCTTTGCGCATCTGCTACCCTAAGGAAGTTAACGTATCCCGGTTCTTGGCATGGTTGCTCGATCCATCCGAGGGTCACGGATTGGGGGACTTGGCGATTCAGTCGCTTCTGACACGCGCTTGGTGGAATTCAGACGACGCGGACGTGCCGCTAACGATTCGACGGTTCCTGTCGCCCTCCAACGTGCAAACGGAAGGATTTTCTTCGGCGGTGGTTACCACTGAGGTGGATCTCAATGGCCGCTCCCTAGACGTGCTAGTCGTAGACGCAAGCCGTCGACGGTATATCGCAATTGAGAACAAGTTCGGCGCACAACAATCACGCGCACAATTGAAAGACTACCGCAGACATCTGGAAAAGCTTCTACCGGACTTCCTTGGCGTGCACATTTTCCTCGATTCCCGCGAGGCGGTGCCCGAAGATGCCGCCTGGGTACCAGTAGGCTACGACTGGCTCGCCGAGTTTCTTCGTGAGGCGGAAAAACGGGAAGCCACCGCGCGGCACGTGCAACAGGCGCTCGCGCAGTTTCGTAATGTCATCGAAGATGAAACGGAAGATTCGATGGGAAAGAGTTCCTTCGGTCGTCTCGTGACGGAGGTTGCTGGCGGTCACCCCGAAGTTCTCGAACTGATGACCCCTTGGGCGCGCCATGGCTCCAAAGGAGCGCGTGCGCATATGCTCGCAGAACTGATGTCCGAAGCAAATACGCTTGACGGGAAGTCGTTACTGCGCTTGTTTCAACTTTATTGCCGCCGCGCTTCGGTCTGGGACCATTGCATTCGCCAGGCGCAATTTGCGCCATTTGTCTCCGCTCTGCGGCAACGGTTCGACGATGTTCTCGTCGATCCAAAACGTGTACGCACTGGTTTTTCACTCTTGCGATGGGACTCGCTCATTGATCTGGACCAGTTTCCCGAATGGAATTATTACCCCGCTGGCGTGAACGTCCGCCAGACTGGCGAGACGTTTCAGGTAACGACCTTTGTACAACTCAACCACGTCCGCGCTGACAAGCGTGATGTACTAATTGAGGCGGCAGAGGCGCTGCGCAAAACCAATGGCGTGCGGCGTCAACTGAGCGACGAGCAATCGTTCGTGGTCTTGCGTCGACTCCGTGACCTCAATAAGGCACGGGCCGTCAACGAGACCGTGTCGCAGTTCGTTGAGCTGCAATCGAAGCTCGAATCGATTCGCTAGCGGGTGTGGAAGCCGCTTTACGACGACCATCTAGAACAGAGCTCGCGAGAGCGGAAGGCAATTGTTCTTTGTGCGCCGCCATATAGGGGATCGCCTATTACCGCGCCCAGAATCGCTACGATCATCGACCTAGTCACCGAAAGAGGACCTTAAAAATGACAAAGATATTCCGTGGAACGTCTACGACGCAGCTCGCAAGTCTCAATGGCGCAAGGCTCTATGAAGGAACATCCTCGACACAGATAGCAAAGATTGACGGAAGCAAGGTCTTCCGCGGCACGTCATCGACGCAGATTCTTAAAGTCGACTCGGGAAGGATTTTTGAGGGCACTTCGTCCAGGCAAATTGCGCGAATCGATGGCGGAAAAGTGTTTCGTGGAACGTCTACGAATCAGGTGGCGAAGTTTGACAACGGGAAGGTATATGAAGGGACATCGTCGACGCAAGTTGCCAAAATCGACGGGCCAATCAGTCAAGCGGAACTGGCAACGGTTTTGCATTTACTCCTTGCCCTTATATGAACGGGCACTAGTGAGCTGAACGCGGCCAAAGCTATGGGGCAGAGAGCCGACTTTGGCCTGTGTTGCCCGCCCCATGGCACCCGCGAAGGAGCAAAAAAATAATGCCACCCATACTGGCGCGGCACGTTGTGCTGGTACACCAGATTCAGCTTGGTTCCAGACCTAAATGGCGGACTGTATTGAACGCAATCAGGATGCTGGCGGCAGTTGGCCGGGGGAGATGTTGTCAGGTACATTGAGTACAGCATGAACGTGATCGTCGCCCCGATGGTTGAGCAAGTCCCATAGGGTCTGCTGCCACCCTCTGTCCTGGCGCGCGGTGCTGCCGTCCTGCTTGGTCTGCTCGACACCGACCCATGCGGGCACCACTTCTGTGTCACGGACGTGCCATTGGAACACCTCACTTGCCCTGGTGACGCCCCCGTATGTCTTGTCGATCTGCGCGAGGGTTTCTTTCTCCTGCTGCTCGAAACGGGCACGTTCCTGCTGCACGCCGGTCTGGTTGATCCGCGCGTCGTCCAGTTCGCGCTGTGCCCGCTCGACGGCGGACTGAGCGGCTTCCATTTCGCTTGAACGGTTGACGAGGGCATGTTTCAGCGCTTCCGGTGTATCCGCCGACGGCGCGCCATCAGCCTGCAACTGTGCGAGATGACTCTGGGCGTCGGCAAGCTGCTTCTTCATTTGTTCGGGATTCTGGATGTTCCCGACCGTCTGATCGAGACCGTTGAGATAGCCTTGGAAATCGCGCTGCGTGTCGGCGATCCTCTGCTGGCGGTACGCGGCAAGCACAGCCGCGCCGTTCTTCAGTTCACAGCGATACTCCACGACTGTCCGGTTCGTGTCGTCCTTAAACGAACGCCATTCATCCTTCTCGCACGAACTACGATTCGAAAGTGCCGTGTCATAGGTATGGGTGGCATCTTGTGGGACGGCGGTAGTCTTGACGGTGTCAACTTCGGAGCGGCCGCATCCGGACAGCGCGACGCTGAGGATTGCCGCGATGGCAAGGGATATGGATTTCATCTTCATGAGGAAAAAGGGTTGGGGTAGGACCGGCGCATCGGTCGAAGAACAAACAGCTCTCTACAGATGAGCAACGGTGCAGGGGCCGTCGTGACCGACCGCTGCACCGGGAGCATGCGCTGCACGTCCGAGACGCACGGCGACGTAACGAATGGTTACTGCGACAGCCCGATCGTCACGTACTTGGTGTCCGTGTCGAACGTGAGCGGATCGTCGGTACCGGTGGTGCTGTTTACGGTGATGTAGGCGTACTTCGTAACGCCATTCGCCGTGTATCTATAGATCTTCGCGTGCTCGACCGAATGGTTGGCCGTGTCCGCGAGTCCTGCGGCGGTCAGCGCCTGAGCGACGTTGGCGTTGGGCGTGTCTTGATGCCCGCTGGTGTCCGTGAACGTAGCAGTACCGTTCGCGAATGCCATCGTGCCTGATCTCTCACAGTCCTCGTACTCGTCGAACGTCTTCCCGTTCAGCTCGGTCAGGTCGGTGACTTCGGTCAGATCCGAAGAGACATACACGTACTGGCCGGGTTGAGCGGCGACGACGCTGCCGACGCCGTTGGCTGTGCATAGCTCGCCAACACGATTGCCCAGAAGGCTGATGACCGCCGTGAACTGGCCCGCGTCCGTGAAGGATGTCACGTTGCTGCCAGCATCGATGGTTGCCCTAGCCGTGAATTTGCCGCGGTTCGGATCGGCGATGGCAATGGCAAAGGTGCCGTCCAGATTAATCGATGAACCGATCTGTATGGCCGTGAGACCCGGCGTGGTGTAGGCAGTGGCTGCGAAGGCTTGCTGCGTCAGGCTTTGTCCGTTGGCTGTGTTCACGGCGGCTTGGCTCTGGGTAAGACCGGAAGCGGTCAGCGAGGCGCTATAGGTTTCAAGCAGATCGTCGCCCGCGTCGCCGTTTTGGGCTTTGAACACCGAACTGATCGGGTTGAACCCGTCAGGCAACGACGGTTTGCCAGGCAGCGAAGCGAGTGCCGTCTTTAGCTTGTCCAGCGCGGTGTTCAGGCTATCGGTCGTGACCGAGCTGTCCAGATCGGTCCTGCTAACGTTGGCGAACCAACTCGAAGGGTCCTGTTTGCCGATCGCGCCAACCATGATGTCGGTTAGAGGCGTAATGTTCGTCTGGCCTGACGCAGCGAGCACTGAATGCAGCACCGACGCCAATGCCTCGCCATTAGCCTGTCCTCCCGAGACCTGCGCAACGCAAGGATAGTCACTGGGCTTCAGCGTAATGGCCCACCCACCATCTGCGCCAGTCGTGGTCGAACTTGTAGTGCCGGATGCGCATTTGAGTGCGACGGTGCCACCGACGATTGGAGACCCGATTGCCGCTGTTCCCACGGTATTGACCGACGCGGTACTGCTACCTGCATTGCTGCTGCCACCCCCGCCGCAAGCAGCAAGCGTTGCCGCAGCGATTGAGCACAGCGCCAGTTTCACGAATTCCACATTACGAAATTTTTTCATTTTCCTTCCTTTCTTGATAGGGCTCCGCACGAGCGGGCTCAGTGAGTTAACGGCAAATACTAAGAAAGTCTTAGTGTTAAAGTTGATGAGGATCGACAGCATGTTTTCCTTTGAGGAAACAGGCCAATGTCGATCTTTGCTGTGCGACTAAAGCAGGCACGCAAAGCTGCGGGCCTATCGCAAGAGAAGCTGGGGGTGTTAGCCGGAGTGGATGAGATGTCGGCTAGCGCTCGAATGAACCAGTACGAGCGTGGCAAACATGAGCCAGATATTGCGATGGTGACCCGCATCGCCAAGGTGCTACGACTCCCGGTTAGCTTCTTCTACGCGGAGACAGATGGAGAGGCGAAGCTGATTGCTGCCTATTACAGATTGGATGCGTCTCAAAAGGCCGTACTCTTGGAGCAAGCACTTGCTTTCGCCGGAATTGGTAGCGTCGATGTCAGCGGTCCGCCGTCCTAATATTCTCCTGCAGCAGAAACGTCGTCCCGAACTGGTCGACTTCGGTAATGGTTCAGACTTCCGCTATCGGGTGGGTTGTAGCCCGACGACAGAGGTCGGCCCGTGAGCAGTGCCAGTTCGGTCGCTGTCTGATCCTCTACCGACAAATCCGCCCAATCACCGTGATCTGGCGGCCACGCAGGACGACTCCCGATTTGCTCATCTCAGCGAGGTTGCCTGTGCGCCTGAGGTGAAGCGTGTCCCTGTCGGAAAGCGCGGGTCATTTGCGTAACCGCTCAGGCTCTCGCCTCCTGCATGTAGCTTGCCGAAGGCCACGCCGGATAACGGCGACTCGCAGGCCGATCCTGGCGCGCGCCGCGTTGGGACACAACACCATCTAGACGTTCGATGGTCGTATGGGAGCGATCCCACTCGGTAGTGACCAGAATGCGGGTCTGGTCCGGCAGGCGATAAAGTGAAATCAGGCGCAGGCCAGCCGTGATTGATAGGTCGTTCTGCTGCCGGTCTTCGTCGGACACGAGCCCCCAGTCTCCGGCGATGTGCCTGAGCACCACGCTGATGACGGGAATGCCATTCGCGCGCAATGCGGTGAGCGCGACCGGCGTGATGAGCAAGCGCCCCGGACGGAAAAGCGGTTTGATCCGCGTTGTTTGGTTCATGGGTAACTCTCCAGAAAACGAACGAGCACGGGCCTCCGGATGAACCGGATGCGTGTTCGTGGGAATAGGCGGAAATTCGGCGCAGAGCGCGCCGGGTCAGGCGATGAATTTGACGAGTGCGCGACGGAGGCTAACAGCCTTCGCCTGGGAGCAACCCAGATGGCGACGGATGTCGGCAACGGTCGGACGCAGCAATCCGGCGACATCGCTTGCGAGTTGGATCAGGTCGTCGTTTATGGGATCGGATGCGAACGATGCCGGTTGCCCATCGTTTCGTTGAGCGTCACTGCGTACCGTGTCGCTGCGACGGGCTGTCGAGGTTTCGCGACTAATAGACTCATCTGTGTGACTCGCCTCGACCGGCGCGACGGCTAGAGGCGTCGCATTAGTCACGTTCGCGATTGCCCTGGTCATGGGCGCGGTCGCGTTGGCAGCATCCGCGACTGGCGCGATTATGGACGGCGTTGGCTCCTTTAAGACTGGTTGCGACGACGACTGAAGCGCGACCAACCACAGCAGGCACGCGACCCCTTCGAGGACGGCGGCGAAAAGTGACCCAAACAGCAGGTCGATGCGGGCGACTGGCACGCCGAGTAGCGCGGCGAGTCGCGATGCAACTGGATCGGCGCGTAACGCGTCGCGTCGGGTCGTGACCCGCTCTTCCGCGATTTGCTGACGCCGGATGTCGTCCGCTTCGGCATTCAGAGCATCGACCTTGGCCGCGAGCGTCGTGCGACGGGCTTCGAGCGTTGGGCAGTTGCCCGGACAGTGGCGTGCATTCGCGGCGGCAAGTTGCGCCGTCACGGCCGCGCGCTCCGTCATGACGGTCGTAAGACTGCGGGCCGCGGTGGGGGGCGGCGCGGCAGAGAGCGCCGACGCGCGCAGTTCACCTGCATGCTGCTGGGCCGACACGAAGAAAACCGCATGGCCGATACACGCAGTTACCAGGCACGTGGCCCATAGGACACTACCCATGACACGGACGAGGGCGGGCGTACCCCGTAGCAGGACGGGTAACAGATGTGCGCTTGTGACGAGCACCAGCCCGGTCGCCACCCACGCGAGCCGTTCCGCTAGCCACCCGCCGCGCTGCCAGCCGGCCAGCACCGACATGCAGGCCGCCGTGCCGGTCGCGGCGACGGCCAGGGCGAGAGCGGAGCGATGGGTCATGCGGCCTTCCCGCCGAGTAGCGCGGCACGCTGGTCCAGCCGGTTTTGCAGGCTGGGTCTGATAGTCGCCGGAGTTTCGACGTGACCAGTATCGTGACCATTACCATGACCGCGGTCGTCCCCGGATTCCGGTGGATAGAACTCTTCGGCGACAGCAGCGCTTTCCTCGATACTCTCTTCGAACGCCCCGTTACTGAAACCGGCGTGGGCGGCAGTATCGAGCGCCTGCTGGTCAAAGCCGGCCGTCTTGCGACGGGCATCCAGTTCGCGCGCCTCGATGATCGCCGCTTCGAGCGTGCTATTCGCCCGCACGCAGAGATCGACGTAGTAGATTGCGGAACGGTAGCTCTGCGTGGTGGACTTGCCGCGCAGTTTGGGTTCGAGCGGTAGGCAGGCGAGCAGGTTGCCCGAGACAGCCGCGAAGTAGTGAAGACGCGCGGCCAGGGTTCTGATCGAGTTAAAGCTCGTGGTCCTGAACACGAACGACCCAAGTTCGTCTTCGTCTGTTGATTTCCGCCAGAAACTGACCCAGTTTGTTCATCTAAAACTGACCCACCCCTGAAGCGCAGAAGCGCTACTCTGGTGCGTCAATTTCCGTCTTTTCTGCCGGCTTGGGTGAGGGTTTTCGGG
>Ga0209796_10000836_pt1 | contig 15571 bp, 21 predicted proteins | sample AgamicOrSfrz_FD_187167 | JGI IMG/M metagenome (GOLD analysis project Ga0209796, IMG submission 187167) | Agave microbial communities from Guanajuato, Mexico - Or.Sf.rz (SPAdes) (version 2) | ecosystem: Host-associated > Plants > Phyllosphere > Phylloplane/Leaf | place: Guanajuato, Mexico...
AGAAAAGCCCTCAAAATTAATTGAGGGCTTTTCTTACATGTGTGGTTGATCATAGCTGCTTTTAATAGTTGATAAAAGTGAAATATATACATGTACATATCTAAAATATCGTATAAAGTTATAATTTGTCCAGTCAAAAGGTAAGCAAAATAAAAAGCCACCCAATATTTGCAGGACAGGTGGCTTTTTACTATAAAATGCATGTGTAGACATATAATAACACATTTTTTACCTTATGGACTATATTTTTCTGTACGAGCATATGTATAAAAGGTGCACTTCTTATACATTAGTTTCTCAAACACCTACTGAGAAAACGTTGATAAATCAACAGTGTATAAAAAGCTGCATACTCCGGAAAAGAATCCTTGGTGGAAGCCCTACTGCCCCAAGGGTTCTTTTGCTTGCTTGGTTCCTTTAAGAGTGATTATGTTAACTCGTTGTGCATACCGTATACAAAATTTCTTTCGCAGGAATTCAATTATTTTATACCGAATTATTAGAGGGATTTTATATAAGAAAAAGGAGGAATTAATGTGAGAATAAATATTGAAGAGTACGAACTTCCTCATATAGATTCAGGTCCTTATGGAATTACTACGGGTAAAGACGGTGCTCTATGGTTTACACAACATAAAGCGAATCAAATAGGGCGAATGACTGTTGATGGTAAATTAACGCATATTGATCTTCCTACTGTCAATGCAGGCGTTCTATCTATCACTTCTACAGCTCAGGGTGATATATGGTTTACTGAAAATAGGGTAAATAAAATCGGAAAACTAACAGTAACAGGTGAAATTACGGAATATACACTACCGACCAGCGATTCTGGACCTTTTGGAATCACGCAAGGACACAATGGAGACATTTGGTTTACAGAAATGAACGGTAATAGAGTAGGAGTAATTTCACGAGATGGTGAAATCACTGAGTACGATTTGCCAGATCCAGGTGCTTACCCTTCTTTTATTGTAGCTGGTCCTGATCATGCTTTATGGTTTACTCAAAATCAGAGTAATCAAATAGGTCGTGTTACGCTAGGAGGAGACATGACTACATATAAGTTACCGACGGAAAAGGCTGGTCCTGTTGGCATTACGAATGGACCAGATGGTGCACTTTGGTTTGTAGAAATTAACGGCAATAAGATTGGAAGAATTACTACTTCTGGAGTTATAAGCGAGTATCCTATTCCTACTCCGAATGCCCGCCCACATGCAATCGTAACGGGTCCCGATGATGCTTTATGGTTTACTGAATGGGGAAGCAATCAAATCGGTCGCATTACAGTGAATGGGAAAATCACGGAATATCCTATTCCTACAAAGAATGCGGAACCACATGGTATTGTAGTCGGATCTGATAAAGCTTTATGGTTCGCAGAAGAATGTAATAAGTTAGGTCGATTGAGTTTTGTCCAAAAACCATGAGAGGCAGTGAATACTTATGGAATCGAATAAAGCACACGGCCCAGATTCTACAGATAAGTATCCGATTAAAGGAAATGATGTTGTGCAATTCATTAAAAATACAATTACTAGGCCAAATATTATCGTAGGTGACTATTCCTATTACGATGCAAGAAGAGGAGAATCCTTTGAAGATCAAGTATTGTATCATTATGAGTTCTTTGGCGATCGACTTGTTATAGGGAAGTTTTGTGCTATTGCCCCCGGCGTAACATTTATTATGAATGGAGCAAATCATAGGATGGATGGCTTCTCAGCTTATCCGTTCAATATCTTTGGGCAAGGTTGGGAAAAACACACCCCGACGCTAGATCAATTGCCGTTTAAGGGAGACACGATAATTGGAAATGACGTCTGGGTTGGAATGGACACAGTCATTATGCCCGGAGTTAATATAGGTGACGGTGCCATTGTAGCAGCAAAATCAGTTATTACAAAAGATGTAGATCCTTACACGATTGTTGGAGGAAATCCTGTACAGAAAATTAAGGAACGTTTCTCAGAACAAATTATTAATAGATTATTAGAAATTAAATGGTGGGATTTAAATATCGATATTATTTCTGCCCATATTGATGTAATAGTTAATGGAGACATAGAAAAGCTAGAAAAATTAAAAAATCACAATTAAGAAAAGATAACTATCTATAACTTCCATTAGGTTAACTAAAAATGTGCAGGGTACACGGATGAGAAACACGAAGGTCTTTTGATAAATAAAGAGAATTATATCATGAGGAGGAGATTGAATTGAAGCTGCTACAAATCAGACTATTAGTTAATGATTTTAAAAAGAGTACCGAATTCTATAGAGATCTGTTAGGAATTCCAATAAGTTGGTATGAGGAAGAAATGGAGTATGCACTTTTCAATAATGGAGAAACAAAAATCGAGCTTTTATCTCAAAATGCCATGGCAGAAGTGATTGGAAAGGAAAATAGGTCTTTAGACGGCGAATCCCAAACAAACTTTTTACTTCAATTTGAAGTAGAGAACGTAGATAAGACCTATGAGTATTTAAGAGAAAATGGGGTTGAACTTGTTACTGAACCACACGATCGTAAAGAATGGAGATCACGTATTGCACATTTTCGGGATCCAGATAAGAATCTTATTGAAATATATAAAATGCTGTAATTAATCAGGGGATTTTTCATGCTCATTGTAGCTCTGTTTCGATTTATTCGAACAGAGTTATTTGTGATATTACTGATAATGGTGATTATGTAAACTTAATTTGTATATCTTATACATAATATTTAAAAGTAAAATAAGTATTATTATGTTAAAATATAACTATATTTACTTTTTTTATTATTGGTGGTGAAATAGATGGATAATCGAAGCTTAGGATTACTTCTAGTAAGTACAGGAACGATCTTTTTAATTTTAACTTTAACATTACATATAGCTGGATTATTATATGGTGTTATCTTAGGTAGCAGCATATTATTAAATGTTTTAGGTTCAGGTATTCTTATGAAATTCGTAGCTGATCAAAAGCTTGCTAAATTGTAGAGACCTTATAAAGTAAGGTCTCTTTTTTATTCCTAGAAGGAACATTATGTGAACTAAGGTTGTTTATGATCTCCACTGTTAAAATATCTCATATTGTATGATATAAAGGAAAATAAAATTATGAAAGAGGTAAAATGATGTCCGTAACGTTTTATATAGCAAATAGTAAAGAAGAAGTTGATGATGCTGAATATGGTGTCTATCTAGAAGGCTTAGTGACAGGGTTCCTGCTCTAGACCGCAAAGTAAATTTAAAAGTTTGATTTTACCTTTTTTATTTGTTAAGTTCATCTACTTTTCTTTTGTTAATTGCCCTATAAAGTGAACCCTGTGAAATTCCTGTAGATGATACAATTTCTTTGATAGAATATTCGTTACTATCATACATACGGAGTGCAACTGTAAGCTTTTCTTTATTTAATTTTGGTCTCCCCAGTGTTTTTCCTCTTTTCTTACTTGCTTCAAGCCCTTCCTTTACTCTTTCAGCAATTAAGTTCCTTTCTAATTCTGCAATTACACACATCATTTGAAACATGGCTTTCCCTGTTGATGTTTTGGTATCCATATTTTCTTTTAATGAGATAAAATGCACACCTTTTTCCTCAAATTGTTGAATGATATTAAGAATATCTAACGTTTTACGTCCTAAGCGAGATATGCTTTCTACAACAACTGTGTCTCCTTTTCTAATTACTTAAAATAGTTGATGAAGTCCTTTTCGGTCCTTTGTTGTTCCAGTAAACTTTTCTTTAACAATTTTTTCACAACCATATTCAGTGAGCATACTTAGTTGACGGTCTAAGTTTTGGTCAACTGTAGAGACGCGTGCATAACCAATAATCATAAATATTTCTCCTAATAAAATGTGATACGTCCATTTTACTTGGGATAGTTTTTTTGTAAAGGTATTTGGTAATCTTTTTGGCAATCTAAAATCTTAGTAATATCAAAGACTAGTAGAGTTATAAATCGTCGTTACAAAAATACTGGTTTTTGGTAATGCTTTTTTTATTAAAATGACAATCATGTTATTCAGCAAACGGGCCAGATTATTGAATAACATAATCCCAAAAAGAATATTTTTAGTTATTGAATTTTTATACAAATCAATGTATTATAATTCAATAACTTATCTGGAGGGATAAAATGAATTATAAAATTATTGAAGAACTATCTTTGAACAATTGGCAGCCCTTATCTACGTTACTTTATGATGGGTGGGTACTACGATTTTCAAATGGTTATACGAAACGTGCTAATTCAATTAATCCTATCCATTATTCAACTTATAATTTGAATCAAAAAATTGAAGAATGTGAGAAAATCTACTCGAATAATGATTTAAGTACTACATTTAAAATCACGCCTTTTGTTAAACCAGAAAATTTAGATGATATTTTAGAGGAGAAGGCTTATTCTTTGATTGATTGTACAAGTGTCCAAACCATGGAGCTAGATGGCATCATTGAACCAACCTTCCATTCTGTAAAACTAGATGGAAATATTAATGTCGAGTGGCTAGATAATTTTTGTAGACTGAATAATGTTGAAGAAAAAAACAAGGATACGATGGTACAAATGTTGTCTAATATTGCAACTCAAAAGTGCTTTATATCACTATCTTATAAGGAAGATGTGATTGCCTGTGGTCTTGGGGTTATAGAAAGGGAGTACATAGGGCTTTATGATATTGTCACTGATATTAAATTTAGGAATCAAGGATTTGGTGAACAGTTGATATTGAATTTACTAAAATGGGGGCAAGAAAATGAAGCTAAATACAGTTACCTAGCTGTTCTTTTGAATAACAAACCTGCATTAAGACTTTATTCTAAAATTGGTTATTCCGAAATTTATAAGTATTGGTACAGGGTTAAAGAAAATGTTTGACCCACTTCTAATTCAACTAAACCAGCTAATAGTAGATACTCAACTATTCCATTAAAGGGCGATTTAATTGAAGAAAGATCACAGAAATGATGAAACTTTTTTATAAAAGAATGATTCAGAGGTAAAAAGGTTAAATCGAATATGTGAAATTATTTTAAGCGAGTATAAAGAGCCTTTTGTAATAGAATTTATACAGGAGTTACATAAATTATGTATTAAGGCGTTAGGTAAAAATAAGCTCATATTTGCACTTGGAGATTGATTTCTTTGGCTACCTAAAATCCGTTTTATGTTAACTAATAATGTTTCTTTTATACAATCTAAAAAGAAAACAACTATCATCGGGAGAAGATAGTTGTTTTCTACTGATAAATTAAGTTGTGGGTGAAGCCTCATAAGACTTCTTAGGTAGTTTGCTCAATTTAATACACTTTATTCTTACACAACATATTCATTGCTTTTTCTAACAGTAAAATGTCTTCTTTCATCATTATTTTCATATCTTCGAGATCTAATTGAATATATTCTTCTTTTAAACGTTCTAATTCCCTCACGAACAGAGATTCAGTGTAGTACCCGAAGTTTTTCACCAATACATATCTCCTTTGTGTGCAATTAATATATTTAGTTCCCTTTTATCCGAACTAACAACCAACAAAAGTAAAAAAATCCAAAAAATAACCCTTTTCCCATACAGGCAAAGGATTTTCAAATTTATTGGAAAAGGGGGAATACGTTATTAGTGTAGCCAGATTTGCAGATTCATATACATATATCTTTAAAAATAAATGTTATGATTAAACATTCTCTTAGCAAATAACTTTATTAAAGTGTCTTTGTTAGTTAAGTAAATACTAAAGTATTTTGCTTATTATTAAAGTTTTACTATTTACACTAAGTGACGACAAATTGTGAGTTTTTCTACAAAGTATTCAGCTTCTAAATCACACAACAGCAAAATAAAAGCAGCCTCGCTTGCCAATGCGGAGGTTGTACTTTTTACATGAAAGATACCACTAATCAGTTTTATTGATCTTTGCTAACTGGTTCAACAATTGATCAATGAAGTGACTGATGACAATGGTATTTTTACTAGTAAATCCTTCTTCTAAACCTATTTGAACCATAAGCTCTCTTCCTGCCTCTATATCCACAATCAAAGCTTTTTCTAAAGCACTATTGTATCTATATGTTTGCATAACCCATTCACCTATTTCTCTAAGCTGTTATATGTTTATTTAACAATAACTAGAATTCTACGGTATGACAACATCTTTCCTCTGTAAAAACCAGCTGAAGTCTTAGAATACCTTTTTCAAGGCCTGAATAGCTCATTTTTTGTACTTTATGTATGTTACAATACGTCTTGTAGATGCAAATGAAAATTCCATTTCTTCTTCATAGGCAAGAAAAGTCCTCAAATTATGAGGACTTTTCTTGTTTTTCATATTCTCCATCTTGCAAAGTCACTTCTCCTGTAAGTCTACATTCATTGTGAGCTTTATATTTCGGAAGAATAATATGACTTCTGTCATAAAATACTTCTATAGAACCTTTTTCTTTAATACTAAGAACCTTTCGTAACTCCATTGGATTGACAGCACGACCTAACTCGTCTAACTTTTGCATACTCCCTGGCGTTTTCATGCTATACCTCATCTCCAAATGCCAAATAAAGAATATCTTTTTTATTTAGGTAGCTCTATTGCAGAAAATATCAGTTCTCTAGATAAAATTAAGTTGTGTATGCTCTCTTATTTTCCTTTTAGAGTGTTAAAAGCTCTCTTTTTAATCTACAAAAACACCTGCGCAAATCTCCAGCCTTCAATCTTAAAATAAGTTCAACTAAACAAATGTAATTGTTGATATATGTAAGTTTTTGTTTGTATATAAGTTGAACTAAATAGTTGAAAACCCAGCCTTTTTCTTGTATGATTAGTTCAACAGAAGTTCAACTTAAAAATGAGGTGTATAGAGATGAAAATTTCACGTTTTAATAAAGACTGTGGGAATTCAGTTGATATGAATATTATCGATGGGTACCTGTTTGATTTTCCAACCAATGTTGTAGAACTCCAAAAAGATGCTGCTGATTCTTTCTTTACGGATGCCGTAACCGCACCGGAAGAGTTCAAAAAGCGTATCTTACTATCCACGACTATTGGTGACGAAGAGAAAGAACGTTATTTCTTAGTCGGTGATATCGCAGCAAGCCAACAACTTGCGAACAACCACATCAATCGTTTACATAACAAAATTACAAGCCATATTCCTTATGTAACATTTTTAGCAGCTATTGCATACTACCATGCGTTGCATGCGAAAGATCAAAAGGATAATAGCATCGAGATTGACTATTTCTCTACAATGTTACCAATCTGGTTACTAAAAAAAGAAAGCACATTTGGTGAAGCGCAAAAAGCAATGGCAACTCGCTTCTTAGGTGACCATGCTTTCCGTATTCATACGCCAGGGTTCGAAAAAGAAATAAAAGTTTCTGTAGAAGAAAGTGCATGCTTAAAAGAAGGCGAAATTGCACGCTTTGCATTAAAGAAAGACCTAACGCTTCAAGACCGTGAAGATGCCAATGAATACGTAGAATGTGAAACCGTGATGGTCGATATTGGTGGAGGATCCATTGATGTTGTGATTTTACCTGAACGATTAAAAGCTGCAAACAGTCGCGAATCATTCCAAAGTATTGAAGGTATTCCATACCTAGCGCACATTGATAAGTTACGAAAAGAGAAATTCCCGGAGTTGTTTACCGATTTACGTGCATTTGATCAATTTATTTTAGATAACTACAGCAAACAAAAGTTTGAATTAAAAAATGAAAACACAGGCGAATCCATTGATTTAACAGCTCAAATTACCTCTTCTCTAAGAGATTATGTAGAGATTTTACTAGCGAAGTTAAATGATGTGGCTCCACCACCTGCCAATAAAATTCGTAAATATGTATATAGTGGCGGTGTGGCTCCGACACTAAAAGTAGCCATTATGAATAGTATGAATGAAAAAATCGGTGAAGAACGTACAGAGAAATATCATAAAGTACCAGAAGATAGTCGTCACTTGAATTTATTCGGCTTAGAAATTCGAAGCATTGGATATCTTCAAAAGAAACAAGCTGAGAAGAAAGCCGTTAAATCCTAACAGCGTAGGTGATAACCATGTCAGAGCGTCAGAACGCCTTTACGATTAAAACCAACCAGTTAAGTGATGAAGTTTATGACATACTTACGAAATATGCAAAGTCTCGAAAATTAGGGGACTATATTTCATCTTTAATTGTTCGCGACCTTAATCGTGCATCTGTCAACCAATTAGAACCAGATTATAAAACAGAAGAGCTTCTCGAGCATATCAACTCACAACTACGTGAGATCAAGCAATTAGCCCAAGCTAATGGGTTTTCACGTACACAAGATGATATAGAGCACCCTTCAGAAAACCAAGGTATCAAAGAAGGCAAAATTGCAGATTTAGAACAAGTGTCTGGATCTTTAGATGATGATGATCTCGAAGAATATAGCGATTTTTAAATGGAAAAGCCATTAGATATATCAGTATAGGATTATTTTCATGTATTACATTAAACCTTGCCTATTAAGGTTTAATTATATTATTTCCAGTTATAAAAGCTATCCAGTTAATGGATAGCTTTATTTTTTACTTACTATAATAAACGTTATAGCTATACTCACATAAAAAAATAGTTATAGTTATTTTTTCATTCTCTACAAAATCCGACTACTTATTAACTAAATTTAGGCACCTATCTTTAAACTTTGAGTAGCCTATTTTAAATATAAAAAAGTGCTACAATATCGATCCAAACTTGATCGTCCAGATTCTTTGTTTGCAAGTTACCTACAAGAAGCATTAGGAGAACAGTTTATAAAAATTCTGTAATACTAGAATACCTATTTTAAGAATTAAATATAAGAAGTAACGGAAAATATAAAGATTTACTGATGGACACGGGTACTTAAGAATTTGCCCACATTAAAATCTTAGCTACAATGATTGCTGGACTTCTAAATGGTAAACCGGTTGGAAATCTTGAAAAAGCAAATTAAGATTCTGCTATTGGGGTACTCCCCGAAGGAATAAAAATCCCCAACAGACGGTTGTTTACGACCTTGGTACAATGCCAGCAGCCAGTGTAGGAAACCGATAGCATGTATTATTTGGCCCTTCATTTTCGTAAATACAAAATTATTTGTTATTACTAATCCTTCAACAAATATCTCAATGGATGAAAACCATGATCCTAGAAATATTATGTATCTCATATCCCCTTCGAACAATTCACTTATAAATTCTACTCAATTTATTACATCAACAGAAAGTGAAACAATATTGGAAAATACGAAATCTCTAATAATTCAAAGTGCCCATTTTATTTTAAAGGAAAGCCCTAACTTTAATTGATGAGAATAAAAAATATTTTTACTTACACATAAAAATCTATAAGTATTTAACTCTAAAAAGATACAAATAAAAGGGACAAGCATACAAGCAACTTTTAAATTTTTTCATATTAATACAATATGAATATGTAAGGGAGGGTAAACTTTGGGTTCTTCTAAAAAGGAACATTGCCACTGTTGTTGTCTAACTCCAAAATCTTCAAGAAAAAAAGAAAAAAGATGCAAAAAGAGAAAACCAACATGTTTTAAAAAAGATACATTATTTCACAACAAAGGTAATAACACCAATCCTCTTATTAAATTTGAATCAAACCAAGAAATTCTTAACAGTCAATTTTCTGATTCAATAATTATTGTGAAAAATTCTTGTAATGTCGATGTTAATTTAACAAATAGACAAACGATAATAATTTTTCAAACATTTATACAATTATTAATAATCTTTTTATTATTAGTAGGTTTGGATAATAATTCAATTAAACTATTTATTGAGGAAGTTTCACAAATTGTAAAAGGAATACAGGAAAATAACCAAAAGGTAATTATTAAAAATAGTAGTCATGTTAATATCACAGCAACGAACAATGATGCAGTTATTTTTATACAAAACTTTTTGCAAGTATTGCTAGTCTTATTAGTTGCTTAAGATTTTTTTGGATTAAATGACATATTTAAAAGGATTTTTGATTAAATTATAAGAACCGTGAATGGTAACAATCTTGATACCCTACTCTATATCAAATAAAAATGTACAAGCCAACAAAAGGAGAAAAAAAGCCTTTAGAATTATAAAGACTACCTCGCCAGTGGAAGCAAGGTAACTCAAAATAGGGTTAAGTTGAAAATTTTAAAAATATATCATATTTGTAGGTAAAATCAATTATTTACATTTTTATAAATTTACCTTCCAATTGGATATCTGAAAAAACCCATCATATCACGGATGCATAAAAAGTTGCATAAGACAGAAACCTATCCTAGTTAGAACCCTTACTGCCACAAGGGTTCTTTTTTGATATGTGTTCTAGAGAGAGATTATGGCGCGAATGGAAGAAGAAATCGATATGGTATTATTTACAAACAGACATACAAGCCAGGTGCAGGGTATAAAATCGACCCGAAATGCAAAACAGGAGGCGTTCTTTATGCAGATGACTTCGTCATCGTAACGGAAACAAAAGAACAACCTGAAGGTATATATCAGAAACTTACTTCTTACTTACAAAAGCGAGGAATTACACATATTCAGAATGGGTTTGATTTCCTGGATTTTTCGCTTCGCCCACACAAGACTGAGCAGAGCAATAAGTTTTAATCAAACCTAGTAAAGACACTATCGGGAAAAGCGAGACCAAAAAGTCTTCAATCATGAAAATACGCTAGATAGGATGAAGCTTGTAAGAAAGCAAGAGTATCTTTATGTACTGTGTAGGTACAAACAGGAGAAAAACCAGCTTTTAATTCCAGGTTCTTAAGGCTGGTTTTTCTTGGTGTCCGGTTCAATCAAATAAAATTGTGTATAGCAATTAATACTAATGTAACCCCACTTGGGATCGTACTAAGAACAGGCAGCCTCTCGTATTCTAAGAACTTTTATATAAACTTAATTAAAATTTGTATAATAATATATTCTTTGGTGTAAATATCAACTTGTACCACTTAATTTATAAATCCGTTTTTAACGAAAAAAGTCCTTAGAATAAGGTTCTAAGAGCTTTCGGAAAGGCGTAAACAAAAATGAGGATAAAGAATGCAGATACAGATCTTAAGTCACTTTAATTGTAGGATAGGTTTTTGTGCCTTATTGTGTAGCCTGCCTAAATTAAATACTTAAAGTATAATTTTTTAAAAAATTTGAGCAAACTAATCTAGGTGGATAGAGTCCCTTCCCTTCGTTATAATTTCTAATCCATTACACCTAACAAACTGCCTCTAAACTGTTTAAATAGCTTAGAGACAGTTTGTTTTAAGGATAAGAAGTCATAGAACTTTAAAAACAAGCATACAGTTTATAAAAAGCCTCAGCAATTCCACAAATTGAACTAGCAGATGACCCTTAAATTATACATTTGAGGGTTATTTGCTTTGATAATTATTTATGAATAAAAAAATATAACCAGAGCAAACTACTCAAGGCTTCTGCCTAATGGCATCTACCCAATGCCGTAAAGTTCTTGCTGTTTAAACAGAAAAGCCCCTGAACATACCAGGGGCTTTTCTATTTTTTAAGATGTATATGATATAAATCTTTAGTTAACAATTTCTTCTTAAGTATGCTTCCCAATCCTATATATTAAAATAAGTCAATATGGAACAACCTAATGATAAGATCCATATAATAACATTACATTTCTTTGTCTTTTGTCATTTACTTACCATATCTTGATGAAGATATGGTTTTTTAATCAACACATATAAAATAAAAAAGGACAGATAAACTTAATTCTGCCCTCCATATCCTCAACAAATGAATTAATATCCCCCAACCCCTGTACAAGAACATCCTACAATGACAAGTAAAATAAATAGAATAACAATTAATGAAAATGCCATCAGCTACAACACCTCCTACTTTTACATCATTAAATCAATTAATAATAATTAAAGCTAAACTAAAACCAGGTGTGCCATAACCAGATCCATCATAACCACAGCCACCATAATTGTTTCACCCTAACACATCAATAATTCACCTAGACTAAATACTAAGAAAAATTAATCCCTACTCTAAGGTATGTCCCTAAACTTAAATTCGATTGGACAAACGCACTAATAGGCATAAAAATGAATTTTATGCCTATCGTCATTATTATTGTTTGTATAAAAGCTATGATGGAAAAGCCTGTTATTATAAAGAAGATACTTGCTTAAAAAATATGATATAAAGAATATAATGATTATTAAATAAAGACCTGTTACTTAGGTGGTTAGTAACAGGCCCTGTGGAAGTGTTATATAAGATAATCTTATGGGATAAAATATTGTATGTGTGTTTAACAAATTAGCTTGTATAAATGTATATAAACTTCATAACAAATTAGCCAAATGCTCACTTTTTATAAAGCTTATAATTAGTTAATAATTAAAAGGCTTATATGTCTTTTTCAGCCTCAAAGGCCATTATCCACCCACATGATGTCATAACTTTTACTTTTTTAAAAATCTTGTGATGAAGGGATTTACCTGATTAAATACGTTCTTTGCTTGCTGTGCAGTATCAGCAATCTTATTGAAATCTAGGTTTCCTTCTGATGTACGAAAATAGGAAAACGGACTTTGGTTATTTTGTTTTATATTTGGATGCTGAAATGAATGCGAAAAAAAAGGATTTATAGGTCGACGTGATTTTCTAGGCATCAAATCAAAAATCTCCTTTCAGGTACAGTAATTTTAATTTTATAATATGTACAAGAAGTAAAACTGCTTGCCTAAATCAATAGTATCTGAATAAAAACAGCCTCCTTAATTGAGGAGGCTGTTTTTATTCAGATACTAAGAAATTAAATTGTAGTTATTAATTCAATGCTGGTTTTCTATATATCCTAAAAATATTTTATTAAATTATTCCCTTTTATTTCTTTTCCTCATACTTTGTTACATACAAAAATATGAGGTGATTTATATGAATTATGTGGATATGCTTGCTTTATTAGGAGTTGGAGGAGCTCATCCCGGCGGTTTATATTTAACAAAACAGCTATTTGAAAAAGAAGAAATAACAAGTGAAACTTCTATATTAGATATAGGGTGTGGTACGGGACAAACATCTGCATACCTATACTGCAGATATGGATGTGAAATAACAGCATGCGATATAAACGAAACTATGGTGCAAAAAGCAAATAAAAGATTTAAACAATTAAATTTACCTCGTAAAGCTATGATTGAAGATATAGAGGATCTTTCATTTGATAATGAGTCATTTGATATAATATTGTTAGAATCTGTCGCTGCTTTTACAAATCCTTCTTCTTCATTGAAAGAATGTAAAAGAGTGTTAAAAAAAGGCGGAATTATTTTGGCTATTGAACCCATAAAAGAACCACAAATGACGGAACAAGATGAACGTCTAATTTCTGAATTTTATCGTTTTCAATCCATACCTGATGAACTGAAGTGGATAGATCACTGGGAAAAAGCAGGTTTTTCTAATGTAATGATTAGTCGTGAACATAAATTTAAACAGGGTGAGCAAGACATTGATTTTGGAACGGAATTTGATTTATCTGATGAAGTTCCTTCCAGTGTGTATGATTTACTTGATGAACATGAAAGATTAACTAAAAAGTATCAAAATTTGTTAGGCTTTTGTGTATTTCGCTGTATTTCTTAAAATACTAGACACTCGTCCAGACAACGTGGACTTCCCCCTCATATTCTATTAAATAAAAGGGAGGTTACGTAATGGGTTTTGGTAATTATTATCAAATTTGTTGTCGTCATCATGGACGAAATGTTAGAATTAACGATCGTTATGGAAGAAGCCATGTTGGCCGTATTACACGAGTAACACGAAGTCATGTATACATTCAACCTGTAAGACGCGGAGGTGGATATGGTTATGGATTTTATGGAGGGTATGGAGGCTTTGGCTACGGACCTGTTTATGGTTTAGCATTAGGAGCAATTACAGGGTTTGCACTAGCTTCGTTGTTTTTCTGGTAAAAGCGTAAGTAGATATAAAAAACATTGGCTGAGGCTTAGCCAATGTTTTTTATATCTATAGATAGGTATTCTGAAGAAGGTGTATTCTTAGAAAAACTGATGATTCTAAGAATACAATATTCACTGACCCGTTTTTAAGTGAATTGTCTATGCCAACAATATTTAATAATTTGAGCAAACTGTCCAGGACACGTGAAGTGTTAAATACTTCTATTTGAGGCACTCATCAGAAAAGCTACCTTACTTACATTGAACCTGCCTCAATTTTTCTAATATAGTTAGAAGTTTAATTAGTTTTACTTATTTAGTAACTTCCACCACTAAAACAAGAAAAACCAACGATAACTAATAAAATAAAGAGTACAACAATTAAAGCAAAGCTACTACCAAAGCCTCCACCTGAACCGTAGCTAGAACCGCCACCGTAACCGCAGCCGCCACTAAAACCTCCGAAAAAGCACATATTTTTCACCCCCATATGTTTCTACTTTTAGAATATGTACAAGAAGGAAAAATGTTCGTCCTAAACTGTTAAAAGTAGAATTATCCACGCCTGACCAATTTCTATGTCTTTATTAATATCTTAAGAAACCTATATAAAAAGACCTGTTACTTGGGCGGTGTTAGTAACAGGTCCTGTGAAGGAAATATTAAATGGGATTTCCTTATATACTGGTAAGATATTCTATGTGGAATTAGTAAAACGGCTTATACTAATGTCTATAAAATTATCGAAAATAAAATATAAGTTATTTATCCATAAAGAATAACATCAACTTCTATAACTAAATTCTGTAATAGAAAAACTCCCAACTACCTGTGGAGTTTTTTTCTTTTTGATAAGCTGTATATCGTAGACACTTTTCCCATATTAATTATATTTCCAAGTTAAGTGTAATAAACTTTAACGATACAGAACCATTGAATAGGTTTATATACTTTAAAAAGATGGGGGGAATCATAATGAGCTCTGAGTCAGGTAGAATCAATATTAAAAATATAAATGCCACTTATGATCAGTCAAGTTCAATTACAGTTGGGTCAACAATAAAAGTCGGTAGATATGTCAGCGCTAAAAAAATCAAGTTTTTGGCCAACAGAATACAGATAACTGTATTACATTTAACTCTTCTCAAATATTGTTTGATCAAGATGTCATGGATAACTTTGCTGAAAAAATTAACAAAAAAAATGTATGAACTGAAAATTTATAATAAAGGTGTACTTCGAATACTAACTAATTTCTTTTTGAGCTTAATATCTCATACAGATACAGTAAATATAAGAAAAAGTTATCAGTATAAAAAGCCTCTTCAGTTAATTGAAGAGACTTTTTTTCTATTAGCAACCGCCACCAAAGCCGCCGCCAAAACAAGAAGCGCCAATAATGATTAATAAAATAAATAGTACAATGATTAAGGCAAAGCCACCACCACAGCCGCCGCCATAGCCGTAACCGCCACCATAACCACAGCCACCGTAACCGCCAAAGAAGCCCATATTTCCACCCCCTATATGCTTAATACTTTAAGATATGTATAAAAAGTGAAAATGCTCGCCCATACGCTGCCTAATAGAAATAACAAGA
>Ga0209796_10000839_pt1 | contig 15557 bp, 26 predicted proteins | sample AgamicOrSfrz_FD_187167 | JGI IMG/M metagenome (GOLD analysis project Ga0209796, IMG submission 187167) | Agave microbial communities from Guanajuato, Mexico - Or.Sf.rz (SPAdes) (version 2) | ecosystem: Host-associated > Plants > Phyllosphere > Phylloplane/Leaf | place: Guanajuato, Mexico...
TGGGTCGAAATCGGGCTGGTGGTCGGCTTGTCCATCACATCTTCCATGTCGGCTCTCCGGCGAACGCGGCTAGGACGCTGCTGACAGGCTTGCAAGTGTGGGCGCGAATGTCTGCTTTGGGTGGAAAGCTGACATTAGCTGTCAGCCCAGATTCTCTTCGATCTTCGCCATTCCGATGATGATGCAATCGGCTGCCTTTGTCGGCATGCCGACGACATGCTCACGTTCTTGAAGGATGACCCGATCACCATCGAAGCTGCCGCAGTCAGTGACAAACGTCAGTGAGTAGGATCCCAACGGAAGTGGCTTGAATTGATACGTGCCATCACTGCGGACCCTCGCCCGATGAGTTCGACCATCTTCCGAAATGGCCTCAACCGACACGATCCCGCTGATGTTGTTCACCTTGCCCAAAATAACCCCGCGCGCGGGCGCTGCATGCGGCGTCGTTTCGCAGCCCGATGCAAGTAGGCTAATCGACGCTCCAACCGCGATCATGATTTTCCGACGGCTTCGCGAGTCAGCCTTCAGGAGAACAGAGCCGTCGGGAGCGACTTGGGCACGAACGCAATGATCTTGGGGGCCTCTGAGAAGCGCTTCCGCCTTCCGTGCGGTTAGCTTGGAAAGCTCGTGAATCGTCTTCGTGCAAGTTGCACAAAATCTGTTGCAACCCTGCGGCTGCATTTCATCCCAAGACTCAGCACAAGGAGTTGGAAAGGAAACGCGGAGGTCCGTCATTTGTGCGATGATATGCAGGTTTGTAGTGTCTGCAATGGGTCGAAAGCAGACATTCGCGCGGCCGCCGCGAGCTTTCGGCAACTCCCGCAGCCGTCGCGCGTAGCGTCGGGATGGGCGAGCGCGAGGGTATCTTTCCGACCTTCTTCCTGTCGGGCTTCGAATGCTCGACCTTTCTGTGGGGCAAGGAGAAGAAGCGGCGCGACCTTAATGCCGAGCTTCGCCACTATGAGCATGCGGACGAGGATTATGCGCTCCTGCCGCCGCTCGGCATTGCCGTCGCGCGCGAGGGCGTCCCCTGGCCGCTCGTCGATCGCGGAAATGGCACTTACGATTTCTCGGCGATCGACGGCTTCCTCGCCGCGCAGCGCCGCCACAACATCCTGCCGCTCTGGGACCTTTGCCATTACGGCTATCCTGACGGTCTCGACCCTTATTCGGAAGAATTCGTCACCCGCTTTGCGGCTTACGCGCGCGCAGCCGCCCGCTACGTCGCCGAGCACGCGCATCACGGGCCTTTATGCTTCACTCCGGTGAACGAGCCGACGTTCTGGGGCTATATGGGCGGCGAATGGGGCTGGTGCGCGCCATTCGGGAAATCGCGCGAGGAGCGTCTTCGCTTCACCTGTCAGCTTGCGCGGGCCGACATCGCCGCCTGCAAGGCGATCCGCGGCGACTTCCCCGACGCGCGGTTCGTCCATATCGATCCGCTGATCTGGGTGGTGCCGCCGCGCGACCGGCCCGACCTCGCCGATGAGGCGCACCGCGAGGCTTATGACGACGCCTATCTCGCCTGGGACATCATATCCGGGCTCAAGCACCCCGAATATGGCGGCAGCCTCGACCTCATCGATATCCTCGGGCTCAACAATTACAGCTTCGGGCAGATGGAATATGCGGGCGGCGGCAAGCCCAACCAGCCGCTGAAGCCCGGCGACGACCGCATCCGCCCGGTTGCCGACCTCATCTGGGAATCGTGGGACAAATATAAGCGCCCGTGCATCGTCGCCGAGACGTCCGGCCTCTACGGCGGGCGACCAGACTGGCTCAACGACATCGTCGGCGAATGCCTCGCGGCGGTGAATCGCGGCGTCGACCTTCACGGCGTCTGCCTGTTCCCGGCCGTCGACATGACCGACTGGCATACGGGCAAGTGGCTGCACATGGGGATCGCCGACGTCGAAGAGCTTCCGGACGGAGCGCTCATGCGGCGGCCGTTCGTTCCCTACACCGACGCGCTGCGCCTTTGGCAGGAGCGGCTGAAGAGGGTCACGCGCCTCGACGACGACCCTTACGACAAGCCCGTGAACCTCGCCGACATCTCAGAGGCGGCGAAACGCCTGGCGCCGAAAGCCGACGCCGACTGGAGCTGATCAGCTCTTGCCCTTGAAGCCGGTGATAACGCCCAGGATGTAGCAGGCGACGAGCGCGAGCTGCACCTTGCCGTCCGGATCGCTCCAGCCGAAATAATAGGAACCCCAGCCGAACACCGCGATGAACAACGCAATGGCGATGCCGATCATCTGACTCTCCAGGGCCGGTGAGAATCTGACCGGCGGCGTGCACATTGTCGCGCAGCGAGGTAAACGGAGCGTAAAGCTTGCTCCTGCGCTGCCCCGCAGCCATAGGGGCCGCACCGCAAAAAGACCGGCAGGCGACCCACATGAAAGCGCGCGTTTTCGTCACCCTCAAGTCCGGGGTCCTCGATCCCCAAGGCAAGGCGATCCACCACGCCCTCGAGGGGCTGGGCTTCTCGGGCGTCAATGACGTCCGCGCTGGCAAGCTGATCGAGCTCGACCTCGCCGACGGCACCAGCGATTCGGACATCGAGGACATGTGCCGGAAATTGCTCGCTAATACGGTCATCGAGAATTTTCGGATCGAGCGGCTCGAGAACGCCTGAGCTGCCACCTTTCCCGCATATTTGGCCGCTATGAGGTCGATTGAATGAAAAGCGCTGTCATCGTCTTCCCGGGCTCCAACTGCGACCGCGATCTCGCCGTTGCGCTGGAGCAGGTGACGGGCCGCAAGCCGGCGATGGTCTGGCACAAAGAGGCCGAGCTGCCCGAAGGCACCGACTTCATCGGCATTCCCGGCGGCTTCTCCTACGGCGATTATTTGCGCTCGGGCGCCATGGCGGCGCGTTCGCCGGTCATGCGCGCCGTCAAGGACGCTGCCGACCGCGGCGTTCCGGTCATCGGAATCTGCAACGGCTTCCAGGTCCTCACCGAAAGCGGCCTTCTGCCCGGCGCGCTGATGCGCAACGCCGGCCTCAGCTTCGTCTGCCGCAACGTTCCGCTGAAGGTCGAGAACAGCCAGAGCCTCTTCACGAGCGGCTATGACGCCGGCGAACATGTCGTTTTCCCGGTCGCCCACCACGACGGCAACTATCAGGCCGACGAAACCACGCTCGACCGCCTGGAAGGGGAAGGCCGCGTCGCCTTCCGCTACCTCGACGAGGTGAACGGCTCGGCTCGAAGCATCGCCGGCATTCTCAACGACAGCGGCAATGTCCTGGGGTTGATGCCACACCCCGAGCGGGTGATCGAACGCGCCCACGGCAGCATGGATGGCCGCCGCCTCTTCGAGGGACTGCTCGAAACCGTCGCCTAGCGGCGCTTCTTGATCGGCAGCTCGGTGCAGCCACTGGTCGACGGCGGCTGCATGCACAGCAGGACGCGGTCCGGGCCGGGCGTGTCGAACACGCGCGTATGCCGCTCCAGCGTCATTGGCTCGACGAAAATCACCACTGTCGTTGCCTGGGCAGCGCTCGCCCAACATCCCGCGGCTGTTACGAGCGCAAAGCTCAAAATACGCATCCAGGCCCCCTGTTGCCTTGACGGGAATGTTTGCGGGCGGCGTTGAATGCCTGGTGAACGGCCGTCAAAGGTCGGCGCTGAACGGAGTGAAGTCGGTGCCGACGTCGTAGACGTCGACGCCTTCGCGTTTCTTGAGCCAGCCGACGACGGCGTAGGTGACCGGCGTCAAAAGCACTTCCCAGCTGACCTTCAGCACGAACTGGCTGAGCATCACCGCGCCCAAGGTCGCCACCGGCCAGTCGGCCATCCCGTAGAACGCGAGCGGATAGAAGATCAGGCTGTCCGCGCCCTCGCCGATGACCGTGCTGCCGATCGTTCGGGTCCAGAGATGCTTCCCCTGGGTCCAGATCTTCATCTTGGCGAGCACGACGGAATTCAGGAAATCGCCGACGAAAAAGGCGGTCATCGAGGCGAGGATGATGCGCCACCCCGATCCGAACACGCGTTCGTAGGCCGCCTGGCCGGTCCAGCCGTCGGCGACGGGCAGGTGGACGACGGTCCATTCCATCAGCGCCATGAACAGAAGGGCGGCGAAGCCCGCCCACAAGGCGCGCCGCGCTCGGGCGAAGCCATAGACCTCGGTCAGCACGTCATCGATGACGTAGGAGATGGGGAAGAACAGGATTCCCGCCCCGAACGGCCAGGCGCCGATGCCCGGAAGCGTGACGAACGAGCGCTTTTCGGCTCCGATGACGTTCGACAGCAGCAGCACGACGACGAACGCGACCATCACGAAGTCGAAATAGCGGAAGCGCGCGCCGTGAAGCGTGCGCGCCTCGACGTGCCTCAACCCCTCCCCGTCGGCCTTCATGGCCCGGACGCTAGCGCGGTTCCTTCCAACGTCAATTCCGGTTAGGTCGTGACCCAGCGCGCGCCCGTAGCTCAGCCGGATAGAGCACGTGCCTTCTAAGCATGAGGTCGCAGGTTCGATTCCTGCCGGGCGCGCCAGGAACCGAGCCACCGAGCGGAAGTGAACGCTCTGCGAAGCAGACGTGAGCTTCCGTCGAGAGATGGCGAGGATCGGCCGACGACCGGCCACAGGCCGTGTCGATCGACGTCACGGGATTCACTCCCGTGACGATCAGGAAGGAAGGTCCAGATGCGCGTCACGCTAGCCCTCTTCATCGCCGCAGCGGCGCTGAGTAGCCCGCCCGCTGCAGCCGAGCCGCCCGACATCCACGTCGATGTCCCTAACGGCGCGAAGGGCCTGGAAGTCTATGTCCGCCAGCGGGACATCGCGGCCGGCGAGAAAGTCGGCTGGCACATCCATCACGGCACCGAGATCGCCTACGTGCTTTCAGGCGCCGTCAACGTGCAGATCGGCGGCGGCCCGATCCGCCATCTCGTGAAGGGCGACACGTTCGAGGTCGAACGTGACGTGCCGCACCGCGCCTATAATGACGGCACGGAAACGGCGTCACTCCTCATCACCTACCTGAAGGACAAGGCCGGGCCGCTTGCCATACCGGTCGCGGGTCCGGCGGTTCGCTAGGCCAGCAACCCGGCGACAGTCGCCAGCGCCAGAAGCGCGCCAAGCGCCGCCAAGGCCCCGGCGCCGGTGACAATCGCCCATGACCGCGCCACGAGCGCGATGGACAGCAGGACGATCGCGACCTGAAGCGCAGTCTCGGCGAATTCGTACATCTCGCCCTTCTTCGATGCGAGCTCGCCATCATCGCGCAGTCGGTCGGCCTGCGGCTGCAGCTGGCTGATGCCATGGCCGGCCTTGTCGGGTTCGCGCAGGTGCGCGGCATCCTTGAGCAAGCCCGCCCTCGCCTTGGCGCCGAGCGATGGCTGCTGCGCCGCGGTCTTCAGCACCGCCTCGCGGATGATCTTGGCCTGCATGTAATTGTAGGTGTCGGACGCCTCGATCGTCTTCAGCACGCCCTCGCGCGCATTCTCGGCAGCAGCGACGTGAATGACGGCGAGCAGCAAAGCGAACAGGCCGACGAGGATCGAGACGCGGTCGCGGAAGCGCTTTTCCTCCGCACGGTCGGCGCGATCGGCCTTTTCCGTTTCCTCGATGGCTTCTTCGATCAGCTCTTTTGCTTCTGCAGCTTCCACGTCGGCCTCCGCGCCTGAGCTTCCACGCTGCGCAGCGAAGGAGAAGTGAATTCGGTTTAAGGGACGAGCTTGCCCGGGTTCATGATGCCGAGCGGGTCGAGCGCGTGCTTGATCGCGCGCAGTGCCTCGATCCGGCCGGGAGGCGCCAGCCGCGCGAACTCGTCGCGCTTCAACTGGCCGATGCCGTGCTCGGCGGAGATCGAGCCGCCGGCCGCGGTCACCAAATCGTCGACGAAGCGAGTGATCGCGGCGCCTTCCCGCTCGTACCAGTCGGGCGCGGCATGGCTGCCGGCGCGGACGTGAAAGTGGATGTTGCCGTCGCCGAGATGGCCGAAACCGCTGGCGATGACGCCCGGGAATTTGCGTTCGACGTCGCTCGAGGCTTCCACCAGGAAACGCGGCATGTCGGCAACCCCGACGGAGATGTCGTGGGCCAGCGTCTGCCCTTCCGCGCGCTCCGCTTCGGAAATGCTGTCCCGGATCTTCCAAAAGGCTTCGGCCTGCGCCTCGCTCGCCGCCAGAGTCGCGTCGCCGATGATTCCCTGTTCGAGCGCCGCACCGAGCAACTGTTCAAGTTCGGCTGCCATGTCGTGACGGCCGTCCGCCGTCGTCGCTTCGACCAGCACGTGCCACTGGTGGTCGCTCCTCAGCGGCGCGCGTGTGCCCGGCACGTGGCGCAGCACCAGGTCGAGCGAATCCTGTGGCACCAGCTCGAAGCCCTCGACGGCGGCGGTCCGGCTCTCGAGGAAGCGCAGCAGCTCGAGCGCGCGCTGCGGCGTCTCGACTCCCGCCCAGGCGACGGCGCGACCCGCAACGGCCGGCACGAGCCGCAACGCGACCGCCGTGACAACGCCGAGCGTCCCCTCCGCGCCGATCAGCAGCTGGTCGAGGCTGTAGCCGCGATTGTCCTTCTTTAGGCCGCTGAGGCCGTCATGCACGGATCCATCGGGCAGGACCGCCTCGACGCCTGCCACGAGCGACCTCATCGTCCCGAACTTCAGCACCTGCGTCCCGCCCGCGTTGGTCGAGGTAAGCCCGCCGATCGTGCAGCTGCCCCGCGCGCCTAGGGTCAACGGGAAGCGCATGCCGATCTCGTGCGCGGCGTCGTGCAATGTGGCGAGGATCACGCCCGCTTCCGCGACGGCCAGCCGGCTTTCGGCGCTGAGCGAGCGGATGCGGTTCATCCGTCGCATCGACAGAAGCACCGCGCTGCCGTCGGCGGGCGGCGTCGCGCCCGCGGCCATTCCGGTATTGCCGCCTTGCGGCACCAGCGGCACGCGATGCTCGGCCGCCAGGCGGACGATTTCGACCACCTCTTCGGTTGAGCTCGGTGCCAGCATCGCCGGCGCGCTGCCATGGACGCGCCCGCGCCAGTCGGTCACCCAGGGCTCGATCTCCTGGCGGTCGGTAATTACGGCCTTCGCGCCGAGCCGCCGCTCGGCCTCTGCGATCATCTGGACCTGGCCGTCCGTCATGCGCGGCGCTTGGCACGCGCGGCCGGGCGCGTCAAAGCAGCTCGATGGACAAGCCGCCGATCACCATCGTCATCGCGCGCGCCCGCAACGGCGTCATCGGCCGCGACGGCAAATTGCCATGGCACCTGCCGGCGGATCTCAAGCGCTTCAAGGCGCTGACGATGGGTAGCGTGATGGTGATGGGAAGGAAAACGTTCGAGAGCCTCCCTGGCCTGTTGCCTGGCCGCCGCCACGTCGTGCTGACTCGCGACCGCGACTGGCGCGCGCCTGGCGCCGAGGTTGCTCACAGCGTCGATGAAGCGCTGCAATTGGCTGCTGATGAGCCGGTATCCGTGATCGGCGGCGCCGACATCTTCGCGCTGTTCCTTCGTCGCGCCGATCGTATTGAGTTGACCGATGTCCTCGCCGACGTCCCGGGCGACACGTTCATCGACGACCCGAGGGACGCCGGGCAGTGGAGAGAGACGTTCCGCGACGTCCATCCGGTGGAGGACAATCGTCCGCCATTTGCCTTCGTCACCCTCGAACGGGCTTAAGCGGTCCCGTCCAGCACGGCGTCGATCTGCGCCGCGACCTCGTCAATTGAGGCCATGCCATCGACGCGGCGCACCAGCCCCTTCGCTTCATAATAAGGGAGGATCGGCTGCGTCTTCGCGCGATATTCCTCCATCCGGGTGCGCACCGTCTGTTCGTTGTCGTCGGGTCGCCGCTTGAACTCGGTCGATCCGCATACGTCGCAGACGTTCGGCACCTTGGTCGGCCGGAAACTGTCATGATAGCCGGTGCCGCACCTGGCGCAGCTGAAGCGGCCGGTAATCCGCGTCACGAGCTCTTCCTCGTCGACGGCGAGCTCGACGACATAGTCGAGCGTGCGGCCACGTTCGCCGAGCAGGATTTCAAGCGCTTCCGCCTGGTGCTTGGTGCGCGGGAAGCCGTCGAAGATCGCGCCTTGCTGCGCCGACGCGTCAAGCCGTTCGCCGATCAGCGCGCTGACGATCGCGTCGCTGACGAGCTCGCCGCGCTCCATCACTTCCTTGGCCTTCACGCCGACCGGTGTCCCCGCCGCGACCGCTTCGCGAAGCATGTCGCCGGTCGACAGCTGGATCATCCCGCGCTCCGCCTGCAGCCGAGCGGCCTGCGTGCCTTTGCCTGCGCCCGGAGGGCCAAGAAGGATGATGTTCAGCATTGCGGCGCTCTCCCCTGATCGCCGGTTCGGCTACCGCCGGCGAGGCGTAGTCTTCAGCTTCGCCTTCTTGATGAGGTCGCCATATTGGTGGGCGATGAGGTGGCTCTGGATCTGGCTCACCGTGTCCATCGTGACGTTGACGACGATCAGCAAGCTGGTGCCGCCCAGGCGGAAGTTGAGGCCCGCCTCCGCCGACAGCAACTCCGGGATGATGCAGATGACGACCAGGTAGGCGGCACCGATCACCGTAATGCGGTTGAGCAGGTAATCGAAATATTCCTCGGTCGCCTTGCCCGGACGGATGCCGGGGATGAAGCCGCCGTGGCGCTTCAGATTGTCCGCGGTTTCCTCGCTGTTGAACTGCACCGCCGTGTAGAAGAAGGTGAAGAAGGCGATGCCGATGCCGTACAGCGCGAGATAGGCCGGCGATCCGTGCTGAAGGAACGTCGTGATCGTGATCAGCCAGTCGCTCGCTCCGCCTTCGGTGCTGGCGCGGCTGCCCGCCCACTGCAGGACGGTGAGCGGCATCAGCAGCAGCGACGATGCGAAGATCGGCGGAATGACGCCGGCGGTGTTGAGCTTGATCGGCAGGTGCGAACGCTCCTGCTGCATGCCGCGCGCCGTCTGGCGCTTCGGATACTGGATCAGCACCCGGCGCTGCGCTCGTTCCATGAAGCAGATGAAGATGATCAAGGCGACAGTCAGAGCGACGATGCCGATGACGATCAGCGGGCTCAGCGAACCGGTGCGGCTGCCTTCCAGCAACTGCGCGATAGCCTGCGGAAGCCGCGCGACGATGCCGGCCATGATGATCAGCGAGACGCCGTTGCCGATGCCGCGGCTGGTGATCTGCTCGCCGATCCACATCAGGAACAGGGTGCCGCCGACGAGGCTGACCGTACCGGCGATCTCGAACAAGAGGCCCGGCGCGACCACCGCGCTGATGCCCTGCCGCAGCGCCTGCGATTCAAGGCCGCGCACGGCCAGATAGCCCTGCACGAGCGTGATCGCGACCGTCAGGTAGCGGGTATATTGGTTGAGCTTCTTGCGCCCCGTTTCGCCCTCTTTCCGCAGCTGCTGCCAGGGCCCGTAGAGCGTGGCGCCAAGCTGGATGACGATCGAGGCGGTGATGTACGGCATGACGCCGAGCGCCACGATCGAGAAGCGCTCGAGCGCGCCGCCCGAGAAGGTGTTGAAGACGTCGAGGATGCCGCCGCTTTGCGTCTGGTAGAGCGCGGTCATCGCCACCGGGTCGATGCCAGGCACCGGCACGAACGACAGCAGGCGGAACAGGATCAACGCGCCAAGCGTGAACCACAGCCTCTTCTTGAGCTCCGTCGCTTTCTGGAAGTTCGCGAACGTGATGCTGGAGGCCATATTCTCGGCTGCGGATGCCATCGACTAAGATTCCCCGGAAAAACAAACGGCGGCGTTAAGGCCTAACGCCCTCCCGCCGCCGATATAGTGGCTGAACGCCGCTTGTCTAAGACCTGTTAGGCGTCGGTCTTTTGAGCAGCCTTGCGCGAGCCCTTCTTCGCGGCCGCAAGCTCCGCCGGGTCCTTGCGCTCAATGAGCTCGATCGATCCGCCGGCCTTCTCGACCGCCTCGCGCGCGCCCTTCGACACGCCGGCGACCTTGAGGGCCAGCTTGGCCTTGAGTTCGCCCTTGCCGAGCAGGCGGACGCCGTCCTTGCCGCCGCGCGCCAGGCCCGCGCCCTTCAGAGCGTCATGGTCGAGCGTTCCCTTGGCATCGAGCTTCCCGGCGTCGATCGCCTTCTGGATCGCGCCGATGTTCACTTCGGCATAATCCTTGGCGAAGATGTTGTTGAAGCCGCGCTTCGGCAGCCGCATGTGGAGCGGCATCTGGCCGCCTTCGAAGCCGGCGATGCTGACGCCCGAGCGCGACTTGGCGCCCTTCTGGCCGCGTCCCGCGGTCTTGCCGAGGCCGGAACCGATGCCGCGGCCAACGCGCACTCGGCTCTGCCGGGCGCCCTTGTTGTCACGAAGTTCGTTGAGTTTCATGTCTGTGCACTCGCTTTCGCTTTTGTCGCGCAGCCCCCGAAGGGGCGGATTGTTAGGCGGCCTCTTCGACCTTCACCAGGTGCTGGACCTTGCGGACCTGCCCCATGACTTCCGGCGTGCCTTCAACCTCCACCGTGCGGTGGAGCTTGTTGAGGCCGAGACCGACGAGCGTCGCCCGCTGCGTCTTGTCGCGGCGGATCGGCGATCCGGTCTGCGTGATCTTGATCTTCGCCATCAGATTTACTCCGCGATCGCTTCGGCCTGCGCCTCGGCTTCGGCGGCGCTTGCGCCACCGCGTCCGAGCAGGTCGGCGACCTTCTTGCCGCGGCGCTGCGACACAGCGCGCGGGCTCGTCTGATCCTTCAGCGCCTCGAAGGTCGCGCGGATCATGTTGTACGGGTTCGACGTGCCCACCGACTTCGTCACGACATCCGCGACGCCGAGGCTCTCGAAGATCGCGCGCATCGGGCCGCCGGCGATGATGCCGGTGCCGGCCGGAGCCGTGCGGATCGTCACTCGCCCTGCGCCGAAATGGCCAAGGCCGTCATGGTGCAGCGTGCGGCCGTCGCGGAGCGGAACGCGGATCATCGCCTTCTTGGCCGCCGCAGTCGCCTTGCTGATCGCTTCCGGCACTTCGCGAGCCTTGCCGTGACCGAAGCCGGCGCGGCCCTTGCCGTCGCCAACGACCACGAGCGCCGCAAAGCCGAAGCGCTTGCCGCCCTTCACGGTCTTCGACACGCGGTTGATGTGGACGAGCTTCTCGATCAGCTCTTCGCCGCCCTCGTCGTCACCGCCGCGACCGCCACGGCGATCGTCACGGCGCCCACGGCCACCGCGGCCGCCATCGCGTCCACCGCCGCCGCCACGGCCGCCACGGCCGCCGCGGCCGCCGCCCGGGCCACGGCCCTGCGGCTGGCCGACAGCACCGGCGTCGGCCGGAACCTCGGTCTGCGCCTCGGCGGCGCCTTCCTGAGTCACTTCAGGCGTTTCAGTCTCTTGCACCATTTAAAACTCCAGTCCGCCTTCGCGGGCAGCGTCGGCGAGGGCCTTGACCCGGCCATGGAACAGGAAGCCGCCACGGTCGAACACGACCTGGCTGACACCGGCCTGCTTGGCACGCTCCGCGAGCGCCTTGCCGACGGCGGCAGCGCCGTCCTTGGTGGCGCCGGTCTTGCCTTTCAGCTCCTTGTCGAGCGTCGAGGCGGCCGCGACGGTCTTGCCCGCAGCATCGTCGATGACCTGGGCATAGATGTGGCGGCCCGAGCGATGGACCGAGAGCCGCGGCTTGCCGGACGCACGAGCGCGAAGCGCGGTGCGAACGCGGCGGCGGCGGCGGTCGAAAAGGGAGAGTCTCGCCATGGCTACTTCTTCTTGCCTTCTTTGCGGAAGATGTACTCGCCGCGGTACTTGATGCCCTTGCCCTTGTAGGGCTCCGGCTTGCGCCAGCGGCGGATTTCGGCGGCGACCTGCCCGACCTTCTGCTTGTCGATGCCGCTGATCTCGACCGTGTTCTGGTCCGGAGTCTTGACGTCGACGCCCTCGGGAACCGGGAAGTTCACGTCGTGGCTGTAGCCGAGCTGCAGGCGCAGGTTCTTGCCCTGGGCCTGGGCGCGATAGCCGACGCCGTTGATCTCCAGCACCTTGGTGAAGCCTTCGGTCACGCCGGTGACGAGGTTCTGCACGTTGGTCCGCGTCATTCCCCACGCGGCGCGGTTGCGCTGCGCGTTGATGAGCGGCGTCACGCGGATCTCGCCCTCGGCGATCTCATATTTCACGAGGTCGTCGAGCAGCTGCATCGCGAGCGTGCCCTTCGGACCCTTCACGGTCAGCGTTCCGCTTTCGACACTGGCGGTGACGCCGGCCGGAAGCGCAATGGGTTTCTTGCCGATACGGGACATTAGAACACCTCCGCCAGCACTTCGCCGCCGACGTTCTGCTCGCGCGCTTCGGCGTCCGAAAGAACGCCGCGCGGGGTCGACACGATGATCGTGCCAAGACCGTTGCGGATGCGCGGAAGCTCGCGGGCAGCCGAATAGACGCGGCGGCCGGGCTTCGACACGCGCGCCAGGTGATGGATCGCCGGCTGGCCCTCGAAATATTTGAGCTCGATGCGCAGGCCCTTCTGGCCGGCAAGCTCTTCTTCCGAATAGCCGCGGATGTAGCCTTCGCGCTGAAGCACGTCGAGCACATGGGCGCGCAGCTTCGACGCCGGCGTCAGGATGCTATCCTTCTTCGCCTGCTGGCCGTTGCGGATGCGGGTGAGCATATCACCCAGAGGATCGGTCATCGCCATTCTTAGCTACCCTTACCAGCTCGACTTGATCACGCCGGGGATCAGGCCCTTGTTGGCCAGTTCCCGAAGCATGATCCGCGACAGGCGGAACTTGCGGTAATAAGCGCGCGAACGCCCAGTCAGCTCGCAGCGGTTGCGAACCCGCGTCGGGTTCCCGTTGCGCGGCAGCTCGGCCATCTTCAGGCGCGCGATAAGGCGCTCCGTCTCGTCCTTGGACTCATCGTCCGCGATCGCCTTCAGCTTCGCGTACTTCGCCGCGTTCTGCTGGACGAGCTTCTTGCGACGCTCGTTCTTGTTGATCGAACTCAGTTTCGCCATGACTTAAGTTCTTCTCCTTACGAAGCAGCCCGCTTACGCGGCCTGCTTCTGCTCCTCGGCCGGGAACGGGAAATTGAACAGGCGCAGCAGTTCGCGCGCCTCTTCATCCGTCTTCGCCGTAGTGGTTACGATGACGTCCATGCCCCGGACCTTGTCGATCTGGTCGTAATTGATCTCGGGGAAAATGATCTGCTCTTTCAGGCCCATGGCGTAATTGCCGCGGCCGTCGAAGCTCTTCGGGTTCAGCCCGCGGAAGTCGCGAACGCGCGGAAGCGCGATCGTCACCAGGCGGTCCAGGAACTCGTACATGCGGTCGCGGCGAAGGGTGACCTTGACGCCGATCGGCATGCCTTCGCGCAGCTTGAACTGCGCGATCGACTTCTTGGCCTTGGTGATCACTGGCTTCTGGCCCGCGATCTGCTCCATCTCGGCCGCAGCGGTTTCGACGCGCTTCTTGTCCTGCGTCGCTTCGCCGACACCCATGTTGATGACGATCTTCTCGAGGCGCGGAACCTCCATGCGGTTCTTGTATCCGAACCGCTCGGTCATCGCCGCGACGATGCGCTCGTCATAATCGCGCTTCAGGCGCGGGATATACTTTTCGTCAGCCATTGATCAGCTCTCCGGTCTTCGCAGCGACGCGGACCTTCTTTCCGTCGCGCACTTCGAAACGGACGCGGCTCGGCTTTCCATCGCCGGTCGCAATCGCGACCTTCGACACGTGCAGCGGCGCTTCCTTGCGCTCGATGCCGCCCTGCGGATTGACTTGGCTCGGCTTGCGGTGGCGTGCGTGGACGTTGATCCCCGACACGATCACCTTGCCGTCCTTCGGCATCGCCTTGACGACTTCACCGGTGCGGCCCTTGTCCTTGCCGGACAGGACCACGACGCGGTCGCCCTTGCGGATCTTTGCAGCGGCCATGGTTACAGCACCTCCGGCGCAAGGCTGATGATCTTCATGTGCTTCTTGGCGCGCAGCTCGCGCACCACCGGGCCGAAGATACGGGTGCCGATCGGCTCCTCGTTCTTGTTGACCAGCACCGCGGCGTTGGAATCGAAGCGGATCACCGAACCGTCGGGACGGCGGATGTCCTTGGCGGTGCGAACGATCACCGCGCGGTGAACGTCGCCCTTCTTCACGCGGCCGCGCGGCGCCGCTTCCTTGACGGAAACGACGATGATGTCGCCGACGCCCGCGGTCCGGCGCTTCGATCCGCCCAGCACCTTGATGCACTGGACGCGCTTGGCGCCGCTGTTGTCCGCAACGTCCAGGTTGGACTGCATCTGGATCATTGTTCGACCCTATCCTCTTTCAAATCTGCTCAGGCGTCCGCGTCTGCGACGTCTTCGGCCTTGGCCTTCTTGCCCTTGCTCGCGGGCTTTTCGGCCTTCTGTTCGGCCGGAGCCGACGGCTGCGGCGGCAATGCCTCCGCGGTGTCGTCGATGTCCGACTTCTGCGCCTTTGCGGTGCCGAGGCGGTCGATGACCTTCCACGTCTTCAGCTTCGAAACCGGGGCGCATTCCTCGATGCGCACGATCTCGCCGACGTGGAACTCGTTGGCCGCGTCGTGAGCGTGGTACTTCTTCGACAGCTTGATGATCTTGCCGTACAGCGGGTGCTTCACCCGCCGCTCGACACGGACCACGATGGTCTTGTCACCCTTGTCGGACACCACGGTGCCGGTCAGGACGCGCTTTGGCATCTCGTTACTCTCCTTGCGCCTTGGAGCGCTGGGTCTGCAGCGTCTTGATGCGAGCGATCGTGCGGCGCACTTCGCGCACACGGCTCGGCTTCTCGAGCTGGTTGGTGGCCGACTGGAAGCGCAGGTTGAACTGCTCGCGCTTCAGCTCGCCCAGCTCCTGCTGAAGCTGGTCGTCGGTTTTCTGCTTGAGATCGTCGATCGCAGGCATCTTACTTTTCCTCTCCGGCCAGGGTCTCGCCGAGGCGGGCGACGACCTTGGTCTTGATCGGCAGCTTCTCGGCCGCGCGCTCGAAAGCGGTCTTGGCGAGGTAGCCGGGGACGCCGTCGAGCTCGAACAGGATCCGGCCCGGCTTGACTCGGGCGACCCAGAATTCGGGCGAGCCCTTGCCCGAGCCCATGCGGACTTCGGCCGGCTTCGAGCTCACCGGAACGTCCGGGAACACGCGGATCCAAAGGCGGCCGCTACGCTTGATGTGACGCGTGATCGCGCGGCGGGCCGCCTCGATCTGGCGCGCGGTGATCCGCTCCGGCTCCATGGCCTTGAGGCCGAAGGCGCCGAAGTTGAGCTCGGTCCCGCCCTTGGCGTTGCCATGGATGCGGCCCTTGAAGGCCTTGCGGAACTTGGTGCGCTTGGGTTGCAGCATCTGTTTCTACCTTCGGCTTACCGGTTGCCGCGCTCTTCGCGCGCCGGACGGACGCCGGAGGTCTGAGCCTCCATCATCAGCCGGTCCTGGGCGAGCGGGTCGTGGCCAAGGATTTCACCCTTGAAGACCCACACCTTGACGCCGCACACGCCATAGGCGGTGTGCGCGGTGGCTTCGGCATAATCGACGTTGCCGCGCAGCGTGTGCAGCGGAACGCGGCCCTCGCGGTACCATTCGGTGCGCGCGATCTCGGCGCCGCCAAGACGGCCCGAGCAGGTGATGCGAATGCCCTCGGCGCC